>Ga0194116_10000409_pt1 | contig 78287 bp, 90 predicted proteins | sample TA2MahsurfametaG_4_FD_148617 | JGI IMG/M metagenome (GOLD analysis project Ga0194116, IMG submission 148617) | Freshwater microbial communities from Lake Tanganyika, Tanzania - TA2015008 Mahale S9 surface | ecosystem: Environmental > Aquatic > Freshwater > Lake | place: Tanzania: Lake...
CATCCCAGTGCCGCTCGATCTCAAGCACCGGTGTTCCCGCCTGGTGATACCAATGGCGGAATTGCTGGAAGTCAAAGCGGGGTCGTGCTGCGCCCTGCTGCCAGGCCTGCTCCGCCGCATCCTGCATGGCCTGCACAAAGTCGTTGCAGGTGGCGGCCGTGCCGTCATGACGACTCACGTAGAGAGCCATTCCCGCCATGAACGTCTCCTCACCCAGCAGGGTGTGGAGCACGCGGATCACCTCCGAGCCCTTTTCATAGATCGTGGTGGTGTAGAAGTTATCAATCGCCTGATAGTGATCCGGCTGAATCGGGTGCGCTGTCGGCCCGGCATCCTCCCGAAACTGGGTATTGCGCAGAAGAGACACATCCTCGATTCGCTTCACCGCTGCGGAGTGAAGATCGGCTGTAAAACTGGCATCGCGAAACACCGTAAGCCCCTCTTTGAGAGAGAGCTGAAACCAGTCACGGCAGGTAATTCGGTTACCAGTCCAATTGTGGAAATACTCGTGGGCAATCACACTTTCGATGCGTTCAAGCTCGGCATCGGTTGCGGTCTCGGCGTCGGCGAGCACTAGCTTGGAGTTGAAGATATTGAGGCTCTTGTTCTCCATCGCCCCCATGTTGAAGTGGCGCACAGCGACCAGGTTGAATTCCTCAAGGTCGTATTCGAGGCCGTAGCGCTGCTCATCCCAGGCCATGGAGCGCTTGAGCGATTCCATCGCGTGGGCGGTGTAGGGCCCATCGCCAGGCTCCACATGAATGCGGAGTTGCACCGTGCGGCCGCTGGCGGTCACGAACTGATCGCGAACCTCCTCCAGCTGACCCGCCACCAGGGCAAACAGATAGGAGGGTTTGGGGAAGGGGTCATCCCACACGGCGTAGTGGCGCCCCTCGGGCAGCTCACCTGTTTCGAGGCAATTGCCATTGGAGAGCAGCACGGGGCAATGGCCCTGATCCGCCTCAATCCGCACCCAAAAACGGCTGAGTAGATCGGGGCGATCGGGATGGAAGGTGATCCTGCGGAACCCCTCGGCCTCGCACTGGGTGGTGAACAACCCCCCGCTCACATACAACCCCTCGAGGCTGGTGTTGCTGTGGGGTTGAATCTTCACGCGGCTGCGCAGCACGCAGGCTTGGCGGGGGGGATCCAGCAGGGTCAGGCCGGTCTCATCGAGGCGGTAGGCCTGAGGAGGCACCGGCAGACCATCAAGCGACAGCTCCAGCAACTCCAGGTGCTCACCTCGAAACAGCCACGGATCAGCACCGGTGGCGGCAGGGTTCGGGGCGAGCTGAAGCTCGGCCTCCACCAGGGTGTGATCGGCCTGCAGCTGAAACAGCAGCTGGGTGTGCTCGATCAGGACAGGGCTCGGACGGTAGTCCGCGAGACGCACGGTCGCCATGAAGGGGCTCAGCGCTTCTTGGCAGGGGCAGAGGGCTGAGCTCCCCTGTTTTTGATCGCCTCATCCACTTTCTTGCGGACATCGTCAGGCACCTCCTTCGGGCAGACCTCAACAGCCCCGAGCACCGCCGAGTTGATCGAACCGCGGCGCAGTTCATCCATCGACAGCGCTTTCGGGCCCACCTGGGCGATCTGCCCTTCATGCTGCCCCTGAATCACCTGAGCAATGGTTTCTCCGGCAATGGCGACGGCCTTATCGAAATCCGTACCCGCCGCCCGGGCGATGCAGACGTTGAGGGCCGCAATCCTGGTGTAGAGGCTCATGTCGGCCTCCGAGGCCGGAGCCGCCTCAGCAGAGAGGGGCGCCAACCAGAGCACCAGAGGCAACAGCAACAGGCCCAGGCGGCCAGCGTTCAGGCGCACGCGACAACGGATGTCAGGTCTGACCAATCCTGCAGCACAAACGGCGATCAGGCATCGGCGGGCAATGGCGGGCCCGCTTCCTCCAGCCGGATCTCGTGGTGCATCTCCACCAGTTCGAGGTTCCCGTCACACCAGGAGTAGATCGAGCGGGCCCGGAAGCGGTCCTGATCCACGAGCCGGATGTGCTCAAGGATGTCCCATTGCTGGTAGTGAGACTCAAACACCACCTCGTGCTCGTCCGCCTGGCGGATCTGACTCTTGGTGGGCGATCCACACAGATACCCCCGGCTGCGCCGCAGCTGATGGCCGCAGAGGGAGGCATCCATCGTGCCTTCGCGGACGTAGCGGGGCTTGAGCTCAAAGAAGTCGTATTCCTTCTCCGGCCACCACGTGAAGCGATAGCGCGGCTCGGCTTCCGCCTGATCCTCAAAGGTCTGCACCCGCAGCAGCATGTCGACCCGCAGCACCTCGTCGTCGGGGAAGAAGTACTGGCGGCGGGAGCGCCACAAACCCAGGTTGCGGTTGAACCAACGACGCAAGGTGGTGTCGAACTGAATCCGGTTGCCGCGGGGGCTGGCCCCGCTCGATGAGACCGGATGCACGCGAGTCGATAGCTCTCGGTGGTGGATCACAGCAGGATCACCTGAACAACGACTCGTCACAGTCGTCATAGCGAATGCACACAGCCCTGAACAAACCCCATAGGGTGAAACCACAATTTCTCCAGGATTCAGCCCGCCGGTGCAGTCCGCAGGGGATGCAGGCCCCGACGAGACCCCATCCACGCGTCCGCCAGGTGATGTCCTGACGGAATGGGATCGCGCTGCAGCACCACTGGCTGAGTCGACCGAACGGCGTCAGCTGAAATTGCTGCTGGTGGCCGCCTCGCACCACCGCGCCAGCGCCGATGTGCGCAGCCTGGTGGCCTTTCTGGAGAAGGAGGATTTTGGGTTCGATGTGAGCCTGGAGCTGGCCGACCCCGCCCAGCGCCCCGAACTGCTGGAGCTACACCGCCTGGTGGCAACCCCGGCTCTGATCAAGCTGGAACCCACGCCACGCCAGGTGTTTGCCGGCAACACCCTGTTGCAGCAACTGCGCAACTGGCTGCCCCGCTGGCAGCAACAGGCGGTGGTGAGCGGTCTGGGGATGAGCCTGAGGCCAGCGGAAAGCGATGGCAGCCGCACCCAGCGGGAGCTGCAGCTGGAAGATCAGCTGCTGGTGCTGCGCCAGGAGAACGAAGCCCTGATCGAACGGCTGCGGGCCCAGGAGCGCCTGTTGCGGATGGTGGCCCACGAGCTGCGCACCCCGCTCACCGCCTCCAAGCTCGCCCTGCAGAGCCTCAACCTCGGCCAGATCGATGAGACCCGCTTCCACGATGTGCTGGGCCGGCGCCTCGATGACATCGAGCAGCTCTCGAAAGATCTGCTGGAGGTGGGCACCACCCGCTGGGAAGCCCTGTTCAACCCGCAGCGCCTCGCCCTCGGACCGGTAGCCGCCGAGGCGATCCTCGAGCTGGAGAAGCTCTGGGTGGGCCGCGGCCTCGAGCTCGTCACCGATATTCCCTCCGACCTACCGGATGTGTATGCCGATCGAAGGCGGATGCGGCAGGTGTTCCTCAACCTGCTCGAAAACGCCTTCAAATACACCCCCGATCGGGGCACCGTGAGCCTCTCGATCCTCCACCGCACCAATCAGTGGCTTCAGGTCAGCATTTGTGATTCCGGGCCGGGCATCCCCCGCGACGAGCAGGAGCGGATCTTTCAAGAGCGGGTCAGGCTGCCCCAGACCTCATCGTCCACCTCCGGCTTTGGCGTGGGGCTCTCGGTCTGCCGGCGGATCACCGACGTGCACGGTGGACGGATTTGGGTGGTCTCGGAACCCGGGGAGGGCGCCTGCTTCAACTTCACGGTTCCGGTCTGGGACGGCCAGGGAGCCGGTTGATTGACGAAGGGACCCTCCGGCCCGTAATTTCAAACGCATCGGAGGCGCAGGCGAAAGGCCAAGCGCTGCAACGGAAGCGAAGCTTTGCTCTCGATTCCTGAGATCCGAGTCCTAGCCCCCATCGTCTAGAGGCCTAGGACACCTCCCTTTCACGGAGGCGACAGGGGTTCGAATCCCCTTGGGGGTATTGATCAGGGTGGCCAAGGCCGCCCTTTTTTTGTGCTTGCAGCTCCTGGGTCTAGCCCTGGTCCTGTCCCTGGCGGCGGTGCACTTCCTGCTGCACAGCTCGCAGGTTGGCGGCGAGATCTTCCTGCAGCCGCTGCTCGATCAGACCGATCGGCATGCCCACGCAACCCTGCACGGTGAGCTCATAGAGAAGGCTGGTGCCGGAATCGTTGTGACAGATCTTCCAGGCCCCTTCAAAGCGCCGGAAGTCACCCTTGAGCATCACAAAGCTGAGGGTCCACTGGTCGAGCTGCTCGGTGAGTTGCAGCTGCACACGGGCTTTGAACTGCATGCCCATGAACCGCTGCGCCCCCTCCTGCTCCAGGCCAACCACCGCATCACGGCGCCAAAGCAGCCGCGACGACTGGAGGTTGGGGATAAAGGAACTGAGTCGGTCGTAATCCGTGAGCACCGCCCAGATCGCTTCGGGATCGAGATCCAGGCGCAACTGAACAGCCAGGCGCCTGCAGCCACCGGGCAAACGCTCCATCACCTGTTGGATGGTGTCGAGCTGGCAGGCCTGGCTAAGCGGTGGTGCCGAAAGCTGCGTCACGGATTGAGCCGCTGACTCAGGCGCGGTCGTGGGGACAACTTAACGCCACCGGGCATGTGACGGAAAAGCTTGTTGCTCTTCGGATTACCTATGATCGCGCGCGTTCACAGGGCAGTTGAGAGTCATGCGTGTTTCGACCACCACATCCAGCCGCAGCGACTCACGCGTGTTCACCGTGGTGGTGCAGGGGTATGGAACCGCCCTCACCCGCAACGCAGAACGCACCATCAACGTTCCCTTCTCACGGCTCCAGGCACTGATGCAATCCATCAGTCAGCTGGGGGGCAAGGTGCTGTCCGTCAGCGCCGCATCCGACGCTCCGGCTCCGGCCGCTGCCAAGCCTGCCGCCGCCAAGTCTGCCCCTGAGGCCACCAAACAAGCACCCGTCAAAAAGCAAGCTGCCCCCGTGTCACACGCTGCCGTTCCGGTCAACCTCTACAAGCCCAAGTCGCCGTTCATCGGCACTGTCACCGAGAACTACAGCCTTCTTGGAGACGGAGCCATCGGCCGGGTGAATCACATCACCTTTGATCTCAAGGGTGGCGATCCCCAGCTCCACTATGTGGAAGGCCAGTCGATCGGCATCATTCCCGACGGGGAAGATGCCAACGGCAAGCCCCACAAGCTCCGCCTCTATTCGATCGCCAGCACCCGCCACGGCGACAACCTCGCCGGTGACACCGTTTCTCTCTGCGTGCGTCAGCTGCAATACGAGAAAGAAGGCGAAACCATCAACGGTGTTTGCTCCACCTTCCTCTGTGACATCGAGCCTGGCGCCAAGGTGAAGATCACGGGCCCTGTGGGCAAGGAAATGCTCCTCCCCGAGGACGAAGACGCCAACGTGATCATGCTGGCCACCGGCACCGGCATCGCTCCGATGCGCACCTACCTCCGCCGCATGTTCGAGCCCTCCGAACGGGAGAAGAACGGCTGGAACTTCAAAGGCAAGGCCTGGCTGTTCATGGGCGCACCCACCACAGCCAACCTCCTCTACGACGACGATTTCAACCGCTACGAGAGCGAATTCCCCGAGAATTTCCGCTACACCAAGGCCATCAGCCGCGAGCAGCAGAACGCCAAGGGCGGCCGGATGTACATCCAGGACCGCGTCAGCGAAAACGCGGATGAGATCTTCGCCATGATTGAAAACCCCAAGACCCACGTGTACATGTGCGGTCTGCGGGGGATGGAGCCCGGCATCGACGAGGCGATGAGCGCCGCGGCCGCCGCCAAGGGTCTCGATTGGTCCGAACTGCGCCCCCAGCTCAAAAAGGCGGAGCGCTGGCACGTGGAGACCTACTGAAGCCTCAGCATCGGATCAGCTCCGGTTTGCAAATCCACAAAAGCTCGCCGGCGGCGAGCTTTTTTTGTGACTAGCCCATGCCAGGGGCAACCAGGCTCGGTAAACAAGGATCAGGTGCCCATCGCCCATGCCGGCCACAGCCACCAATCCCCTGCGCGTGGGCCTGCGCCAGGAACGCGTGATCTCTCCGCAATGCCTGGTGATCTTTGGAGCCAGCGGGGATCTCACCCACCGGAAACTGATCCCAGCGCTGTTTGAGCTGTTCCGGCAACGACGCTTGCCCAGTGAATTCGCCGTGCTCGGCTGTGCGCGGCGCCCCTGGAGTGATGAGGACTTCCGGCAACGGATGGAGGAGGCCCTCGCCGATGAGGTGAAAGAGCACCCCAGCGCCTGGCAGCAATTCGCCGCCTGCCTCTTCTACGAGCCCGTCGATCTGCAAAGCGAGGCCGACGTGGTGCGCCTCGGCACCCGGCTGGAGGCCATCGATCGACTCAAGGCCACCCGCGGCAATCGCACGTTTTATCTGTCGGTTTCACCGGCCTTCTATGGCAGCGGTGCCCGGGCGCTGGCCAACGCGGGGCTTCTGGCGGATCCCAACCGCAGCCGCCTGGTGATCGAGAAGCCCTTCGGCACCGACTACAGCAGTGCCCAGCAGCTCAATCGGGTTGTGCAGAGCTGCGGCCAGGAGCAGCAGATCTTCCGGATCGACCACTACCTCGGCAAGGAGACGGTGCAGAACATCCTGGTTCTGCGTTTTGCCAACGCCATCTTCGAACCGATCTGGAACCGGAACTACATCTCCAACGTGCAGATCACCGCGGCCGAAACGGTGGGGGTTGAGGAGCGAGCCGGCTACTACGAAACCAGCGGAGCCCTGAGGGACATGGTGCAAAACCACCTGACCCAGATGCTCGCCCTAACCACCATGGAGGCTCCGGGGCACTTTGACCCCGAAGCGATCCGCAACGAGAAAGCGAAGGTGTTGCAGGCGGCGCGCCTGGCCAACGAGGAGGAGCCCTGGAAGTGCTGTGTGAGGGGCCAGTATTCCCGCGGTGGCAGTCCAGCCCGGCCGATGGCGGGCTACCGCGAAGAACCGGGAGTCAATCCCAACAGCACCACCGAAACCTATGTGGCGATGAAGCTGTTCATTGACAACTGGCGCTGGCAGGGGGTGCCTTTCTATCTGCGCACCGGCAAGCGCCTACCCAAGCGCCTCTCGGAGGTGGTGCTCACCTTCCGCAAGGCACCGGTGCAGCTGTTTGACGCCGCCGGTGGCAGCCCGACCGCGAACCAACTGGTGCTGCGCATTCAGCCGGATGAAGGGGCGGGCTTTGTGTTCGATGTGAAGGCCCCCGGTTCAGGCATGCGCAGCAGGCCGGTGGACATGCACTTCAGCTACGACGAAAGCTTTGGCGAACCCTCGGATGAGGGCTATGTGCGCCTGCTTGCCGACGCCATGCTCGGCGATCCCACCCTGTTCACCCGCAGCGATGAGGTGGAAGCCGCCTGGCGTGTCTACACCCCCCTGCTGGAGATGATCGAGGATCCCACCTCACCACTTCCCATCCACAGCTACGAAGCCGGCACCTGGGGACCCAGTGCCGCCGACAACCTGCTGGCAGATGACGGACTGATGTGGCGGCGCCCCTGACCACGCCCAGCCTTCCCTGTTTCAGCTGATCCGCTCTGATTCTTCGCCGTCTGCTCTGCCATGGCTCCCCAACTCACCCTGCAGGCACCACTGGCTCTGCCCCCGGATGAGGTTCCCGCCTATCTGAACCGGCTCTGGTCGGACACCCTGCAGGACTCCCACAGCGCCGCCACCTTCACCCTGCTGGTGTGGGAGCCCTCCTGGCTGGAGCAGCAGTTGATCCGCACGGGCCGCGTCGATGGTCCCCTGAGTGGTCTGCTGAGCGAGACTCTGTTGCAGGCGGCGCGGCAGGCGGCGGGGGAACTCGGACTACCCAGCAGCACCGCGCCCACCGCACCCGAGCTGGCCTGGGCCCTCGGTCACCAGAGCGGAAGCCATGGAGCCGAGGATCTGCGTGGGCAGTTCGTGGATCGCGCGATCAGCGTGCACCAACCCCGCCGCCTGATCACCCTCGCCCCCACCCTGGCGGCGGACAAGCCCCTGGAGACCCTGGTGGCCGCCTACTGCCCCCTCTCGGAAGAACGTGGGGTGAACAGCGATGCCTGCGGCGATGTGGTGGTGCTGCGGGGGGGCATGGGAGCGATGCAGCAGGGTCTGGCGATGCTTCAGGCCTTGATTCCCTCGGAGTTGCCGTGCTGGATCTGGTGGAACGGGAGCCTGGATGAATCACCGGAACTGCTGGAAGCCCTGTCGGTGCCACCGAGACGCCTGGTGGTGGACAGCTCCATCGGCCATCCGCGCCGCTGCCTCGATCTGATGGTGCAGCGCATCGAGCTGGGGCAGGCGGTGAATGACCTGAACTGGCTGCGGCTGCGCACCTGGCGTCAATCCCTGGCGATGGTGTTTGACCCCCCCAGCCGTCAGGTCGCCCTGGATCAGGTGGTGCAACTGGACATCGATGTGGAGGGGGCCCATCCCGTGAAGGGACTGCTGCTGGCCGCCTGGGTGGCCGATCGGCTCGGCTGGCATCTGCAGAACAGCTACTGGATCGAGGCCGATGCCCTGCACGAGGGGCGGGGCGTCGGAGCGGAGTTCCAGCGCCAGGACGGGCAGAGCGTGCAATTGCGCCTGATGCCCGTACCGGTGGGGGTCTCCAAGATCCACCCGGGAGCCCTGGTGGGCCTGAGGATGATCTGTGCCCCGGAGGGCCGCGCTCCCCTGTGCGTGATCCTCTGCTCGGAATCGGGCGGCTGCATGCGGCTGGAGGCCGGCGGCGTGGCCTCCATGGAGTTGGTGGAGGAGGTGGTGCCGCTTCCCAACGAAAGCGAAGAGATGGAGATGGCTCGACTGCTCAGCGGCGGCCACGACAGCACCAATCCCCTGATGGCCTCCGCCGCAGCCCTGGCTGCCAAGCTGCTGCCCAGCTGAGCCTCACCATGCCCTGCCTGATCGCGGCCCCCGCAAGCGGCAGCGGCAAAACCCTGGTGACCCTTGCCCTGAGTGCCCTCGCCCGGCGGCGCCAGTGCAGCATCCAAACCTTCAAGGTGGGGCCTGACTACCTCGATCCCCAGCTGCTCAGTGCCGCGAGCGGCAGACCCTGCCGCAATCTCGACCCCCTGTTGTGCGGGGAGAGCTGGGTCAAACGGAGCTTCTCGCTCCACGGAGGGGCCAGCGAGCTGTGCCTGGTGGAGGGGGTGATGGGCCTCTTCGACGGCAAGGGTCCCAGCAGTGAGGGCAGCTCCGCCCATGTGGCCCAGCTCCTCAACCTTCCGGTGGTGCTGGTGGTGGAAGCGAGCCGTCAGGCCGGCTCCCTAGCCGCCCTGGTGCGGGGGTTCCGTGACCACCAGAGCGATCTCTCCCTGGCGGGGGTTGTGCTCAATGGCGTGGGGAGCGAACGCCATGAAGCCCTGCTGCGGGAAGCCCTGGCCAGCCTCGCCATGCCGGTGCTCGGAGCCCTGCCCCGCCATCCGTGCCTGGAGCTGCCATCGCGGCATCTGGGGCTGCTTCCGGCCCACGAGCTCTCCGACCTGAATGCGCGTCTCGACGCCTGGGCTGACCTGGCGGAGCGCCACCTGGCGATCGAGGCCCTCTGGCCCCTGCTGGAGGCCCCTGCCCCAACCTCGCTCGCCAGCAGCGCAGCCAGGCCATCGGGGGAAGCCGCGCTGGTCGCCCTCGCCAGCGATGCCGCCTTTCACTTCCGCTATCCAGAGGCCACAGAGTTACTGGAGGAGCAGGGTCTGGAGGTGGTGCCCTGGTCGCCCCTGGCCGATGAAGACCTGCCGCAGCACTGCCGCGGGGTGATCCTTCCCGGGGGCTACCCGGAGCTGCACGCCGAACAACTGGCCTGCAGCCAGCGGAGCCTGGGTGCCTTGCGAATGGCAGCCCGCGATGGACTGCCGCTCTACGCCGAATGCGGAGGTCTGCTGCTGCTGGGCCGCAGCCTGCTTGATCAGCAGGGAGAGGCTCATGCCATGGCCGGAGTGCTTCCCTTCAACGCCCGCAGGGGCAGCTTGAGCCTGGGCTACCGCGACGCCGAGGTCAGCCGCAACACGCTGGTGCTGAAGGCCGGTGAGGTGGTCTGCGGCCATGAGTTCCACCGCTGGCAGCTGGACTCAAGCGCAGCCGAAGCGGAGAGCCTGTGGCAGCTTGAAGGATGGGGAAGCCCCCGGCGCCCAGAGGGCTGGGGCGGTGCAAGCCTCCACGCCAGCTGGCTGCATTTGCACTGGGGCGGGTGCCCCCAGATTCCCCAACGCCTGGCCGCCGCCGCCCGCCGCCCTCTTTCACCCTGACACCCATGGCCCACCCCCAACTTTGGCTGCTGCGCCACGGTGCGACGGAGTGGGCCGTGAACGGACGTCACACCGGACGCACCGATCTGCCCCTGCTGCCCCAAGGCGAGGAGGAGGCCAGGCGCCTGGCTCCCCTGCTGGCGCAACAGCAGTTCACACGGGTGCTCACCAGCCCACTGCAGCGCGCCCGTCGCACCTGCGAGCTGGCGGGTCTTGGGGGACTGGCAGAGCTGGAGCCACGGCTGCTGGAATGGGATTACGGCGACTACGAGGGCATTACCACCGCCGAAATCCGCCGCTCGGTTCCGGATTGGACCGTGTTCAGCCATCCCTGCCCTGGTGGAGAAACCCTGCTCCAGGTGCAGAGCCGCTGTGAGGCCTTGATCGCCGAGCTACTGGATCTGGAGGGAGCCGTGGCTTTGTTTGCCCATGGGCATCTGTTGCGCTGCCTAGCCGGTTGCTGGCTCGGCCTGGGGGCCCAAGGAGGAGCCCTGCTGACCCTGGCCACCGGCAGCTACTGCGTGCTGGGATTCGAGCGGGAGCAGCGGGTGATTCAGCACTGGAATGCCCCGGTCTGCCGCCCGTAGCCGAAATGGGCGAAGCGTGGCAGCTTGAGATCAGGAGAGTTGCGCCAGGGATGAATGGAAAACGACCATGGCTCGGACCGTCACTCAGCACCGCGCTGGTTAATTGCTGACACCCGCCCCCTGGGACGCGGCAACCGCACCACCAAGGTGCGGCAGTGGATCAAATCAGAGCGATCTGAGGCGAACCCACCCCGCAACGAACGCTGGCAACTGCTAATTCGCGGGCGCGTGCAGGGCGTGGGCTACCGGGCCAGCTGCTGTCGCAAAGCCAAGGAGCTTGGCCTGAGCGGCTGGGTGCGCAACCTGGGGGATGGCTCGGTGGAGGTGCAGGCTGAGGGACCAGCCCACCTGCTCACGGAGCTGCGCCTCTGGTGCGAGCGGGGTCCCCGCGGCGCGGAGGTGCTGGGGGTGAGCCATGGCCACCTGGCGCCTCTCAAGGAAGACTGGTTCGAAATTCGCCACTGAGCCACCGCGATGCTCAACGGGACCCTCTGGGCCGAACTGCTGGCCTACGGCAGTGGGATCGCCATCAGCCCGATTCATATCGGCCTCCTGTTCCTGCTGCTGCTGGGCCCGAAACCCCTGCAGCGAGGCGGACTGTTCGTGCTGAGCTGGATGGTCACCGTCACTCTGATGGTGGTGCTCCTGCTCACCGTGGGCCATGGTCTGCTGCTGACCATGGAGAAGGGCACGAGCCATCGCACCGGGCTCGACCTGCTGGCGGCGGGCGGCCTGCTGGCGCTCGGGCTCAAGGAGCTGCTGGATCGCCGCGAGGAGGGGGATGAGCCACCAGCCTGGACCCACAGCCTCGATCGCTTCTGCGCCATGCCCCTGCCCCTGCTGTTAGGGGCCAGTTGCGCCCTGGAGGTGGTCAGCCCCGACGATCTGTTCCTGTTTGCCAAGACCGCCTCAGCGCTGCTCTCCTCCGGTCTGAGCCGCCTGCAGGAAGTGCTGTACACCAGTGTCTTCACCGTGGCGTGCAGCGCTGCCTTGCTGGTGCCTTTCCTGGCGGTGCTGGTGGGCCGCGATCGGGTACTTCCGCTGCTGGAGCGCGGCAAAGCCCTGCTATTCGCCAAGGGGGACCTACTGGTGGGGGCTCTGAGCCTCGTGCTCGCGGGTTACCTGGGCTGGCAGGGCATCGAGGGTCTTCAGCTCAGCTAGCCGAAAGCCAAGACATCCAGGCCTGGCGATCCCGCTGGGCGGCCTCCCCAGAGAGGCGTTGATCCGCAGAGAGCCAGACCGCCTGACTGGCTCGGCTGACCGCCACGTAGACCAGTTGCCGCCGCAGGGTTTCGTCGCTGGGCCAGAACACATCACCGGCGACAAACACCTCCCCAAACGTGCTGCCCTGACTTCGGTGCACGGTGAGCACCGCGGCAGGCCCGAGGGAGGCGAAGGCGTCGCGCACCAGAAAGTAGCGCCGCCAGAGGCTGCGCCCCTGCTGCTTACCAGCCTCCCTGGCCTGCAGGCGCAGACGGTTCAACACAGCATCGAGTTCCTGGCGTGGGGCACTACCCGCCGGTGGCAGCAGGCGCAGGCTGAGCCGGGTCTCACCGGCCTCGACATCCGCGCAAAGGGTGTCGATCACCGCGGGCGTGAGTCCATCGTCACTGCCGACCCCGAAGTCGGCCAGATCGATGCGCTCTGGAGTGACATCGCGCACCACCAATTCCCGGTTGGAGCCAAGCACCATGTCGGGCTCTTCGGCGGCTTCTTCTCCCGCGCGGCAGGCCGGGGCCATCACCGCCGCACGGGTGATCAACACCTCCCCGGGCAACACCGGCACCTGATCGGCCATCTCGCCATGAATGGCCCGCCGCGCCAGGGGCACCAGCTGCTCAAGGGCTCGGTTGGTGTAGCAAAGGATGCGGGCGTGGTCGGGATTGTCGAGCTCCGCGCCGCGTCGCAGGGCCGCCTGAGCGGCGGCAAGCCAATCGTTGCGGGGAAGTACCGCCACTTGGCCCTGCTCATCGCGCACCGGACCAAGGGCCGGAGGCTGGCGGCAGGGAAGATCGCCATGGCGCAGGCCAGTGGCGAGCTGCAGCACGGGCCCCTGATGACGCACCACTTCCGTGAGGGCTGCACGCATGGAACGCCCCATCGCGAACACGGGGCTGCGCTCTTCTCCCACCGGGGGCAACTGGGCCGGATCGCCGACAAACACCAGACGGGTCTTGAAGGGATGGGCGCAGCGCAGGGCGATCTCCAGCAGGCTGCTGTCAACCATCGAGGCCTCATCCACCAGCACCAGGGCGAGGTTTTCGAGCGATCCCGCCGTCTGCTCGGTCTCCTCACAGCGCTCGAGATCCCCCTGACGCTTGAGCTTCAGGCGCAGCAGGCGGTGAATCGTGCTGGGGTACCAGGTGGGCTGCAGGCCAGCCCAGGCCAGATGCTGCCGCAGCACCCCCACCGCCTTGTGGGTGGGGGCGACCACGGTCCAGCAGAGATCGCGTTGCTCCACCTGCTGGAGCAGATGGCGCGAGAGGTAGGTCTTGCCCGTGCCCGCATAGCCACTGAGCACAAACGGGGTGCCGTCGTAAGGGGCCTTCAGCCAGGCCGCGAACGACTCAGCCGCCTGCGCCTGCCCGGCGGTGAGCTCCTCAGCCAACCGCTACCCAGCCCCAGTGCTGCGCCAACACCCAGGGGGATCCGAGCCAGACCAGCCCGGGCAGGGCCACCAGCGGGCCCATCAGGCTGCCCACCAGCACCTCAAGGCGGGTGTGTCCAAGGTTCTCCTTGAGGGGCTTGAGCGGATCGGCCGTCTCGGCCCCGCTGCTCCAAAGGGCATCGGGCAGGGCATTCACCCGCTGGGCGGTGATGCCGGCCGCACGACGCACACCGGAGGCGTCGTAGAGCACCACAAAACACAAGGTGGCCGCCAGGGCGAAAACCGGCGAATCAAATCCCTGCTGCCAGCCGAGAGCCGCTGCGGTGCCAGTCAGCAGGGCTGAATGACTGGAGGGCATTCCACCGGTTTCCACCAGCACCTTGGGGTTCCAGCGGCGATGGACCACCAGTTCAATCAACAACTTGGAGAGCTGGGCGCTGCCGCAGGCCGCCAGGCCCCACCAGAGAGGCCCGTTGTCCAACAGACCGGTCAGAACCGCTTCACTCATCGGTCGCGACTGGTGATGTAGTCCGCTAGGGCCAGCAGTGGAGCTGCTTTGCCGCCACCGTTGAAGGGCTCCAGGGCCGCCTTGGCCTCAGCTACCAGGGCATCGGCGCGCTGGCGGGATTCCTCCAGGCCCAGAAGCTTGGGATAGGTGGTCTTGTCGGCGGTGAGGTCCTTGCCAGCAGTTTTGCCGAGCACCTCGCTGCTGGCGGTCACATCGAGGATGTCGTCGATGATCTGGAAAGCCAGGCCGATGCCGCGGGCATAGGTGCGCAGAGCCTCCAGCAGAGCCTCAGGGGCACCGGCGATCAGGGCACCGGTGAGCACGCAGGAGCGCAGCAGTGCTCCGGTTTTGTGGAGGTGGATGTACTCGAGCGTGTCGAGATCCACATCCTTCCCCTCGCACTCCAGATCCACCACCTGACCGCCCACCAGGCCCGGGGCACCGGAGGCCAGGGAAAGCTCTCCAACCACTTTCAGCAGCTGCTCCGCCGGAACGCCGGGGCTGCGCAGCGCCACCATCTCGAAGGCGCGGGTGAGCAGGGCATCGCCGGCCAGGATCGCGTTGGCCTCCCCATACACCTTGTGATTGGTGGGCATGCCACGGCGCAGATCGTCGTTGTCCATGGCGGGGAGATCGTCATGGATCAGCGACATGGTGTGGATCATCTCCAACGCCACCGCTGTGGGCATCGCCAGAGCGCTGTCGCCACCGGCCAGTTCGCAGGCGGCCAGGCAGAGGATCGGGCGCAAGCGCTTACCGCCCGCCAGCAGGGAGTAACGCATCGCTTCCCTCAGGCTCTCGGGACGCTCCGGCCCGAGGGAGCCATCGAGGGCTCTCTCCACGCTCAGGCGTGCCTGTTCGAGGTAGGCCGCGAAGTCAAACCCGGGCGCGTCACCAGTGGAGGGACTGTCGGTACTTGTGACGGCCGCGGTCATGGGGGCAGGGCCAGGGGCCATCGCTGAGCCGGATTCTCTCAGGCCAGGGCCTCCTTAGGGGAGCAGATCAAGATCCCAGCAGGGAACGCAGGATCTTGCGCGCCAGCTGCTCCTTAATCTCCACATGGCGGGGGATCGCTTCTTGGATGCCGGTGGCGGGATTGATCCAAAGCGCATGACTAGCCCCTTCCCGCTTGAGCAAGCAGCCACCACGGCGCAATTGACGCTCCAGGTCTCTCCGCTTCACGGGAACGACCTAACCGACCAGCAGGGGTTCACAGACCGCATCGCTTGGCAAGCTGCGCAGGATGTCGTCCTGGCGGTCCTGAAGGATCAGCTGAACAGCCTCGAGCAAATTGGCCTTGGCTTCATCACGGGTTTCACCCTGACCATTGGCGCCGGGGACCTCGATGCAAATCGCCCAAAAGCCACCCTCCTCAGCAGGTTCAATCACCGCCGTCAACTCGCCCTTCATCGACCCTGTTTTGTTTCGACCAGGCTAGATAGAAACAGCAGCCAGGGCCTCCTTAGGGGAGCAGATCCGCCAACGGCTGATCGAGGCCGCAGCGCTGACACCAGCTGGCCACCGTATTCACCAGCAGCAGGGTGACCGTCATCGGGCCCACACCACCGGGCACCGGGCTGATGGCGCTGGCCAGGGGTTCCACCTCGTCAAAGCGCACATCCCCGCAGAGCTTGGCCTTGGCACCGGGCTCGGCCTCGAGGCGGTGAATGCCCACATCCACCACCACCGCACCGGGCTTGACGTGCTCCGCTCCGATCATCAGCGGCTTGCCCGCCGCCACCACCAGCACATCCGCCTGTCGGGTGAGCTCAGGCAGGTTGGACGTGCGGGAATGGGCGATGGTCACCGTCGCATTCGCCGCCTGCAGCATCAGGGCCATGGGCTGCCCCACCAGGATGCTGCGCCCCACCACCACCGCTCGCTTCCCGGCCAGCTCGACACCAGCGGAAGCCAGCAACGCCATCACCCCGGCGGGCGTACAGCTGCGGGGCCCGGGCTCGCCCTTCAGCAACCGACCCAGGTTGAGGGTGTGCAAGCCATCGGCATCCTTCTCTGGATCAATCACCGCCAGCAAAGGGCGCTCATCGAGACCCGCCGGCAGGGGCAACTGCAAGAGGATGCCATCAACCGCAGGATCGGCGTTCAAGCGTTGGATGGTGGCCAGCACCTCGGCCGCAGGGGTATCTGCGGGAAGGTGGGCCCCAAGGTTGGTGATGCCGATGCGGCTACAGGCCTTCTCTTTATTGGCCACATACACCCCACTGGCGGGGTCATCGCCCACCCGCAGCACCGCCAGCCCCGGCGGGCGGCCGGCCCGGCTCAAGCGCTCCGACACCACCGCTTGCAAACGCGCTTCCAGCTCGGAAGCCAGTTGACGACCGTCCAGGCGCGTAGCCATGGCTGAGGCAAACCATCTCCCCCTCAGCATGCAACGGCAGGGCTAGCGTGGTAGTCCGACATGAAGCTGCGGTGGGTCGCCCGAGCCAAGCGCAAGAGCTCTGGCGACTGCTAAAGCGCCTCTGGCAGCAGCTGCTTCGGCTGGAGATGCCGCGGCAAGCGCTCACCAGCTGGAAAGCCTCGGGCACAACCGCTGTGGTCCTGCTTTGTCTGCTGGTGGCCCTGATCTCCAGCTGGCCCTGGCTGGTGGAGCCGAGCCTCAGGCCGGGCATCCCAGCACCCTTCACCGTCACGGCCCCGAAGGCCGCCACGGTGGTGGATTCCGAAGCCCTCGAGCAGCGTCGCTCCCAGCTTGGTTTGCGCACCCATGTGCAGGTGGTGGATGAACGGCTGAGCCGCGATCTCGAGCAACGCCTCGAACGCCAGCTCAAGGCCATCACCCGTCTGGCGGACAGTGATCAAGTGCAGGTGGCTCCGATCAATGTGAGCCCCGATGAGCGCAACTGGTTGAGCAGCCTCAGCCCACGCGCGCTGCAGCGATGGGAAGACGACCTGCGGCTAGCCCAAAAGCGGATGTTGCAGCAGGGCGTGGTGGGCAGCGTGGCCCGACTGCAGCTGGTGAAAGCAGCTGCGTTCCAGCTCGAGGGAACCCCCGAGCAAGGCCGCGATCTCGGGGCCCGGGTGGTGGCCAGCTCCCTGCAGGGCCACAGCAATCTGCGCATCGACGCGGCCCTGAGTCAGCGGATGCTTGAAGACCTCCTCACCCAACAGGGGATCCCAACGATCGCAGTGAGCAAAGGGGAATTGATCACAAGGCAGGGCGAACCGATCAGCACGCAGTCCTATGCGGTGCTCGATTACTTCGGTCTGGTGAACCGCCGCCCCCTGATTGGTGCCTGGCTGCAGCATTTCGCCGAGGCTTTGGCAGGGGCGATGGTGATGCTGCTGGTGATCCGCAGTCGCCGGGTCAGCCTCGAAGCCCGGCAGGCTCTGCTGGCCCTGGGCTTGTTGGCGTTGGTGCAAAGCCTGAAGTTGTGGCTGGGGGCAGCGGCCAGCCCCCTGGCTCTGCTGGTGCCTCCCACGCTGCTGCTGGCCCAGGGACTCGGCACCACAGCTGGCCTGTCCTGGCTGGCCATCGCCTCGCTGCTTTGGCCCATGCCGGTCTCCGCCTTTTTCGACCAGCGCATCCTGATTGCCGCCATCGTGGCGGCCATCACCGCGGTGCTGGCAGACCGGCAGCGCAACCGAGCCCAATTGCTGCAGCTCGCCCTGCTGGTGCCCCTGGCGGCCCTGGCGGCGGAATGGTTGCTGCTTCAGCTCACCCTGTATCGCGGAGAAGCGGATGCACGTCTCCCGATCGGAGCCGATCTCTCCGGCGAGGCTCTCGTGCTGGGGGGCCTGCTGTTGGGGGTGTTGCTGCTGAGTCCGATGGTCGAGAGCTTCTTTGACCTGCTCACCCGCACCCGCCTGATGGAGCTGGCCGACCTGGAGCGGCCCCTGCTGAGGCGCCTCTCCTGCGAAGCCCCGGGCACCTTTGAGCACACCCTGATGATCTGCGGCTTAGCCGAAGAAGGGGCGCGAGCGATCGAAGCCGATGTGGATCTGATCCGCACCGGAGCCCTCTATCACGATGTGGGCAAACTCCATGGGCCCCAGTGGTTCATCGAGAATCAAGACCGTGGAGACAACCCCCACGACAAGCTCGACGATCCCCATCTCAGTGCCGGCATCCTCCAAGCGCACGTGGATGAAGGCTTGAAACTGGCCCGGCGTTACCGGCTGCCGAAACCCCTCTCGGATTTCATCCCGGAGCATCAAGGCACGTTGAAGATGGGCTACTTCCTGCATGAAGCCCGGCGCCGCGATCCAGCTGTGCGGGAAGCGGACTTCCGCTACCGCGGGCCCACCCCCCGCAGCCGTGAAACAGCCGTGTTGATGCTGGCTGATGGCTGCGAGGCGGCCCTGCGCTCACTACCCCCAGACACCAGCGAACACCAGGCTCGGGATGTGGTCCGCAGCATCGTGGAGGCCCGCTGGCGCGATGGACAACTGAGCGACAGCGGTCTGAGCCTGGCGGAGCTGGAGCTGCTGGTGCGAGCCTTCGTGCGGGTGTGGCGTCGCATGCGCCATCGCCGCATCCCCTACCCGATCCCAGCCCGAAAGGGCTACAGCGCCTGATGGAGCGTCAGCGCTGGCACCAGGCCTGGTACCCCGTGGCCTTTCTGCAGGATCTCGATCCCGCGCGACCGACCCCCTTCACCCTGATGGGGCAAGACCTGGTGCTGTGGTTCGATCGCGCAGCCCAGCAGTGGCGGGCCTTTGCCGATGTCTGCCCGCACCGTTTGGTGCCGCTCTCCGATGGCCGCCTCAATGAAGCCGGCGAGCTGGAGTGCCCGTATCACGGCTGGAGTTTTGCGGGCAACGGTCAGTGCACCGCCATCCCCCAGGCCCCGGAGGGCAGCAGCCTCTCTCAGCGCAGCCAATGCCGCAGCTACGCCACCGCCAGCGGCCAGGGCCTGCTGTTTGTCTTCAGCGGCGACCCCGCCTCAGCGGAGGAGCATCCCTTACCCCTGGTCCCGCAGCTGGAAGAGCCGGGCTGGGTGGTGCAGGACACCTTCCGGGACCTGCCGATGGATGCCCTGACCCTGCTGGAGAACGTGCTCGATGTGAGCCATGTGCCCTTCACCCACCACGCCACCGTGGGCCGCCGCGAGAACGCCGGGCCGGTGGAGCTGGAACTGAGCAGCTTCGGGCCCGAAGGATTCACAGGCCTGTGGAAGGAAGGGCCGCGCCGAGGAAAGCTGGGCAGCCAGTTCACCACCTATGTCGCCCCTGGCCTGATGTGGCACGACCTCAGCGCCAAGGGCTTTGCGCGGATCCTCACGGTGGTTTATGCCACGCCCATCCGAGCCGGGGAATGCCGCTTGATCGCCCGCTTCCCGTTCCAGTTCGCCTCCCCCTGGCCCGCTCGTTTGCTGCGGCTGCGGCCCCAGTGGTTGCAACACATCGGCAACCACGTGGTGCTGGAGGACGATCAACTCTTCCTGCACTGGCAGGAGCGGGTGGTAGCCGAGCGTGGAGGCCGCCATGGCGCGTTGCGGAGCTATCACCTTCCCACCAAGGCGGATCTCTACATCCGAGCGCTGCACGACTGGGTGAACCGCTACGGCGGAGAGCCATTCGCCGGACAACCGCTACCAGAGCGCCAAACCCGCCAGGCGCTGATGGAGCGCTACGAGGCCCACACCCGCCATTGCCACAGTTGCTCTGGCGCCGATCGCCGGCTGCGGAAGCTGCAACCCATCAGTTGGGCCGTCGTTGGCATTGCGCTGGTGAGCGCGGCTTGGCTCGGGCCTGGAGCCTGGGGCGCTCTGGCTCTGCTGCTGGCGCTGGCGGCCACAGCCGCCGGGCTGCGCATCGGCAGCTGGCTGGAGCTGCTCCGTTACGGAAGCGGCCGACCTCCGCGCAACCGCTGAGCCGCCTGGCGCTCCCCCCACCAGGCTCGCCATTTGCGATCGAGGATGAAACCTGCTGCCACCAAGGTGATGGCATTGGCAGCGATCAGCGGGCCGTCGCCGGTGAGCAGCCCATAGAGGCCCCAGAGGGCAATGCCGGCCGTAAACAGGGCATACATGCGCAGGGAGATGCCACGGGTGTCGCCGGTGCGCAGCGTTTTGATCGCCTGGGGGATGAAGCTCAAGGTGGTGAGGCTCGCAGCGGTGTAGCCGAGGGCTGCAATAGCGGGGGGATGAGCGCTCATGGCATGGGGAGATCGAACGGGCACGGTCTCTGAAACATCAGCTCCTGCCCACTGCCAGGGTGCCTGAAGCCCAGGGCCGCTGCATGGAGATGCAAGCGATCAGCGACCTGCCCGTAGAGAGGATCGCCGACGATCGGATGCCCGATCGCTTGCAGATGCACCCGCAGCTGGTGGGAGCGACCCGTGCGGGGCTCCAGCTCGAGGCGGCTGAAGGCAGCGCTCTGATGCAGCAAGCGCCAGGCCGTGAAACAGGGTTTCCCCACAGGATCCACGCCATAGAGGGGCGGGCGATGCTGACGCTTGGCGATCGGCAAGGCAATCACCCCCTCGCCGCGATCCGGCACCCCCTCCACATCAGCCAGATAGTGCTTCTGCACCTGACGCGCGGCGAACAGCTGACTCAGGGCGCGATGACACTCCGCGCTGAGGGCCAGAAGCATCAAGCCGGAGGTATCGCGATCGAGGCGATGCACCAAGCGTGCCTCAGGCCAGATCCCCTGCACCCGCGTGATCAGCGAATCCGAGAGCTCCGCCCCCAGACCCGGCTGGCACAGCAATCCCGAGGGCTTGTCGAGCACCAGCAGCTCCGCATCCGAATGAACGAGCCAACGCGCATCGAACAGCTCGGGCACGAGAGACAAAACCTGGCCACACTGACTCCAGTACTAGCCGGGCCATGGCTCTCGACCGTTTCAAACAGGCTCTGGCCTCGCTTCTCGATCGCGCCCCAAGCGATCCTCTGGAGCGTGATGAATTCTTTGAGCTCAACACCTTGCCCACAGGGGGAGGCTGTGGCTTTGAAGTGGTGATCTGCGACGAGGAGAACGAAATCTTCGCAGCGATCTACACCGATCGTCTCTTTGAAGAAGGGGAGCCCGGCCAGGAGGCGGTGGAAGCCCTGGTGCCGGGATTCCTGGAAGAAGCCTTTGGCCTCAGCCCCGAGGAATGGCAGGCCACCGAACCGTTTGACTTGGGCTGGCGCAGCCGGGAATACCTCTGGTTCATGGAGTTCAGCGTTCCAGGCCTGACTCCCACCTGCCGTTTTGATTAGGTATCAGCGGTGCTCTGCTGCCAAACCAGAAGCTGAATGGCGTTCGAGCGCCGACTGAGCAACAGCACCAAGGCACAGTCCTGCGGCACGGGCAAGGCGGTGGCTCTGCGCAGTTGATCACGATCCACCAGAGCCACGCCGCAGGTTTCCATCAGGAGCGCCGGCAGCTGATCCGATCTGCCGCGCATGGCCGCCAGATCAAGGGCCTGACGGATGGCCTGGGCACTGCGCTCCAGACCGAGGCGCTCGACCAAGTCGGGCCAGAGATGGTTCACCGGCTCACAGGCGGCCAGATCCAGATCGAACACGTCCATCCCTGCACTCTGCTCCCGCTGGGCTTAAGCCTGATTCAGCTGCACATAGTGCGGGGCATAGAGCAACACATGCTCTCCCAAGCGCACCTGCTGGCTGTCGAGGGCGAAGGCCGCACCGGCCATGAAATCAACGGCCCTCTGCAACTGATGCTCAGGAAGAGCACTGACATTGAGCAGCACCGTGGCCTGATCCCTGAGGGAAGCCACAGCCTCCTGAACCGCCTCAAAATCCCTGGGGTGGAGCACCACCATTTCCGCCCCCCAAGCGGAGGAATTCGGCTCAAGACCAGGGCTAGGGGAGAACGGTTCCATGACACCAGCCTGACGAGAATCTGGTCTCCGCACCAGAGCCCTGGTGCGGAGCGTTAACGCTCTGATGCCAGCTCTGGATCATCAGCGGCATCGCCCTGAGCGTCAGACTCCTCCTCCGGCTGAAAACGCTGCAACAGTTCGGCAGTGGGTTCGATCGTTTCGATGGCATCTTCGTTGTCGAGGAAGGCCTCAAAGGAGCGGTATCTGCAGATCGTGGGGCTGTACTGAGCATCACTGCAAACCTCCTCCCAGCTCATCCCTTGCGGGCGCATCTCCTGGAAGGTGGTCAGTGCTTCCTCCAGATCAGCCGCATCCCCGCAGTTCTCTCCCTGCCACAACAACTCGTAGAAAGTCACGCCGCCCTGCCAGTGACCCCTCACCCTAGGAGGAACCCCACACACGACAGCAAGCTGAGCATGAAAAAGGGCAGTGCTGCTAGCACTGCCCAAAAATCCAGATCAATTGATCTCGTTCAGACCAGACTCACTCTTCTTCGGCGCCGGCGGGAATCAGCTTGATCTGCTTGCGACCGAGTTTGATTTCGAACTCATCGCCAGGCTGCAAACCGAGGAGGGCGGTATAAGCCTTGCCCACCAGCAGGTTGCCATTGCCCTGCACAGTCGCCACATAGCTCAGCTTGCGACCACCTTTGCCAGTGCCGGCACCACCGCCACCGAGATTCAGGCCCTTGGCTTCCAGCAGAGCCTCGTAGAAGGCTGTGAAGTTCAGGCGCTCAGAGCCATCCTTTTTGGTGCTCACATACCCGCAGGAGCGAACAAGGTCAGACTTGCTGACATCGCCCAGTTCTTTGACTTTGGCGAGGAGATCAGATCCGGTGAGCATTGAAGGAAATTTGCTACTTCAAAAGATAGCTCTCCAGACCTCCTCCAATCCACCCCCAGGTGTGCATGAAGAGACATTGCACACTCCAGACAACCCGGGCGAGCTCCCTACTGTTCCTTCAGAAACACAAGCCCACCATGATCGTTGGCGAAGTCTTTCTCGAGAGTGTCTCGACTGGCGTGATCACTGCCGAAGAAATTGACTGGATCACCAGCAAGCAGATCCAGTTCGATCGGCAGGAAGAAGCGATGGTGCTCAAGCTGGGCCGTCTGCTCGATGAAGGGGTGATTCAAATCGGCTGTCGGCTCCTCGGGGGCTGAGGCGCCCCCCTCAGATCAGTTGAGGATGCGCGGGGTCTCCCTTAAAGGGGCCCTGCACTGCGGAAGTGATCCAACCGCCATAAAAGCCACCTGGCTGTGGCTGCACGCGCTCACCATCAATCCAGCAGCCATCCATCAAAGCCGGATACACCGCCACCCATCCGGCAATCACCGCAAACGCGGCGGTGGGTTGGGGGTAGCTCCAGGCGGCCCGAGCAATGCTGCTGTGCTCGCACACCACGTCGTAATACGCCGCGATCCCCTTCCATTCACAGAAACTGCGGCCCTGCGCCACCCGCAGGCGCCGCTCACAAAAGGCGTCAGGAGGCAGGTAGTAGGTGGGGGGATGAAAGGTTTCAAGAACCCGATAACTTCGCCGCGATTCCGCCAACAGAGCACCGCCGGCACGGATCAGGATGTGATCTGCACTGGCAACCAGGGCTGGGGGTCTGGGGTAGTCGCAGACCCTTTCGATCGGCTGCGCCATCGTTAACCCGGGATGAAATTGCGCAGCTTCCGAGCTTCTTCACCCGCCCGGCGCTGCAGATCCCGATCGCTCAATTTGTCGTCTTCGCGCACCATCGCGGCGATCACGTCAGCCTCCTCCACCGCATAGCCGGTCTGGGCCGCCAGGCTGAGCAGATCCGCCAGATCCATCGGTTGCTGGAGACGTACAGACAGGTCTGCATCCCCGCGGGCAAAGGCCAGGAACGCATCCAGCTGTTGCAGCGACACAAGCAAAACCCAACGTGCCCCCAGGTCTAAAGATCCATCGGCTGAGCAGGGGAGGGTGGCGGCCACTCGTCAAAGCGCGCATCGCCAATCAGACTTGCTGAAGCGCAACAGGCAGACATGGCCCAATCAGCCTCAAACCGTGACGGGGTCCGGCCATTGCCCCGCTCGATGCGTCTGCTGGGGGCAGGGCTGACGGGCTGCCTGGCGGTGCTGTTCGTGGTGGTGCTTCTGCAAACCCGTGACCAAGGTCAGCGGCTGCAGCAACTGCAGGACAAGGTGCAGACCCTGGAGAACGCCAACGATCTGGAGCGCACCAACGCCCTGGAGGATCAGTTGCGCTCCACGGTGGAGCGTCTGCAGGCCCTCGAAGGGGTGGAGCAGCAGGTGCAGAGCCTGAGCAGCGAAGTGCAGAGCCTGCGTCAGCTGCGTTCTCGCCCATCCAGTTTCTTCCCGGTTGAGCCCGATCTCGAACCAACACCAACGCCGCCCAGTCGTCCCCCCGCCCTGCCGAGACTCCCGGGCAGTCGCTGATGCTCCCGCTGCCAGCACCCGCCCAGCGCTTTGAGCAGATCCAGACACCGGTGATTCCGGTGATGGCGCAGTTGATCCGGCAGACCCCCGGCACCCTCTCCCTCGGCCAAGGCATGGCGCGATGGGGACCTCCTGCAGAGGCCCTCGAGGCCGTTGCTGCGGCACTCCAGAGCGGTGTCGATCTGAACAGCTACGGACCGATGGGCGGAGACCCGGAGTTGCAAGCCGCTCTGGGCACTTGGCTGGCTGCGGAGCATCAGCTCGATCAATGCGGGTCTGAGCTGGTGGTCACCGCCGGCAGCAACATGGCCTTCCACGCGGTGATTCAGAGCCTCTGCGACCCGGGCGATGAGGTCATCCTGCCGGTTCCCTACTACTTCAACCATGAGATGGCGGTCCGACTCGCCGGTGGTCGCCCGATCGCCGTTGAAGCGGGCGTGATCCCCGATCCCGATCGCCTGACTGCGGCCATCACCCCGCGCACCCGGGCGATTGTCACCGTCTCTCCGAACAATCCGAGCGGTGCCGTCATCCCGCGCTCGGTGCTGGAAGCCATCAACCACTGCTGCGCCAAACGGGGACTGATCCACATCAGCGATGAGGCCTATGCCCTCTTCCACTACGGGGACGAGCGACCCTGGAGTCCAGGGGCAGCCCCGGGCAGCGGGAGCCACACGATCACCCTGGGGTCGCTCTCCAAAAGCCATGGCATGGCGGGCTGGAGAGTGGGCTGGGCCGTGATCCCGCAGGCGCTTCTGCCGGCCCTGACCAAGGTGCAAGACACGGTTCTGATCTGCCCGCCCCGGCTGAATCAACGGGCTGCTCTGGGGGCACTGGCGGCCGGGCCAGAGTGGTGCCGCATCCGGATCCATGCACTGGGGGAGCAGCGGCAGCAGGTGCTCAGCGCCCTGGATGTACCCGGCGCCCCCTGGCGTCTGATCGGACCGGCCGATGGAGCCTTTTATGCCCTGATCGAACTCAGCTCAGCGCTGAGCTCGGATGCGCTGATGGAGCGTCTGATCCGCCAGCACGGTGTGGCGTTGGCGAGCGGTTCGAGCTTTGGTCTTCAGGAGCGCAGCTGCCTAAGACTGAGCTACGGCATGCTCGATCGCAGCGACCTCGAGGAAGCCCTGCGGCGCTTGGAAGAGGGTCTGATGGCGGCAGCGGAGCTGTAGCTCAGCCCTTCACGGCATCACCGGTGGCGCTGGGGAGGATGTAACGCTGCAGGCCGATGAACAAGGCGAGCACCGGCAGAATCGACACCACCGCCCCTGCGGCCACCAGGCGCCAATCCAGCGAGAAGCTGCTGGCGAGCTGCTGCAAACCGAGCGGCAGGGTGTAGAGGTTGCGGTCGTCAAGGATTACCAGCGGCCAGAGGAAGTCGCTCCAGGTGCCGATGAACACGAACATCGCCAGGGTGATCAGGTCAGCCCGGGCGGCGGGAATCATCACGTTCCACCACTCCCCGAGGCGACTGCAGCCATCGATGCGGGCCGCCTCCTCCAACTCCACCGGAACGCCCGCAAAGCTCTGACGCAGCAGGAAGATGCCAAACGCCGTGGCGGCCTGGGGAATGATCAGGGCCCAGAGGGTGTTGCGCAAACCCAGCTGCACCATCAACAGGTAGAGCGGAATCATCACCACCTGGAAGGGGATCAGGATCGTCGCCACCACGAGAGCCAGCACCAGACCGCGACCGGCGAAGCGCAGTCGCGCTAGCGGATAGGCCGCCAGGGAGCAGAACAACAGGTTGGCCAGCACCGCCAGGCCGCTGACGATCGAGCTGTTGAGGATGTAACCCCACATCGGGTTGTCCTCAAACAGGCGCAGGTAGGCATCCAGGCTCGGTTGGCTCGGGAAGAGTGCCGGGGGACTGGTGAAGATGTCCTCGGTGGGGCCCTTCAGGGAGGTGCTCACCAGCCAGAGCAGCGGAATGAGCATGGCGATGGCCACCAGCACCAGCAGGGTCAGCTGCAAAGCGGAGGCCAACAACGAACGCCGACGGCCACTGATGGGTTGTGCCATCAGAGCCTCGGACGATCAGAGGGAGCCAGGTCGCCCACGGGCAGAGGAGCCTTCTGGGGGTGCAACGGCGCGAGGTGCGTGCCAACCACCAAGCGGTTGAGGGCATTCACGAAGGCCTGGGCTGCCGCCACCACGATGTCGGTGTCGGCGGCATGACCGGAATAGAGCACGCCATCGGCCCGCAGGCGAATCGTGACTTCACCCATGGCATCGATGCCCTCCGTGACCGACTTCACCGAGAACTCCACCAACTCATTCGGCACGCGGGCCAACTGATTGAGGGCCTGACACACCGCATCCACAGGTCCGGTGCCAATGGCGGCCTCGGTGAGCTCTGCACCATCGCTGTTCACCAAGGTGACGGTGGCAGTGGGCTGCAGATTGGTACCGGTGCTGACCTGCACCAGCTTGAGGCTGTAGCGGGCCTCATCCTGCAGACGCACCTGCTCGCTCACGATCGCTTCGAGATCGCGATCGGTGATCTCCCGCTTGCGATCAGCCAGCTCCTTGAAGCGGGCGAAGGCATCGTCGAGATCGTCGCGCTCGAGGTGGTAGCCGAGCTCTTCGAGGCGGGCTCGGAAGGCGCTGCGGCCGCTCAGCTTGCCCAGGGAGATGCGGTTATCGGCCAGGCCGATGGTGCGGGCATCGATGATTTCGTAGGTGAGGCGGTTCTTGAGCACGCCGTCCTGGTGGATGCCGCTCTCATGGGCGAAGGCGTTGGCTCCCACGATCGCCTTGTTGGGCTGCACCGCCATGCCGGTGAGCTTGCTCACCAGACGGGAGGTTTTGTAGATCTCCTCGGTGCGCACCCCTGTCAACGACTCGGTGCTCTCCGCCGGCCGACCCAGGAAGGGGTTGTAGTAACTGCGCCGCACATGCAGCGCCATCACCAGCTCTTCAAGCGAGGCGTTGCCCGCCCGCTCGCCGATGCCATTGATCGTGCACTCAAGCTGACGCGCACCGTTTTTCACCGCCTCAAGGAAGTTGGCCACGGCCAACCCCAGGTCGTTGTGGCCGTGCACGGAGATCACGGCCTGATCGATGTTGGGCACGTGGCGGTTGATGCCATCGATCAAGGCACCGAATTCAGTTGGCGTGGCGTAGCCAACGGTGTCGGGGATGTTGATCGTGGTGGCACCGGCAGCGATCGCCGCTTCGATCACCTGATACATGAACTCCGGATCGGAGCGACCGGCGTCTTCGCAGGAGAACTCCACGTCGTCGACGAGGGAGCGGGCATAGGCCACCATCTCTCCGGCGATCTGCAACACCTCTGAGCGGCTTTTGCGCAGCTTGTGCTCGAGATGGATGTCGCTGGTGGCGATGAAGGTATGGATGCGTTTATGGGCGGCCGGAGCCACGGCATCGGCGCAGGCCTTGATGTCGCCCTTGGCCGCGCGGGCCAGGCCGCAAATCACCGGTCCATCGGTGGTGCCAACGGTGGAGGCAATGCGCTGAACGGCGTTGAAGTCGCCAGGGCTGGCGAAGGGGAAGCCGGCTTCAATGATGTCAACACCCAGGCGAGCCAGCTGCTGAGCGATCGCCAGCTTTTCCTCGAGATTGAGGCTGGCGCCAGGGGACTGCTCCCCATCGCGCAGGGTGGTATCGAAAATCAATACCCGGCCGGGATCGCGGGCCATGACGGCTACAAGTCGGAATGGTTATGAGTTAGCCCCATCCTAGGGGTGAGGCCTCAGCTGCGACCAACGCTGGCCAGAGGTGCCTCGCTTTTCTCCAGCTGTAGCCTGAGATCAGAGAGATCGACGAAGCGATCGGCGGCATTGCGCAGTTCCCTCGGCACCATGCCGTCGGTGCTCATCACCACCACCTTCAGGCCACGAATCCGGAGTACCTCCGCCAGCCGCTCCAGATCACGGCTGCCGCTCAACAGCCAAACCTCATCAATGCGGTGGGCCACGGCCATCAGATCAATGGCGATCTCCACATCGAGGTTGGCCCGGCCGTATTGCCTCTGATCCGGATCCTGTCCGAATTCCCGCAACGGCTTGGTACGCACGGTAAAGCCAAGGCTGGTGAGGGCATCACGGAAGGGCCTCTGATCGGTGGCGTCCTTCAGACCCGTGTACCAGAAGGCAGAGGCCACCTCCCTGCCAGGAGCCGCGGTGGCGAACTCGAGCAGACGGCGGGGGTCGAAAAACCAGCCCAGCTTTTGCTGCACGTAGAACATGCTGTGGCCATCGACCGCCAGAGCGAGCTGCATCAACCACCACCTCTCTGCTTCGAGCCTAGAAGTTGCACCTAAAGTTGCCGGACTCTGAGCAGGGACCTTGGCCGCGGGAGATCTGGCCTCTGGAACCCTGCCCTCGGGTGACCTAGCGCTCGTTCTGCACGCCCATCTGCCGTACGTGCACTCCAGTGCGCCCGGCTCGCTGGAAGAAGACTGGTATTTCCAGGCCCTGCTGGAGTGCTATCTGCCACTCCTGGATGTGCTGGAGGCCGCCGCGGCCGATCCCAGCCAAAGGCCGCGTCTGAGCATGGGGCTCTCGCCCACCCTGCTCTCGCTCCTGAGCAACGCGGAGCTCAGCCGGCGCTTCATTCCCTGGCTGAAAGTGCGGCAGTCTCTGCTGCAGCAGGCTCCCAAGGGTTACGAGGCCGCTGCCGCTGACCTGGCCCAGCAACTGGGCGGGGCCCTCAAGGCCTGGCAACGCTGCGAGGGCAATCTGCTGCCCCGCTTCCAGGCCCTGCAGCAGCGCGGGGTTCTCGATCTGCTGACCTGCGCAGCCACCCACGGCTACCTGCCCCTGCTGCGGGACTGCCCGGAGGCGGTGCGCGCGCAGTTGCTCACGGCGGTTCGGGAGCATGAACGCCTGCTCGGGGTGCGCCCCCAGGGCATCTGGCTGCCGGAATGCGCCTACTACGAAGGGCTCGATCGCCAGCTGGTGGCCTGCGGGTTGCGCTACGCCATCCTTGATGCCCACGGCTTGCTGCACGGCCAGCCAAGACCCCGCTATGGGGTTTATGCCCCCATCTGCAGCCCGGGGGGGATGGCCTTCTTCGCCCGCGATAGCGAAGCCACCCTGCCGGTGTGGAGCGCCCGCGATGGCTATCCCGGCGATGCCCGCTACCGAGAATTTCATCGGGATCTGGGCTGGGATCTGCCAGCAGCCGAGCTGGAACGGAAGGGGATTGGTTGCGCCCGGCCCCTGGGCCTCAAGCTCCACAGGGTCAGCGGCAGGCAGAGCAGCCTTGAGGAGAAACAGCCCTACGACCCTGCAGCCGCTTCCGAAGCAATCCATCGCGATGTATTGCACTACCTCCAGGGCCGCGCTCAGCAACTGGAGGAGCTGAGCGGATCGATGCAGCGCCGCCCTCTGCTGGTGGCACCGTTTGATGCGGAACTATTCGGACACTGGTGGTATGAGGGGCCGCAGTTCCTGGCGGAGTTGTTCCGTCAGGCACCTCAGCAAGGGGTGGGGCTCGCCACCCTGCGGGACACCCTCAGCCGCGGCGATGCCCTGCAGCTCTGCCAACCCTCCCCCTCGAGCTGGGGACAGGGCGGTTACCACACCTATTGGTTAAACGACAGCAATTCCTGGGTGATCCCCGAGTGGAATCGGGCCTCCAGGGCCATGGTTGAACGGGTCAGCCGAGGTGTGGGCAGTGAACAGGATCGGACCTTGCTGAATCAGGCGGGCCGCGAGCTGCTGCTGGCGCAGAGCTCGGACTGGAGCTTCATCCTGCGGGCCGGCACCACCACCGAACTGGCCAAGGAACGCATCCATCGCCATCTCGAGCGTTTCTGGACACTGCTCGAGGCCATCAACCAGCAGGAACCCCTACCGGCCGACTGGCTTGAGGAGGTGCAGCGAGAAGATGGTCTCTTCCCTCGGATCAACGCGGCGGATTGGGCCCGGATGCCAGCAGCGATCCCCGCCTCCTCCAGCCAGAGATGAGCCTGAGCGCCGCCGATCCCCGCTCCCCCCTGCTGGAGCCCGCAGCGCAGCAACAACTCCTGAACGCCGCCCTTGGCGACGAGCATGCGTTCAGCGCCAGCCTCACTGCCGCCGGCCTGGTGCCACCGCGACGCAGCGCGTTGCGTGTGTTGCAACTCAACCTGGGCAAGCTCTGCAACATGCAGTGCTCCCACTGCCATGTGGATGCGGGCCCCCATCAGGGCCACAGCCAGATGAGCGATCGGGTGGTGGAGGCCTGCATCGCAGCGATCGAACGGTTGCAACCCGAGGTCGTGGATCTCACCGGCGGTGCTCCGGAGCTGCACCACCGGTTCCGCGATCTGGTGATCGCGGCACGACAGCAGGGCTGCCATGTGATCGATCGCTGCAACCTCACCGTGCTGCTGCTGCCACCGCTGGCGGATCTGACGGGTTTCCTGGCCGAGCAGCAGGTGGAAATCGTCGCGAGCCTGCCCCAACCAGAAGCCGGGAGCACCGATGCCCAGCGCGGCACTGGCACCTGGGACGCTTCGATCCAAGCGCTGCAGCGGCTCAACCAGCTGGGCTACGGCCATGGTGATCCCCAGCGGCAGCTGACCTTGATGAGCAACCCCGCCGGCACCCGGCTGCAACAGCTCACGCCCTGCGATGAGCAGGCCTGGAAAACACGCTTGATGGAGCAGGCCGGGGTGCGCTTCGATCGACTGATCGGCCTCAACAACATGCCGATCGCCCGATTCCTTGAGCAGCTGCAGCGTGATGGACACGTGAATTGCTACCTCAAGTTGCTGCAGGGAGCCTTCAACCCAGCGGCCCTCAGCGGGCTGATGTGCCGGGACACCCTCTCAGTTGCGGCCGATGGATCCCTTTATGACTGCGACTTCAACCAGATGCTGGCTCTGCCTTTAGGGCATGACTCTCTGGAGGAGGCATCAGTGCAGAAGACACCTCCCACGATTGAGACAATCACTCGCGAACAGCTCCAGGGGCGAGCCATTCACTGGGGCAATCACTGTTTCGGCTGCACCGCTGGCCAGGGCAGCTCCTGCGCTGGAGCGACGGCCTAATGGTCTGGCGGCTGATCCAGCGGGCAGGCCTGCAGCACCTGGGGAATCAATGCCTAGCTGCACTCGTGCTCGGATGCCTGATCGGTCGGCTGGCACCCGGATTCACCCAGATTCTTCAACCCCTCGGAGCGATCTTTCTCCAAACCTCTCAGATCGTGGTGATGCCCTTCATCATCTGCGAGCTGGTTGTCGCCTTGGGGAGCCTCGAAGAACGAGGCTTACGCATCCTTCTGCGCAGTGGACTCGCCCTTCTCAGCGGCCTCTGGCTGCTGGGATGCCTGGCGGTCGTGATGATGCCTGGCGTCTTGCCACCTGTTGTCTACTCAGCCTTCTTTAGCCGGGATCTTCTCCAACCCGTTGAACCGGTCAACCTGATCAACACCTACATCCCAGACAATATTTTTTCAGCTCTTGCCGCGGACAACTTTCCAGCAGTTGTTCTGTTCAGTGGGATCTGCGGAGTTCTGCTGCAGCAATTGCCAGAACGCAGACAGCTGCTGGAGCCTCTCAGTGTTCTTCGCACGTTGTTCAGTCGTCTGAACCGACTGGTGGCACGCATCATTCCACTGGGAATCCTTGCGCTGAGTGCACGCAATGCGGCCAGCTTTCAGCTGGAGCAATTGATCCGCGTTCAGGGCTTCTTCCTGATGGGACTCGTCGGTCTGTTGGCCATGACCATTGCTCTGGCCGGCCTGATCCTCAGCTGCACCCCCTTGAATGCACGGCAGCTGTGGCGTATCTGCCGTGGCCCTCTGGCCCTGACGGCCAGCAGTGCCAATGTCTTGATCACCCTTCCTGTGCTCGCCTCCAATCTGCGCGAAGAGCTGGCGGCGGCGTGCCCAGATGCTCCTCAGGAGGCCTTTGATGAACTGGTGCCCAGCCTGTCGGTGGGCTTTGCCTTACCGGGCCTTGGCCAAATCATGGCCCTCAGTTTTTTGCCCTTTGCTGCTTGGTTTGTTGGACAACCTCTGAGCACCACCGCGGTAGCGGGGTTACTCGGCACTGGAATCCCGACTGTGGTGGGGGGGATCAAAACTGCAGCCCGTGCGGGCCTGCTTCAGGCAGGGCTGCCTCTAGACCTCCTGCAACTGGTGCACCTCAGCGGCGAGTGGCTCTACCGGTTTGAAAAAGTTCTCACCCTCGAGGGCTTGATCGTGCTGGCGGTCGGCAGCTTCTGCGCCAGCAGCCACTGTCTAAGAATCCGTCCCCTGCGCATCGTGGCGACCGCGGGCCTGACGGCAGCTGCCTCTCTGTCGCTGGGGCAGGGGAGCCGGCATCTGCTGAGCCAATCGTTAGCTGGGCGCTACAGCAACGACGATGTGGTGTTGACCCGTCAACCCCTTTGGAGCCGCTCTATCCAAAACGTGGAGAGCGAAGGCACGTCCCAGGCGGTGACGCTGGCGGCGATTCGTCAACGGGGCGTACTGAGGGTGGGAATCCGCAGCGACGGACTGCCCTGGGCCTACCGCAATCGCAGCGGCCGCTGGATTGGTCTGGATGTGGATCTGATGGAAGAACTGGCGGAGAGCCTTGGGGTACGCGTCAGCCTTCATCCCGCTAGCTTCAGCGCATTGGAGCTCCTGTTGGATCGGCAGGAGATCGACCTGGCCGTTGGAGGAATCCAAGACAGTCCAGTGCGGGCAGCTCGTCATCAAGTGAGCAACGGCTACCAAACCGTGCATCTCGCCCTGGTGGTGCCTGATCAAAAGGTGTCAATGATCCAGACCTTGCCGGGAAAGCCTCTGGCACGGCCGCTGCGCATTGCTGTTAGCGACCCGCAACTGATCAACCGTCTGCTGCAGGAACAACTCGCCGAGCGTTTGGGGGCACCGGGAAAACCAGCTCCGTTGGTGTTAGAGCCCATCAGCGACAAACGTCGCTTCTTTGCTGAGGATGGCTTCAAACAGGTTGATGCCCTACTCACCACAGCTGAGGGAGGCGCCGCCTGGTCGGTGCTTTATCCGCAGACAACCTTGATTACTCCATTCCGAGGCGATCTAGCGGGGCAGATGGTGATCCTCGTCGGAGGGAATGACTCTTCACTACTGCTGTATCTCAACACATGGCTGGCGCGCACTCGCTCCAGTGGAGCGCTGGACGCGCTTGAACGCTACTGGATCGAAATGCGCAGCCCGCAACGGCAAGGTTGAGAGCATTGGCCTCTATCGGCCAGCCCCAGGCCACACCAACCTCAGCCCGAGCTGGAGCTCGCGGCCCTGCATGCCCATCAAACCGAATTTCACAGCCCAGGGGGCTTGCACAAACAAACGCACCATGGCCATCACCAATTCAGAGAGCGTGAGGGTATTGGTGAGAAAGCCATACCAATCCGGTTGCGGGAGGCTAAAAAAGGTCGTGAAGTGAGCACGAAGTTGAGGCTCAGAAAAGCGCATCAACTTCTCCAATCCAAAGCAGTAGAGAGCACGTTTGCGCTGCAGCTCAAGAGGCCAAAGGGAATCCCAGGCGAGACGCGATAACTGCTCTCCATCCATGGCTTGCATCTGCAAACCGCGTGCGACCGCTGCAGCCAATGCAGGAGCACGGCGCAACAGGCCACCCACCATGTAGCCGGAGGCGGGATGAACCATGGAGGCGGATCCACCAAACGCCACAACTCTCTGCTGCAAATCTGGCAGAGGAAGGTTCATCGGAAACAGGCACAACTCCTCATGTTCAATCGTTTCAACCTCAATGCCGCGATGGTGCAAGCGGCGCAACAATCGATCTTTGAGCACCTCATAGGGCACCGCTGGGGCGAGGGCGAGGGAGGTCTCTTCCACAAAAAACACCCCTTCGCCGAAATCCATGGCGTAAAGGAAGGTGGCTGGTCCACAGCGCCGTTCGGCCTCGCTGAGGTGATCACTGCGGTAATCCATCAGCACGAATTGGCCCGGGTCCACCGGCGGTGCTGAAAAACGGCCAACGATGCCATAGGCCGCCTGACCCGCCACAGGGCCCTCATCGGGGCGCTTAACAAAGCGAGAGTGATGACCGCTGGCATCGATCACCAAGCGAGCCTGAAGGCGCTCGCCTGCCTCAGTGATCACGATGGAGCCATCGGCGTTGTGCTCGATGGCGTCTGCCCGACCTCGCTCCCAGGTCACCCCAGCCGCCTGGCAGATACGCCACCAGTGCTGCTGCAGCGCTGTTTTGTCGAAAAGGCCGTAGTCGATGCCATGGGTAACGGCGGCCGTGCTGAGGCCATCACCGAAGTAGCTGCGGGTGTCACTCCAGCGATGGCCCAGCAAATGCCCCAAACCAAGGTCATCCACCTCTGGGCCCCAAATGCCATAGGTGTTGGGCCAGAGCGCAGCGGGATCATCGGGTGCAAGACCCTGAACCTGAACACCACGCTCAGCCAGGGCAGCGGCAAGGCAGAGGGCAGCGGGGCCTGCCCCGATCACCAGCACCTCAATCGACATACCGCCTCTAGGTTTGGGCTCATCCTGCACCACTTCCATGGAGATGGGATCGAGGCGCTGGCTTCAGGCAGTGCAGCGGCTTCTTCTCTGCCTCGTCCTCAGCACTGCATTGCTGGTGGGATGGCCAGCAGAGGCTTCCAACCCATCGGCTCCAGCGGTGCCGGTAGAGGTTGCTCTCAATGTGGACAACGTCTACGGCTTCTCCTCTCAGAGCAAGACCTACAACATCGAAGGGATCCTGCACCTGTCAGCCCCAGAACCCGTAATGCGGACTTGGCTTGAAGCCGGCATCGATCCAGTCAGCTTGATTCGGTTTCAGAACCAGGTCACACCATGGGATGCCCAGCTCGAAGCGATCCGCAGCCCGATCCGCCATGGCCCGCGTCTGGAGCGGAGCTACCGCTTTCATGGCACCTTTTATTCCGACGAAATTGACTTTCGCGGCTACCCGTTCGATCCACTCCCACTCCAACTCACACTCCAGCCCAGTCCCAGTGTTCAGGCCGAGCTAACGCCGCCGCCGAGCATCGTTCTCCGCCCCGATGCCAAGCACTCTGGCGTCAGCACCCGAAGCAACATGAATGGCTACAGACTTCTCCAGTGGCGCCTATTCAGCACCGCTTCCGGTCTGGAAATGGAGCTGATCTACCGGCCGATTGTCTGGTCGGCGCTGGTGAAATGGCTTTTACCTCTGGCCATCACCATGTCAGTCATGCTGCTGAGCTCGAATCTGCGCAGCAGCTTCAGCTCAGAACGTCTTGCCATTCCGCCGGTCATCCTGCTGACGCTGGTGTTCATGCAACAGGCCTATCGCGAGTCCCTGCCATCACTGCCTTATCTCACGGAGATCGATGGGCTCTACGCCTTCTCGTACTTGGTCACTCTGGTGTTTTTCTGCGAGTTCATCTGGTGCGCCAACTTGATCAGCCGATCGGGTGATGCGCTCCCGCAACAGGTTGGACGTCAGATTGATCGGCTGGAAAATGTGCTCCAGTTAGCGAGCATCGCCGGCTACAGCACGCTGTTGTGCTGGGCTCTGGCGTCGCGCTGAGCGCCGGTTGGCTGGAGAACTTTTAGATCCTGACCGCCAACACAGCACGGTTGTTGGCCTGAAGATCAGCTGTCTCCAGAATCTGCCTCTGGGGATCAGCGATCACCTCAAGGCGGTGCTCTCCCTTGGCCAACTCCAGAGGCACGCTGAATTGTTCACTGCCTCCAGCAGAGAGCCATGGCAAACGCAGATAGCGATGGGTGGTGTAGCTGTCATCGACAACAATGGCGACCCCCACAGAGCTGACATCCATCGCCCCGTGGTTCACGACGCGGAACTGAAGCGATCCATTCGCGAAGCTGACCTGCTCAATGGCCAGATCACTGGCCAGGGTATGGAGCTGCTGCAGGGGATAGATCGCCAATCGCTTCACGCGCCGCAGGCGGGTGCCGGGGTGTTCGTGGTGGAGATGGCCGCCAAAGCGCAGGTCCTGACTGCAGCCATGCAGATGCAAATGGGCATTGGGCTGAGGAACGGTGACCCGGCCCAACTCAGGTTGGGTGTCATAGAAACCGCAGCAATCCCAGTGCAACGAGGCCCCGAGGTAGCGAATCGGATCACTGGCATCACCAGGATCGGTGGGCGCCAAGCGGTAGTGCTGAAGCAGTTGGTAAATGCTGAGGGCGGCCAAGGAGCCACTGCTTTCACTCGTGGCCAGCCGAACATTGCGGCGCTGCTGCCCCATGCACAACTTCGAGGCCACGGTGATGATCAAACTGTCCCACTCCAACTCAGCCCGCAGGCCATAGATCGGGGCTTCCGGCAGTCGGTTCTGATGGCGCAGCCAATCAATGGCCTCAGCCACCACGGCCTGCAACGGAGCGCCGGGCTCTGGCCGCAGTTGCTCAAGATCAACGTTGACCTTTAAACTCGAGACATCGGCACTGAAGCAGACATAGGGGAAGTGAGAGCCCCCATCGCCTGACATCAATCGGCGAATGCCTCCATCGGAGGCCTGGCACTTCCAGATGGTGGTGTTACCCGTTTCGTTGGGTAAAAAGGTGAGCTCCCCATTGTCGATGCTGGTGGTGGTGCCAAGGCCGAGCACATCACCTGCAAGAGGAATGGCCTCCAGCGGGAGGTGCTCCTGCACATCTCCCTCGATCAGATCTGACACCGTGTTGGCGATCCAAAGATCGCCGCGGTGATCAGGCATCGGCGGCGGCATCGGCCGAGGCGTCTTCCTCGTCCTCCTCAGGAGCAGGGGGCACCAACACCACCTCCGAGAGGCGATCGCCGGCATCCAGGCGCTGGAGACGAACACCGGTGGCGGCGCGGGACTGTTGGGGCACCGCGTCGGCCTGCATCCGCACAATCACGCCACGCTCGCTGACGAGCAGCAACTCCTCACCAGTGCCAAGCACCTTGAGGCCCACGAGCACATCGCCATCCCGGCGGAACTTCATGCAGCGCAGGCCCATCCCAGCCCGCTTCTGCAGACGGAACTGATCGACAGGCACCCGTTTGCCCAAGCCGCTGGCCGAAGCCACCAGCACCCAGGGACCATCGCTCGGAGCCACCTCTTCCGCGTCGTCGTCATCACCGGCGGCCGCACTGCCTTCGACACGATCCGCCAGTTCAACCGGGAGCACATCCATGCTCACGAGCTGATCACCAGGGCGAAGGTTCATCGCGCGCACCCCGCGGGCGGTGCGGCCCAGCGGACGCAGCTCCTCGTCGCTGAGGCGGAAGTGGATGGTCATGCCATTGCGCGATCCGATCAACACGCTGTCGCCGGGCTGGGCCAAGCGAACCCAGGTGAGGGCATCACCCTCCTCAAGGGAGATGGCGATCAGACCGTTGGAGCGGATGTTGGCGAAGGCCGAGAGTCGGGTGCGTTTAATGAAGCCCCCACTGGTGAGCATCACCAGCACGGCATCCTCTGCAAACTCACTCACCGCAAGCAGCGAGGTGATCTGCTCCTCGCGGGGGATGGGCAGCAACTGCACGATCGGCGTTCCCTTGGCGGCGCGGCTGCAGATCGGCACGCGATAGGCAGGCACCGTGTAAACGACACCACGATCCGAGAAAAGCAACAACGAATCGTGGTCGTTGCAGCTGATGAAGAGGCGCACGGCCTCCTCGCCCTGGGTTTTGGTGCCGGCCTTGCCACGGGTGCCGCGACTGGTGGCTTCGAACTCGCTCACCGGCATCCGCTTGAGATAGCCGTTCTCGGTGAGGAGCACCACTGAGCGCTCATTGGCGATCAGATCGATGTCCTCGAGGCCGCCTTCAACGTCGAGAATTTCGGTGCGCCTGGGCGAGTCGTAGCGCGAACGGATCACACCGAGCTCCTCGGTGATCAAGCCGAAGACCCGCTCCTTGCGGGCCAGGATGTCGTTGTAGTCGGTGATCTTGGCCAGCAGATCCTCGTGCTCGAGCCGGATCTTGTCGGCCTCAAGCGCGGTGAGACGACGCAGCTGCATCTGCAGGATGGCGTCAGCCTGGATCTCGCTCAGACCGAACTGACTGACCAACTCAGCCCGCGCCGAAGCGGTGTCAGCTGCGCCGCGGATCAAGGCGATGATCGCGTCGAGATTGTCGAGCGCAATCAGCAGGCCCAGCAGGATGTGGTCGCGTTCTTCCGCCTTGCGCAGCAGGTAGCGGGTGCGCCGCTCGATCGTCTCGACCCGGAAGTCGAGGAACACCTCAAGCATCTTGCGCAAGGTGAGCAGGATCGGCTCTCCCTTGACCAACGCCAACATGTAGGCGCTGAAGTTGCTCTGCAGCGGCGTGAGCTTGAACAGGTTGTTGAGCACAACCTGGGGGTAGGCATCACGGCGCAACTCGATCACGATGCGCATGCCATCGCGATCGGATTCATCGCGAATATCGGCGATCCCCTCGAGCTTCTTGTCGTTGACTAATTCAGCGATGCGCTCGATCAGCGCCGCCTTGTTGGTCTGATAAGGAAGCTCGGTGATAATCACCGCATCACGATCGGGCCGTCCCTTGGCCTCGATCGTTTCAATCGAAGCGACGCCGCGCATCGTCACGGAACCGCGGCCGTTTTCGTACATCTCCCGGATCCCGCGTCGACCCAGAATCTGGCCACCGGTGGGGAAGTCGGGACCGGGGATGATTCCCATCAACTCCCGATCGCTCAGCTCAGGATTGGCGATCAGGGCCAGCAGTCCGTCGATTAGCTCCGTGAGGTTGTGGGGGGGGATGTTGGTCGCCATCCCCACGGCGATCCCGGTGGAGCCGTTGAGCAACAACTGCGGGACGCGCGCCGGCATCACCGTGGGCTCTTGCTGAGACCCGTCGAAGTTGTCGATGAAATCGACGGTTTCGCTCTCGATGTCTTCAAGAAGACTGTCGGTTGTGAGCGCCTGAAGCCGCGACTCGGTGTATCGCATGGCGGCCGGTGGATCGTTATCCACAGACCCGAAATTCCCGTGGCCGTCGATCAACGGCATGCGCATGGAAAAGTCCTGCGCCATCCGCACTAGGGCGTCATACACCGCGGTGTCGCCATGGGGGTGGTACTTACCCAGCACCTCACCCACCACACGGGCGCATTTGCGGTAAGGGCGGTCACTGGTGAGCCCCAGTTCGTACATCGCATAGAGGATGCGGCGATGCACCGGTTTGAGACCGTCGCGGGCATCGGGCAGCGCCCGTCCCACGATCACACTCATCGCGTACTCCAGATAGGAGCGCGACATCTCGTTGCGAAGATCAGCCTGAATAATTCGGCCGTCGGATCCGCCAGGTCCTTCTCCGTCCCCCGAGGGCAACTCACGGGGTTCGGTTGGATCCGCCATTCGTGACAGCTTTGATTAGAACCCATTTTATCGGTAGTTGCGCCTATGTCCTCCTCCCGCGGGAAACCACCCAACCGGAGTGAGGCCGAGCTGCATCAGCTGCAACGCAGCGGCGACCTGCAGGTGCTTCCTGCAGCCGAGTTCCGGGAGCAAGTGCGCTCCAAAGGCTTGGAGGCAGCCTTTCGCAGCACGCACGTGGTGGTGGCCAGCGAAGCCTGTCTCACCCACCAAGCGACCCTGATCCTGCACCTCGGCCCGAGCGATCCGCCGATTCGCGTGCGTCAGTTTCGGCTCGGCAGCGCTGAAGGCAGCGGAGGCCATGGCAACACCGACCTGGTGGTACCGATCAACCAGGGGGGCGCCACCGCCTTAGGCGATCTGTTGGCCGGCCGCGCACTCCCCCTTGTCCTCAGCGGGAACCCCTCCAGGCAGCAACCGAGGCTTGAGCTGGAAACAGAATTGCGCCTCGATCAGATCGACGGCGGACGCCTGCTGCTGCACCGGGGCATCAATGAAAACGGAGTGGTGGCCTTCAGCAGCCGAGAAGGCATCACCCCAACCCCCTGGGGGCCGGTGCTCGGACCCTGGGGGAGTGGCTTGGTCAGCTCTCCAGGTCCGGGGAGCATCGGCCTGTCGATGCCGGGCCTCCAGCAACTGGGTCTTGGCTCTCCGGTGATGGTAGCCGGTGCGATCGGCTGGGTCAGTGGCGCCGGCAGTGGCCATCAACCCAATCCCAAACGCTCAGCACTTGGCCATGCCCTCAGCCCTGGAGCCTGCTGTGCCGTGGATGTGAACCTGCACGACCTGCAACCCCAGTGGCTGCGCGCGACCCGACTGCCGGACGGCAGCACCGGGCTGATGGTGGCGATGGCCGCCCCCGTGCTCCTGTTGACCCTGCAGCAGGCCGAACAGCTGGCGGTCAACCCGGACGAGCTGGAGGTGCCGTTGATCGATTACGGCGTACCCCGGCGCGTACGACCCAGCCCCACCAGCGTCAGCTACGGCGAACTCTCCAAGGGCTCGATCCGCTGGGGTGAGCAGCAGCTACTGGTGGCTCCAGCCCACAGTCCGAGACTGGCTGCCGAGATCGCCGAGTGCTTGAGCCATCAGCTGCGCAGCGGAGCCTTTCCCCTGCGCCTGCCGTTTGCAGCCTTGCCGGAGCGCAGTAGCCCGCGCGGGCTGAACGAACGACCCTGAGAACACGGAAACTGGGGCCTGCAGACCGGTGGAAACGGCCGTAAGCTCCCGTTTTCACGCTTTAAGACAGACCCATGGCTGATGCTCCTGCCCCCCAGCCGGATGCCGAGCAGCAGCCTGCCGAGGTTGCGCAAGAGGTGGCGCCAGAGGTTGTGAACGAGGAAGCCAGCAGCGCTCCAGCCGACGCCCCACCCGCAGAAGCCGAAGAACCTCAAACAGAGGAGCCTCAGGCCCCTGAAACGGCCGTGAGTTTCAGCACCACCATCGCTCCAGCCGCAGAGCCGGAGCCCACGGCGATCAGCAGCAGCGTGCCCAGTGTGGCCAGCACCACTGAGGTGCCCGCCAGCCTCACCCCCACCACGAGCCTTGAAGACAGTGGCGAAGGCGGGGAGTGGGAGTTGCTGGTTCAGAAAATCAAAGACTGGCTGGGCAGTGGCCAACTGCAACAGCAATGGCAGTCAGCCCGCACCCCGATCACCTGGGGGGCCGGTCTGATCGCCGTGCTCTTGGTGCTGCGGATTTACTCGGCGCTGCTGGGCGTGCTGGACAGCATCCCCCTGCTGCCTGGCCTGCTGGAGCTGGCCGGTGTGATCGCTGTGGTGCAGTTCAGCCTGACTCGACTGGTGCGCAGCGATGACCGCCATCAGGTGATCAGCAGCCTCAAGCAGCGCTGGAAGAGCTTCCGGGGCCAACGCTGAGGCCAGCCGACGAGCCAGGCCACAACCGACCGGTTGATAGCTTGTCTCGATTGCGTCAAAAAGTCTCAGGTGGACATTCAGCTCGGCCGTTCCCGTACTGTGCGCCGCGCCTACGGCATTGACGAAATCGCCCTAGTGCCCGGTGGTCGCACGGTCGATCCGGCCGTGACGGACAGCAGCTGGACCCTGGGCGGCATCAGCCGTGAGATCCCGATCATCGCCAGCGCCATGGATGGCGTGGTGGATGTCGGGATGTGCGTCGAGCTGGCCAAGCAAGGGGCCCTCGGCGTGCTCAACCTGGAGGGGGTTCAGTGCCGCTACGACGACCCCAACCCCGCTCTGGATCGCATCGCCTCGGTAGGCAAGGACGAGTTCGTGCCCCTGATGCAGGAGCTCTACAGCCAGCCGGTTCGGGAAGACCTGATCCGCAAGCGGATCGCTGAAATCAAGGAGCGCGGCGGCATCGCTGCCGTGAGCGCAACCCCTGTGGCGGCCCTCAAGTTCGGCAAGGCCATCGCCGAAGCCGGCGCCGATCTGTTCTTCGTGCAGGCCACGGTGGTGAGCACCGAGCATGTGGGGCCCGAGGGTCAGGAAAGCCTTGATCTCGAAGCCCTCTGCCGCGATTTCGGCGTGCCGGTGATCATCGGCAACTGCGTCACCTATGACGTGTCTCTCAAGCTGATGCGTGCCGGTGCAGCCGGTGTGATGGTCGGCATCGGGCCTGGCGCCGCCTGCACCAGCCGGGGCGTGCTGGGCATCGGCATCCCCCAGGCCACCTCCGTGGCCGACTGCGCCGCCGCCCGCGACGACTACATGAAGGAGAGCGGCCGCTACGTGCCGATCGTGGCCGACGGCGGCATCGTCACCGGCGGTGACATCTGCAAGTGCCTCGCCTGCGGCGCCGACGCCGTGATGATCGGCTCACCCATCGCCCGCGCCTCCGAAGCTCCCGGCCGCGGATTCCACTGGGGCATGGCCACCCCCAGCCCCGTGCTGCCCCGTGGCACCCGCATCAAGGTGGGCACCACCGGCAGCCTCGAGAAGATCCTGCGGGGCCCCGCCTCCCTTGATGACGGCACCCAGAACCTGCTGGGCTGCATCAAGACCTCCATGGGAACCCTTGGCGCCCGCACCCTCAAAGAGATGCAGCAGGTCGAGGTGGTGGTGGCCCCCTCTCTGCTCACCGAGGGCAAGGTTTATCAGAAGGCCCAGCAATTGGGTATGGGCAAGTAGGCGACCGCGTTAGCCTCCGGATGTGCGGGCTTCGGCCCTCACACTCCTCACACCCCCTGGCCCGGCGCGTCCGGGCTTTCACTTATCCAGATTCCGGCCCACCGGGCCGGTAACGAGTTTCGGCAGGCCTGGGCCAACGCCAAAACTCGTTGCTACATTCCAAAAACCCTGATCCTCTACCGGATGTCCAGCGCTGCAGCCGTCACCGACGCTTCCTTCGAGCAAGACGTGCTCAAGAGCGATGTGCCCGTGCTGGTTGATTTCTGGGCCCCTTGGTGCGGCCCCTGCCGCATGGTGGCCCCGATCGTTGACGAGATCGCCAAGGAATTCGAGGGCAAAATCAAGGTGTTCAAACTGAACACCGACGAGAATCCCAACGTGGCCAGCCAGTACGGGATCCGCAGCATCCCCACCCTGATGGTGTTCAAAGACGGCCAGAAGGTCGACACCGTCGTGGGAGCCGTGCCCAAGACCACCCTCTCCGGCACCATCTCTAAATACCTCTGAGCACAACCGCCCGGTAGTCTCCAAGCCCGGCTGATGCCGGGCTTTTTATTGGCCATCCACGCTGGCCGTGCATCCTCTGCCAATGGAGCAAAGCCCCCTACAGGCCCTGGCCGCTGCCCTGCAGGATCACCCCCAGCGTCGGGCGATCGAGCGCAGCGTCGTGAGCCTGCTGGAGATCGCCCGCAACAGCGGGGATGCCGATGAATGGCGTCTGATCAATGGGGCGCTCGCCGACATCCGAGACGGCCTCAGCGTGTTTGCCCCCCACCGCCAGACCCGCAAGGTGACGGTGTTTGGTTCCGCCCGCACGGCTCCTGAAGAGGCCGCCTACCGCCTGGCTCAGGAGCTGGCGGTGGAGGCCGTGTCGCGTGGCTTCGAGGTGATGACCGGAGCCGGCGGCGGAATCATGGAAGCCGCCAATCGTGGAGCCGGATGCGAAAACAGCATTGGCCTCAATGTGGATCTTCCCTTCGAGCAACACGCCAATCGCTATGTGAACGCGTGCGACGGCAGGCTGCTGCACTTCCGCTACTTCTTCACCCGAAAACTGTTCTTCCTGCGGGAGAGCGACGCCCTGGTGGTCATGCCGGGGGGCTTCGGCACCTTTGATGAACTGTTCGAATCCCTCACCCTGATCCAGACCGGTCGGACCCCGCCGATCCCCCTGGTGATGCTCGCCCCCAGCGGTGATCGCTTCTGGCCGGACTGGCTACAGGACATTCAGCAGGACCTCGCCAGCCGCGGCCTGATCTCACCGGAGGACACCAGCCTGCTCAAGCAGGCCAGCACAGCCGCCGAGGCGATGGAGCATATCTGCCATTTCTATCGGGTGTTTCACATCGCCCAGTTCGCGGAAGACCGCATGGAGCTGTTGCTGCACAGCCCCATTCCCAGCGACATCCTGAACACCCTCAATCGGGAGTTCGATGATCTAGTGGATGAAGGCAACATCAGTCAGGGAGAGAGCTGCGACAGCAATGGGATCCTGCGGCCCTGCCTACGCTTTCACCTGGATCGACGCCGCATCGGCCTGCTTTATCGCCTGATTGATCGCCTCAATGACCTGCCCGTGGAGGTGGCCCCCGCGATCGAGCAACCTGGCCAACGTGTCTGCAGCCTGCCCCCCTGCCCATGACCTGCATCGGCCTGATCGACTACGGCATGGGGAACCTTCATTCCGTGCAGCGGGCCCTCGAGCGTCTGGGCTGCACGGTGATCAGCGTGCAGAGCCCGGAGCAGATGCAGGGTTGCCAGGCGCTCGTGCTTCCGGGAGTGGGAGCCTTCGATCCAGCGATGGAGCGGCTCGAGGCCTCGGGGATGGTGCCCGCGATCAAAAGCTGGTGCCGCGCCGATCGCCCTCTGCTGGGCATCTGCCTGGGCCTGCAACTGCTCTTTGACAGCAGCGATGAGGGTCAAGCGCGCGGGCTCGGACTGCTGAGCGGGCACATTGCTGCCCTGCCGCGGGTCAGCGGACATCCCATTCCCCATATGGGCTGGGAACCCCTGCAGCGGGTCAACCCCTCGCCGTTATTCCCCGCCGATGGGGACGCAAGTTGGGTCTATTTCGTGCACTCCTTTGCCGCCGAACCCAAGGATCCACGCTGCATCACCACCTCGGTGCGCTTCGCCGATCGCCAGGTCACGGCGGCGGTCTGGAGCGGGAGCGTGGGGGCCTGTCAGTTTCACCCGGAGAAATCAGGACTGGCCGGAGAGCAGATCCTGCGGCGCTGGCTGCGCTGGGTTGAACAGCGCCCATGAGCCTTCGCCTCAGCGGCGGCCGCAAGCTGCAGAGCCCACCGGGTGACAAGGCCAGACCCACCGCCTCACGGGTTCGGTTGGCGGTGATGAACATGCTGGCCGCCGAGATTCCTCAGGCCTCCTGGCTGGAGTTGTTCTGCGGCAGCGGGGTCATGGGCTGCGAAGCCCTCCAGCGGGGGGCGGCACGGGTGGTGGCCGTGGAGGAAGACCGAGCGATCAGTCAGGTGGCCCGCAGCAACCTGCAGCTGGTGTGTTCCGGCCTGGCCTCGGATCCTGAGGTGAGCGTGGTCAACCAGGAGGTGCGGCATTGGCTCAGAACAGCAGCGGTGACCCCCTTCGATCTGATCTATGCCGACCCGCCTTATGCGGCTGAGCTCTACGGCCCCGTGCTCCAGGTGATCAGCGAGCGCGGTTGGCTCCAGCCCGAGGGTTTAGTACTGCTCGAGTACGCCACAAAAAAACCGCCGGAGCGACCGGCGGGTTGGACTCTTGTGAAGCAGAAAAACTATGGAGGCAGCAGCCTGATGCTGCTCAGCCAAGGCTGAACTCAGCCGCCCAGGGCGCTGCCACGGCGGTATTGGTTCCAGGCGGCAACGAACAGACCCGCCAGGGTCACGGGAATCAGACCGAGCACGATGCCGCAGAGCAGGGGTTCGATCATGGATAGAGCTGCCAGCTTTGGTTGCACAATTCTCCCACGTGCCTGGCGGTCGCCGTGATCGATCTCTACCAACTGTGACTGCCCAGCCTCCATCCGTTGAAGCGCCGGCAACGGCTGCCGGCCAGCAGCGCGGCCTGATCTCAGCTCTGGTGCTGGCAGCCCTGCTCTGTGTGGCTGTGGTGGTGGGGGCCGTCTTCCTGCCGGCGGCCCGCAGCGATCCCTACACCCGCAGCACCCTGCAGCTCTCGGGCTCGGTGGAACAGGGCGAGCAGTTGTTTCTGATCAACTGCGCCGGCTGCCATGGCATTGCCGCCCAGGGTCTGGTGGGCCCGAATCTGCATCGCGTCGATTCGCGCAAATCCGAGCGCCAGCTGATTCAGCAAGTGGTGAGCGGCCGCACTCCCCCCATGCCCCGGTTCCAACCGGAACCCCAGGCGATGGCCGATCTGCTCGCCTATCTCCACACCCTCACGTGAGCCTTGCGGTTGTTCTGGTAGAGCCGGCAGGCCCGCTGAATGTGGGAAGCGTGGCGCGCCTGTGCGCCAATTTCGGCCTTTCCAACCTGCGCCTGGTGGCCCCCCGTTGTGACCACCTGGGCGAGGAAGCCAGGCGCATGGCCGTGCACGCCGAAGCGCTGCTCGAGCAAGCCCAACTGTTCCCCGACCTCCCCGCAGCCCTGGCGGACTGCCGGCGGGTGGTAGCCACCAGTGGCCGCACCGAAGAAGAAGCCCTACCCCTGAGCAGTGCTCAAGACTGCCTGAGCTGGCTGGCCGCCACCCCCCCCGAGCACCAGGCCGCGCTGGTGTTTGGCCGAGAAGATCGCGGCCTGAGCAATCAGGAGCTCCTCCAGGCGGGACGCCTGCTGCGGCTCTCCACCAGCGAGAGCTATGCCTCCCTCAACCTCTCCCATGCCGTGGGGATCTGCCTGCATGAGCTGCAACAGAGCAGAACATCCGCAGAGGCAGCGCCCACCAACGCCAGCGCCGAGCCCTGCGCGCGCGGCAACCTGGAGGCAGCCCTCAGCGATGCGGAAGATCTGCTGCTGGAGGTGGGCTTTCTCTACCCCCACACCGCAGAGGCTCGGATGGCCAAACTGCGGGCCCTGTTGCAGAGGGGGCAGGTGCGCGACGAGGAAGTGGCCCTGCTGCGGGGGATGGTGCGGCAACTGCGCTGGGCAGCACAGCGGCACTGCCCTTAACGTCTGGGCCCAGCCTTCCAACAGCCCGTGAGCGCCAGCCGCCCTCCACGATCCAGCAGCAATGGCCTGGCAGCCCCAATGCGCCTGGTGCTGCGCCTGCTGGTGATGGGCCTGGGTCTTGGGGTGATCGCCGGCACCAGCTTGAAACTGCTGGCACCCAAGTTCAGTGAGACCGCCACCGAAGCCAGCAAACCGAAGTCGCTGCTCAGCGGACCGGCCCCCACGCTGCCGGCGGGGCTCCCTCTGGGGCGGTTTGAGCCGAAGCTGGAACTGAAGGCCCTCAGCCAGAGATGGGCACAACTGGCCGCCACCCAAAAGGATCTGCAGGTGAGCGGCTATCTGCTGGTGCTCGATGACGGCCGCTACGCCGAGCTGGCCGCACAACGCCCTCAACCGGCGGCCAGCTCAATCAAAACCCCGATCCTGTTGGCGGGCCTTGAAGATCTCGATGCCGGCAAGTTGCGCTGGAACGAACCCCTGCCCCTAACCAAAGAGGTGGTGGGCGGCGGCGCCGGCTGGATGGCCAACAAGCCGATCGGCACCCGTTTCCCCTTCTGGGAGGCCGCCATGGAAATGATCCGGGTGAGCGACAACAGTGCGACCAATCTCCTGATCAAGCGACTGGGGGGCAAAACCGCTCTGAATGCCCGTTTTCAGGCCCTGGGGCTCACCAGCACCGTGGTGAACAACTGGCTACCGGATCTCGATGGCACCAACACCACCAGCTCCTATGACCTGGCCCGCTCGATCGCCCTGGTGGACACCGGAGAGAAATTGAGCCCGCGGGCCCGCGACCTCTTCCGCGAGGTGATGGGCAAGTCCCGCACCAACACCCTCCTGCCCCTGGGTCTGCTGATGGGCCTTGGGGGTGATTCCGCTGACCCCGACAGTGAGCTTCTAGCGCGTGGGGTGACCGTGCTCAACAAAACCGGAGACATCGGTATCGCCTACGCCGATGCCGGCCTGATTGAGCTGCCCGACGGCAAGCGAGCCGTGGCGGCGTTCATGGTCAAAGGCCCGTTCAATGACCCTCGTTCCACCAACTTGATCCGGGCCATGGCCGGCGAAATCGCCAAGACCCTGATCAAACCTGCCGCTGCCGCCAAACCTGCCCCTGCAGCGCCATGATCCTGCCCCTGTTGCTGGCGGCCACTCCCGCGGCCGCCCCCCCCGCCAAAAAGCCCGAACCCGTTCTTCGCCCCCAGGCGGTTGAAGCACTCCCGGGCCAGCTCGACGGGGTGCTGCTGGTCAACGACAACAACCCTGAATTGATCAGCGGCCCGGGGATCCTGCTTTCCACTTTCCCCAAGGGGACAAGCGCCAGCGGTTCAGCCCATCTCGATGTCGCCCTGAACGGACGCTTTGATCTGTTCAGCCACCACGTGTATGCCGGCAAGCCCGAGAGTCTCGATTCCACGCTCTGGCTCGCCGTTCTGGCGGAACCGCGCGGCCCGCAACCGGTCACGCTGACCCTGCTGGCGGGCTCGACCGCCCTCTCCCAGGCCACGGATTCCATCCAACCCCAGGCTCCATTCCTGCCGCTTCCGGAGCTGATGCGGCAAGACGGTTCCACCTATGCAGGCCCCGGCAGCCGCGTGGCCACAGAGCTCTTGCTCAGGCAACGCAACCCGGTGCTTCCAAACCGCTGGACACTCCAACCCGGAGAGGCCTCAACGCTGGTGCTGTTGCCCTTGCCGGTTCGCGGTCTCGATCCCCTGCTCAATGGACGCAACCTGCAGTTGCGCCTTCAGAGTGATGGCCCCGTGAGCCTGGCCACGCTCGCCGCCTTTGGGGAGAACGATCAGCCGCCCAACGCCGCAGCGCTGCAAGCCATGCTGCGGTCGGGGGTCCTCAGCCCGAAGGAACACGAACCCACCCCCAGGGGCGCCAGCGGTCGGATGGTGTATTCCCGGGTCAGTGGTGTGCAACTCGGCAGCACCTGGAGCAGCACCATCACCGACCCCAAGAGCGGCTGCCTCTCCACCAGCCGCGCGCCCATCTCCTGGCCGATCGCTGCGCTCGAACGCGGTCGTCTGGGCACCGGCCAGGTGCAAACCGCCGAGCTCAAGGCCTACTACCCAGGCACCGCCTGGGCCGCCCATGGCAACTACGGCGTTGCCTATGACATCTCCATCCCCCTCTGCAACCGCTCCAAGCAGCCGGTGGCCCTAAACGTGGCCCTGGAAACCCCCTTGAAAACCGATCTGCCTATCGGCGGATTGCGCTTCAACACCAAACCGGGTGCGGCGGTGATGTTCCGCGGAACGGTGGAGCTGAGCGGCCTCGATGGCAGCCCTGGCCGCCAGAGCTTTCACCTGGTGCAGCGCTCCGGTCAGCAGGGGCCCAACCTCGGCAGCATCAGCCTGGCTCCAGGGGGCCAGCGGCAGCTGCGGGTGCGGTTGATCTACCCGGCCGACGCGACCCCTCCCCAGGTGCTGAGCCTGCTACCGCAGGCTCCCGAGGCGCCTGTGAAACAATCGCCAGCACCGCCAGCCAGCCTCCAGCCGTGACGCAAGCCCGCAAGCGCAGGGTCTTTCCCTTCACCGCCATCGTGGGCCAGGAGGAGATGAAACTCGCCCTGCTGCTGAACGTGATCGACCCCCGCATTGGCGGGGTGATGATCATGGGGGACCGGGGCACCGGCAAGAGCACTACGATCCGCGCCCTGGCCGATCTGCTGCCCGAGATCGATGTGGTGGCGGGAGATCCCTACAACAGCTCCGCCACCGATCCCGACCTGCAGAGCGCTGAGGTGCGTCAACGGGCCGAGCACGGCGAGCAACTGCCCACCGAAAAGCGCCAGGTGCCGATGGTGGACCTGCCCCTGGGCGCCACCGAAGATCGCCTCTGCGGCACCATCGACATCGAGAAGGCCCTGAGCGAGGGCGTGCGCGCGTTTGAGCCGGGCTTGCTGGCCAAGGCCAACCGCGGCCTGCTCTATGTGGATGAGGTGAACCTGCTCGACGACCACCTGGTGGACGTGCTGCTCGATTCGGCCGCCTCCGGTTGGAACACGGTGGAGCGTGAAGGCGTGAGCGTGCGCCACCCCGCCCGTTTCGTGCTGATTGGCTCCGGCAACCCGGAAGAGGGTGAGCTGCGCCCCCAGCTGCTCGATCGCTTTGGCATGAGCGTGGAGGTGCGCACCGTGCGTGATCCTGAGCTACGCGTGCAGGTGGTGGATCAGCGCACCGCCTTCGACAACGATCCCGACGGCTTCAACAACGCGGTGCAAACCACCCAAGACGGGCTGCAAGCCCGGGTGGTGGAGGCCCAAAACCGCCTTCCACAAGTCCAGATTGACGACGACCTGCGCATCCGCATCTCCGCCATCTGCGGTGAGCTGGATGTGGATGGCCTACGGGGCGACATCGTGACCAACCGCGCCGCCCGCGCCCTGGCTGCCTTCGAGGGCCGCACCGAAGTCACCGAAGACGACGTGGCCCGCGTGGCCGCCTGCTGCCTGCGCCACCGCCTGCGCAAGGACCCCCTCGAGCAGATCGACTCCGGCGACCGCGTAGTGAAGGTGTTCTGCAAAGTGTTCGAACGCCCCGAAACCAGCGACCGCGGCGCCTTCGAACTGGCCCTGGCTGCCTGATGCGCATCCTCGGCATCGATCCAGGCCTGGCCCGCGTGGGCTACGGCGTGATCGATGTGGAGGAGGGGCCCGGGGGCGCTCAGCGCATGCTCGACTGCGGCATCATCCGCACCGATCCCGGCCGCAGTGACGGCGAGCGGATGGTGGAGATTGCCCGGGATCTACGCCTGCTGATCCGCACCTGGCAACCCCAACTGGCGGCGGTGGAGAAATTTTTCTTCTACCGCTCAAGCACCACGATCTCCGTGGTTCAGGCGCGGGGTGTGTTGATGATGACCCTCGCCCGCTTCAAGATCCCGGTGGTGGAATTTCCACCGATGCAGATCAAGCTGGCCCTCGCTGGTCACGGCCATGCCGACAAAGACGACGTGCTGGATGCCGTCATGCGCGAACTGCAGCTCGACAGCCCGCCGCGCCCCGATGACGCAGCCGATGCCCTCGCCGTGGCCCTGACGGGCTGGTTTCAGCGCTGAGGCGATCACTCGCGATGTCCTTCTCTGGCACCACAAAGCGAGAGCTTCGGCTTCGGTTCCAACAGCAGCGCCGCGTCGCTCTGACCGACGTGAGCGCCTCACTGCTGCAGATCGCCCAGCAGCAACTGCCCTCTGCCGCAGCTGCGCCCGGCCGCATCGGTCTTTACTGGCCCCTGCAGGGGGAAGCGGATCTGCGGCCTGTCGCCTCAGAAACACTCTGGGATGCGCGCCTGGCTCTACCGAGGGTGCGGGGAGGTGCCCTTGAGTACTGCCCTTGGAGCCCGCAGGCTCCTCTGGATCCAGATGAAACCGGCATCCCCGCACCGCAGGGCCAGACGGTGCTCAGTGCCGAGCAGATGAGCCTGCTGCTGGTGCCTGCTCTGGCCCTCGACCACCAAGGAATCCGCCTGGGCTACGGCGGCGGCTGGTTTGACCGCCTGCGGGCCGACCCCACTTGGCGAGCCGTGCCGGCCCTGGCGGTGCTGCCCTCGGCCTGCCTGGTGGAAGCGCTGCCGGCTGATCCCTGGGATGTGCCCTTCAGCGGCTGGATCGATGAGCACGGTCTGCACTGGATCCGATCTTGATTGCAAGCTGTTGAGTGCTGGTGGGATCGAGCGCAGAGTTCGTTGGCATTTGGCAGGATTGGGGCACTACATCAGGGCACGGTGGATCTCGAGGTCAACGACGCGTTCCTCTCAGCGATCAACGCCGGCCATCAGCACGACGCTGAACTGACCCGCCGCGGCCCCAGCTTGTCCCTCAGCCGGGGCACGGCCGCAGAACAGGTGCTGGCCTCCGAGCTGCAGGGCCGCGATGACTCCAGCAGTGCCCTGTCGATGATGGTCAGTTCGATGGTGCACATGGTGCAAGCCGGCAAGACCAAAGCCTCCAGCCGCTGGTCAGCCTGATCCGCTGGACAGAGGCAACAGCCGCGCTTCACTAACTGCTGAGCTCAGCACCACCGCCATGCAACAGGGCAGTCGCCAACGGCCTTGGAGAAGCTGGACGTCTGCAGGCCTTCTGGCCTCGGCCCTGATGGCCCTCAGTGGCAGCCCTGCCAGCGCCCATGGCATCGAAAGCAGCATTACCCGGCTGGAGGCCCTGAGCTCCCAACTGATGCTGCAAAGCCAGTTCTCGAACGGGGAACCCACCTCGGACGCCATCGTGCGCCTCGTGTCTCCTGATGGCAAGGCTCAGGAGTTGGGCCGCACCGATGCCAAAGGGCAGCTGAGCTTCGCTCTGCCGAAGCAGGCCACGGGGGAGTGGGAGCTGCAGGTGGATGGGGGGCCGGGCCACCGCGACTACCTGGAGATGCCCGTGAAGAGCGGCCAGGCCCAGTTGGATCAGATCAGCGAACATCGCCGCCCAAGCCATCCATGGGCCTGGCTCAGTGCGGTCGGGGCAACTGCCATGCTGCTGGGACTCCAGCGCATCCGTCGCCCCCGTTGATGGCCACCGGCAGCGAGAAGCTCGATCAAATCGTTGAACGCCTCAAGGGCACCGCGGATCCCAAACGCCGCTACGAATACGTGCTCTGGCTGGCAAAAAAGCTCGAGCCTCTGCCAGATGACTATCGCAACGACGCCTTCAAGGTGAAGGGCTGTGTCTCCCAGGTGTATGTGGTGGGACAGCTCGTGGATGGGAAACTGCACTGGCAGGGCGACTCCGATGCCGCCATCACCAAGGGGCTGTTGGCCCTGCTGATCGAGGGCCTGGAGGGGCTGGAGCCCGCCACCGCCGCCAGCATCGATCCAGGCTTCCTCAGCGAAACAGGCCTGCAGGCCAGCCTGACCCCCTCACGGGCCAATGGCTTTCTCAACATCCTGAAAATGATGCAAGCCCAGGCTCAGGCCCTGGCGGCGGGTTAATCCGGGTCGATTTCTAGGATCAGCCTTTCGCGCAGTGGCGGCATGACCATCGGCATCGGCTTGCTCGGGCTTGGCACAGTGGGAGCAGGCGTTGCCGAGATCCTGCAGACCCCCCAGGGACGGCATCCCCTGGTAGCCGATCTGGCCCTCACGCGCGTGGCCGTGCGCGACCTGAACCGGGCACGGCCCGTGGATCTGCCCGCTGACATCCTCTGCACGGATCCCCTGGCGGTGGTGAACGATCCAGCCGTCGACATCGTGGTTGAGGTCATGGGAGGCCTGGAGCCCGCCCGCAGCCTGATCCTCGCGGCCATCGCCGCCGGCAAGCCTGTGGTCACCGCCAACAAGGCGGTGATTGCGCGCTACGGCGAGGAAATCGCTGAGGCCGCGGCCCAGAGCGGGGTCTATGTGCTGATCGAGGCCGCCGTCGGCGGTGGCATCCCGATCATCGAACCGCTGAAGCAGTCGTTGGGTGGCAACCGCATCCAGCGGGTGAGCGGCATCATCAACGGCACGACCAATTACATCCTCAGCCGCATGGCGGATGAGGGCGCCGCCTACGACGACGTGCTGGCCGATGCCCAGCGCCTGGGCTACGCCGAAGCCGATCCCGCGGCAGACGTGGAAGGGGGCGATGCCGCCGACAAGATCGCGATTCTCACGGGGCTGGCCTTCGGTGGATCGATTGAGCGCACGGCGATCCCCACGCAGGGCATCAACAACCTCGACGCCCGCGATGTGAACTACGCAGCCCAACTCGGCTACGTGGTGAAACTGGTGGCCAAGGCCCAATACCAAGGGCTTGATGCACAGGGTTGCGTGCAGCTTGATGTTCGCGTCAGCCCCACCCTGCTGCCCAAGGAGCACCCCCTGGCCGGCGTGCATGGCGTGAACAACGCCATCCTTGTGGAGGGCGACCCAGTGGGCCGCGTGATGTTCTACGGGCCTGGAGCAGGGGCGGGCCCCACCGCCTCCGCGGTGGTCGCCGACATCCTCAATATCGCCGGGATCCGCGCGGCCACGGGGGCGAGCGGACAACTCGATCCGCTGCTGGCCGCGAACCGCTGGCGCTCCTGTCAGCTGGTGGATCCCGGGGAGACCCTGCAACGCAACTATGTGCGCCTACAAACCGGTGACCAGGCCGGGGTGATCGGACGAATCGGCACCTGCTTTGGCGATCAGGGGGTCTCGATCCGCTCCATCGTGCAGTTCGAGACCAGCGCTGATCCGGCTGACGCGGAGATCGTGGTAATCACCCATGAGGTGCAGGAACGCAACTTCCGTCAGGCCCTTGCGGCGATCAAAGCTCTGCCGGATGTGAACGCTGTCTCCGCCTGCCTTCCCACCCTCTGACTGGCAGGCAGGCAACAGCCTGGGCCAGGCTGAGGGAACGACCACGTCCGGCTCCGCTGACCCAAGCCTTGATTTGTATCGCTGCGGACATATGCGCCGGCGTCGATGCGGAACGCTCAGCCCGACGGCACATGCATTCATGGCCATGACTCCTCTGAGTAGCTCGAGCTCATTTCGAGCAAGCCCACCCCACACCCTTCACCAAGGCGACTGCGTCACCCTCGACAGCGACGAAACGATTTATCAGGTAATCGGGATCGACGACTCCCGTGACCGCTGCTGGGTGCGGCGCTGGCCCCTCGAGCGCCATGGCTCCCCAGTGTTTGAAATTTCACTGCAACAGGTCGAGAGCAACGACCAAGAAGCACTGCTCGAACGGATCAAGAACGCTTGAATAGCGCAGCTTGGCTGCAGCATCCATTTCTCGCTTCACCGCTGCATCCCGTCTTCTCGCCCTGCTGCCAGCGCTGCAGCTGCTGATGGGTTGTCAGCCGCCCCACCCGCAGGGGCAACTGGTGGTGGCGAACAAAAGCTCCCTGGAGTCGGTCGACCCGGTCGACGTGTTCAGTTTTGCCGGCACCCAGCTTCTCAGTGCCGTCGGCGACCCCCTGTATGCCGCCGATCACCGCGGTCAATTGCAACCGCGTCTGGCGACGGCGCTGCCCCAGTTCAGTGCCGATGGACTGACCGCCCGGATCCCCCTGCGCCGCGATGTGCGCTTCCACGACGGAACGCCCTTTGACGCCGAGGCGATGGTGTTCAACCTGGAGCGATTCCGCCAACTCGGCAAGCTCAGCTACCTGCTGGATGACCGGATCCGTGCCGTTCGCGCTAGCGGCCCCTACGAACTGGAGCTGAGCCTTCAGCGCCCCTATCGCGCCCTGGCCTCTCTGCTCAGCTCGATCAACCTGGCCCCGGTGTCACCGAGCGCCTATCGAAACTTTGCGAAGCGATCCCTCTCCAATCGCTTTGTGGGGACTGGCCCCTACCGACTGGCGAGCTTCAGCCCGCAGAAACAGCAGCTGCTGCCGTTTGAGAACTACTGGGGGCCTCAGCCCAAGAACAAGGGCATTCATTTGATCACGCTGAGCAACTCCACGGCTCTCTATGGCTCCTTGCTCAGCGGCGAGGTGGATGTGTTGATCTCCAGTGGCCTGGAAAGCGATCAGCAGGAGGCCCTCAACGCACGGGCGCGACGCGGCCAGCTGGCCCTGGGTGAGGGACCTGCCGCTGAAATCGGCTACCTCACGTTGATGAGTCAGCAGCCCCCGTTTAATCAAGCGGTCGTGCGCCAGGCGGTTGCCTTGAGCGTGAACAGGCCCTTGATCAGCCAACGGGTGAGTTTCGGGCTGCGGCCACCGCTGCGCTCCCTGGTTCCCCCACCGCTGGAGGGAGCCGAGCCACCCGCCTGGCCTCGCTACAACCCCAAAGCCGCTCGGGCCCTCTACCGGCAGGCGGGCTACTGCAGTGGACAACGCCTCAAACTGCCCCTCACCTTCCGATCCAATGTGCCCTCGGATCGCCTCTTCGCCCTCACATGGCAGGCCCAACTGCAGAAAGATCTCGGTGACTGCGTTGAACTAGAGGTGACTGGCGTTGAGTCGACGACCGCCTATCGCCAACTCGAGCAGGGCGTCTACCCGATGATCGTTCTTGACTGGGTGGGGGACTATCCGGATCCCGACGTCTACCTCTCTCCAATGCTCTCCTGCAGCCGCAGCAGCGGAGACCACTGCCTCGAGGGAAGCAGCGTGGCCTTCGGCAGCTTCTGGGATGGGCCAGGCGTGCAGGCTCTGCTGCGCGAGAGTGAGGCGAGCAGCGGGGCAGCACGCCGGGACAGCCTGCGCCGGGTGCAACAGCTGGCGGCCGAAGGGGCGGCTTACATCCCCATCTGGCAGGTGACACCACGAGCCTGGGCCCAGGCTCATCTCAAGCCACCACGTTTTGATGGATCGGGTCGACTGTTGCTGCAGGATCTGGAGAGTCGACACCGATGAGTCGTCGTCGCCATCTGATCGGCTACATCGCCAGTCGCCTGGCTCTGGTACCGGTGATGCTCTGGCTGATCGCCAGCCTGGTGTTTCTGCTGTTGCGGGTTGCACCCGGTGATCCGATCGATGCGCTGCTGGGGACCCGGGCCCCCCAGGCTGCCCGGGATGCCTTGCGCCAACAGCTCGGGCTGGACCAATCCCTCCTGGCCCAGTACGGGCACTACCTCAGCGACCTGCTGCAGGGTCAACTCGGGATCTCCCTGACGAATCAGGAACCGGTGTCCGCCGTGATCGCCCGCAGCCTCCCCGCCAGCCTGGAGCTTGGCCTCACGGCCCTGCTTCTGGCTGCTGGGCTGGGATTGGCGGTGGGCTTCAGTGGCATCGCGAGGCCGGAGGGCAAACTCGATCTCTCAGCGCGTCTGTTCGGGATCGGCACCTACGCCATGCCCCCGTTCTGGGCCGCGATGTTGGTGCAACTGGTGTTTGCGGTCTGGCTTGGCTGGCTTCCCGTGGGCGGGCGCTTCCCGGCCACATTGATCCCTCCGGAGGGAAGCGGGTTCTATCTCCTCGACAGCCTGCGGAACGGCGACAGTACGCAGTTCTGGGGCGCTGTGCGGCATCTCGTGCTGCCGGCCAGCACCCTCGGCTTTCTGCTCAGCGGCATCTTCGCCAACGCCCTGCGCCTCAACCTGCGGCGCGCCCTCGATTCCGATTACGTCGAGGCGGCGCGATCCCGTGGTCTCTCGGAGCGTCGGGTGGTGCTGCGCCACGCCTTGCCGAATGCCCTGTTACCGGTGCTGACCATTGCCGGGATCACGGTCGCCTCCCTGATCGGAGGAGCACTCTTGATTGAGGTGACCTACTCCTGGCCGGGCATCGCCTTCCGGCTGCAGGAAGCGATCAGCCAACGGGATTACCCGGTCGTGCAAGGCATTGTGGTGGTGGTGGCTGCCCTGGTGGTGGCGGTCAGCGTGCTGGTGGATCTGCTGGTGGCACTTCTTGATCCACGGGTGAACTTCTAGCGGAGATCTCCCGCTGCCACTGTCGAGCCTGGGGCCGATCAAGCACATAGGCCGTCACCCCACCGAGGCGTCGCCGCTGGGGAGGCAGCTCGCGGGGGCCTCCGGGCTGCACCAGTCCCAGCAGGAACTCACTGGTGAGACTGAGGATCAGCCCCTGAACCCGAGCCGGATCCACCCCCACCAGATCGTCGCCGAGCTTGAACAGGGGCTGCTGATCTCGGTTCGCGATGCGCACCGGCGAGAAGTGACTGGCGCCCTCCAGAAGCACCAAGCGGCTAGAGGGGTTGGATTCCGGCAGAAACAGGCGCAACTGTTCGCTGACCGGAGGCGTGATCAGATCGAGGCTGCCGCCCACCAGCAAGGCGGGAGCCTCCAATCCCCGCAGACCCCGATTCGGCCAGAGCAGGCTGCCGAAGCCGTTGAAGTTCACAAGCGCCGCTACAGGCTGCGCGAGGGGTTGCACCGGAGGTAGAGGCACCTCCGGCAGCTGGCACTGCAGCAAGCGGGAGAGGTTGATCAGGGGCAGATCCGCCAAGGCCCGCTTGCAGCGCCGCACCAGTCCAGGTTCAGGTCGCAAGCCCGCGGCCAACAAACCGGTCAGGCCGCCGAGGGAGTGCCCCATTAACACCACCTGATCACCCAAACGAGGGAGGGAGCCGTTGTCCACAGCGGCCACCACCGCCTGAACATCAAGCACCCGCCCGCGCAGGGTCTCCGCTCCTGGGGGAAGACGGCGGCCCTGCAGCAGCTCGCGCACCGCCTGCTCATTGCTGCCGGGATGATCGAGCAGCAACACTGGCCAACCGCGTCGGTGGAGGGCCTCGGCCAACCAGCGCAACTGCGACGTGCTGCCGCCCAGACCCGGCATCAGCAAGACCCAGGGGTGGGAGCCCTGCACGGGCCAGATCTCGAGATCCAGTGGCTCAAGGCGGTGACCGACCCGCAACCGCCGCACGCTCGGGGGAACGGGGGCGCGATCCACAGCTGGCGAGCCCGATTGCTCAAGCAACAGGCCATCGGAGAGAGGAAGCAGTGGAGTGCGGGCCGTGAGCGGTAAGCCCTGAAGCGCCAGCAGCGCCTGCTTCTGCTCATCCAACTGCTGACGCCAGCGGCTCGCCAACCGCTGCAATCCATCGAGATTGAGGGTCAGGCGTTCAGCCGGCACCGCCCGCAGCAGATCCAGGGTGGTGACCTGCTGCTGCTGTTTCAGCAGGCCATTGAGCGTGCTCAACAGCACCGGCCCCGCATTGCCGTTGTCGGCGCTGAGCAACACCCCCAACTCTTCGACCACCCGCCGGCCAGCCCAACTGCGGAGCAGTTGCTGCGTGAAGGAGCGCTCCCGCACCAACGGGGCCTGCAACAGCTGACGCAACTCCCGCTGACTGGCTGGATCGAGCAGGGACAACCAGCTCGCGAGCTCACCGCTGGCCCGCTCCGGGTTCTCGCTCCAGCGCTCCAGTTCCTGAAGGTTCAGGGGGAGATCTAAACCGTCAAAGCGGATCTGCAACTGCTCCGCCGCCTGCAGCGGGGCCAGGGGCAGCGATCCCACACCGATCAGCCCGGCCAGCAGACTGGGCAGCAGACGGGCCAAAACGGCTCCCCGGCGACGCAAGCGGTTTGGCACAACCACGGATCGAGGCCTGGTGGCACCAGTTTCCCGTGCCATTGCGGGAGCTGGCCAGTGTGCGTTTGGTGGCGAGCTTTGGGGCAGGGGGTGTTCTTTACCTGACCCCCATGGTCTTTCACCAGGTGGACTTCAGCGCCTCGGCCGTGGGTCTCGGCCTCGCTCTGGCCGCCCTGGCGGGGACCATCGGTCGCTTTGTCAGCGGGGCCTTGCTGGATCAAGGCCGGAGCTGTGGCGTGCCTGTGCTGCTGGCCGCCCTCAGTGGCTGCATCGGTGACAGCTGCCTGCTGGCTGCCCACGAGCTGCAGGGCTACATCATTGGCCAGCTGTTCCTCGGCCTGGCGGGTGGGCTCTACTGGCCGGCGGTGGAGCTAGCTGTTCCACTCTGCTCGGATCCACTGCCTTCGGCCCGGGGCTACGCCCTGGTGCGCAGCGCCGATGCCTGTGGCGTGGCAGCCGGAACACTCTGCGGATCCCTGCTGGCGGCCGCGGGGATCTTGCGGGGGGTCTACTGGATCGACATCGCCTCCATTGGAGTGTTGGCTGCCCTGCTGCTGCATCGGCCCTTGCCGAGAGCGGTGAACAGCCGAGAGAGCGGTCTCGGAGCGATACCCCTGCGGCGCTGGCTGCCGGATCTGTTGCCGATGCTGGGGTTGGCGGTGGTGGCTACGTCGATCCCAGCCCTGATGCAGAGCGCTTTGCCCTTGGATCTGGTGCGCGGCGGCCTGCAGAGAGAAGCGCAGCCAGAAAGCCTCAGCGCCTTACTGATCGGACTGCAGCTGGGTCTCCTGATGCTGATCCAGTGGCCCGTCGGCCAGCATCTGGCCAAGCGACCTGTGGCCCACGGCCTCGCCCTCAGCCTGCTCAGCTTCAGCGGAGGCACGCTCTTGCTGGCCCTCTCGGCCCTGAGCTCCCAGGGCGTTGCCCTCGTTGCCATCGCGCTGACGCTGGTGGCTCTTGGCGAAGCAGCCTTTCTGCCCACCGCCACGGAAGCGGTGGTGGAACTGAGCCCCCAAGGCCACGGAGGGTTGGCCATGGCGCTGTTCTCGCAGTGCTTCGCCCTGAGCTCCTTTGCCGCCCCTCTCCTCGCTGGGGTTCTGCTGGATGGGGATGGCCATGGGGTGAGCGTGTGGCTGCTCACCGCCCTCTTCTGCAGCCTCTGCCTGCTGCTAATCAGACCGATTCAACGGCGTTCGCTGGCACGCTCCACCCAGGCCTCATGGGGCAAGGGTTCGGTTCCGTACTCCCAGTCGTCGTAGTCCGGGTCGTTGCGAATCTGCTGATGCAGCTCCTTCTGAGTGTCGAAATCGTGGGGTTGCCGCTCGTCTCCGTTGGTGGCAGGGGCAGGCTGAGCCGTCATGGATGGGCGGAGGCTGAGGCCATTCTGAAGCAGCCCATGCGCTTTGGAGGCTCAGTGGGGGCGCCGTTGAGGCAACAAACGGATCCAGGCCCAAAACAGCAAGGCCACAGGGGCGATCGCCAAGACCAGCAGCGTCAGCACAAAGCGCAACTCTTCATCCATCACCGAAGGCAGCCGTGAGCGTTGAGACCGTGCATGATCGTGGGCGATGCCACCCGGCGCAGCGCCTGACGTGATCCTCCGATGACCTCGCAACTCTGGCTGTTGGTGCCCTGGTGTGTGTTTGCCCTGGCAGCGGGGATCAAATTTTGGAGACTCACCCAACCCTTTCGGCAGGAGCGCCGCTCCGCAGAGTCGATCAGAGCGGCCCTGGAGCGGCAGTGGCAACAATCCAGCTGAGGTGTTCAGCTGAACAGTTCAGCTGGATATGGCTGGCGACAAACGGTCAGCGTTGACACCAACTCAGGAGCCGTTAAATAGCAACGAGATCGCCACCGCTGCTGGAGACCGGCCCATGGAGAGCTTTGGGACCCTGCTCGCCCTCGCGGTATTGGGTGCCTCGGCCGCGCTGGGCTGGGCCCTGTATGTGGAAGAGACCCGGCGGCATCAACAACGGCACAGCCGGCGGGTCGTCCCCCTGAAGCGCAGATCCATCAACAAGCCTGAGCAGGACACCCAGCGCGCGGCCTGAGGGGAATGACGCCCACACAAGCTCAGTTCGCCCGCAGCGCACTCTGGCGCCTGGCCTGGGTACTGGGCTTTCTGGTGGTCGCACGCTTCCTGCTCTGGAGCATGAGCTGGTACGGCGTGCGTGCAGCCTTGGCCTTCGGCGTGGCGTTCTACAGCGTGCAACGCCTACGACTCAGCGGACCGGCACAGCGGATCAGGGCGATGGTGATGGGCACCCAGCGCTGATCGCCCCGAGGCTGCATCAGCATGGCCAAATGTTCGATTTAGTCGTCAACCGACGGTTGCTGATCCCTGCCGGGGAGCTGCGTTGGAGCTTTCTCCGCAGTAGCGGCCCGGGGGGGCAGAACGTGAACAAGCTGGAAACGGCGGTGGAGCTCAGCCTGGATCTGGAGGCTTCACAGAGCCTGAGCGCGTCTCAACGCGAACGTTTGCTCCTCAAGTTGGGGCTGCGTGATGGGTCCAGCCTGGTGCGAGTCACGGCCAGCGAACACCGCTCTCAATACCGGAACCGCCTGGTTGCCCTTGAAAAGATGGCAGCGCTCCTGCGGTCAGCGCTGCAAGCCGATCCGAAACCGAGGCAACCCACCAAGCCCACACGGGCCTCAAGCCAACGCAGGGTGGAGAGCAAAAAACAGCGCGGTGAAGTGAAAAAAGCCCGCCAACAGAAGCCTCGCCTGGAGGATTCATAACATCAAGCAGGCCGAGAAATCAGTAATAACGACCTGGATACTCACCGGGATGGTCGACGCGGGTGACCCGGATTCCCGCACTGCTCTGCCCCGAAAAACGGAGCAGGTCGCTGCCTGACACCCGATAGCCCAAGCGTTGTGCCAGCAGGGATACTTCATCAGCGGTTGTGGCGTTCTGAACAGCCCGGCGCAGCCGCGAATCCCGCTGGACCCTTGCCAGGAACTGCTGCAGCTGTTCGCTCACCGCCCAGAGGGCCACAAGCCCTCCAGACTAAGCGCCAGGGTCGCGCCGCAGCCGCCGAACGAACCAACGAAGCGCAACACTCCAGCCGAAGACCGGCGAAGTCTCTAGTCTTTGCTCCAGATGTAGCAGGACAAGTTGGTCTCGATTGAACAACTCGAGGCACTCGACCTTCTCGTTTGGATGGGTAGTGGAGAGCGTGCCGCTCAGATCCTCCACCGGTCACAGCCAACTATTTCACGCCAAGCCAAAGACTGCGCGCACACCTTCAGGACCAAGCTTAAAAAGCAAGGTCGCAACTGGATCACCGAAGGCAACACCTATCTGCTGGAGCTGGAGCGATCGGTTCATCAACTGGCCCGATTACGAGGGCAAAGGAAGATTCGCGCTGAAATCAACCCTTGGGACAGTCAGCTATTGCAGCTCAAACAGCTGCCTTACCTGCAGAGCGGCTACTGCGGAGAGGCAAGACCTTCTCGAGCACTCGAGCTTCTGAAAGACAAGGTGGTCGATGCCTACATCACGCGTTTTGGCAGCTCTTCAAGGGAGCTGTGCGCCGAAGACCCTGACATCGCTGTGATCGCCCTGGCCCAATTCCAGGTCAGTGCCATGGCGCACCAAGAGCATGAAGCCTTGCGCATGAAGCTGACGCAGCCCAACCAGCTGCATCACTATCTACTTCAGTGCTGGCCCGAGGGCGCCTTACCAAGCTTTGAAAGGCATCTCCAAGTGCACGGCTTATGGAATGGCTCACGCGCCATGAGCACTCGAGATCTCTTGCGTGACTGGGAGCAATCAGCCAGACAAACAGAGGCCATCAGTTTTGACAAGGTCATCCCCCTGAGCCTGCATCAACAGCTGCAAAAAGTGGACCTTGAACTTGGTTTTACAGGGGAGTGGGCTCTCGCAATTCGCAAAGAAGCTTGCGATACTGAGGTCGCCGCACAGCTCTGCGACGAGATCTCCTCAGCCCTACGGCGTGCCAAGCAACAGTTTCCAACCTTAACCATCGTTTGACCCCGTGAACTACCGATACCTTCCCTTTCACGCCCATCAAGCCATCATCAACACCGACATTGATGAACAAGCCCGAGACTTCTCCAAACTGGCCCCCATTTCTGAATTTTCCTGCCTCCCAGGTCACCACTACCGCTCGGAATGGGTAGCAGCATCCGCCAACCACGTCACCATCATCGCCGGGTCCGCCTCATCACACCGGCAACGTCAAGATGCGATGAGCAGCCTGGAGCGTGTCTCTCTGTTTGTACCCATCAAAGGTACACACACGTTCCACTCCCAGGGGAAGCAGCTGGTCATGAACGGCTCGGAGTCGATGCTGTTCTACCCACCCGTTGATCGAACCTATGAGACCACTGACATGTCGGCGGTCATCATTCAGGCCAATGCCACGGCCATCGCCAAACGCGTTCTTGCCATGGGCCCCAACAATGCATCGCTCGTCACCGCCCTGGCCCGCCTACAGCAACCTCAGCAATTCTTTCTCAATGAAAGCCTGAACAAGCACATTTTCTCGACAATCCGAAAGGTGCTGACGGTAATCAACTCGATCCGATCAGAGAGCGTTGAACTCCCCGCCCACAGTGAAATTGATACTGTCATCGAGAAATGCTTTGCAGCCCTGCTCTTCCCAGAACTGATGGCCTAAGCGATCAGACGTTAAACAGAAATTCCATCACATCGCCTTCTTCGACGATGTACTCCTTGCCTTCTGCTCGCAGCCAGCCCTTGTTGCGGGCTTCAGCAAGTGAACCCGCCTCAAGCAGTTGCTTGTAGCCAATGGTTTGGGCGCGAATGAAACCGCGCTCAAAGTCGGTGTGAATGACCCCTGCAGCCTGGGGAGCCGTCATGCCGGCTTTGATCGTCCAGGCACGGGTCTCCTTCTCGCCAGTGGTGAAATAGGTGCGCAAGCCCAGCAAGCTGTAGGTGGCTCGGATCAGGCTCTGCAGACCGCCTTCCTCGACACCCAGACCGGCGAGGAATTCAGCGCGATCGTCTTCGGGGAGCTCGATCAGTTCTGCTTCCACCTGCGCTGAAATCCGCACCGTGCCGGCACCCTCCTTCTCGGCCAGAGCCGCCACTTCCTCGCAGTAGGCATTGCCGCTGGCGAGATCGTCTTCGCTCACATTGGTCGCATAGATGATCGGCTTGGCCGTCAGCAGCCCCAGAGGCTTCACCAGAACCGCCTCCTCCTCACTCAGCTCCACGCTGCGGGCGGCCCCACCCTGCTCCAGCTCGGCCTGAATGCGCTCGAGTGCAGCATCTTCCAGTTGCGCTTCCTTGCTAGTGCGCACCTGTTTCTTCAGCCGTTCGCGCCGTTTTTCGACCTGGCTCAGATCCGCCAGGCCGAGCTCCAGATTGATCACTTCGGCATCGCGAGCCGGCCCCACCGAGCCGCTCACATGGATCACGTCGTCGTTCTCGAAACAACGCACCACATGAACAATGGCGTCGACCTCGCGGATGTTGGCCAGAAATTTGTTGCCCAGCCCCTCACCCTGACTGGCTCCTTTAACCAGGCCGGCGATATCCACGAACTCCACGCGCGTGGGGATCAGCTCCTTACTGCTGCTGAGATCGGAGAGCTGCTGCAGGCGGGGGTCCGGCACCGACACCACCCCCGAATTGGGCTCGATCGTGCAAAAGGGATAGTTAGCGGCTTCCGCCTGTGCATTGGCCACCAAGGCGTTGAACAGGGTCGACTTGCCCACATTGGGCAGCCCCACGATTCCGGCTTTAAGCATGGCTGGAATCTACGGTTTGCCCTCCACCAGGCGGTGATCCGCCCCTGACGTGGAACGCAAATCCGAGGGCGGCCAGGAAGACTGGAGTGATTCGGGGATCCTGCAAGGTCATCAGCGATGCTCCAGACCCCTCGCCAACCCCAGTCCCAAGGATCCGTTTCCGTGGATAAGCCCTTGAGCCTGCGGAGGCTGGCCAACGACCGGCCCTGGCTGAAACGCAAACGCCTATGGGCCGGCCTGCTGGCGAGCGGCTTGGTGATCGCCGGAGGAACGGCCCTCCTGCAGGTGCGCCGCAACGCCGGCCAGGCGAGCCGCTTGAGCACCTACACAGCCATAGCCCGGGAAGGCGCCCTGCCTGGAATCATCACAGCCAGCGGAGAGCTCGGCGCCTTCCGCCTGGTGAACGTGAGCCCGAAGCGGCAGGGAATCCTGGAAAAGCTCTACGTCGAAGAGGGCGACCAGGTGCAGGCGGGGCAGGCCCTGGCCCTGATGGACGATGGCGACCTCAATGAACGCCTCGATGAACTTGAAGCCCAACTGAATTCCGCCAAAGCGGCTGTGGTGCGCAGCCGCAGCGAACTGCAGCGCCGTGAAACGCTCGTGCGCAACGGCGGGATCAGCCAGGACAACTACAACGCCGCCAAGGCCGCTTATCTGATCGATCAGGCCGCGGTGGAGGCCGCCAAGCAGCGGCTCGAGCAGCGCCAGATGGAACGCAGCGAACTGGTGGTGCGCGCCCCCTTCGCCGGGGTGATCACAGCCCGCTTCGCCGATCCCGGCGCCTACGTCACCCCAACAACCTCCGCGTCGGCCTCAGCCGGGGCCAGCAGCTCCTCGATTGTCGAACTGGCGCAGGGGCTCGAAGCCATTGCCAAGGTGCCCGAGAGCGACATCGGGCGCATCAAACTGGGACAGAGCGCCTCCGTGCGGGTGGATGCCTTCCCCGACCGCCGCTTTGCCGCCAAGGTGCGCCAGATCGCTCCGCGGGCAGGAAAGCTGAACAACGTGACCTCTTTTGAAGTGAAGCTGCAGTTCATCGCTCCCCCTCCGGAACTGCGCATCGGCATGAACGCCGATATCGACTTCAACACCGGCAGCCTGGCCGCTCGAACGCTGGTTCCCACCGTGGCGGTGGTCACCCAGGAGGGGAAACCAGGGGTATTGCTGGTGGGACCGGGCAATCAACCCACCTTCCAGGCTGTGACCCTTGGAGCCAGCAGCGGCAGGGACACCCAGATCCTCGATGGCCTCAAGAGTGGGACCCGGGTGTTCATCGACCTGCCCCCCTGGGCCAAGAAGGAGCGAGAGCAGAACTAACCCTGCGCGAGCACGTTCCGGCGTTCGTTGAGGAAACTGCGGCAGGCATCCAGAATCCTGCTGCTGGCCTGTCCATCACCGAAGGGGTTGTGGGCGCGGGCCATCTCCTCGTAGGCCTGCGGGTTCTCGAGCAGCAGGGCAGTCTCGCGAACGATGTCGGCCACATCGGTGCCGATCAACTTGGCGGTGCCTGCATCCACCGCCTCCGGCCGCTCGGTGGTGCGCCGCAGCACCAGAACCGGCTTGCCCAGGGCCGGAGCCTCCTCCTGCAAGCCGCCCGAGTCGGTCAGGAGCAGGCAAGATCCCCGCATCGCCGCCACAAGGCGGTCGTAATCCAGGGGCTCGGTGAGGAAGGCGCGGGGATGCTGCCCCAGCAGGGCCTGCAGCGGCTCTCGCACCGTGGGATTGCGGTGCAGGGGCAAGAGCAGGGCGGTATCGGGGAAGCGCTCCAGCACCTCCAGGAACCCCTGACCGATATCCAGCAGCCGCTCCCCCCAGTTCTCCCGGCGGTGAACCGTGGCCAGGATCACCCTCTGCTTCTGGAAATCAAGCCCGGTCAACTCGAACGGGGGAGCCTTCTGAGCCATCAACAGCAGCGCATCGATCACCGTGTTGCCGGTGGTGAGGGTCTGCCCCACCACGCCCGAGGCCGCCAGATTGCGAGCGGACACGTGGGTGGGAGCGAAATGCAACGACGCCACCTGGGAGATCAGGCGGCGGTTGGCCTCCTCCGGATAGGGATCAAAAATGTTGTCGGTGCGTAGACCCGCTTCGACGTGGCCGACCGGAATCTGCTCGTAGAACGCAGCCAGGGCTGAGGCGAAGGCGGTGGTGGTGTCGCCCTGCACCAGCACCAGATCGGGATGGAACTGCTCAAACTCCTGCTTGAGGCCCTGCAGCGCTCCACAGGTGATGTGCGTGAGGGTCTGCTTAGGGGCCATCAAGGCCAGATCGTGGTCGGCCTTGAGGTCGAACAGATCCATCACCTGGGCGACCATCTCGCGGTGCTGCCCCGTGAGCACCACTCGGGTCTGGAAGTCATCGGCCTGTTGAAAGGCCTGGATCACCGGAGCCAGCTTGATCGCTTCCGGGCGGGTGCCCAACACGATGCAGACGTTGTGCGGGGCGATCACTGGCTCTGGCGGGCTTTGATCTGGATCCTAAAGATGACGGGCGGAAACGCTGGTGATGGCCCGCTTTTGCCGCAACAGTGATGGCAGCGATTCCGGCGTGGCGTGAGCGCCTCCTCCCCCTTTCCCAGCAGCCTCTTTCCTCCGGGAGCAGGAGTCACCCCGGCCCCTGAGCCTTTGTCCCATGACGGAGCCCTGCAGGGAAGGCAACCGAGCAGCCTCGAAGGGATCGTCAAACTCGCCAACGACAACAACTTCTCGGATGTCCATCTCGGGGTGGGCGAAGAGCCCCGCTACCGCGCCCGAGGCGAGATGGTTCGAACCGGTTGGCCGATCACGGATCAGGCCAGCTTCCAGGGTTGGCTCCGGGAAATGCTCAGCCCGGCTCAGATCGACGCCTTCCAGCGGGAGAAGGAATTCGATGGCTCCCACAGCTTTCCGTTTGTGCGCGTCCGCATCAACCTGCTGGATTCGCTGCGGGGTCCAGCCCTGGTGCTGCGCCTGATCCCCCAGACAATCGCGAGCCTGGCAGAACTCGGCCTCCCAGAGGTGCTTCAGGAGCTGGCATCTCGGCCGAAGGGTCTGGTGCTGGTCACGGGGCCCACCGGATCCGGGAAAAGCACCACCCTGGCGGCCATGATCGATTGGATCAACCGTCACATGACCCGCCACATCCTCACGATTGAGGATCCCGTGGAGTTTGTGCACACAAGCCGTGAATCGCTGATCCGGCATCGGGAGGTGGGGCAGCACACCAAGCTGTTCCACAACGCTCTGCGGGCCGCGTTGCGGGAAGACCCCGACGTGATCCTGGTGGGTGAAATCCGCGACGGAGAAACCCTGGCCACGGCCATCGAGGCTTCACAGACGGGACATCTGGTGTTCGGAACCCTCCACACCAATTCAGCGGTGAAAACCGTGGAGCGGGTGCTGGGGATGGTGCCCGCCAGCGAGCAGGAGAGCCTGCGACGGGCGGTTTCCGAAAGCCTGCTGGGGGTGGTTGCCCAGGGGCTGCTGAAAACCACCGATGGCAAGCGAACCGCTTATCACGACATCCTGATCAACACCGATGCCTGCAAGGACTACATCCAGCGCGGTGAACTGGAAGCCATCGAAGAGATCATGAGCCGCAGCGGCTTTGATGGCATGCAAACCGCCAACCAGGCCCTTCAGAAGCTGGTGGAAGCAGGGCGTGTCGAAGCCGCTGACGCGCTGGCCCAGAGTCTCAGACCCAACGAACTGGCTCAGGCCCTGCGCGGTCGGGAGTAACGCTCAGACTTTGCCGGCGAGCCTCGCCACAAGCACCACCGCCAGACCAACGGACAGGCCCACCATGGCCATTCGCCCGTTCCAGATCTCCGCCTGGGGCGTGAAGCCACGCTTCCACTGGTTGAGCTCCTCTGGAGCCGCTTCCACCGCGCCGTTCACGTCATCGACAGGCTGAGCCGAAGCCATCCCATCTCCTACAGAGTGGTTTCACCCTAAAGGCATCAGAAGGGTGCCTGGGGTTCATAGAGAACAGGGGCCTGCTCCAGGGGCAGCCTCGGGGCGACAGCCAGACGGATGGAGCTGCAGCCTCCGGCCAGAAGCCGCTGCTCCGCAGCCACTGCAATCATCGCGGCGTTATCGGTGCAGTAGGCCAGGGGTGCGGCCCGCCACTGGAGCCGCAGGGCGCTGCAGCGCTGCTCCAGGCCTTGGCGCAAGCGTCGATTCGCCGCCACACCGCCCACCATCACGAGGGTGCGCAGCCCCTGATCCACCGCACAGCGGGTGGTGCGCTCCACCAGCACATCCGCCACCACTTGCTCAAAGCTGGCGGCCACATCCGCCAGGGGCACGGGAGGACCTCCCGCCTCCTCCTCGGCTTTGAGCTGGTTGACCAGGCGCAAAACAGCGGTTTTCAGGCCACTGAAACTGAAGTCGTAGGGGTGGAAACCTCCCTCCGGCAGGGAAACCTTGCCTTTGGGCAAGGGGAACCTCCTGGGATCACCGCTGGCGGCGGCCTGCTGAATCGCGGGTCCCCCTGGGTAGCCGAGACCCAAGAGGCGGGCGACCTTGTCAAAGGCCTCCCCAGCGGCGTCATCGCGGCTGCGGGCGAGGCGCTGATAGGTGCCTGGCCCATCCACACGGATCATCTCGGTGTGGCCACCGCTGACCAAGAGCACCAGAAACGGCCCCTCCGGCAGCGGCTCGCCGAGATGCACGGAACACAGGTGCCCCTCCAGGTGATGCACCCCCAGAAACGGTTTTCGATGCAGCCGCGCCAGGCTGCGGCCTGTGACCGAACCCACCAGCAACGCCCCCACCAGACCCGGGGCGGCGGTGGCGGCGATGGCATCCAGATCGGCGTAGCTGATGCCGCTCTGGTTCATCACCTGTTCAATCAGAGCCGGCAAGGCCTCCACGTGGCGCCGGGAGGCGATTTCGGGCACGACCCCACCCCAGCGCGCATGCTCCTCGATCTGCGAGGCAATGGCACTGGCGAGGACGCGCTGATCCCTTACAACCGCAGCTGCCGACTCGTCACAACTTGTTTCGAGGGCCAGCACGGTGGGCATCAGGTCTTGGGGATTCCCTTACTGTCCGCAAGTGACATCCTGCCGTGCAGCAGCTGGACCTGACGATGCGCCGCCTCTTTGCTGTTCTCATTTCTGCCCTGCTGATCTTCGGCTTCGCCCCTGTGGCCAAGGCCGATGTGGCAGGTCTGACCCCCTGCTCTGAAAGCGCCCGCTTCCAACAGCGCGCCGCTGCTGCCACCACCGACCAGGCCAAGGCTCGCTTTGCGATGTACAGCCAGGCCTCCTGCGGTGCCGATGGCCTGCCCCACCTGATCGTGGACGGCCGCCTCAGCCACGCAGGTGACTTCATCATCCCCGGCATCGCCTTCCTCTATATCGCCGGCTGCATCGGCTGGGCTGGCCGCAACTACCTGATGGCGATCCGTGGCGACAAGGACGCCGCCATGAAGGAAATCCAGATCGACGTGTCTCTGGCCCTCAAGAGCACCCTGGCTGCCGCCACCTGGCCCCTGGCCGCCTTCGGCGCCCTCACCAGCGGCAAGCTCACCGAGTCTGACGACAAGATCACCGTCTCCCCCCGCTGATCGCGGCGAGACCCTTCCTCATCACCCAAATCCACTGAGATCCCCACGATGAAGAAATTTCTGACCACCGCTCCGGTCTTCGCTGCGATCTGGTTCACCGTGACCGCCGGCATCCTGATCGAGTTCAACCGCTTCTACCCCGATCTGCTGTTCCACCCGATGTGATCGGGAACCAGCGATTTCAGCATCGATCCACCTTCGATCCCAACTGAAAGCGGCCCTGCGGGGCCGCTTTTTTGTGTCTCACTCCTCAGGCCAGGCCCATCAACTGTTCGAGTTCGCTGAGGGCCTTCTCCAGATCGGCATTCACCAGAACCGCATCGAACTCGGATTCCGCCTGAAGCTCAACTCTGGCGCGCTCCAGTCGCCGGGTGATCGCCTCCTCGCTGTCGGTGCCGCGGCCACGGATGCGGCGCTCGAGCTCCTCAAACGAGGGGGGCTTGATGAAGATCTGGAAGCCGCTGGGGAAGCTTCGGCGCACCTGCCTGGCCCCCTCCAACTCGATTTCCAGCAACACCGGACGGCCCGCCTTCAGCTGCTCCTCCACCGGATCCCGGGGGGTGCCGTAGCAGTTGCCGGCGAACTCAGCCCACTCCAGCAGCCCGCCCTGAGCGACCTTGGCCTCAAAGGCAGCCCGCTCGAGAAAGAAGTAGTGCTGGCCATCCACTTCGCCGCTGCGGGGTGCACGGGTGGTGGTCGAGATCGACAACCAGATCTCGGGATGCCGCTGCAACAGAGCCGCCACCAAGGTGCCTTTGCCGACCCCACTGGGACCGGTGATCAAAAACAACCTGCCTGAGGGGGAGGCCTCTGCAGCCATCGGGGCACGAACACGGCCCTGCAGAGTAAGGGTGCCCGACACCCCCTCCATGGCCGCTCCGGCTCTCCAGGCCATGGATCTCACCAGCCTGCGGGCGGTGCTGTCGGAGTTGCGTCCCGCGCTGCTGCCCAGTCGCTTCGAAAAAGCGCAACAGCCCGATGCGCACAGCCTGCACCTGGGCTTTCGCACCCTGGAGCGGCGCTTCTGGCTGGAGCTGAGCTGGCAGGCAGAGGCTCCCCGGCTGATGGCCATCGAGGCACCGCCGAAGCTGGGATCCGGCAGCACCCTGGCGCAGCAGCTCCAACACGGTCTCTCCGGGCTCGCCCTGAGCGAGCTCCGGCAGGAGGGATGGGAGCGGGTGGTGGAACTGCAGTTTGCGCCGCGTCCAGGGGACCCCGTGCAGCGCACGTTGGTGCTGGAGCTGATGGGGCGCCACAGCAATCTTTTTCTGCTGGATCCGGATCGACGGGTGGTGGCCATGGCCCGTCAGGTGCGAGCCAACCAATCGCGCCTTCGGCCCATCGGCACAGGGGATCTCTACAGCGCCCCCCCTCCTCTCTCCGGTTGTCCTCCTGAGCGAGGAGAAAGCTTTGAGCACTGGAAAGCGCAACTGCTCCTGCTTCCCACCAGCCTCAAACAGGCCCTGCAAAGTGCCTACCAGGGCATCAGTCCCGCCCTCGCTCTGCAACTCGCCGGAGGCACAGCGCACGAGGCTCGCGGCCTGCTGTCGATGGCGGTGGGAGCCCTGTCAGAGGCTGAGTGGGAGGGGCTTTGGCAGCGCTGGCAGCAGTGGCTCACCTGCCTGGAGCAGGACCAGTTCTGCTTTGAACGCGGACCTGAGAGCGGCTACCGCTGCTGGCCGAGCCAGTCCCAGGGCCTGCCCCCTGCAACGGAGCAGGCTCTGGCGATCAACACCGGCCTAGCGAGCTATTTCCAAGGCACCCTGCAAGCCCGGCAGCTCCAGCAGCGGAGGCACAGCCTGAGCCAGAAGCTGGAGCAGGCCCTGGCGCGTGAGCGGCAACAGCTGCTGCAACAGCAGGATCTGCTCCAGCAAGTGGAAGGCAGCGATGCCCTGCAGCAGCAGGCCGATGCGCTGCTGTGCCTGCCAGATCCAAGCCGCGAGCAGGTGAACGAGGCCCAGAAGCTCTACAACAAGGCCCGCAAACTGCGGCGCTCCGTAGCTGCGATCAGCCCAAGGATCGAGCAGCACCTTGGGCAAATCCAGCAGCTGGAAGAGAGTCTTCTGTTTCTGGAGTTGCTGGCGACGGGCAACGCCCCCATCCCCGAGCAGCTGGAGCAGCTTCAACAGCTCGACGATGACAGCGCAGCACTGCTGCAGCGCCAACCTCTCTCCAGACGCGAGCGCCGCCGCGTGGTCGAGACCCCCCAACCCCTGACCCTGCTCACGCCCGGGGGCTTAACGGTGCAGGTGGGTCGCAACCACCGCCAGAACGAGTGGATCAGCCTTCAGCAGGCCCGCAAGGGCGACCTCTGGTTCCATGCCCAGGAATGTCCGGGCAGCCATGTGGTGCTGAAAAGCTCTGCCGCAGTGCCGGAGGAGCAGGACCTCCAAAGCGCCGCCAATCTTGCTGCATTCTTCAGCCGCGCCAGGGGCAACAGCCGAGTGGCCGTGATGATGACCCCCTGCGAGGCCCTGCAGCGCATCCCAGGCGCCGGGCCAGGAACGGTGCGCCATCGTGGTGGTGAGGTGCTCTGGGCTGATCCCCAGCAGGCGAGCAGCCTGGTGCAGGCAGCAGCACCTAACCTCTCGGGGGCTGTGGAGTCATGAGCGAACAACCCCCACAGCAGCCAGAGACGGGAGAATCTTCCGTGCTCAGCCCGCCGCCGCCGATTGCCGTGAAGCGGCAGGATCAGAACGCCTCCGGCTCAGAGCCTTTGCCAGCGGATCAGGAGTTCCCCTCCGAGGTGGAGATGACCCTTGTGGGCCACCTGGAGGAATTGCGCAGCCGCGTGCTGCGAAGCCTGCTGGCGGTCGTGATCGGAGCTGGAGCCTGCCTGTTGTTTGTGCGCCCCCTGGTGCGTTTGCTGGAGGTGCCCGCCAAGGGGATCCATTTCCTGCAGCTAGCACCCGGGGAATTCCTTCTGGTGTCGTTGAAAGTGGCCGGCTATGCGGGGCTCACCCTGGCCCTGCCCTATGTGCTCTACGAGGGGCTGGCCTTCGTGCTGCCCGGTCTCACCCGGCGGGAACAGCGCCTGGTGGCGCCTGCCGTTGCCGGCTCAGCGGTGCTGTTTCTGGCGGGGCTGGCCTTCGCCTGGTCGGCTCTGGTGCCCGCTGCCCTGCGGTTCCTGGTGAGTTACGGAGCCGATGTGGTGGAACCGCTGTGGTCGATCGAGCGCTACCTCGACTTCGTGCTGCTGCTGATGGTGGCCACCGCTCTGGCCTTTCAGTTGCCGGTGCTGCAGATGCTGTTGGCAGCTCTGGGCGTCGTGCGGGCCGACAGCATGCTCAAGGCCTGGCGTTTTGTGGTGATGGCCTCAGCCCTGGCGGGCGCCGTGCTCACCCCCTCCACCGACCCGATCACCATGCTCCTGCTCAGCGGGGCGATCACAGCGCTGTATCTGGTGGGCGTGGGCCTGGCGCGACTGGTGCAGCGGGGTTAATCCAGCGGAGTTAGAGCACAAACTCACTGCTGCGGCCTTCGGGCCACTCCAAAGGGAGGGTCATCGCCTTGCCGAGACGAGGCTTCTCGCCCGTGGTGCTGAGCCAATCGCGCACCAAGGATCCCGCGCCGATGCCATTGAGGGTGCTGACCACCTCATCGAGCTTGGCCCGATACCCCTCGGAATCCAGGGGAAACGACTGCTGCTCCAGATAGGCCCACATCACCTGGAAATAGAGGCGACCACGGCGCACCACCAGCTGCACGTCATAGGAGGCCTGCCAGCGGCTCCGGAGCAGCTGGAGCAGCTCCTCTCCGGTGAGCGGATCGGCGATGGGCTGAACCAAGGGGGGCGAAACCAGACAGCTCACAACAGCATGTTGCAGGCTTCCACGGCAGGGCGGTGGTTCGGGCTCGTTCCGGCAACCGCAAGGTCCATAATGGCCCCCACGTCGTTGTGGCTACAAGGCCGCCCCGTATGACCCAGATCCCAGCGAGCGCCTCGAGCGGTGATGTCCCCGGAATGGGTCGCCGGCAGTTCATGAACCTGCTGACCTTCGGGTCGGTGACCGGTGTTGCCCTGGGCGCCCTGTATCCGGTTGCCAACTACTTCATCCCCCCCAAGGCCGCGGGCGCTGGTGGCGGCACCGCTGCCAAGGACGAACTGGGTAATTCCGTGACCGCCAGCGGCTGGCTGAGCAGCCACCGCGAAGGTGACCGCAATCTGGTTCAGGGCCTCAAGGGTGACCCCACTTATTTGATCGTTGAGGGCAGCGATGCCATCGGCAGCTACGGCATCAACGCCATCTGCACCCACCTGGGTTGTGTGGTGCCCTGGAACGCCGCGGCCAACAAGTTCATGTGCCCCTGCCATGGCTCGCAATACGACGCCACCGGCAAGGTGGTGCGCGGCCCTGCTCCCCTCTCCCTGGCTCTGGCCCACGTGTCTGTCGACAGCGACAACGTGTTCCTGAGCCAGTGGACTGAAACTGATTTCCGCACCGGCGAGAAGCCCTGGTGGGTCTGATCTCCTCCTCGACCGTTCCCCCCTTGCCCCAACGCCCCATGCGTCGCTCCTTCTCCCTGCTGCTGAGCTCGTTACTGGCCATCAGCGCCCTGCTGTTTGCTCCTCAGGCCAGCTGGGCTTACCCGTTCTGGGCACAACAAAACTACGACTATCCCCGCGAAGCCACCGGCAAGCTGGCCTGCGCCAACTGCCACCTGGCCAAGAAGCCGACCCACGTGGAACTGCCCCAAGCGGTGTTCCCCGATGAGGTGTTCAAGGTGGAAGTGGAAATCCCTTACGACACCAAGGTTCAGCAGGTATCCGGTGATGGCAGCCCCACCGGCCTGAACGTGGGCGCCGTGGTGATGCTTCCCGATGGCTTCACCCTCGCTCCGGCTGATCGCCTCAGCGACGAACTGAAGGAAGAGACCGCCGGCGTTTACGTCACCACCTGGAACGAAGAGAACCCCAACATCCTGCTGGTGGGCCCCCTTCCCGGTGACGACCACCAGAAGATCGTGTTCCCGATCCTCTCCCCCGATCCCGCTGCCGACAGCAAGATCCACTTCGGTAAGTACCAGCTGCACGTGGGCGGCAACCGCGGCCGCGGCCAGGTGTATCCCACCGGTGAGAAGAGCAACAACACCGTCTACACCGCCTCTGCAGCAGGGACCATTCAAGCTGTGAACGCCGGCGACAACGGTGCTTCTGTGGTGGTGATCAAAACCGCCGACGGCAACAGCGTGAGCGACACCATCCCCGCCGGCCCCAGCGTGACCGCCCAGGTTGGTGATGTGGTGGCCGCCGGCGCCGCCCTCACCAACGACCCCAACGTGGGTGGCTTCGGTCAGCTCGATGCCGAAGTGGTGTTGCAAAACCCCCTGCGGATCTATGGCCTGCTCGCCTTCTTCGCCGCAGTGGCCCTGGCCCAGATCCTCCTGGTGCTGAAGAAGAAACAGATTGAGAAGGTGCAGGCCGCCGAAGGCGTTTGATGCCCCTCGCTGTGTTCACCTCTCCGGGGCCCTTGCTGTTTCAGCTGGGGCCTTTTTCGCTGCGTTGGTATGGCCTGCTGATTGCCATCGCGGTGCTCTGCGGCTTGGCCCTGGCGACCAGGCTGGGGAAGCAGCGGGGTATTGATCCAGCCCTGATCGCCGATCTCCTGCCCCTGCTGGTGCTGGCGGCCGTGGTGGGTGCCCGCCTCTACTACGTGACCTTCGAATGGCGGCAGTACCAGCTCAACTGGCTGGATGCCCTGGCCATCTGGCGTGGCGGCATCGCCATCCACGGTGCCCTGATCGGCGGCACGCTGGCCGTGATCTTCTACAGCCGCTGGCGCAAGATTCCCTTCTGGACTCTGTTGGATGTGCTGTTGCCCTCGGTGGCCTTGGGCCAGGCGATCGGTCGATGGGGCAATTTCTTCAACTCCGAGGCCTTTGGCCTCCCCACCGACCTGCCCTGGAAGCTGACGATTCCCTTTGCGAATCGACCGGTGGAATTTCTCGATCAGTCGACCTTCCATCCCACCTTTCTCTACGAATCCCTCTGGAACATCGGGGTGCTGGTGTTGCTGCTCACCCTCTTCCAGCGGGGCCTCCGCGGCCAGATCAACCTGCCCAGCGGGGCGATCAGCTGCGTCTATCTGGTGGCCTACAGCTGCGGACGCCTCTGGATTGAGGGTCTGCGCATCGATCCGCTCTGTCTGATTGGAGCCCCTCCCTACTGCGAAGGAGGCCTGCGCATGGCCCAATTGATCAGCCTGCTGTTGATCAGCCTGGGATCCTTTGGGCTCTACTGGCTGTATGGCAAGCGGCAACCCCTGCCGGATCCCAGCGGAGTCAAAGCATGAGCGGCAAGGTATGGATCGTCGGAGCAGGGCCTGGCGCGATCGACCTGCTCACCGTCAGGGCCGCCCGGGCCATTGAGACGGCGGAGGTTCTGATCTGGACCGACTCCCTGGTGAATCCCCAGCTGGCGGCCATGGCTCCAGCCAATTGCGAGCGCATCCGCACCAGCACCCTCACCCTGGAGGAGCTGATGGAGGCGATGCTGGATCGCGTCGCCGCCGGCAAACGGGTGGTGCGCCTGCACGACGGCGACACCTGTCTCTACAGCGCCCTCAATGAACAGCTCTGCCGTCTTCTGGATGCGGAGGTGGAGGTGGAGGTGGTGCCTGGGCTGAGCGCCTATCAGGCCACCGCCGCTGCGCTGAGCAGTGAGCTCACCATTCCTGGTCTGGTGCAGACCATCATCTTGAGCCGTGCCGGAGGCCGCACCGGGGTGCCTGAGCGGGAATCCCTGGAGCACCTCGCCGCGCTCCAGGCCTCGCTGTGCCTCTACCTCAGCGCCAGGCATGTGGAGGAGGTGCAGGAGGCGCTGCTGAAGCACTACCCCGCCGAGACGCCCGTGGCGATCGGTTACCGAGTGAGCTGGCCAGATCAATGGCTGTGTGTGGTCCCCCTCAAGGACATCGCCCGCGTCAGCCAGGAGCGAGACTTGATCCGCACGACTCTCTATCTGGTGAGCCCTGCCCTGGCCGCACCTGGGGAGCCCCGCTCCAAGCTCTATTCAGCCAGTCACAACCACCTGTTCCGCGGGGGCATCGACTGAGGCCGGTGCGGGTGATGTTCTAAAGTCGCTGAGCGCGAGCAATCAGCGCACAAGGGCGATTAGCACAGCGGTAGCGCACTTCCTTCACACGGAAGGGGTCACTGGTTCGAATCCAGTATCGCCCATCGATTGAAGAGACATTGCTGTCATCGAGGCAGTCAATTCTTCCTGGAAGAACAACCGAAACCTTGGATCGGCTGTGTCAAGCCACCTTCAGTCGTAGACCCAGCGCTTCCTCGACAGAGGCTTCGCAGGACTGCAAACTCCAGCGCTCCAAGCTGAGGTCCAGCCCCGCAGCCGCTGGCTGCAGGGTGATGCACACGCCACTGTCTCCTTCGCGTTGCAAGGTGAGGCCCGCCAGCACGGTCTGAGGGCGCCGATCCACCGCGACCGCCAGACGCAACAACAACGCCATGGCCGCCACGGTGCGCCGTTGCTCCCGGCCGTCGAGGAGCTGCCATGACTCATGGCGCTTCTTCGGCAGCGAGCGGCGGTGGTAGCGAGCAATGGCCGCCACCATCAGGTGCTCGCTATCGGAGTAGCCGAGCAGCTCGCCGTGGCGAATCAGATACCAGCTGTGTTTGTGATAAGCCCCGACATTGATGTGCTGCCCGCAGCTGTGCAACATCGCGGCTGCCCAGAGCAGCTGGCGCCCCTGACCATCGTCGTGATGCAGCAGTCCGTGGCTCTGGGCATAGAGGCTGAGGGCCAGGCTCGCCACCCGCTCTGACCGCGACAGATCCACTCCGTAGCGCTGGGCCTGATGCAACACCGTGCGCTGACGAATGCTGCTCTGAAAGTTGAAGCGATCAACGATCAGATCGTTGCGCAGCATCCAATCCACGATCAGCCCTTCGCGCAGGGCCCGTTCGCTGATCACCAGCTCGTCTGCCCCAAGCATGCTCATCGCGGCCTGCAGGATCAGGGCCCCTGGAACGATGATTTCGGCCCGCCGCTCATTGAGGCCGGGCATCCCGCGCCGTTCTTCAGGGGTCATCGCCAGGAGACGGGTCACCAGCTGATCCAACTTGTCGCGGCTCACCCGATAGCCCTGCATCCGCAGGGGCGGCCTGGGCTCCTCCTGGGCCACCATCGCCGCCACCGCCATGGCGGTGCCACTGGTGGCCACCAACACAGGCTTTTCGCCGGGGTTGAGACGTTGACGCACCTTCAGCACCGCCGGCTCCAGGGAGCCCTGGATAAAGGCCCGTAGAAAGGCCACCCGTTTGGCAGGGATGGGTTCCTCGCGAACGAAATCACGCTGAAGCCGCACCGCCCCAATCCTGGTGCTGGTGAGGGCGCGCGCATCGGAGGCATCGGCCAGCACGAGCTCGGTGGAACCGCCTCCGATATCCACGATCACG
>Ga0194116_10000415_pt1 | contig 77790 bp, 83 predicted proteins | sample TA2MahsurfametaG_4_FD_148617 | JGI IMG/M metagenome (GOLD analysis project Ga0194116, IMG submission 148617) | Freshwater microbial communities from Lake Tanganyika, Tanzania - TA2015008 Mahale S9 surface | ecosystem: Environmental > Aquatic > Freshwater > Lake | place: Tanzania: Lake...
GTCCTGCTTCTCCTTCCCAGCTCAAGATGCAGGAGCTCCATGGAGCGACCGCTTATTCTGGGGCGTCTTCTGGCCTATCGACTGTGACTGATCCAGAAAAGGCGTATGCCAATCTGACGAGGCAGGAGTATCTTGATTACATAAAGAATTACCGCAGCTTTGAAGAAGGGCTGATAAATAAAGCTCGCACTGATAAGTCTTTGATAGACGAAGCGCGTAAAGATGTAGGTCTTGCTTCTACTCTCTCAACTGGCGTTGCTGAGCGAAATGCACAACGTTATGGCGTGAATCTAACGCCAGAGATGCGACAGCAGCAGGAGCTTCGGCTTCAACGCGCGAATACTCTCGGCGGTATCCAAGCAGTTAGCGACGCTAGAATTGCGCAGCGCGAAGCTAATACTCAGCTGATGGCAGACCTAATTAACATCGGACAGGGTGTAAATCGCTCGTCTCAGCAGCAACTTGGATCCGCAGCGCAAGACGCAAGTGCAAGACAAAACGCGTATAGACAGGCAAAAGCTTCTTCAAAGGCTCAGACATATCAAGCCGTTGGTAGTTTGGCTTCTACAGCGATATTGGCGTTTGCTCTTTTCTAAAGGTGAACTGAAATGGCAACTGGTATTCTTGGCGGGTTAGACGCCACTCTTCAGGGCTTTATGCAGATGTCTGCGCAAGCAGAGCGTAATCGCTTGGCTAATGCAGAACTTGAGCTCGCGCGTCAACGGGATAACCGTGAACAAGAACAACTTAAGTTAAACCAAGAAACACTCAGGCTCAACCAAAATGCAGATGCTCGCGCTCAAGGAGAATCTAATGATCGGCAACGCGCACTTGCTAAAAATGAACTTTCCACAGACGCAGACCGTGCATATGGGCGTGCTCAGACGCTTGGTGTTATTAAACAGGACGGCAATATAGACCGTGACACCTTACGAAGAGGCGTTAAGGCTGGAGACGAACAGTACACTCGTTTTCTTGCTGACATCATGAACGTCAATAAGCGCGAAGAAGCTATCGGCCGTAATAACTATGGCCCTACAGATTTTGCTTTCACTGGGGTCGACAAAGAAGCCCTTAAGCTGGGTAAAGTAGTAATAACTGGTTCGTATAGAGATGGTCGCCCTGGCGTTTTGACAGCGCAGGGCGGGTCTGGTCCGAACGAAAACATTGTTGCTAGCACGATCGACGAAGCCGTTGATCTTGCTATTACTGCTTTGCAGACGCGTGTTATTCCCAACTCGAACTTTGGTGCTACTAGCGCCGAAAGTCGATTTCGAACTGCACTGGGAGTAGGCAACACTATAGCCGCCGCTAATAAGAATGCGCCTCCGTTCTACGCTCAGTCCTATAACGCTGGAGGAGCACGCACTGTTTTAAATGCTATTGATGCTAGCGGTCTTCCTGTAGAAGCTAGTCGTACGTTTATTTCTCAGCTGTCGGCGATTAAAGATCCGCGTCAGAAGCAAGAATTTATTTGGCAGGTAGCCAAAGATCTTGGCGTCGAAGCCGAAGTAAATATGCGTGGAGGAGCTTCGTCTACTACCATCGGTGTTGATAAAAGAACTACTGAGTTTGATTTAAAAGGCATAAAGATTGTTTCACAACCTAGCTTAAAGATAAAAGGTTTTGATACCGGTATTGCTAGAAAACGTAAGCTAGCCGACAAGCTTCCTATAAACGACCCACGTCGGGAAGCACTTGAAAACGAAATTTCTGATCTTGCTGACCAGAAGGCAAATTTTATTCGTAGCGAGAACCAGGCTACGTGGGATTCTTACACGGCAGACTCCAAGAAGGCCGAAGAAGCTCTTGCCAAACCCAACGTGACTGCTGAGTCGCGCTCGTATTGGAACGCTCGTAAGCAGGACGTTGATAAGAAGAAGCAGGCATTTATTAAGGCTGGCGGATATACGCCGATTCAGCGTACAACTGATTATCAGGTCCTTGAACAAAATGTTATCTCTCGTATTAGAGAGCTATCACCCTCTGACGTAGCAGGAGCTATACAGAGTGGGGCTTTGAAGTTTTCTGAGCCGGAAGTCCGTGCTTTGCGAGCCCGTCTCACAGAGGCCGGAGTATCCGGCACAACCGGTAACGCAATCCGTACTGCTTCTAAGGCCCTACCTCGCGAAGAGATCATTGCAACACTTGCAATAGCCTATGCTCAGTCGAATGACCCTGGGCAACAGCAGCAGCTGATGACGATGATTGCTAACACCGGCGAGACCGGAAGCCCGTTCTTGAGCGCAGTCAAACGGCGTGATCAGGAGCTTAATGAGTGGGAATTGGCATTACGAGAACGTGAGCTGCAAGCTAGCAGAGAAGCCACCGCAGCTAAAAGAGCAGGGGATGTCAATGCAGTTAAGTTGGCTAATATCCAAGCTTTAGACGAAGCTCTTAGCGCTGGGGCCGCCATGCTTAACCCAACTGTGAAGGGGCGTATTACTAAGGGCAATATAGAAGATGCTTCTAACTGGGCTCGTGTATCACTGCCTAGAAACCAGGCGTTCATCCGTCAGATGGCTCGACTTGATCCGGTTGCGGCGAGTGAATACTACGACGTTCACCTCGGTCAATCGTCTCAGGCAGCGGCCATTATATTTGATGAACTACCTAGCGGCTTTATTAATGATACGCTCTACAGCTGGTTTGGTAACAAACCGACCGTGGACACTATGGCTAAGAGGCTTCAGAACGTACGCGCCGTAACTGATGCAGATGAAACCGTCAGGTCGTTTTATCTTGTAAACCGTGGAACTGGTAGGCAACAGGGCAAAGAGATAACTGCTGCCCAGATGCAGAATTTCGATGGGGGCCCTGAGCTGTTTCAGATTTTTGCGCGCGCAGCCCTCATAAACGAGGAGATAGCCTCTGCTCGAGCAGCTCAAAACGCTAGACAATAACTAGCATGGCTACTGAGCAGTACGATCCGTTTGTAGAGTTCCTTCGCGCTGGAAACGAAACTAGCCCTGAAGAGGACTTGCAGTTCCAACAGTTCCTTGGCAACGCCCCTACTCCGCAGTTTAGGGGCCGAGCGGCGTCTACGCTTGGCGAAGAGTTTAGCGGGGCTGTTGAGTCCGGCATTCAAGGACTAGCAGCTGACCTCGAATACTTTAAAGCGCTAGGTAACACCGTAATCGGTGACACTAAAGCGGCCGAAATTAATATTCGAGAAGCCAGGCTTCGCGAGGAGTTTGCTGCTGCTCCGCTCGATGGGCTTGAGACATTTGAGCAGTTCTTAGATCAGCCTACGTTTAGCGGCTTTATTAGCCAAGCTACACGCGGTTTTGGTCAAATTGTACCGTCCGCTGCTCTGTCTATTGCTAGCGCTGGTACTGGTGCACTGGCCGCTGTTGTTGGTCGTGGTGTACTGAACCAGGTAAATCGCCAGGTAGCCAAGCGGATCATTAAGGATTCGGTCGAGCGCTCCGCAAAAGGAGTGGCTGACCCCGTCGAGCAGCAGATTGCCGAAATTGCATATGGATCGCTCCGTCAGGCTGCGAAGCGCGGCGGAGTTGCTGGTGCATTTGGTGCTGAGTTCGCGCCTATGTCAGGTAGCAACTTGTCTGAGGCGCTAGATTCTGGGCAACCACTAGACGAAGCTAGTGCTCTTCGCGCTGCTGCAGTGGGTGTGCCGCAGGCTGTTATCGGCGTAGGCAGCGAAGTCGCGCTGTTGAAACTTCTCGGCAGACAGGCCACAAAGCGGACGGCTGTCGAAGGAAGCTTGTTTGCGAACTTCGCTAAACGCTTTGGTGCTGGCGGGCTGAAAGGCGGCGCTATTGAATCAACGACTGAACTAGCTCAGGAAGGTATCGCGGTTGCTAACCGCGCTGATCTTGACCCGCTGTTCACAGCTCAAGATGCACAACTCCGTCTTGCTGAAGCAGCATTCGTTGGATTCTTTGGCGGTGCTGCTCCTGGCGCTGGTGGTGGAGCTATCGGTGGAGCTTTGGACGCTGTTCAGAGTCCACGACTCAAAAACACTGTGTCTAATGTTATCGACCGTGCCAAAGGTTTGGTTGAAGACGCTAAGTCGCAGTTCATAAACAATAAAATTAACTCCGAACAGTTTGGCGAACCTTCCCCTGGAACTACAGCCGCCGAGTCTCAGCGCGATATCAACGCGCAACTTCGCGCGATGTTTGACGACGAGACCGGCAAAAACGCGGTTTGGATTGCGGGCGATAAGCCAGAATATGGCGCGGTACCCGGTCGTATCATGCAGACGAACTCGCTCGGAGGTAAAACTGCATACATCGCTTTTGTTCCCGGCCGAGGTACGATCGTTTCTACTTATGCGGACCTTGTTGATGAAGTCGTTAAAGCCGGAGCGACGGACGAAGCTCTTGCAGTAGCTCTCGGTTACAGCGCTACGAAAGATTATTCTGCGCCAGGTGATCAGGTTGTTCAGGTAATAGATAGCGATGGCAACGTCGTCTCGGAAGAGGTGACGAATGAGCAGACTCTTGGCGCGGCAACGGCTAAAGCGCAGCAGACGTTTCGGTCAGATAAATACAGAGTCAACGTAACCACTGTAGAAAAAGCGCTCGAGGAACGACGGAAGCGGTTCATGGCTGAGCAGAAGCCTGAGATACGGGATATGGAGCTCTTTGATCAGGATGGAACTGAAGACCAGACTGATATAGATCTTTTTGATCAAAGATCTCAAACGATCGAGGGGCAACGTAACGAGATCGGCGTTTATAACAAAAAAGATCCGGCAGTTACGTTTGATAATACGGCCGCGGCCAGAGCAAACTATGAGCGCGTGTTTGGCTACACGGACTGGACTTCTCCTAGATTTGCGAGCATGAACGAGCAGTTGTTGAATACTGCAGCTAACCGGCAGAGTAATAATCCCAACGTCGCGGTCATGATTGAGGACACACCAGACGGTAGATTTCGTTTGGTTGAGGAAGAATACGGTCAGGAAGACAAGTTTAAGTTTGAAAAGATAGTTAAGGATAAAAAAACTGGGCGGAAGTCTACTCAGACTTTGCTTCTCAACTTGAGCGATTATCTAGCTGAATCTGTTCGAAGGGCCTATCGAGTTGCTGGAGACTTAGTGTTTGGCTCGAAAATTGAAGGCGATAACCGCTTAGCTCGTCTCTCTTCAGAGCTTCCAAAACTTCGGCGCGATTCGCAGAGAGTGACCGTAGTATTTCCGAACGGTAAGTCAGTAAACGTAGCCTTGTGGGACCTAGTTAACTCTGGGCGAGGGCTTTTGTTTGGTCGCGGCCAAAGCATGCTCGGCTTCACAGATGCTAGTGGCAGAACTGTTTCGGACTCTAAAGCAGCGGCTACAGAAGGTTTTTCCACTCTACTTGCTGACATGCTTATCCAAGGATACGACGTTCAGGTGGATGGTAAATCCATTAGTAACGCTATACCGGATTCAGCTCTGGACGTGACAGCTTGGCTAGACGGAAAGCGCCTGGTAAGTCTCGGAGAGTTACTCCAGCGAGCTGAGAGACTTTCGTCCGGCAAGCGGTTGCTCTTGTTTAGATCTGAAGAAGAAGCCGGATTGTATGCAGGTCGGTTACCTCTCGGCCCCGGTGAAAAGAGACCAACTCCATTTAATGTACTCAGAGAGCTTACACCCTCGCAACTTGCCACGCAGCAACGCAGTTATGAGGGGCGTGGTTTTGCCACCCTTGTAGAGAACGAAGAGGACTTTGATCCTGACAACGCTGCACCTGCATCTACTAGACAGGATGATGATGTACCCGACACTTCTGACGCGCGTACGGCACCATCTACTATTCGACCAGTTGAAGAACCGCCGCTTTCTGCTAGAGAACAGGCGAAAGTCTCTACTGCTGTTACGAACATGGTTCGAGAGATCATAGATGATCTTTTAAAGACGCTGAATCTAAAGGACCCTCCGCGCATATACACGTTTGATCAACTCAGCTCTATGTCTCAAGAACAGCTTGAAGCGGAGTTTCCGAAAGGACTAGCGTTAATTCGTCTTAGCCTAAATCAGATGAGAGATAGGCCTTCTAAACTTGGACGGCATATTTCTGGTGAGCTTGGGAAGGTCATCATTTACCGTGAATCCGGGAACACTCTGCAGGACGCGCTGGTTGTTGCGCACGAAATTGGTCATAGCCTCTACAAAGAGGAGCGTGACAAAGCGCTAACAAACAAGGCCCTTCGCGATCGTTTGATTAAGGCCTTTAAGAACTCATCCTCGTTCAAGGGACTTAGCGAAAAGTATGGCTTTGAGAGAGGGTTTGAGGAGTGGTTCTCAGACCAAGTGGCTCTATGGGCAAACAAACGATATCGAAGACAGGTCAAGAGCCAACCTAAGACTCTTGTTGAGAGATTCTTTAAGGAGTTCGTCTCTCGTCTTGAACAACTCTGGAGAACGACTAGCGCGAGTCTGCGCCAACGACTCGGCGGTAAGTTAGGCGCGGTTGATCAAAGCTTTCAGGAGTTTATGGACGCAGTGCTCGAGTCTCGCCGCACTCAGGTGGCAGAGAACGGGTTGAGCTTCCCAGAAAGATTATTCGCTTATCAGCTAGATGACATGACGACGAACGCGGGCACCTCGAGCTTTGTTCAACGGTTAGCTAGCGGTGCGCAGCGTGCCGTCCGTAACCCAAAGCTCAGCCCATTACTTAGCATTATACGTACTGCAGACGGAATTATCCGAACTTTTGGCAACGATGTTATTGCTGACATGTTCTACGTTCGACCTGGAACGGGATCTAGGTTGGGGTTTGTCCAGGCCAGGACGATTGCTTGGAATAAACTGGAAACTAAGTTTAAAGAAGATGTTATGTCCGTGCAGGACGCCCGTAGTAATGAAGATGTATGGGCGGAAGCGGCTAGTGATGCGCCGACGTCTACACTGAGTGGTAGATCCTTAGCCATTCGAAAGTTCCTAGAGGACATGCATCGGGACTACATCACTCCGTCGAAGACGAAAATAGGGTTTATAGCAAACTACTACCCTCGCGCACTTAATCTTCAGGAGATTGCTAACCGACCACAGGAATTTATCAACTTGTTGGTTAGTAGCGGCGTATCTCGTTCCAAAGCAGAACGTTCTGTTAGTAGCCTCACGAATATCCAAACGGCCATTCAAAATGACATAGAGCCGCAGGCAGATATTCTTGAGCCTTCTAAACGTGCCGTCGAAGCTCTCGAGCTGACAAAGAATCTTACCCGTGATCAGCTAGGAGATTTCCTATCTCCGCCAGAGCAGTCTTTCTGGGAGTACGTGCGCCACACCGTAAAACGCGTTGAGTTTGATCGGGCAACGCTCGATGACGAAGGCAACAGCAAGCTTGAGGCGCAACTTAACACCTTGAATCCAGAGGACAAGGCGCGGGTGACTGAGCTCGTCGAAATGTACCTCGGGTACCGGCCGCCGCTTTCTCCTCATATGAGGACGCTTAACAGCTGGGGGCAACTCATTCAGACCGTTCTTATTTTGCCGTTTGCTCTTATTGGTTCTTTGACGGACCTTGCCGGGCCGTTGATTAACTCTCGTGAGTTTGCAGCTTTCGGTATGGCTTTAAAAGAGCTTGTTTCGACATTTAACAATCGCCAAGAAGCATTAAATTTTGCCAAGGAGCTTGGTGTAATTACATCTGAAAGCGCCGCTAACGCCTATGTGTCTTCGTCCGAAATGGACTTTATGACTCCGCAGGTGCGTGGGTACATGGATAAGTTCTTTGAAGCCATCGGTCTTACCTGGTTCACGAACTTCACTCGTGCTTTTGCAGCTAACATGGGTGTTCAATTTCTTATCACGCATGCGCAGAACACGACTAACAACCCTCGGTCAGAGCGGTACCTAGCGGAGTTTGGGGTGACGCGCGACGAGGTTATGACCTGGGTTAATAGTGGGAGACCACTCACAACACCCGAGGGTATAAAGGTCGCACAGGCCGTCACACGGTTTGTTGAGTCTTCTACTCTTCGTCCTAATGCAGCTGAGCGTCCGCCGTGGGGTTCAGACCCTCGATGGGCGCTAGTGTGGCAGTTAAAGGGTTACTTCTACTCAGTCGGCAAGGTAATTATTGGCGGTATACGCAGAGAGGCGATTGCTCGTGGGCTTTTAGACCCCGCTAATTCAACGGCGGACAGAAACGCGCAAATGCTATTGATGCTTGCGCTACCACTTGCTGCCACGTTGCCGCTGGCAATGCTCGGTATGGAACTGCGTGAGTACGCAAAGTACGGCTTGGCCTGGTTGCTACCAGGTGTTGACGCAAATCAAAGGTTCTTTAGAACAGACCGCATGGACTGGCCAGAGTATCTTGGTGAAGCGTTTAGTCGCACCGGGTTAACTGGTCCATTGGCTATTGTGTCAAGCATGAACCAAAGCGCTGAATGGGGGCGAAACCCCGTCGCCACAGCGCTTGGACCTACAGCTGAAATGGTCGACAAGATGTTTGGGCAAGGGTTCACCGTAGATAGGACCATCAAAAACGTCGCGCCGTTGTACAACATTGTTATGTAGTGAGGGCCTCAAAATGATGACCATGGTTAGTACATTTCTTTCGTTCTTAGCAGGGGGACTGCCAAAAATACTGACCCTCTTTCAAGACCGACAAGATAAGAAGCATGAACTCGCGCTAGTCATGGCGCAAAAGGAGCGGGAGCTCGCCCTGGCTGAGCGCGGTTTCATCGCGCAAGCCAAGGTCGAGGAGATAAAGCTCGAGCAGATCCAGACCGAGACCTCTGCTGAGGAGCGGGTCGCTCTGTATCAGCACGACACGGAGATTGGCAAAGGCGCATCCCAATGGATGATTAACCTACGCGCCTCGGTGCGCCCTGTCGTCACCTACATCTTTGTGCTGGAGCTAGTCGCGCTGAATGTTGCAGGTGTTTGGTATGCGTACACGACTGGAATCCCGTTCGCCACGGCAATGGAGAACGTGTTCTCTGATGATGAGATGTTAATTCTGTCCTCGATTATCGCTTTCTGGTTCGGGACGCAGGCGTTTAATAAAAAGTGAAAGTTTCCCCCGCTGTTATCAGAACGATCAAGCATCACGAAGGGGTGAGGACTAAGCCTTACCGCTGTCCGGCGTTGCTTTGGACGGTGGGCGTAGGCCATGTAATTGACCCAACCCATACGAGGATAAAGTATGAGGAACGGCGTAATATACCGATACCCCCTGGCTGGGATCGCGTCCTTACGATGGGAGAGGTGGACGCTATCCTTGCTCAAGACCTTACGCGGTTTGAGCGAGGCGTGGCCAGACTTTGCCCTGCTTCTATTGGTCGCCAAGGCATCTTCGACGCTCTGGTTTCCTTCAGTTTCAACGTGGGGCTCGGCAATCTGCAGCGCAGTGGGTTGCGTATGAAGACCAACCGGGGCGACTTTGAAGGGGCGGCAGAAGAATTTTTGAAATGGACCAAGGCCGGTGGTCGGGTCCTGCCGGGGTTAGTCAAGCGCCGCCAGGACGAAAGAGCCCTGTACTTATCGGGGGCGGCATGAGCAATTCCGTGCACCTAGACATTAGTCCTGCTAATATCAAGCGGGGCACCTCAACCTATACAACCAGAGGTTAGGATGGCTGAGAAGATAAAACTAGTTCAGGGCGATACCCGCCCGCAGGTGAGGGTCACGCTGACCGATGAAAACACAGGTGAGATTATTGACCTCACAGGTGCCACGGTCACGCTGCACTTTCGCGCGGTAGGTGGCACAACGCCGTTGTTCTCCAGACAAGGGATTGTGAATCCTGACGAAGCTGCGCTTGGCAAGGCAGTTATTGTTTGGCAGTCAGGCGACCTGAACGTCGATGCCGGTGACTACGAGGGCGAAGTAGAGGTGTACTGGTCCTCTAGCGGTGCCCGCCAGACTGTGTACGACCTGCTCAAGTTCCGTGTCCGTGAGGATATTGGGTGAAACTGACCGTTGCATGGCAAGCGCTCAAGAGCGCCGTTATAGCCTCCACGATTGCGGCTAAGTCTTCGGCTGGCGTTCTATCGGCAAATATTCAGGTAGCCGCGCTCAAGCTCGTCTATGAGATCGGTCTATTCCTGATTTTGCTGGAGCGCTCTGACCAATTCGATGTCAGCGACACGATGCGTCGTGACTTGAGCAAAAAGCTCTCGGATGCGTTTGGCGCAATTGATCGGTACGTATCACACTTTGACAAGACAGCTGCGGATGCCGCCGATATCACAGATGATCAGTTCCTAAGCTTTGCCAAGCACCTGCATGACAGCGCGGTCTTGGCAGAAACCCGCGTGTACTTGCTTGCTAAGGCACTGCAGGACAACCTCGGCGCTGCAGATCACCTGCAACACGCTTTCGCGAAGGCGCTGTTAGACGCTGGAACGGTGGCAGAGAACGCTGCGTTAGATGTGTACAAGAGCGCATCTGACGCTGCCCAGCTGATCGATGAGGCGCATACACAGTTTGCCAAGACGTTGGCGGATGTTGCTGTCACGGCGGACTTCGCCCATCGAAACATCAGCAAGCCGCTCCAAGATAGTATTAGCGCGACAGACGACCTCGATGGCGCTGCCACGATTGAAGATGATCAGGAGATGATCTACTTCAAGACGAACAGCGAAATGGCTGGCGTCAGTGATGTTTTCTATCGGCAGGTTAACTACGTTCGACACTTTAACGAGGATGGCTCTCTCGCTGATGTTCAGGTGAGGGCTGTTGAAAAGCCGTTTACCGAGTCGCTGCAGGTTGCAGACAGCGCGACTAAATCGTCTGAGAAAATCTTGTCAGAAGTTTTCTCGGCAATTGACCTCGCAGAAAAGTCGTCTACTAAGCCAGTTTCCAATGAAGTTTCGCTGACGGATACGGACAGTATCTCGGTTGGCAAAACTGTATCGGACACGGCTTCTTTCAGTGATGACTTTAAACGGGTTCTTATATTTTTAAGAAACCCGAGCGATTCGGCATCGGCAGCAGACGCGATAGCGTCAAGTCTCTCTAAACCAACGTCTGATGCATTTGCTGCATCAGAATTGATTGTCAAAAGCGCCGGTTTGGTAAAGGCAAATCTTGCGAGCGTAGCGAGTTCGGGAACGCTACGTTCTCAGGGCTATTGCGAGTTCTCATACTTCGCAGAAGATTATGTTGGCGATTCCCGTTCATTCACTTGATGTGAGGATCTTAAATTGAAAACTCTCGAAGACTTGAAGGTAAAGGGTCGCCTGAATATCGTTCTGCGCGACAAGGACGGCAACATCAAAGATCAGCGCGAGGTCGATAACCTTGTCGTTAACGCCGGTCTTGCGTACATCATCAGCCGCATGGTTGGCACGGCGAAGTCCGTCATGTCGCACATGGCGCTCGGCTCCGGTACGACCGCTGCAGCTGCGGGTCAGACTGACCTCGTCAGTTTGCTCGGTGATCGCGAAGCCCTTGACTCGACCACGATTGCTGGCGCGAACAACAACCAAGTTGTGTACGTCTCGTCGTTTGAGGCGGGGGATGCGACCGGAGCTGTAACCGAAGCGGGCATTTTCAACGCCTCGACTGCTGGTGACATGCTCTGCCGTACCGCGTTCTCAGTTGTCAACAAGGCTGCAGACGATGCGATGACGGTGACGTGGACAATCACTCTGTCCGCAGTCTAATGGCGGGGCGTGGCTCTCACGCCCTTCCTTTCCGTCACTAGTCGCTAGGGAAGCAGCATGGCAACGATTACTACTCGGGCTGGCAAAGGGTCTCCGCTGACCAACACTGAAGTTGATGCAAACTTTACGAACATCAACTCAGAGCTTGGTCAGAAGCTCACCGGAAATCAGACAGTCACTCTTAGCGGTGACGCGACTGGCTCCGGTGCGACTGCTATTGCGGTCACGCTTGCGAATTCCGGTGTGACGGCGGGGTCTTACGGTTCCTCAAGCGCGATCCCTGTCATTACGGTCGATGCGAAGGGCAGGCTGTCGAACGTCTCGACAGCAGCGGTTTCAATTCCGTCTGGCTCGTTGACTTTTACCGGTGATGTCACAGGCTCAGGCAATACTGGATCAAGTACCGCTTTGACGCTTGCAAACAGCGGAGCGACCGCTGGCACCTACACGAAGGTGACGGTTGACGCGAAGGGTCGCGTCACCACCGGCTCGTCACTTGCTTCGAGCGATGTCACGACCGCGCTCGGGTTCACGCCGTACAACAGCAGCAACCCGAGCGGCTATATCACAAGCTCGTCGCTGTCGAGCTATCTGCCGTTAACCGGCGGGACGCTGACTGGACAGCTCAATATCGATACGGGCACCAACCTGTCGTTTGGTAGCCAGACCCGGCAGATGATAAATCTGTGGGGCACCCAATACGGCATTGGCGTTCAAAGCGGCACCACGTATTTTAGGTCTGCCAGTAGATTCTCTTGGCATCGTGGCGGCTCTCACAATGACAGTGAGAATAACGCAGGTGGTGGCACTGTTGCTATGACACTTGATAGTGGCAATAGTTTGTATGTAACTGGGAACGTATTTAACGCTGGCAACCAAGTCCTCCACGCAGGTAACTACACCTCCTACAGCCCCTCGCTCACCGGCTCCGGTGCTTCCGGCACTTGGGGCATCAACATCAGCGGAAACGCAAACACCGCGTCTCTGGCGATTTGGTCGAATCAGTACAACTTCACCACCGCAGGGGCGGGATGGTATCGCGTTGCAACTACGGGAAGCGACGGTCGTGGCACTTATAATGTCGAACTGTTTTGCACAGGCGGCAGTCACAATCCTTCGCTGTTGCAGATTTGCGCGCAGGGAGACTGGGGCAACGACAAAATCGTCTATGCAAAATGGGACGGCAACTTCCCGGCAAACGCGGTACGCATCACGCGAGGCGCGAGTAACACGTTCCTTGAGGTGTATTTCACCACAACAATACTTGGCGCGACATTTCGCATCAACAGAACCGGGTTTGATACGTCGATTACTCCGTTCACTGGCAGCCTTCCGGCTGGCGGCGATACGGTAAAGGACACGCTTGACATAACAGCAAAGATAAATGCATCAACATTGTCGGTGTCTAACAGCACAACGGCGATACGGCTGGCAAGCGGTTATCACATTGGAATGGGCGATTGGGGGATGCGAAACACCACCCCCTATGGGTGGATTCAGTTCGGTCCAGCAAACAGCAGCTGGGCGCACATCTACGCCGACCGCACGTTCTACTTCAACCAAGAGCTATACGTCAACAACCAGCAGGTTCTCCACTCCGGTAACTACAGCAACTACTCTCTCCCGTTAAGCGGCGGGACGCTAACTGGCAGCGCGACGATTTCGGGCAACGGCAATGGGCTTTATTTTACTGGCGGGAACAATCGACTCTATTTTAGCGGCTATCGTGCAATGGAGGGCAGCACGAACGGCGCACAACTTCAAATAGGTGAGAGCTACAGCGCGACTTATTTGCAAAGTGCAAATAACTACGCGACAACGTCGAACCATGTAATTCTCCACGCCGGTAACTACACCTCTACACTAGATGGTCGTTATCTTTATGCAACATCTAATCCGAGTGTTGCAGGAAACTTCACTCTTTCCATTGGCAACAATGGCTCATACTCGTATGTCCAATCACATGCGGGTCAGCCGCTTGAGTTAAATCCCGTTGGAAACACGGTACGGATCGCCGGAAACATCGCTCTTCACGCTGGCAACTTCGGCAGCTACGCCCTCCCGTTAAGCGGCGGGACGCTCACCGGCGGATTGAATGGAACCACTGGCGGATTCACGGGATTTTTTGGCATCGGCGGTAGTTTTGGCTCAGACGATGGTGGCTGGGGTGCGCGTCTAAATGTTGGCGGCGGACCACACGCAAGAATTGATGCGCGATGTGCCAATGATGGAATCGTAACCACCATCTATTCGCACGTAGGGCAGAATCGCGGTTTTGTTGGAACGTTGAGTAACCATCGTCTTTGTCTTGGTGTGAACGGCTCGGAAATACAATCTGTTCACAGCAGTTATTCAGAGTCTGTTGGTTCTTATAGGGCGCCAATCTTCTACGACAGTGGAAACACTAGTTACTACGCCGACCCGGCTGGAAATTCAGTCCTATATAAATTTGAAAGCATAAATCAACGCACCGCATACGACCGTGGATGGAGTAATTACCCATCTATTACTGTATACAACACAACCGATCAAGGTCCGCAGGGAGAGTTCCGTATTCATGGCGCTCCCGGTGCTAACGGCGGCGATTTTTCAGTAGATCTGCGCGTTGACGGATCTATCATCACACACGGCATTTCTTACGGACTTGCCTCTTCCCGCGCCCCAATTTTTTACGACTACGACGACACTGGTTATTACATCGACCCAAACAGCACCAGTGACGCTGCTCTTCGTATGCGGGGTGGCGCACTGTTTGGACCGAATATTACGTGGGGTGCATCCCTCTACGTTGGAGGAAACGGGCGCGTTGGAAGTTCCGCGTCGGTTGCAGTCACGAATGGCAACTTACATCTTGACTGTCAGAACGGTTACAACACGTACATTAACTGGTACGCCGGTACCAACACTTACACACAGGGCAACTTTGGCGTAGGAAGCGACAGCGCATCGCACAGACTTCATGTCCATGGCACTGGTTTTGCTACTTCGGATTTCCGCTCTCCAATCTTCTACGACAGCAACAACACTGCGTATTACGCAGACCCTGACGGCACATCGTCTTTCAATCAATTAAGATCAAATTACTTAGCGAATCGACACGACGTATCGACTGACCACGGATTCGGGATATATTTTGAACCCGGTCTTAGCACCGCCTACGCAATCTTCCGTGAGTCGGGTTCGTGGAGTCATCCTTACCCCGATCTCCGTATTGCCTTCCATACTGGAATCAAACTAGGCGCACACGCCAGTTACCAAGGAATTCGCTTTTACGATGACTACAACATGGCTGGACAGGTCATGTCGGTAAATAACGGCAGCGACCCACTCGGCGGTGGAAACGTCTATGTAAACAACTCGCTGCAAGCAGGCAGTTCACTCCGCGCCCCAATCTTCTACGACAGCAACGACACCGGTTTTTACATCGACCAAAACAGCGAATCAAACTGGCAAGGGCTAACTCTTCGGGGAAAGGCTCAAACAGGTTTGACAGGTAAGTCAAACTGGAAACGCCCAGACATTACAGGCGATAGCAATTATTGGACCGGTATCATGGGTTGGGGTACTACAGACTTCAACACTGTAATGACATGGGGTTCTGGATTTTTCGATACATGGAGCAGTCCTGCAAATAGCCCCGGAGATACTAGTCACTGGACCGGGGTTCAATCCTACCACTATGTCAGTGGTGCCAATAGCGGATACGGCTGGCAATTAGCTGGCGGACCAACCGACAGTTTGTGGTGGAGACATAGTTGGCCCCACAACAGTAGTTGGTTCAAGGTCGCTATGTACGGAAATAATCATAGCACTGGTTCTTTCTACGCCTCAATCTTCTACGACGCCAACGACACGGCGTATTACGGAAACTTCGCAGACAGCGGTAACTCAATCGTAATGGCGGGGTCTGTCAACGCGCAGACATACAACAAGCCAGCACTTCGTGTGAATTCAAGCGGCTCGTCGTCATCTGGCGCAGCGTTTGCGATACAGCAGATTACCGCAGAAGGATGGACAGGCGTATTTGTAGACTACGAGCCATACACGGGCTGGGGTCTATATCACGACAACCCAAATAACTATTTCTGTGTAACGTCAGAGGGGGCGACGGGAGGCATTCGCTCATTCACGGTGCCGTCTCGCGAGAGTGGAAACAGAACTGCCTACGAAAAGATCCGTTTTGATCAAAACGACGGCAGCATCATAGCCGGTGGAAACGTAACCGCTTACTCAGATATTCGCGTAAAAGAAAATGTTCAGGTTGTTACCTTGCCAATTCAAAAGGTTATGGCGATGCGCGGCGTGACGTTTACAAGAAACGACGAGCAGTCAGGTCGGAGATACGTAGGTGTGATAGCGCAGGAAGTTGAGAAGGTACTTCCTGAAGTTGTATTTCTCTCTGACGAATCAGATAAAGACTCATCAAAAACAGTAGCCTACGGAAACATTGTGGGATTGCTTATCGAGGCAATTAAGGAGCAGCAATTACAAATCGCAGCCGTGTCGGCTGAGATCAATTCTCTGAAGGAGAGACTGCAATGACGATGACTTATACGTGGAAAGTGACCAGCATGAAGGTGCGGGACGAAGTGAACGCTGACGGCGAAACACTTCCGAAAGCGGTGTGCAATACCTATTGGGAAAAAAAGGGTGTTGACGAAAACGGAAACGAAGGATCGTTTGTCGGGGCGACACCATTCACCGCCGCTAAAGTTCCTGCGGGACAGTTTGTTCCGTTTGATCAACTGACTGAAGCGGTCGTGCTTGGCTGGATTCAATCTGTTGTGGTTGGCGACTACGAAGCCCATGTGAACGGGCGTATCGCAAAGCAGATTGCCGACAAGGCGATCACTGAGCAGTCGATGCCGTGGATACCGGACACTGCGCCAGTAACCCCTGTTGTGCCAGCCCCTATTACTTGAGTGGAGAATCCAATGACCATTGTTTACTCTTACAAGGTCAACGCGGCTCGCGTTGGATCACAGGACAGCCTGACCGATGTTATTAAACAAGTGAACTTCACCGTTACCGGCGAAGACGACGGGGCAAAGTTTAGTTTGCCGACAAGTTGCGAGTTGGCAGATGCTGACCCGAATAACTTCACGGCTTTTGATCAGTTGACTGAAGCGCAGATCATAGGGTGGGTCGAGAACCTCACAACTACGAACGCAATAAAAGATCACGTTGCAATGGTCATGGAAAAAGAGAAGTCGAAGCTTGTTTTAGAGAACAAGCGGTTACCGTGGAAACCAGTTGTTGAAGCCGCTCCGATGCCTCCGACCGATCCGGCTCCTCCGACGCCTCCGACCGGCGGGTAACAAATGCCTCTGCCGCCAAGTGGTCAAATTTCTATGGCTCAAATCCATTCGGAGTTTGGTCGTGGGCACAACTTGAATGCCTATCGAGGGACGAGCCATTCGACGGGTACGTTTCCAAGCGGACAAATTGCATTTTCAGATTTTCATGGGAAATCAAATACTCCAACGCTTGTCGTGACGTATCCGTCACTCGCCTATGGACAGTTTTACGGCTACGATTACTGCGGGGGCACAAACACGCAAGTTGGACAGCCAACGATAACCGGTGGTACGGGTGTTTACACTTATAGTTGGGCCCGTATAAGTGCATCTTTTGATATGACGATTAGTCAGACCAATGTCCAACGCCCTATTTTTGCTGCCTATTACTGCAATAATGGATTCGTAGAAACTTGGCGAGTGACAGTAACGTCGGGTAGCCAAAGCGTTTACAATGACATTAATATCTCTCTGGAATATTATATGCTTTAGTTTTAGCAACAACGGGAGTTTATTTTGATGAGTACGTTGAAGTTTGAAGTAACGATGGAAGAAGGCAACTTGTTAATCGCAGCGCTTGCCAAGCAGCCATTCGAGGCTGTGGCTGGCTTGATCAACAAGCTTCACCAGCAAGCGCAGGGTCAGCTTCCACCGCCGTCGGTGGAGGGTGATAATAAGGTCAATTAGACCAGGTAAGCCCCGTCCCAATGAGGGCGGGGCTTTGTTGCAAATATTAGCTTTGGTAACATAATGGATATCACTTCCTCTGCCGGATCAGCTGATCAGCGTTACTTGGAAAGCTCACCCCCTACCGACGAACGGTACTGGGCGGTTGCTTCTAAGCTCGCTGCCCATGAAGCGATGTGTGAAGAACGGTCTAAAAACATCGATGGACGGTTAGAGAAGATAGAAGATGGTATCGAGAATATTAACCACTGGGGAATCGTGATTGGGTTCACACTGATCTGTAGCATGGCGGGTATCCTTGCTACCTTGCTACTAAAATGAGGTACGCATGGCTTACTTTAAACGCGACCGGTTTAGCGGAATTGCACCGGGCGTATCCCCCCGCCTCTTAAATGACCAGTTTGCTCAGACCGCTGAGAATATTGATTTTGAATCCGGGCGACTGACTCCGACTACGAACGACACCGAGGTCTACACCCTACAGAGTGGGCTTCGCCGGTCGATCTACTACTATCGAGATATCAACTGGCTTGAGTGGGACGAGGACGGCGTCAAGGCCGTACCTGGTCCCATTCCAGGGGACACCCTGGCACGCCTGTACTTTACTGGCGACGACTACCCGCGCTACGGCACGGTCAGTACGCTTATATCTGGCAACGCCGGGTACCCGGCCAACAGTTATCGCCTGGGAGTTCCGGCCCCTGCCGACGCGCCGACCATAGTTAAAACCGGTACGGCAGACCCGAATCAGACTCCAGACGATGTCTCTTATGTCTACACCTTCGTAACAGCCTTCGGCGAGGAAGGGCCTCCGAGCCCGGCTACCGCGCCGATTGAGCGCACGGACACCGAAACGGTCACGATTACGATGCCCGCCAACCAGCTGCCGAGTGGCAACTACAACTTCGGCAACGGTTCGTTAAAGCGTATCTACCGGTCCAATACCGGCTCCACGAATACGGCGTTTCAGTTCCTGGCCCAAGTGTCTTTGGCTACTACCACCTACGCCGACACGACCCCGTCAGCAGGTCTTGGGGAAGTGCTCCCAAGCGAGACCTGGATTGGCCCCCCGGACGACAACGTCTCGCTGTACCCGGACGGCCCGATGAAGGGTCTGATAGCCGTGGCAAACGGCGTGTTTGCCGGGTTCACCGGTAAACGGTTCTGTGTCAGTGAACCGTTCCTTCCGCATGCCTGGCCGGTGGATTACCGGATCACGGTCGAGGAGGACATCGTGGCCATCGGGGCCGTGGCCAACGGTGTTGTCGCTCTGACCAACGGCACCCCCTACTTCATCACGGGAACTGACCCCAGTGCGATGACCGCGATTCGTGTTGACCTGCCACAGGCCTGTATCAACGTGAACAGCGTGGTCGACATGGGGTCGGTCCTGTTTTACGCAGGACCAGACGGTTTGTGCGCCGTGAGCAGTGGTGATGGGCGCGTGGTCACCGAAGGGTTGATCTCGTCCAGGCAGTGGTCCGACATCTTCGCTCCGACCTCCTACCGTGCCTTTAGGCACGAGAACACCTACGTGGCGTTCTGGACTGAGGGCGGGGTCAACAAGGGCTTTGTATACGATCCACGGGCCGAGGAAGCAGCCCTCTCGACACTGACCACGGCTAACGCGGTACGCGGCGGGTACATGAATCCGAAGGACGGTGAGCTTTACCTAATCGTCAACAACAAAATTGCCAAGTACCGTGGCAGTAGCACAAAACGCACTCTCACCTGGAAGTCTAAGCAGCTCGTTCTGCCGAAGCCAACCAGCATGAGCTGGGTGTCCGTGCACGCTCAGGCTTACCCGGTTGCAGTGAAGGTCTGGGCGGACGGTACGTTGATCGCCCACTACAGTTTGTCGTTTGCAAACAACACTTACACCCAGACCGTTACCGTACCAAACGGCGCTACGACCGGATCATTACGTGAGCCTGTGATGCGTCTTCCTGCAAAGCTAGCTCAGGTGTGGGAGGTCCAGGTGTCGGGGGCCGTTGAGATCGATGAAGTCTGCCTTGCCCAGAGCATGGATGAGATAGCTGGCTTATGACCAAAGCGCGTACAACAAACGCGACCGAGATACCTGGTTTAGGTAAACCGCCGGGGGATATTTCTCCGGCGCTTCGTAGGTACCTGGAAAGTATCTCTGAGGCTCTGCAGATTCGCCTCGGTCAACGCGGCGATGCCCGCGATCGAGCGGTCACGTTTCGTGAGTTGCTGGACTCTGGTCTTGCTATAGAGCTCGGCAGCAACCCGTATCAAATTGGTAAACCGCCCGCTGATCCTGACCCAGATCCTCCCGCGAACGGTACGCCCACTGCGCCGACAAACTTCTCGGCTAATGGCGGGTACTCGATTGTTACCTGCTTCTGGGACTACCCGAACTACGGGCCGCACTCTCACACGGAAATCTGGCGACATACATCTAACGTCATTGGTAATGCTCAGCTGGTCGGCATTAGCTCTGGTATTTCTTTCATTGACCCGGTTGGGCAGAGCAAGACGTACTACTACTGGGCTCGCCACGTATCTACGTACGATATTGCTGGCCCGTTCCACTCGGCCAACGGCGATGAAGCAGTAACGGCAGCGGATGTCGATGCGCTGCTTACCGTTTTGACCGGGGCTATAACTGAGTCACAGTTGTTTAATACGTTAGGCGAACGGATCAATTTGATTGATGCCAGTGCTTTAGTAACAAACTCCGTTGCATGGCGTGTAGCGCAAGAAGCCACTGCTCGTGCAGCTGCAATTGCTTTACTCGATGACGCTATGGAGTACAACAATGCTACTGCCTACAAGAAAGGCGACATTGTTGTTTACAACGCAAATCTGTATGAAGCTAAAAGCTCGACTACTGGTAACTTGCCAACTAACACTACGTTTTGGACACTTTTAGGTAGCTATACAAGCATAGGCGACATAGTAAAAAACAACGGTTCTAAAATCGTTGAGATTAATACGGTTACATCGGACAGTACTTCTGCAGCAGCGCAAGCTATTGTGGGGTTAAAAAGTACCGTAGAGAATCCGACGACGGGGGTAGTTGCTACTTCTACTGCGCTTGGGGCATTAACTACTAGAGTTTCAACTGCAGAAGGAAACATAGTATCAAATAGTTCATCGATCACTTCGTTGAGCAATGCTGTAAATCACCCCACTACTGGACTTGCTACCAGAGCTTCGTCAACGGCGTTGAGTGCTTTAGATAGCCGTGTAACAGCAGCAGAAGGAGTAAACACTTCGCAATCGACGTCTATTACGTCATTGCAAAATACTATTGATCACCCTACTACTGGACTTGCTACCAGAGCTTCGTCAACGGCGTTAAGTGCTTTGGATAGCCGTGTAACAGCAGCAGAAGGAGTAAACACTTCGCAATCGACGTCTATTACGTCATTGCAAAATACTATTGATCACCCTGCTACTGGACTTGCTACCAGAGCTTCGTCAACGGCGTTGAGTGCTTTGGACAGCCGTGTGACTAGTGCTGAAGGTACGATAACAGCCCAAGGTAGCTCAATTACGGCTCTTCAGAGTACCGTAAATAATGCTACAACTGGTGTTGTGGCCACAGCTAACGCTGTTAGTCTGTTAAACACCGAGATATTTCCTAACGGTACAGCCCAAGCTTCGTACATTGACCAAGTTAACGCTACAGTTGGCGCTAACACAGCGGCTATCCAGGCTGAAGCTACGACGCGTGCAACTGCTGATGGTACTTTGTTCGGGCAGTTCACCGTAAAGGTTGATCTAAACGGGCATGTATCTGGTTTTGGGCTTGCTTCGACGCTTAACAACGCAGCGCCGAGTTCTGAGTTTATTGTCCGTGCTGATCGGTTTTCGATTGCGTCGCCCGGTCAGGCGACAATCGTTCCTTTTATTGTTCAAGCCACTGCTACCACCATCAACGGAGTTGCAGTACCAGCTGGTGTCTACATCAGCGACGCGTTCATTCGCAACGGTACGATCACGAAAGCCAAAATTGGCATCGGTGAGATCGATAACGCCAACATTGCCAGTCTTAATGCGGACAAGATCACGGCGGGCTCAATTGATACTGCTCGTCTTACGATCGACAACGTCACGCTCGACTCGGTTTATGATCCAAGCATTGGCCGCAACCGGCTGAAGATCCGCGATCTCGGCGTTGACGCGGCTCAGATCAATACTGCTGCTATCAAGACAGCAAAGATTGATGATCTCGCTGTCAGCACGATAAAGATTGCTGGCAACGCAATCACGCAGCCCGAGGTGTACACAGCGAATGATGTATACATACCGACCGCGTCTGCGATCATGTTGACGAATAGTGGGGTAAATGAAAGCTACAACTTCGTTGGTTCACATAACGGTGATTACGAGTATCAGTTTCTTTACTTCGACGAGAATGGTATCCCGATATACGACTTCGTCTTTGTAGGGGCAGGGAATGGTGATCACGTTAGGGTTATCACTTATACCGCGCCGACGTTTGCAAACGCGATCACCGTCATAGAAACCCCAACGGTAACTGTGGGCGTTGACGCTACCGCCGCTGTGCAGATTGTGTACTACGCAACGCACGACGGATCAATCTACACGTACAACGATTCCGGTCAGCATATATTCATGCTTCTCGACACCGGCGTTGGGTATCGCCTTGTGGCGCAGCAGCAAGTAGGACTTCGCACTGACAGTGGTGCAGACACAATGGCTTCTCTTCCGATTGCTATGACCTTTACGGCAAGAAACATTACGACTGCAAGAATAAAAATTTTGACTGGTAGTCGTCGTGTAGATTTGTCAATGGGAAACGGAAGCAACCCGTGCTGGCTGCGTAACAGCACTATCTCGCTGCTGGGTGCAAAAAGATGAGTTTCATGGCTGTGTTTGATACAGACGGTAGATGCAAGTACGTACTCGACGGCAGTCCAGAGTCTATCGATGTCAGCAGTGAAGCGGCTGTTGTCTACACGGACGAAAGGATCAACCCGAACGACGTGTGGTATGACCACACCGCTAGCAAGATGCTGCCGCGTACTCCGTTCAGGGTATCCATTGGGCAAAACAAGATTGAAAGGATACCAGCCGGGACCGTGATTTATGTCGGCTCGGAGTTAGTAGTAATGAACGAGAACTCGATTGAGTTTGAGGTGGACTACACGCAGACTGTTGTTGCGACGCTGCTGAATGTACGTCACCTAGACAGAACCGTGGAGGTGCCGTGTGAAGCTCAGGGTTAAGCAGGACTACGCCGAGCTACGGCGGAATGCGTATCCGGACGTCAAGGATCAGCTTGACGCCTTATGGAAAGGCGGCGCGGCTCTTGAAGAAATGGCTCGCAAGGTTGCCGCCGTTAAAGAAAAGTTCCCTAAACCAGTTGGAGAAGACAATGCACAAGGGTAAGAAATGCGTGCTTAATGCTCCGGTTAAGCCAATTAAGATGGAAAAAAAGAAGCCGTCTAAAGGCTACTCTGCCCCTAAAAAGAAAGGGTAAAATTACCGTCTATGAAGTGAGGGGGCGGTATGCCTGGTGTTAAGCGGATTAGTGACGGAATCCCAAAGGCGTTTAGCCTAGCTGGGCATAACATTGAAATAGTTAATATCCCCCGCAGGAAATGGAAGCATGGCAAAGATTGCGTAGGAATGTGGCTGCCAGAGCAGTACAGGATTGAGTTACTGGCGTCACTTAAAGGAACATACAGGCAGCAGGTATTTCTGCACGAGGCGGTCCACGCAATTCTTGACGTGGCCGGTTACTACGAACTTTCAGCAGACGAGCCGCTCGTGGATCGAGTGTCGCATCTGTTGCATCACATGTTGATATCGATGGAGTGAGTTTGCTTATGGAAGATGTGGTCAATAAGCCGAAGCATTACAACACTGGTGAGATCGAGTGTATCGAAGCTATAAAAGCTAGCATGTCTCCTATTGAGTTCAGGGGTTATCTGAAAGGGAATATCCTGAAGTACTTGTGGCGATACAACTATAAGGGCAAGCCAGCCGAAGACGTTGATAAGGCAGCGTGGTACCTAGCTAGGTTGCAGGAGGAGTTAAAAAATGGTTATGGCTGGCGCAAATGGCTATGACGCAGGTTGTAAAAGCGTAGTCGGCCGTCTCTTGTGCGCTTGCGTATTAGTGCTGGCATGGCACGCTATTCTGATATAAAACAAAATAAGAGTAAGAAGAAGAGCCGGGTGAGATAGTTGGGTTTGCTCACTCTAGGCATCCGGTGGAGGCCACACATTGCTGCTGGCCACACCCGGCTCCCCTAAAACGGACTGGAGTAGTAAGAGACGACAGTCTGCAGTGCTTTTACGTATTCGTCAATCTTTTGGACGTCGTTGTCTTTGTCGATAAAAAAGACTGGGGTTCCCCGGCCTTTGGCTCGTAGTTTGCGGTCTTTTTGCAAGGTGGCAATAGCATCTTTCATTCGCTTTACCATCAAGGGTTCGATTAGCTCGTCTATTAACTCAGAAAAACCTTTGTCTAGTTTTTGCAGCGCTGGTGTGAGCTGGCGCTGTTGTATCTTCATAGCACGGGTTTTTCCCATAACTTTTTCAAGGACGGTTTTTGAGTATTTGATGTGGCTCATGTTCTTAGGGCTCTTTTAGCCAGTGCGAGTTGGACGACTCAAGCTCGTCGATGCGTGTTTTTAGCTGGTCGATCTCGTAAAGGTAAGCACGGATGCGACTGCGTAGTTCGTAGATCTCAGCCCATAGTTTCTGTGGGGTGTCGAGTTTATAGTCGATTTCTCGTTGCCAGGAGCCTGGCGGGCTTTCTTTATCGTACTGCATGAATCCTCAGTAGATTACCTTGGCTTTTGTTTATCTTTAAACGTGCAAAACTGTACTATCCAAGAAGCTATTTGATTTCGTGGCGCAGCTTCTTGAAGGAAGTTGGTTTTAGAAATATTAGTATTCCAACGTTTGTCTAATAGTATTAACGCTTGATTGCTAACACCAACCACTAGCGCAACAGGTTGTGACAAGTCGTACAACGTGTTTAGCCAGTGTTTTTGCTGAGGTGTAAGGCAAGTTTTTATTAGCGTTGATTTGCGTTTAGGTAGGGATTTTATGTATTTGTATTCGACAAAGAGTGTGCTGGCAGGCCCCGCGTAGAACGCGTCGGGGACACCGCCAGCAAATGTGTCGTGAATCTTCCACCGGAAGATTTCCGGTGGAAGATCCGCGTGCACGGCTCGAATAAAACCGTGCTCGTTCATTCGCCAATGTTAGGCAGCGTTGCGCCCGGCATGTGCGAGGTAAACGCTTTTGGAGTACTCGTAGTCTTCTTTAGTCGCCCAGCCGACCCACTCTGCCTCGAGGTTCATGAACTGCGCTCCGGCTTTGTTGGTTACGGATACAGACTTTAGCTTCCATAGACCGGCAAAACGGTTGCCGCCTTTGAGGCCAATCATCGAGTTCCAATTGCGCGAGATGCGCATTTTTGAGCTTGAGAAGTCCATGATTACAGGCGTACGGTCAAGCTCACCGGTTTCTGGATTTTTGACCAGTAGGACGTGCGAATGCGTATCCGTGATAGTGTAATCCTGCGGTTTGTCTTGTTTCTTAATGGCTTCTTCCGCAGCGGACTGAGAAGTAAACGAACCAAGGATTCCGCCGCCAGCGTCGCGTGTACGCCATACGACGTACTCGTTTTTGAACAACAGACTGACTACGTACAGAGCTTCGCCGTAGTTGTGTCCGGTCAGCGAGTTGAGGAAATGACCAGGCTCAGCTCCAGGAATGTACTTGGAGTTGTACTTGTCTACTTCGTCCGACATCTTCTGAAGAAGTTTGACGCGAGGGATGGTAACGTGCTGACCGACGTTTTCGTTGCCAAGGCCAGTGCCACCATCTTCGGCAATGTGGGCGGGTAATGAATCGCTACTGGAAGCCATTACAATTGAAGTAGATGGTTTTTCCTTGACGACAGCGTTTGATATTTTAGACATGTAGTTTCCTTTAGTTAAAGTGAACGAAAGTTGATTTTACGGATGACCCTGGGCGAAAGACCGGGGACTCCTTCCCCGAGCTTCAGCAGCTCTCGGTAAGCCGTTGAGCTAATCCTCCGTTGAATCAAACTGAAGTCACGGGTCTCGACGACGTAGTCATACAGGGCGTCCCAATTGACTACTTCCGGGACCGTGTCTTCATTGATGGATACCGAATAGTCGCCGTTGGCAGTCCGGGATAACCCTTCGCTATCCATTTTCTTGAGCAGCGCAAGATCGATTTCGTCTTGTGATGCGTTTAGTTCCTTGAGTTGTTTGTTTAGTTTGTCGATTTGGCGCTTGAAGTCAGCGCGCTTTTCGATAAGAGCATTGATGCTGAGCGAGAGCAGCAGGTCTTGCTCTACTTCATAAGGGACAAGTACTTCAGCTGTATTCACGAAGCTTTCCTCATAGGGGTTAGTTTGTTTAGGATTGAAAGGAGCTCATCCATACGCTCGAGCTTGCCCTCGAGCTTGGTGTAGACGTCTGGTTCCCAGGTATCGCTGGCAGCAATATGTATAACCTCGGTCTTTTGGGTCTGACCGGTGCGGTAGATGCGGCGGTTGAACTGTTGGTAGTGTTCTGCGTTGTACGTTGGAGACGCCCAGATAACGCTGGTAGCAGTGGTCAGGGTTAACCCGTGACCGGCTGACTGAGGATGAGCGAATACAACCTGGAGTTGCCCGGCTTGCATTCGATCGACGATGTCTTTGCGCTTATTGGCAGGCGTGTCGCCGTCAATTACGCCGTACTCTATCTTCATCTTGTCAGCTAGCTTAGTGAGATGCTCACGTTCGTGCCGCCAGTTGAACGCTACGAGTGAGTGTTTGCGCTCACTTACGAGCTGCATCACCAGTTCGTAACGCTCTTCATGGACTCCAGCAACTATTCCGTCTTCTGTGTAAACGGCACCAGTGCAAAGCTGAAGTAGTTTCTTGACGCGGGCACCGGCGTTGATTGCATTAATTGTTGCTTTGCCGGTGTAAAGAACAGAGTCTTCGGCTAGAAGCTTATACTGCTCCATGATGGCTGGCGTTAGTTGTACACACATTGTATGTACAGATTGCTCTGGCATGTCGATGCAGTCTTCAAGACGGTAGCGAATGTTGATGTCTTTGATTGCTGCAGCAACGATCTGTTGGGCATCAGTCTTGTCGACCCATTCGTTGGCAAAGCCATTGAATCGTGAAGTGCAGACCGCCGATCGGAAACCATAGAAACGTTTTCCGAGCCGTTCTCCGTCGTCCACGATGAATGTCGGATGCCAGATGTCTAGGATGGTGTTGCTGTTTGGCGTACCTGACATGGCGATGCGGTACGGAAACTTAGCAACTATTTTGGCAACTGCTTTACTGCGCTGACTGTCTTTGTTCTTGAACGCTGTGAACTCGTCGATGCAAAGCGTTGAGAATCCTTCCAGGAGTTTTTCGTTTTTTGCGAGCCACTTGGCTGCGTCGTGGTTTGTGATTACAACGTCAGCGTTGCCGAGAAACGCAGCTTCTCGGTTTTTGGCATACGCAACTACATGCGTAAGACCAGGTTGAAATTTTTTGATGTCGTCTGCCCAGGAGGCAGACAAGATTGATAGCGGCGCAAGAACAAGCATGCGCCCTTCTTTACGCTTGACGTAGGCGTCAAGAACGCTGCGAGTTTTACCCGTACCAGGGTCGGACGTGATGAGAGCTCGCGGTGTTTTAAGTAGGAAATTAGTAGTTTTAACTTGATGATCGAACTGTTTAAGCATTAGGAATATCTCAGTAAGGTTTCGATATTAGCGGAACTAATACTAATGTTCAAGGAAATAAACCGGTTTTTCGCTATGCCAGCAGTAGCCGCAGTCGCCACAGGACTCCGTGAGCCCGAGCTGTTCGGGGCAGACGATGCCATTGTTACCGGCGTGTTGCTCGGACGCAACAACCTGGGAGCGAAACTCCATGTTGGGGTCGTCCGAGAAGCGGACGCGCCAGCGCTGAGGGAACGTGTGATTTAAGTTGCCGATCAGTCTGCCGATCGTGCTGTCGTGGCGATGGTGCGTGTAGCCGAATACTTTGATCTGTGGCAGTGAGCACATCATGCCAAGCCAGAAGCGTACGTACTCTTCGGAGTAGAAGTCGCCGAGTACGTGCAAACGGACCACGAACCCTGGTTTGTGTTTCTCGGACAGTTGAACGAGTTCATTGGCCAGGGAAAGCTCGAACCACGGATTGGTGTGGTCAAACCGATGAGCGAATGGCATGTTGTTGCCGTAGCAGTTCATCCACTGTTCGCAGTGCGATGGGCAGGTTTTACGTTCTTCGAGAGTTAGGGAAAAGATCGGGAGCCCCCGCCACATTCCTTTGCGGACGAGGGCCCCGAGTTTTTTATTACTGCTTCCCGGTTTGAGCATCTTGCCGTTGGGGGGCTTGATGCTCTTGCGGTATCTTGTTCGATTGGATAGAAGTTGAACGTTGATAATTTGCAGTTGAGTCATTTTGTTCTCGTAACTTTTTGAGAAATAAAACTATTTCTAAGGCTGCAAGCAACCTCATGAAAAGAGCCATAAGTTCTCCTTGGGCTACGTGGGCTATGTATACCCGCAAAAAAAGCTCCTCATTTAGAGGAGCTAAAAGGAGAACTTATTTAATCCCCCAAGTACACTCGGGGTGCTCACCTTTGCTGTACGGACACCATTTGCATGAGTCTTTGCTAGGCGTCGGGGCAAAGTCTTCGCAGGTTGTCATGATGACGCCCCTGCGATGGAAGCTTGGTGCGAACTGCATAGCTTCTGTTCTAGTAAACGCGCGAATAGTCCGCTCTCTTTTATCCAGATACCAAAGCTCGGTTTGCACAAGCTCGATAAGCGGAAATCGGAAGAAAGCGGCAATAGCGTACAACAAGCATTGCTGTGAGTGTTGTATTTCGTTGCCGAACTTTTTGCCTGTCTTAAAGTCGATGACTCGGACGCTGGTCTCGTCCTGATGCACTAATGCGTCAAGTTTGATGCGTGCCCAGGTCTGCGGCACCATCCAGCCTACAGCTTCCCACTCTATGCTGAACCCCCATTCGCCTTCGACTTCTACTTTGGCTTCGCTAAACAGGTGGCGAAGCTCGTGGAAGTCGTCTGCGAATTTGGCCAGTTCTGGCGGAAGCTCGCCGATCTCGCCTTTTATGAACTCTTCAGCTAGTTTGTGTATCGCGGTACCGCGATCAGCTGCTGAGCTTGGGGGCTCAGGGATTTTTTTAACGCGTTGGATGAAGATCCTGTACGGACACTCTTCAAAAGTCTTGAGAGCCGAATAAGACCACGTAGAAACAGGGCCGAATTTGTCGGGTTTTTGGAAAGCGTCGTCAGAGTCCGGCCTGGAGCTCTGCGTTAAGTTTTTCAAAGTGACTATACTCAGTTGTAATTACTGGTATTAGTATAGCTAATGTCTGGATTTTGCAACAGTTGTCGTTCGTCTGTTGCATCAAAGTAGACCTTGATTAGTCTCTGAATCTCGAGCTCGTCTTGTTGCCAATTTACAACAACGCCTGTAACAGGATGCGTTTCTCGGCTGGCTCCTGGCATACGCTTACGGCTAGGCACTATCCCAAACTTACTCATTTGCTTGGCGAATTCTCGCTGTGACAAACGGGGGTTTGCTTCGGTTTGTACGTGAAAAACCGTACGCAAATGCTCCATTGGGATTACCGTATATGTGAACTTGGCTAAGGCAATCCAGCCTTTGACGATGCGCTGCGCAGTAGATACTTCGTTCATGTTTTGCGCGTTAGAAATGTTAATCTCGAGGATGTCGCTAAAAAACAACAAATCTCCTCGCTTTAGCGCTTCGGCAAACTCTTCCATGATAGACATCGATACATGCCGCATTTGGTTCTTGGCAGTGTTGTCGATGCAAGTCTGAACCATGCGTTCGTCTATCTTGAAGGTCTGCAGATAACCAGCGAATGCGTCAAGCTCTTCAGTCATAAGGTCGAGCTCTTTAAGAAGCTTGGGGTACGCCTCTTCGATCTTGCATTCCTGGCGGGGCGGGATGTTGTACCGCCGATCGCCGTCCTCGATCTTGATGGCGTCGTTCCTGTTGGTTAGGAAGATGAAATTCGTGTAGTTCGGAATCTCCACTTGGTTGGTCCGCATTGCGCGGATCGTGATGGTGTCTTCCGTGATCTGGTTCTTGAGCTTGTCGGCGATCTTCATTGTGCCGATTGATGACGACGACATGTGGAACTCGTCGACAACTAGGAACAGCGCGTTGCGCATGTACAGGTTGAAATGCTCTTCGATGTTCTGTAGCGCCTTCATTGGTACGTGCTCGCTGCCAAACAACGGGCGAAGCACTTTGCTGTAGAACAGACCTTTACCTGTACCGGGTACGCCGCCAAAGACCCAAGCGGTCTTGGCTTTTTGGCGGGTCTGGAAGATGTACGACAGCCAGTTGATGAAGTGCTCGAACTCGGCGTCGCCGTTGCCTAGTACGTGATGTACCAACGTGTAGATACGTGGGCAGACGTTCGAGATCAGTTTTGCGTGGCCATATTCCAATGGCTTGTTTGGAATTTTGGGGTCAAGCATGTACTTGGTCTTGCGGTACATGTTGACGAAATACGGTACGTTTTCGAAGTCGATCGACTCGCTGTTTGATGTTGGATTAAAGACAACACGTGCATCCCGGACAAAGTCGGGTGCTGGCCGTCCATGGCTCAGCATAAAACCTTCGATACTGGTCTTGCTGGTCGGCACGAGCGGAAACTCTTCCGTGAACTGGTTGAGGTTTGGGTCGTACACGCCGTTGTAGTAGATGTCTGTGTAGTAGTCGCGAAGTACGATTGGGTAGTTGGACTTGCCAGACTTTTCAAGGTGCGTCTTAAAGAGCTCGAATATGCTCTTGTAAAATTCTTTGTCGGCTCTTTCGATTTCGAATATCGGCTCGTCCTTGAAATTGAACATGTAGGTTGGACGTTCGATATTGAAGTAATACCCGCCGCTGTCTCCGCCGTTGATATTGCATCGGATCCATGGCATAGCTGAAGAGTCGGCAATGCTAATAGACATCTTGTCCGGATTAAGCAAGACTTCTTGGGCCTGGTGGTCAATGGTCATTGTCTGCAGCTTTGCTGATTTTTTCTTGATACCGCCGGACTGCCGCAACTCATCTTTCAATGCTTGACCAGTTTGAAACGTTGTCTCTGGATTTAGAGACGTCATCAAGGCCGCCAGGTCGAACGATGCATTCGTTCGATCAACACGAACGATACGGTCTTGATCAGAGACAAACGGGTTCTGTAGCGGGTCTTCGAATGTCGGCGGCGCAATGAAGATTAGCTTGCTGTTGTCTGCAACTGATACGTCGAGCGGATACCGCAGCGACTGGCCATTGGCGCTGAGCGTCAGTTGCGTCTTGAAAAGATCAGACGTGTAGTTGACGTGCTGCAGCCAAAGCTTGATTGACTTAGGCGGCATTGGCACGGTCAGCAACATAAAGATGTGCATCGATATGCGCTCGCCCTTGAGGCCGAGACTAGCTGATGCTTGTGCTATGTAGCTTACGTCGTGCAGCTGGGTTGGTAGGTCAGCAATGATCTGCTCAGCAATTAACTGGACGTCGTTTGCTGTGAGCTTTGCTGATCTGATGATACGACGCGGCAATGTGATTGCGTCGAAATCAAGAACAAGCAACCCGTTCAGGGCAAGCCGGTCGCTTTTTTGTGCGCGGCTTTCAGAGACAAGCGCGCGTTTAAGCGCGCCTTTGAGCATGCAGTGCCCGGAGTTTGAATGCGTGCGAATAAGGTCTTCCAGCTGGACCAAGCCCGCCTGGGAAACCTGTATTGGATGCTCGTGTGAAGTTACGTCTTTGACATAGGGATAAGGTCTTGTGTCACCGTTGGTGAAGTAATGCTTACTCAGCGAGAAGCCGTTCGTGGCTTCCAAAAACGTAACCTTCATAAAATCTCCGGAAAAGCATTAGTCTTGCTTTTCCTCCTTGGTAGTGCAGGGATTTTCTTCGTCGAATATTTCCTGTCGATCTATAACGATCGTAGGTTCGGCGACAAAGGCCAGTCGTACATTATACCTATCTACGCGGGATACTTTTACAGTGGCAATGGTTTTGTTGTCGCGATGGATAACGACTGATTGCCCAAGACGTCTTGTTAGAACCAAGCGCGACATTACTTACTGTATTTCCTGTCGTATCCGCCTTCGGCTGCTAGAGGTAAATCTGGTGCCCAGGGCGGAGGTGTGCATAGATCCTTAATGATCAACTTCATTGTAGCATCAGGATCTTTATCCGGTGCTACAATGACGATTTCGTCGTGGACGGTGAGTGCTATTTGGCCGCCGTCAATGGAGCGGCTTAGCCTAAGTAGGCTGTCGGTAATTACTATTCTGGACAATGCTTGGATAACGTTCTCGGTTATTCGGCCGCCGTATGTCGCTTCTTGCATCTGATTGCGGGTCTGATAGGTCAGGCCCGTGGGGGACGGTTCGAGGTTGTGGTATTTAAGCGACATCCCATTGGGCAAAACCAACGCCCGGTCTGTAACGGTAAGGATGTCTCTGTATCTAGTTCCATGATTGTCACGATGAAGTGACTGTTTCAGAAGGTTCTCGAGCCGTGCCCAAAGCAGTGTAATCTGGGAGTAAGTAGATCTATAGGTGAACACAATGTTGATTGCGTCTGATTCGGAGATCTGTGTAGTTGGACCTGATGCACCTGATTCTAATGTCAGCTTAAATTTGTTATGGCCCATGCCATAGCCAAGACCGAGGATTGCGGTCTTGCCTACAAATCGCTCGGTTGGGTTGTCTTTTTTATTAATCGGCTTGTTGTAAATACGACTAGCGAAGTTACTGTATATATCATCACCTATCCTAAACTGCTCAAGCAGCGACGTTTCTCCGGCTAACCAAGCAAGCATTCGCGCTTCAATGTTGGACAGGTCAGCAACATAAAGAAAGTGGTCGTCTGGTGCGATTAGGCACTTGCGTAGCTCGCTACCTCGAGGTAGATTCTGCAAGTTAATCTTTTCGGTACCGCCAAAACGACCGGTATGCGCTGCGTAATAGCGCAGCGGAACACTGATTGTGTTGTCTTCATGGACTGCATCGAGGAACCGACGGGACCTCGTTTCGTTGATGCGGGACTTAGCAGCTGCACGGGCGTTCCAAAGGGGCTCGTACTGTGGATACAGCGCTCGTAGTTGTTTCCAGCCCGCGTCGTTTTTGCCAAATGCTGGGATCTGTTTGCCGGTTGTTGGACTGCGCTTGGTTGGTGGAGTAATGCCAAGCGTAGCCAGATGAGCTACAAACTTATCGTTGCTGGCAAGAATTTCGCGCGTTGCACCGGAGCTTGTAATCAGATCTTCAGCGCTTTTGGTTTCTTGATCGTAGTACGCGATCAATCGTTCTCGGTCTATCTTCAAGACTGGCCGACAGAACATGCGCGTAGTAAGGTCGATGAGATCAAGCTCAGAGTTTGGATAGCCCTCGAGCATCTTGTGATAGATAGCGTGGGTAAGTTCGACATCCTGTAAACAGTATTTGGCCAGGTCAGATTCAATTTCTGGTGGGAGATCAAACAGGCCTTTGGCTTTGATCAGATCGTCGCCTTTTCGCATTGACTCGTCGTTTGGAAAAAGGCGAATGCTGGTGTCTTTCAATGAAGCTTTAAGACCAGGGAAGTAACCGCGTGCCATTGCAGCGGTGTCCAGGTAGTACGTCGGTGTAATACCGTAGTGTCTGGCCAAGATATAACCGTCGAAGAGCGTGTTGTGGCACAGCAGCTGAATGTCATTCCAGTCGAATTGCTGCAAGGCGTCTTCGGCTTCGTCTGCGCTGTACCATTCAGCAGGCTCGTCGTTGACTTTGATGCCAACACCCCAGACTTTAAACATGGGGTGCTTGACATATTCCATTGTGGTCATTTTAGTAAGGCTGACCTTGGCGTCGTAATAAGTCTCGAAGTCGAGGGTCAGCAGAGTTTTAGCCTTGGTAGTCATGCACCGTGTCTTCTATAATGGTTATGATCTGACGTACGTATTCTTCAGAGACTTCGAGCTTTTCGACTATCTCTTGGATTGAATAGCCGGATGAAAGAAGTTCGAGGACTTTGAAATCGTTGGGCTCAAAAAAGCCCACTATTGATGGGCTCGGAGCACAGCAAGTAGCGCATTGGCGCGACGCATGACTTGCATCTGTGATTTGGTGTAAAGTGAGTTTACCATTTCGACGCCCATTTTCTGGAGCGTTTTGTCTCTAGAGACTGCGCCCATGGTAATTGTTAAACTGGTTATGTTGATCTTTTCGTTAGTCGTGTGAGACCTTGGAAAGATATAGGTTTTTTTGATACGTGGCATATCAAAGACTCCTTCCTGAGTTTTGTAGGTTAATAGTGCTGATGATTAGATTCAAGCAGACAAATAAACTGTTTCGCCAAATGGCGCTACAAGGTTTTTGCTGACGGATACCCATAGTGTTGGAGCGCATGCTGCTTCTTCAGCGGACGCAAAGTCTTCTGCGCCTGTTTCTAAATCAGTAAGATAAACAATAGCTTGTACGTCCGGGTGGTTGTCGCGCAAATATTCAAACGCTGGCGTAAACGCTGTACCGCCACGCCCTTTGAACGAAGGAAGCTGTGACGCTTTTAAGCGTTCACCCGTATCAAGAACTTTTACGTCTTGGACTTGGGCGTCTGCTTGGATCCAGACAATTGATGACGGCTGGACCTGAGCCATGACTGCATCTACTTCAGAGATGAACTGAGCGCCCTGCTCGTCTGTAATGGATCCACTAGAATCGTTGACGACTGCAACTTTGCCACAGGTCTCTTGGTACATAGACGGAAGATATTCATCTTCTGAAATCCATGCTCGGTGAGGCTTGCGCCACGAATAGTCGTCTCGGTTAAGTTCCGTGAAAAACGGCCAGAGGACCGTGCGCCAGTCAACCTTGGGTTGGAGTATTTCCGAGATAAAGAGCTCGATGTTACCAGGGAGTTTGCCACGTGCTTTGGCTACAGCAGCAGCTTCGCCTACGGCGATCTGCCAGTTGGACTCTTGTTCAGCAGCAGAGCCTGCTTCAAGGCTGCCGCTTGTTGCGTCAAGCACGATACCCCAGGCGCAGGGCTTGGGGCGTTTGCTGGGCTCTTTGTTGATAAGGTTGTAAATTTCTTCCGCGCCCATACCTTTGTAGGCAGGGTCTAAAAGAGCGCCTTTTGGCAGGATAAATCCTGATTCGATCAGGTGGTCGTTGATTGCGTAATCGCAAGCAATATTCCACAGCTGGTGATCACGTTCTTGTCTACGTGTCTGATGGTTAAATACACAATGCAGAACCTCGTGAGCCAGGAGCCCACGAAGCTGCATTGGATCTAGCTTAAGAATATAAGCAGGATCGTAGTACAGATGAATACCATCTGTAGCTGCGGTCTTAATATCTTCACGTTGCACAGGGCGAAGACGAATGGCCAACGTTCCGAAGAACGGCTGGTCCATTAACAGCTGCGAACGCGCTTTGACTAGCGCGCCTTCGGCAGACATATCAACCTCCTACGAGTTTTGCTGTGAGTACTACTTCGTTGACAAATGCGTCGTCGAACTGAACTTCTTCCTTGATTTGTTGTGCGCGCGCAACACGGGTGATGCGCTCGTACATGCGAGTCTTGGCTTCGTGAGGAACGAAAGACTCACCAGCAGGCCAGGCAAGTAGCAGCTGCTTTACTGTCGAACATTGCTTGAGCAAGCTTCGAATCTTGGTGGAGTAGTCTGCTCTTTCGATGCTGTGCTGATGCTTGTCGAGTGCTGCTTGTTTGCAGCCATTTAACAGTTGAGACTGAACTTGTGGCCCAAGTTCGTCAAAGTTGAACTCGGGCATGCTCCAGCTGTTTGTCCTATAAATAGGAAAAGCTGGAACAAACTCGAATACGAGTTGTTCGGTGGTATTTGAGTGGAATCCTGTTTTGCTGCTGAGACACAAACGGGCGCAGTCTTCCCTATTGATTCCTTTTGTTGGTCCGCCAAACGAATTAAAAGAGTACCTGTGTTGTCGATCAAATTGATCTTTTAACGCTTTGTACGGTTCCGAAGATAATACAGCATCTCTAACAAGATTAGTAAGCTCTGTAGTTGGCTTAGGTTCGGGCCGCGCCGAATTAAAAGCTTCCATAGCTTTGTTATAAATTGTGTCACGTAAGTCATTGGTCATTCTTACTGAAGCCATAGGGTTCTCCGTTAGATAACAACGTCTACGTTAGCAGACGTCCATGATTTAAACGCCGGGTGATTCAGGAGCTGACGCTCTTTTGCGACGCAGTCGCGAATCAATACAACTTGGAACTCACGAGGCATGCGTCGGTTGTAACGCATGATGGCGTCGAAGTTACCTTGATCGACCCTCGATGCCAGTGCGCCAGCAATGGCGTAAAGCGTCGAAGGATCTCCGGGTACGCGTGTGGTTGATGGGTTCTGCATGAGATCGTCGATGTCCGGCAGATCCTTGCGGATTGCACGATGTGCGAGGTACTCGCCTGCAGGGCCGTCGCCGATCAAAGACGAAACGCCGTAGAACATGTCTTCCATGAACGGCAGTTTGCGGTTGACCATCTCCCAGGTACGGGGCGACGGAAACGCGTAGTCCGCGTTATCCATGCTGTGCAGGAGACCAGGGCGGTAACGCAAGAACGACACGATGCTGTCGTCAATGTTGCGTTGTAAAGCCCAGGCTACCCAGTCGTCGATGTTCGGCTCGAGAGTGTAGTGCGCAAACCGGTTCTTGACCGGGGTTGGCATTTCGTGGATCGCGGCTCGATCCTGGGCTCGGTTGCCAGCTGCTACGATGATGGTGTTTTCCGGAAGGACGTACGTGCCAATCTTGCGATCAAGAGTTAATTGCAGCAGTGCGTTCTGTGTGGCTTTTGGAGCATTGGGCAACTCGTCAATAAGCAGCACTACCGTGCCGGTGTAGTTGGTTTCCGGATAATCCTCGGGCACACCGTATCTTGTGCGGTATGAACCGTCGGCTTGCTCAACTACCTTGAGGCCGCCGCGAACGTCGACAGGGTCAAACAGGTTGGCACGAAGCTCAAAGACTTTGGCTAAAAGATCTTCAGCAAACTGATAAACAATTTGCGATTTACCCAGACCTGGAGGACCCCAGATCATGGTTGGCACGCGAGCAAGCGCGTTGGCACGGAGTTCTGACTTGAGTTGAGAGGGACGAATAGTACGCATTAGTTGGTCCTTTGTTGTGAATTAGGGTGCTTCCCCTGTGCGGCGGTAACTTTGCATCCGCTTCACGGCCACAGGAGACTGTCGTGTTGCCAACGCCCGGTTGGTTAGCCGGTAAGCATTACTGCCTAGGCATCATTGGCTATCCGTATTGCTACGGGTAAGCTGTTGCCGAACCACCCGCGCCTATCATGGCGCTTCTCATCGTCCGGGTCAGACTAGCTGCTGATTAGGCGGCACGTTATTTCTTGATGTCGATTACTTCGACCCAAGCAAATTTGCGGTACGGGAAACTGCGTGTGCGAACCCAACGTAGTTCCTCGTGTTTGACGTGTCGTTTTGCAATGAACAGGAATATTGAGATGAAGGCACCGGCCCAAAGGCCTGCCATCATGCCAGCGAAAGTGCCGGCGAATATCCAGATGAAAAAGAACGTCAGGCAGATGTCAAGAAAAATGTCGTGTTTAGCGATGCGTTTAAGGTTGAGCTTTAGTAATAGAAATATTATTGCGATGGCGGCTAGTGCGCCTTCTAATATGCCCATAGTTAGTTAGATCCTGTAGGGTTCTTTAATTGTTAATAGAATTGCTTATGAAAGCAAATTCGTTCAAAAGAGCAATCCCAGCTATCTGATAGAGAAGTGAGTTTGAATAGCTTATGTACATGCCGTCACTGTTGTCGACGGTAAGTTCATCCTTCTCAAAGTCAATTAGTACGTCATGGTTTTTGTGTTTGTTTTTGCGCCAGAGTATTTTAGATCCGTCGAACTCTGGTTCTACAGATAAAGCACGGGTAATGTCAATGATTATTTTAGTTTCCTTTTCTGAATATTCCATTGATGTGTCCTATATGGATAATTACCAGTAATCTCGGTGGCCTCGACTGGCACGCCAGTTTGGCGGTGGAACCCAGCGCCAATCGTAAGGTGTGTAAAACATTACGTTTATTAAGCGCCAGTACCAAGATTTATTAAGGTTTTTTGTGATTGATGTCTGTACCATCAAGCCAGATCTCGCAAGCATTTCCTGTGACGGCGTCGTTCCCACGTTCATAGTTGAAACGCTCCCGTTTTGTATAGATATGCCATTCTTTACCTGTCATACGTAGTTGGACGTTTTTGCGGTAGTCCCAGCCGAAGTACTTAGTTTTCGGCTTGAGTGTTGTGGAAGATTTGTTCATCGCCTAAGTCTTCTCGTTTTGGGAATTCGTTTTCGGTGAGAAACGGTTTTGTGGCAGCAGCACGAACTCGTTCGATGAACATTTCGATTTCGTCAGCTGAGTCAAATACAAGATGGGGGCGAGCGTATCCTTCAGGGTTTTCGTTTGAGTCGTAAAAGACTTCACTTAGTTCGATATAACTATCGTTAGTAAACGGGTCTTCGAAATGAATAAAGCGAAGGTTCCAAACCATAGTCAGATCTCCTCTGCTTGTTGTTGGCTGATTAAATACCCAAGAGTGATGTCAAGTTCGCTGTAGCTATCGACACGAAGTACGGTAGTTTCCCATTTGGCGGATGGGTAAATTCTTTCGCAGTATCGTTTAGTTCTTTCGGCAGACGTTACGTCTGTGAATCCCCATTCGAATATTTCTGAGTATTCTCCAGGATCAAACTCTTTAGTTCCTTTAACAAGCCAAATGATGCTCATCGGTGAAAGCCTCCTTTATTATTGAAGCCTTTGATTTCTTCCCGGTTAGCTGGGACCATGTAGTTGCTTTTATGTAATGGCAGTATGGTGTGTTTGACTCTGCGAGCAGACGCTTCGCCGCACTGTAGACAGAGCTCGTAGCCGAGCGCTTTTCGTGCGTCGGGCACGCTGCGTTCTTGGCACTCAACGCATAGAGTGCTCATGATTAGTGAACGTTGGACTTAAATTCGTTTTCAATGTCTCGTGATGTTCGTTTCATGAAGTCCCCTAGTCCGTCGATTAAATGATCTATTTCTTCTTGGGTGATTTGGTTATTAGTTGATGCTCGCACTGAACCAAGCACGTACGCTATTGCTAGCGTAAAGTTCTTGAGAAAATTGTCGAGTTTCTCTGGGTTGAAGCCATCTGAAACTAAGTTTTCAATGGCTGCTTTGACATGTTTTTCAAGACTCATACGGGCCACACGTAGGGTAAGTTTGATGGTTCGATCCAGTTGTAGCGAGCGTAATACACAGGGTCTTTGCGCAATAGGTTGCTGCGATGAGACGCGTGCAATGCGTCTTCGCCTAGCCAGGCGGGCGGTGCGTCATTGCGTCCATCGGAGCTGTACTGATCTGCTGCGTCTTCGAAAAACAGCAGCAGTGAGTCGTTATACCCACGAGATATCCATTCACGGCACATGGCGGCTCCATACCGACATAGCTCTATTTCGTGGTTGCGCCACATGTTGGTAGCTGGGTGATTGCGCCATCCGCCGGTGGTCTTTGGCATAGCAAGCAGTATTTGTTTGCACTCTACCCGCTGCTTTCCAAGGCGTTGGCGGTCTAGGATTAGTGCTGATTGGGCGTAGTTGGGATACGGTAAAAAAGTTTGCATAAACTAAAGGACGTTTACATGTTTAAGTAGTAATAACGCCTAAGACATAACCGGCCAAAGTGCAGGTTATGCATATTAAAATTTCAAAAACCATAAAGTTGGGGTCTGGTGAAAGTTGCTGTTTGAGTTCTTCTTCTAGTTGTTTGATTTGGTATTTAAGTTTTCCTACATCGTATTCAGTATAAAAGAAAGACATTATTTTGTATCCTGCGGTTTGTATCTTTTTACACCAAGAGTTCTATTGCCTACATTGCCGCCTAATAATTTACGGCGGCCTGTGTGTGTTAGTGTCAGCGTGCGGATGCGCTCTGTGTCTAGGTCAAGCATATCGCAAATCCAATTAAATGAACGTTCTTTTTCAGAAAAACTGTGTAAGTAATCTAAGGCTTCGTACCTTTCTTCTTTGTTGTCTACGTCTCGTATAGCTTGTAAAAGAACACTGGCCCATAGGGCACGGTAATTAGTATTAGCTCTAAGTATTTTATCCTCTTCAAAGTCATATTGGGTCTGGTACATAGCAATTGCCTATTTTCTAAACTAGTTACATAAAAAAAGCCCCCTACCCGGTTCAGGAGTAGGAGGCTTTTTTGGTTGCTTTTTGTCAAGGCAACAACCGGCCTTTCCTCAACCTCATTGGTTGTTGGTTAATTACGCAGCACGGAGCTGCTTCATGAAGTCACTCACTTCGTTTGCTTCCTGTTCCTCTTGGAGACGGGAGACAATCGAGTCCATAACAGGCATGGCTTCGTGGAAGTTTTCACAAGTCTTGTCCACGTACCAGTTGCCGTGCTCGTCGCGTGTGCGTTGTTCGAACACGTAGAGCGGGCTGATGTCGGTGAGATACGCCATCTTGGCAGCCAGAAGTGACTGCAGTTTGTTCAGTGCAATGAAGTCACTGTCAACAAGCGACGGAATGTGCTCGTTGCTGGCGTAGACACCTACCCAGTCACCGACGTCTTGCGAGAAGTCGATGCCGTTGCCGAGGTCAGGCTTGTCGTTTGCAATGTACAGACGACGCGCTGCCCAACAGACGCCATTCATCACGGACTGAACGAAAGTGAGAAGACGCTCCGGCTTGAACGGAGGTCCTTCGACCGGAACGCCCTGCTCCAGTTCCGCACGAACTGCGGCCTGGCGCTGACGCTGCAAGCTGAAGAACGCAAGAGCAATACGCTCGAGCGGGTCGTTTGCTTGCTGCGACTCGACGAACTTGGCGATGGTGCCAATGGTTGTGTTTTTCTCGGACATATAGCCGATGACATTGGGGATGAAGCTTTGGTCTTTAACAGTCATTTGAGTTACCTGTGGTTGATTAGTAGTACTTAGTTTCGTTAGTCAGATCGTTAGTCCGACTAATATCCTCGAGCGTAGATTCGAGATCTACGTCCGATGATTCGTGGTCCGTCAGCTGGTGTTCGTAGTCAGTGAACAAGTCCCAGTTGACAGTGTTGAAATTGAGTGGATTGCGCTCACGCATGGTTATTCTCCAAGTTCGTCGATGTCGTTTTCTATATCGATTAGTAGGATAAGTGTGATTGCGAGCAATACGTCTGAAGGATGTTGAACACAGTAGTTAGTAAACTGTTTAGCTTTGTTGAACAGTTGTTCGAAGGTTGATTGTGGGATGGGTAGTGGTAGCTGTTTCATAGTTAGTAGTCCTTGATTAAAGAACAAAAATAATACTGACCGCGAGACGCGAAGCGTCGAGCGTTATGTCCAACGGGCTATGTAGAGACCTACAATTATGCCAATAGAAAATACAAGTATTTCTGCAAGTATTAAAGTGTTTTCTAGTTTGAACTTCTTATCATTCAGATCACTTATGGTTTTGTTGAGGCGGGTTATTTCGGCGTGGTTAGAAGCTACTAAAGCTTCGTAGTGAGAAATAATCGACTCTTTTTCGTAAGGGTTCATGGGGATTTCTCCACCTTATTGGTAAATGTCCAGCGTGCCCAGGACGCGTGGTCTGCGGCATCGTCTTCGGTCAAGAAGTAATCCGACGTGCGGTCGTACGGCTCGTACCGCCATTGCCCGCAAGAAGCGTCGTAGTTGTAGCAACAGCGTCCTACGTACCAACCTACTCCGCTTTTCATGGGCAGTTCTGGGCTAACTGCACAGAAGTTTGGTGCAGGGTCCTTGATGTTATCAAGGACGTACTCGTAGAACTCAGCGATGGTAGTGGCAGGAACGTCGTCGTAATAGATGATGCTAGAAGCTGTTGGGGCGATTTGTCCTATCGGGAACATTGGTTGGCTCCGTCTTTTTGGTTACGTTGATTGGTTCGATGACATCGGATATTCGGATGATGAGCCTGTGCCAACCTCTTTGGTTGTCACAAGCCATCTTGTAGAGAACTTCGTAGGGCTTTCCAAGGACGGATAGCTCATCGGTTTCTACATTGGCGATCTGGGCAAGCCTTGCGAGTGAGACGCGCAGGTTGACCAGGTCGCGTTGTGCTTGGCTGTCTATAGTTTGGGTTTTGAACACTGTTGTTACCTCAGTCGGTGTACACGGTGACTTCGAGTTCGCCGTTGGCGAACGCGCGGACCTCGCCACCGAAGTGGCCGGGGTGTTTCTCGCCTTTCTCGATCGATGCCCACTGGTCATCGGTTAGTTCACCGTTGTTATCGACAAGGGTGACAATGCGATAGTCCGAGTACGCCATCTCGTGTGGCTCGAGGCGCACGCGATGGATGTTTTTGTTATAGGCGGAAGTTCTGGATATGAATTTCATGGTTAGCTAACCTCGTTGGCTAATTGATTAAAGTGCACAAATGGACACTGATCACGAAGCGCGAAGCGATGAGCGTGGTCCGTGGTTAGTGATTAGTGGTTAGTGGCCACTAGTATAAAAATGGTACAACTACTGGATATACAACCAGTAGTGTGTGCAGGGAACAGTCAAATGTGTGCAGCAAACAGGGGTATGTGTGCTGCAATAAAGTTGTTGTGTGCAGTAATTTTTCCTTATTTATCAGTTGTGTGCAGTGTGTGCAGTCATTTTTATGTACTAAACAAAAAAGAGCATGTCTCTTAAAAAAATGTGTTGGTTTCCCAGAGAAACTGGAAACCCCCCCTTTTCAGAGCACACAGTGTTAAGTGCTTGTTTTTACTGGAAAGTTTAGTGCACACATTTCCAGCACACATCGCACACACTGTTGTTTTCATACAACAGAGCCACGTCGGGCCTTTTGTGCACGGTCCACGGTGCACGCTTCACTGGCCACGATTCACGATTCACGGTCCACGGGGCACGTGCACGTAGCCGTTGAACCGAGGTTAAAGAGCCACGGATCGTGGTCCGTGGCTCTTGGTTAACGGCTATTGGTCACGGGCACCGAAGGTTGAACCATACTTCTTGAGCATGCGCTCACGACGACGACGTGCGAAGAACTTGTAGACGTCCTCAATCGCTAGTTCAAGGGCGACAACTATGCCGCCCAGGATGAGGCCTAGCATGAAGATAGGTAGGGAGAAGATAAGTCCGACGACAGTCAGGACAATGGCAACACAGACGAGGAAGTTAACGGTAAAGCGAGACAACATGGTAGGTACTCCGTACATAGGATGGGGAGGTTGGAGGTCCCTCCCCGATGGGATTAGGCAATGGCCTGCTCGATGGCTTCAGGCTGCTGGAGCTGATCGAAGTTGAGCTGCTCCTGAACAGGGGGCTGAAGGGTGAGCCGGTGGCTGAGATATGGTTTGCCTGCTTTGCTGGTGTTGAGCCAGGTAGATACTCTGTAGATACCAGGCTGAGTGACGTGTACGAGACCGACGTACTGCGGATCTTGCTTGTCGGGGCGACGAGCGTTGGCGAAGGATGTGCCGGTGTTGGCGGCGGGTATACGAGGAGCGTTGGTTGAAATAGACATTGATGTGCCCTCCTGGGCTGGTTGAGATTAGTGACCTTTAGTTTCAGCTAGGGTGCCCATAACTGCGCAGAGAGTTGTACAGAGAATCCCTGCAAATACTGCTTGACCATAGATCGAGTCGTTAGGGTTAGAAGCGAACAGAATCCAGCCGGTTAGGAACAGATTAAAAACGGTTGAAAGATGCATTGCTGTTGAAAGTTTCACGATAGTTCCCTGTGTTTAGTTGAGATTGAAGGAGAGCAGTTTTACGTCATGCTCAGGACAGTGATTGATTAGTCGAGGATTTCTGTAAGAGTGAGTAAGCCGAGAAGGATGTTGGTCGTGTGCTGCGGATTCTCCTTGGCAGCAGTCACGAGGTTGGATGCTTGAGCTTGCACCTTATCCATTGTGCTGGGCTCAGTGGCCTGTTGCTCGTTGGTAGTGGTCTGGTTGTTTATGTCTGACATTGATGTGCCCTCCTGGGCTGGTTATTGAACATATACACAATAATTACTGACCGCGAATCGCGAAGCGATGAGCGTCCGGGGTTACTGGGCGACAAGGTTCCAAGAACACGATGAAAACAAGGTTCCAAGATCTGGATTCCGGGGATCGGGGGTCCTAGCTCTGGGAGAGGGGAGAGAATGTGTGAGCAGTATAGATAGGGTTTTTGAGTCACCCCCTCCCCACCATCGAAAAGTGAAATCCAAAAATTTTTTTGCAAAATTTTTTCTGGCATACTCTGGCGACTCTGTTGACGCAGGGGGTCGGCAATCGACTCTTCAACAGACCACGAACCACGAATGGAGAACCCCATAACGTGCGTTAGGTGCAAGAAGTCGTTGCCACCGGACCAGTTCAATAGGCACTCGCGCAACAGGGGCGAGATCAAACGCAGCTACTGTCGCGCCTGTGCCAAGGCCCTCGACCGTAAAACACGGTCCTCTGGCTATGAAACCTATCTCCGGTACTTAATTCGTAAGAACAAGTCCTCGAGCACGGAACGTGGTATCTCTGATTACACGATCACGGCGGAGTCCTTGAAGGAACTGTGGGAGAAGCAGGGGGGTAAGTGCGCAATATCCGGCGTCATCCTTACCCATCACCTGGACGGAACGGGGCGTAAGGAGTTCAACGCCAGCATCGACCGGATAGATAGCCAGCTAGGCTACGTCCCTGGTAACGTTCAGCTCGTTGCCTATCGTGCGAATGTGTTAAAAAACGACCTTGGGCTCGACATGCTTTATTGGTGGGTTAAGACAATTTACCAATACTCTTGTGATTGAGCATTAGGGGGGCTAATATAAATGCTGCAAAAAGTCCAGGTCTTTGCTATAGAGGGCTTTGAAGCGGCCGTTATTGGTACCGCCATTAGGGGCGGGAACGAGGTGCTGGTGTACGACGGTTATCTGGCCGAGGCCATTGCCCTCGGTCTGGAGCCTAAGGCCGCCAGCCTCAAAGAGTATTTAATGAAGATTGAGCTCGGCAAGCTTGGAGATAAGGCACCAGTTTTCGTGTTCTTGGATGTAATAAACGTTGGAGACAGTACCGACTCCGTCAGAGAACCAGGAACTCCAGTCCACTGAACAGGTAGAACTCCAGTCATTCATGCCCTACATGGGGCTGTCACTGGGGGATCTAACTGCTCAGCAGGAGCGTCTTGTTCTTTATATGTCTCGTGGCATGACGACGGCAGCGGCCGGTCGTGCTGCGGGGTATACGACTCCGCAAGCCGCATACGATGCGGCGAAGCGCCCGGCCGTGGTCAAAGCGTTGAACTACTTTAGGGAGCAGTTCCGTGAAGAGGTGCATTTTACCAGAGTCCATGCGCACTCGATGTATCTGGATGCGTACAACTCTGCAGCGACGTCTACCGAGATGAAGAACGCGACCGACTCATTAGTCAAGCTCCACGGTTTGGCGGCTCCGGACCACGCGACGCAGATCAACATCAACGTGACACCGGCCCACATGGAACGGATGTCTGATGAGGATCTGCTGAAGCTGGTCGGTAGAGACGAGAAGTATCTGGAGCCTGACTCCACTTGATAGAAGAGATTCCAACTCGCAAGTGCAGACGGTGCAGGAACCTGCATCCTGTAACCTTGTTTGCGAGCGAGGTGGAGGGGATATGTGTCTATTGTAAAGCTGATCGTGCAGAAGCATTACCGGACCCCGCCTTGCATAAAGATACGCACAGAAATATGGGGGAGGTGGAGCTTAGCGTTGAAGAAAGGGCAAAACGGGAACTAGCGTTCCGGTTACTCGCTCGAAAGAGATTACTGCCCTTCGTCGAAAAATACAATACAGACTACGTTGCAGGGTGGGTGCACAAAGATGTTTGTAAACGACTTGAACAATTTTCTCGGGACGTGGTGGACCAAAAGTCGCCGCGCCTTATGCTCTTTATGCCGCCGCGTCATGGAAAGTCGACACTTGCGTCAGTGGCATTCCCGGCTTGGCATCTGGGGCGTAATCCTGAACACGAATTTATTAGTTGTTCGTATTCAGGCTCGCTTGCGATGGGTTTTTCTCGGAAGGTTCGTCAAGTATTACGTGAGCCTACCTATAAAGCGATATTCAAGACGCGTCTGGATCCGGATAGTCAAAGCGCGGAAGCGTGGCTGACTACTGCTGGCGGCGGTTACGTCGCAGCAGGTGTCGGCGGCGGTATCACGGGTAAAGGCGCGCACGTTCTTGTGGTCGACGACCCCGTCAAGAACCGCGAGGACGCTGAAAGCCAGAACAATCGCGACGCGAACTGGGATTGGTATACATCAACCGCGTACACACGTCTCGCGCCAGGCGGCGGTGTGCTCGTCATTCTTACGAGGTGGCACGATGATGACTTGGCTGGAAGACTTCTTAAAGCGGGTATTCAAGGTGGAGACGAGTGGGAAGTCGTTAGATATCCCGCCATCGCCGAAGACGACGAAGAGTTCCGAAAAACCGGTGAAGCGCTCCACCCGGAAAGGTACGACGTCGATTCGCTCCGCCGCATCGAAAAAGCGGTAGGTCCTCGAGACTGGTCTGCGCTCTATCAGCAGAATCCTGTCGCCGACGACGGTCAGTACTTCACCAGAACGATGGTGCAGTACTACGATGCCGACGAGATCGACCGCGAAGAGATGCGGTACTACTGTGCCTGGGACCTCGCGATCGGTAAGAACGACCGCAACGATTACAGCGTCGGCCTTGTCGTTGGCATCGACGAAGACGATCACATGTATGTAATGGACTGTGTCCGTGGTCGTTGGGATGGCTTCGAGATCGTCGAGCGGATACTCGATCTCTACGAGCAGTGGAAGCCGTCGATCATTGGCATTGAAAAAGGTCACATCGAAATGGCCCTCGGTCCGTTCCTCGAGAAGCGTGTGCGTGAGCGCGGGCTCTATGAGGCGTACTTCAAAGATCTGAAGACTGGGCGGCGTGACAAGGAGGCTCGAGCCCGAGCCATTCAGGGACGTATGCAGCAGGGCATGGTGTTCTTCCCGAGGGAAGCAGCATTCTCTGGGCCGCTCATCGCTGAGTTGCTGCGGTTCCCAAATGGTATGCATGATGACCAAGTCGACGCGTTGGCGTGGATTGGTCTCATGATGACAGAGTTTACTACGTATCAAGCTCCTGTTGTTCGCGAGCCCTCTTGGCGGGATAGGCTCATAGCTATTGCTCGTGGACCGCGCCAAAAGTCCGCGATGAGTGCTTAACCGTGGCAACACCTAAAGTCACTGTTACTTCCTACGAAGATTGGAAGAGTAAGTACGGGTTTCAGGAGAGCCCGGACTATAACTTGAAGGCTGCGTTTGAAGCCGGACTAGATCCGGAGATGAACTCGGGAGATGGCAAGTTCCACTTATCAGATCGGTTCAAGCTGCCGACTCACCCTACTTATTCGACAGACAGTGACTATTCAAGATCAAAAGGAGCGCCTCCAGCAGGACGTTGGGAAGGTAGCGAAGAAAAGGGATGGACGTTCTACGCCAGCCCTCAAAACATTAAAAATCTCGGCGGCGAGAAACAATATCTAGCTTGGTGGGAAAAGAACGAGCCAGGGGTAAAGCTCGTGCTTCCTCAACAACCGTCACTTAGACAGTTGCCTGTTTTACCCCGTCTCACACGGTAAACCATTATGGCCAAAATCAAACCACAGTCTATTGAAGATCAACAGCTCGCCCACACGCAGTGGCAGCGCTACGTGCGCGCCCGCGATAACGGGCATCTGCAGTACGTTGAGATGGCGAAGAAATGTGACGCGTTCTATCGCGGCGACCAGTGGGACAAGTCTGCTCTTGCAGTTCTGGAGGCCGAGGGCCGTCCAGCACTGACCATCAATACTATTCTTCCGACCGTGAACACGGTCCTCGGAGAACAGTCCACGCGCCGTGCTGATATTCAGTTCAAGCCACGCCGTGGCGGTGACCAGGACGTTGCAAGCGTCCTAACCAAGCTGTACATGCAGATTGCCGACAACAACAAGCTCGACTGGGTTGAGCAGCAGGTGTTCAGCGACGGCCTCATCATGGACGGCCGTGGTTACTTTGATGTCCGCATGGACTTTAGTGACCACGTAGAAGGTGAGGTACGCATCACGGCCAAGGACCCGATTGATATCCTGGTTGACCCGGATGCCAAGGAGTATGATCCGAAGACATGGAACGAGGTCTTTGAAACTAAATGGATGACCCTCGACGAGATCGAGGAACTGTACGGCGAAGACAAAGCCGAAGCGCTACGGTTCGTCGCCGAGAATGGCAACGGATTCGGACGCGACTCAATCGAATACGAAGAGACTCGCTACGGCAAGACTGACTCGACGCAGGACTATCTTAGAGCGTCGGTTCCTGGCAGTGAAGAATACCGAAACGTAAAGGCGCTACGTGTCATCGAGCGGCAGTACCGTAAGATGGGGCGCGCAGATTTCTTTGTTGATCCCAACACGGGGGATCAGCGCGAGGCCCCCGAAGAGTGGGGCGAGCAGAAGACGAAAAAGTTCGCCAAGCAGTACGGCCTTGGGATCATCAGTAAGATTAAGCGCAAAGTGCGCTGGACAGTGACGTGCGACAAGGTCGTGCTCCATGACGACTGGTCGCCGTACGAAGACTTCACTCTCGTCCCTTACTTCGCGTATTTCCGTCGCGGCCGTCCGTTCGGTATGGTGCGTAATCTGTTGTCTCCGCAGGAGCAGCTGAACAAGATCGCGAGCCAGGAGCTGCACATCGTCAACACCACCGCCAACAGTGGCTGGATGGTTGAGAGTGGCTCACTCGTCGGCATGACGACGGACGACCTAGAGGAGCACGGCGCAGAGACGGGCCTGATACTCGAGTACAACCGTGGTTCGCAACCGCCGACCAAGATTCAGCCTAATCAGATTCCGACCGGGCTCGATCGCATCAGTCAGAAGGCGGCGCTCAACATCAAGACTATCAGCGGCGTGAATGACTCGATGCTCGGGTCGGACAGCGCAGAGGTCTCCGGCATCGCCATTCAGGCGAAGCAGAATCGCGGCGTCATCATGATTCAGGTGCCGCTCGACAATCTGCGTAAGACTCGACAGTACCTGGCGGAGAAGGTGCTGAATCTCGTGCAGCGGTTCTACACCGAGCAGCGCGTTATTCAGATCACCAACGAAGATGATCCAATGAAGCCGCGCGAGCCTATGGTCGTCAATGAAATGACGCCGGAAGGTCGCGTGATTAATGATTTGACTTTAGGCGAGTACGACGTAATCGTCGGCACTGCGCCTGCGCGCGACTCGTTCGATGAGATGCAGTTCGCCGAGGCGATTAATCTTCGTCAGGTTGGCGTAGCCATACCGGACGACGCTATTATTGAGTACAGCCACCTCGCCCGTAAGGGAGAACTTGCGAAGCGTATCCGCATGATGACGGGTGTCGAGCAGACTCCGGAGCAGATGGAAGCCAACGCTATGCAGGCGGAGCTGGCGATGCAGCAGGTTCAGCTCACGCTGGTCAAACTGCAGGCAGAGGTTCAGAAGTTGCAGTCGGAAGCGGCGGTCAACATTGCCAAGGTACAGGATGTCGCCGACGTTCAGCCCCAGCTCAAGATGCAGGAGCTCCAGGCGCAGATTGCAATCAAGGAGCGCGAGCTCGAGCTGCGGCGTGAGCTTTCTTCGCTTACTAATGAAACGCGGCGTAATCAGCATCAGACTGCATCAGCGACTCGTATTGCTGCGACAGTCATGCAGACCGCTGCCAAGACGCAGAATCAGGGCCCGCCGCCCCCTGTTAATATCCCAAACATGCGGCAATAAGTATCCAATAGGAGTTTGATACATGGCTGACGACAAGAAGGACGTGACGTTTGATGTGATGCCCGGTGCCGATCCCGTTGAGGCGGCCCCGGAGCAGAAGTTCGACTTTAATTTTGGGCTCGGCGAAGAAATTAAAGCCGCAGTTGCGGAACCGGCCACGGAACCGGCCATCGAGGAGGCAGAAGCGCCAGTAGTTTCGGAGGCAAAGGCGGAAGTTGAACCGGTGATCGAACCGACGCCGCTTGAAACGCCGGAAGTTGCTCCGGTTGTTCCGGAAGCGGAGGCGAAAAAAGCCCCAGAATCGGAGCCGAAGCAGAAGATGGTGCCGAAATCGCGCCTAGACGAGGTGTTGGCCAAGCAGAAAGCGCTGCAGAAGCAGCTCGACGACCTCATGGCGGCTAAAACCGCTGCCGAAACGGCTCCTGAGAGCTACGATTTCGCGGTAAAAGAGGTGGAGTACCAGAATATGGTGCTCGACGGTCAGCATGAGAAGGCTGCGGCCCTTCGTGCCGAGATCCGCAAGGCGGAACGCGCACAGCTCGAGTTCGAGTTGACGCAGAAAGTGGAGCAGAAGGTCACTCAGAGCCAGCAGATATCTGCTTTGCAGCAGGCCGCAGCTGATCTGGAGGCCAATTTCCCTGTTTTTGACCGCGCTAGCCCTGATTACAACGAAAAGTACACGCAGGAAGTCATCGATCTGCGCGACGCCTTTATTGTTAAAGGCGAAAACCCGGTCGCGGCCCTGTCTAAGGCAGCGAAATTTGTCCTGCGGGAGTATGATCTAATCGATATGAGCGGAGACACCACTCCTTCCCTGGCTGTCGCCCCGACTCCGAAGGCACCTAGCGTCGATGAGGTGGCCAAAAAGCGCGCAGAGGTGGCCCGCAAACTAAAAGCTGCTGAATCTCAACCCCCCGAAATGCCGGGAGAGAGCTCTGCAGCACGCGGCGAGAAAGCGATCGATCTTTCTACGTTGACAGAAGACGAGTTTAACGCTCTTCCTGCCGCTACCCTTAAGCGTTTGCGCGGAGATATTCTCTAATGGCCGGTCGCGATTCACGTTTAGCCCGAGCCGGTGTCTCTGGCTACAACAAACCTAAGCGTACACCAAGCCATCCGACCAAAAGCCACGTAGTTGTGGCCAAGTCGGGGGATCAGGTGAAAACTATCCGGTTTGGCCAACAGGGCGTCAGGGGCTCCCCCCGTAAAAAAGGGGAGTCCGACTCATACCGTAACCGCCGCGAGTCCTTCAAAGCCCGCCACGCTAATAATATTTCCAAGGGCAAGATGTCTGCGGCGTATTGGGCAAACAAGGTAAAGTGGTAATGGCTAAAACTAAGTCAAAGGTCAATGCCGCTGGTAATTACACCAAGCCGACTATGCGTAAACAGATTTTTGAGCGCATTAAAGCTGGTAGTAAAGGTGGTAAACCAGGCCAATGGAGCGCCCGCAAAGCACAGATGCTAGCGGTCGAGTACAAAAAGTCAGGCGGAGGCTATAGGTAATGGGGTTAGCCAAGTCACAGAAGTCCCTCAAGAAGTGGACTAAAGAGGACTGGGGCACTCGTTCTGGTAAGAACAGCACCCAGGGCTCGAAGGCGACTGGCGAACGGTACCTGCCGAAGAAAGCTCGGCAGGCGCTGTCCCCTCAGGAGTATGCTGCTACTACCCGTAACAAACGTCGTTCGCTTGCCAAGGGCGAGCAGTTCTCGAAGCAACCCAAGCGTATCGCCAAGAAGACCGCGCGGTACCGTTAACCACAGGAGATAAGCGTATGAAGATGAAGAAGAAAGGCGGAAAGGGCCCTATGCATCGGATGCCGGATGGCACCATGATGCCTGGAAAAAGCCATAAGGCTAAAAAGTCGGCTAAGAAGCCAACCAAGCCTAGATACCCTTATTGATAATATTCGCATTAACTAGTTGCAAATTTGTATTAATGTTGCTATTTTGCAACTGAACTCGTCTGCTGGAACGATATTCAGCCGTGTCGGACACGTAAAAAACGTCGGACCCGCCTGCGCAGGCGTAAAACCCGCCGAGGTCGCGCCTCGTTAACCCGCGCTAAGTCGTGACCCCACGATACGGGGTAACGGTTTAGCCGCACCAAAAGTCGGCTGTAGCCTAGTAATGCGTGTGCATTACTAGATTTGAAACGCAATTTAAAGGAGAAGCCAAATGGCTCTTACTAATTTTGCGGCGCTGACTAGTGATCAACTCACGGCATGGAGCCGTGATTTCTGGCGCGTCGCTCGCAATATGTCGTTTGTGAACCAGTTCGCTGGTTCAGGTTCGAACGCGATGATTACGCGTGTCACTGAGCTGACCAAGTCAGACAAGGGCACGAAGGCCGTCATCACTCTGCTTGCCGATATGACCGGCGACGGCGTGACTGGCGATAGCACCCTCGAAGGTAATGAAGAGGCGCTCCGCGCTTACGACATCACCATCGAGCTCGACCAGCTCCGCTTCGCGAACCGCATTGCCGGTCGCCTCGCGGATCAGAAGAGCGTGGTGAACTTCCGTGAGCAGAGCCGTGACGCCCTCGCGTATGCGCTGGCTGATCGTTGCGACCAGCTGGCGTTCTTGACGCTATCGGGTGTGGCCTACACGCACAAGACCAACGGCGCTCTGCGCACGGTCTTGGCGTCTGGTCAGAACCTGTCGAACCTCGAGTTCGCTTCTGACGTGACGGCTCCTACCGCAGCGCGGCATCGCCGTGTTTCCGGTGACACTATCGCTGCTGGTTCGACTACGTCTGTTACTGCGACGGACAAGTTGAAGTACCGTCATATCGTTGACATCAAGGCCTATGCCAAGGATCAATACATCCGTGGCGTTCGCTCTGCTGGCAACGATGAGGTCTTCCACATGTTCGTGACCCCGCAGCAGATGGCCTCCCTCAAGCTCGATTCGGACTTCCTCGCCAACGTGCGTAACGCTGGCATCCGTGGTCCGAGCAACCAGCTGTTTGCTGGTTCGAGCTCGCTGATGGTCGACGGCGTCATGGTCCACGAGTTCCGCCATGTGTTCAACACATCTGGCGCGACGACTGGTACCTCGGCGAACGCTGGCGCAGCTGGCTACAAGTGGGGTGCAAACGCAAACGTGACGGGCGCTCGTGCGCTCTTCTGCGGTGCGCAGGCTCTCGCTATGGCTGACATCGGTCTTCCGGATATCGTTGAAGATAACTTCGACTACCAGAACCAAGCTGGTATCTCGATTGGTAAGATCTTCGGTCTCCGTAAGCCGAAGTACAACAGCGACGTGACGGCAGACACGCAGGACTTCGGCGTGGTTGCTCTCGACACGGCGCAGTAAGCCGCTTAGGGGGCCCTCTCTTCGGAGGGGGCCCCCATCTCTCTACTCCAGGAGCAATCGTGAAGGTTGTCTCGGATAAAGAAATTCGCGTTGCCACACTCAGTGGCGCAGTGGTTTTGTTTTTCCCAGGGGAAGAGTGCGAAGTAGCCGACGAGATCGGCATTCTTGCGCTGCAAATGGGAGCCCGACAGGTAGGGTTTGAAGCGCCGAAAGCGCCTCCTCCTGCGGTCAAAGATTCCCCCCAGATCGAAGAATTCGAGGACGTAAAGAACCTCGATGACGTAGTCGCTGGTATTGAGAAGCTCTGTGAACAGGGCGACCCAGAAGACTTCAAAGCGGATGGAACTCCCAAAGCTTCGGCAGTAAACCGCGCTGTCGGGCGCAACGTTAGCATTGAAGATCGGGAAGCAGCTTGGGATATATTCATCAAATCGTGAGGTAGGTCATGGCCGTTACCGTACAAAGTGTTATCGACAGAATCCAAACAACCCTTCAAGACACAACCGGGGTTCGCTGGCCTGTAGTCGGAGAGCTTATACTCTGGATCAACGACGCTCAGCGTGAGATCGCGCTGCTCAAGCCTGACGCTTCGGCAAAGAATACGACGGTCACTTTGGTTGTTGGCACTAAGCAGGATATCCCTAGCGACGGCAACGGTTTGTTGCGGGTTACCCGTAACATGTCGGCCGCTTCTAGCGGACTCGGCCGTCGCGCAGTGCGCATCGTGCAACGGGAAATCCTCGACGCGCAAACTCCCGATTGGCATAACCCGTCTGTTACGGGCGACGCCGCTCATGGAACCGTAGTCAAACACTACGTCTACGACGAGCAGAACCCGCGCAACTTCTATGTTTATCCTGGGGTCTCGACCGCTGATTCCGCGTTCGTCGAGATTATATATTCGGCGAATCCTACCACCGTAGCGCAGAACGGCAACCTGGACATCCCAGACATCTATGCAAACGCGGTGATGAATTATGTGCTCTACATGGCATACATGAAGGACGCCGAGTACGCGGGCAACCAGCAGCGTGCGGCGTCGCACTATCAACTGTTCACGACTTCTATTACTGGTAAAGGTCAGGTGGACGCAATGGTGACCCCTAACTACGACGCTAGACAACGTCCGGTTGCTGTAGCAGCGGGGTAACAAGGTATGGCAACTCTGTACGAGTCGTTGCTGCCTGAGATCATCCCGATGGTGCCGGGCTGTCCGGACACGCTCATCGAAAACAACATTCGATCAGCGGTCATCGAGTTGTGCGAGAAAGCACCAGTCCTTCAGGCGGAGCTTGATCCAGTTACCACACGCGTCGGGACGTTTGAGTACGACCTCGAGCCGCCGACCGACACCGTGGCTCACAAGATCATGTGGGCCGTGTACAACGGCAACGATCTCGAGCCGATAAGCACGAACCTTTTGGAACAGCGCAAGCCTGGTTGGCGTGATGCCGCAAATCGCGGGAACCCTGAGTACTTCGTGAAGGTCAGTCAGTCATTGTTCTGGCTCGTACCCGTACCGAACGTTACGAAGGTATCGAGCACGGTTCTGCGAGTTCAGCTGAAGCCAACGCAAACGTCTTTGTCGGCCGACGATGAGCTGATGTCCGATTATCGCGACACTATCGTCAATGGAGCATTGTTTCGTTTGTTACGTTTACCGAGTAAAGAATGGACAGACCTGTCCGGTGCTTCGGTGTACGGATCGATCTTTAATGAAGGCATTGCTGCTGCCGATCGACGCGCGCGTCACGCCGACGTTGGCATCGCCAGGAAGGTAGCGTATGGAGGAGTCTACGCCCCATTTTCAAAGCGGAGAAACAGGTACAGCAACGGCTATTGAGCCGGTTGTCTCTGATATTCGCCGGGAGTGGGATTGGGTACGGCACGGGGTTGAGGAGATTATTCGCAACGCGAAAACACTCACTTACCGGCCGGAGGATGTCTACGCGGCTTGCGTGAACAAGCAAGCCGTTTTGTGGACGACGAGTGAAGGGTTCGTGATCTCCACTACGGAGATTGACCCCTTCACGGACCGGAAGACGATGTTTCTTTGGCTCGCGTGGGCTAAGAAACGAGGTGATAGTTTAGTGGCAAAGTACCAGTTGTTTTTTGAGAAGGCTGCCCGCGAAGCGGGGTATAGTTATTTGGAAACCCGGTCTCCCTTTCTTGGGTTGATGGGGTATCTAGAGAGTCACGGTTGGGCTATAGATACTGTAGTTTATACGAGGGAGCTATGAGTAGTAAGCCTAAGAAACAGGACTACCAAGCAAGCGAGTCTGAAAAGGCGTCGGCAGCCGTTGCTCAGGCGGAGTACGACTATTTTAAGCAGAAGTACGATCCGCTCCTGCAGGAAATGCGGGACAAGGTGAACAAAGAAGACCTTCGGTCTGGTCTGCGAGGCAGAGCTAACGCGGATGTTATGCAGTCTTTGTCTACGCCCTCGTATCAAGAAGTTTCTAGAAGTGATGCGTCTGGAGACTTGTCTGGAGCAATTAGTGGGCAGCTTACAAAGGCTGATGAAGCCGCAAACACAGTTAAGAACACTATGGGTTCCAGCGTGCTCGGCACAGCCCGTGGGCAGGCTGCAGATGCACAGACAGGCATGGCGCAGGCCAGTCGGCTTGCTACGTCTAACTTGTTGGAGCGAGCAAAAGCGAAACAGCAGGTCGCTGAGGCGAGAGCCGGTGCCGCTATGCAGATCGGATCTGCTGCGGTTTTGTCCGGACTTAGAAACTTATCGTCCGCCAAACCAGGCGATACGAGAAGCACGCTCAGCAAGATGATGACTCCGACCAATAACGACGGCACGTTAGCGAGCAGTATTGGCGATAGGTTTAGATTCTCTATGGGGTTTACGCCTTCTGCGTCTACTAATCAGAACTTCGTGTCAACGCGATATCCAACGCCGATAGAGAGACCCCCCGGCCCTTCTTATCAACCTTCGTTGGGGCAACAGACCTCTATATATAACCCACGTTTTAGACCTGGACGGTAAATATGGCACCTGATATCGGTAGAGCAGCCGTTATGCCAGAAGACTATCTGGCCAGAAATATGGCCTTCTATGGCAACGGGAGTCCTGTTATGGGGGGCAGTCCTGCTTCTCCTTCCCAGCTCAAGATGCAGGAGCTCCATGGAGCGACCGCTTATTCTGGGGCGTCTTCTGGCCTATCGACTGTGACTGATCCAGAAAAGGCGTATGCCAATCTGACGAGGCAGGAGTATCTTGATTACATAAAGAATTACCGCAGCTTTGAAGAAGGGCTGATAAATAAAGCTCGCACTGATAAGTCTTTGATAGACGAAGCGCGTAAAGATGTAGGTCTTGCTTCTACTCTCTCAACTGGCGTTGCTGAGCGAAATGCACAACGTTATGGCGTGAATCTAACGCCAGAGATGCGACAGCAGCAGGAGCTTCGGCTTCAACGCGCGAATACTCTCGGCGGTATCCAAGCAGTTAGCGACGCTAGAATTGCGCAGCGCGAAGCTAATACTCAGCTGATGGCAGACCTAATTAACATCGGACAGGGTGTAAATCGCTCGTCTCAGCAGCAACTTGGATCCGCAGCGCAAGACGCAAGTGCAAGACAAAACGCGTATAGACAGGCAAAAGCTTCTTCAAAGGCTCAGACATATCAAGCCGTTGGTAGTTTGGCTTCTACAGCGATATTGGCGTTTGCTCTTTTCTAAAGGTGAACTGAAATGGCAACTGGTATTCTTGGCGGGTTAGACGCCACTCTTCAGGGCTTTATGCAGATGTCTGCGCAAGCAGAGCGTAATCGCTTGGCTAATGCAGAACTTGAGCTCGCGCGTCAACGGGATAACCGTGAACAAGAACAACTTAAGTTAAACCAAGAAACACTCAGGCTCAACCAAAATGCAGATGCTCGCGCTCAAGGAGAATCTAATGATCGGCAACGCGCACTTGCTAAAAATGAACTTTCCACAGACGCAGACCGTGCATATGGGCGTGCTCAGACGCTTGGTGTTATTAAACAGGACGGCAATATAGACCGTGACACCTTACGAAGAGGCGTTAAGGCTGGAGACGAACAGTACACTCGTTTTCTTGCTGACATCATGAACGTCAATAAGCGCGAAGAAGCTATCGGCCGTAATAACTATGGCCCTACAGATTTTGCTTTCACTGGGGTCGACAAAGAAGCCCTTAAGCTGGGTAAAGTAGTAATAACTGGTTCGTATAGAGATGGTCGCCCTGGCGTTTTGACAGCGCAGGGCGGGTCTGGTCCGAACGAAAACATTGTTGCTAGCACGATCGACGAAGCCGTTGATCTTGCTATTACTGCTTTGCAGACGCGTGTTATTCCCAACTCGAACTTTGGTGCTACTAGCGCCGAAAGTCGATTTCGAACTGCACTGGGAGTAGGCAACACTATAGCCGCCGCTAATAAGAATGCGCCTCCGTTCTACGCTCAGTCCTATAACGCTGGAGGAGCACGCACTGTTTTAAATGCTATTGATGCTAGCGGTCTTCCTGTAGAAGCTAGTCGTACGTTTATTTCTCAGCTGTCGGCGATTAAAGATCCGCGTCAGAAGCAAGAATTTATTTGGCAGGTAGCCAAAGATCTTGGCGTCGAAGCCGAAGTAAATATGCGTGGAGGAGCTTCGTCTACTACCATCGGTGTTGATAAAAGAACTACTGAGTTTGATTTAAAAGGCATAAAGATTGTTTCACAACCTAGCTTAAAGATAAAAGGTTTTGATACCGGTATTGCTAGAAAACGTAAGCTAGCCGACAAGCTTCCTATAAACGACCCACGTCGGGAAGCACTTGAAAACGAAATTTCTGATCTTGCTGACCAGAAGGCAAATTTTATTCGTAGCGAGAACCAGGCTACGTGGGATTCTTACACGGCAGACTCCAAGAAGGCCGAAGAAGCTCTTGCCAAACCCAACGTGACTGCTGAGTCGCGCTCGTATTGGAACGCTCGTAAGCAGGACGTTGATAAGAAGAAGCAGGCATTTATTAAGGCTGGCGGATATACGCCGATTCAGCGTACAACTGATTATCAGGTCCTTGAACAAAATGTTATCTCTCGTATTAGAGAGCTATCACCCTCTGACGTAGCAGGAGCTATACAGAGTGGGGCTTTGAAGTTTTCTGAGCCGGAAGTCCGTGCTTTGCGAGCCCGTCTCACAGAGGCCGGAGTATCCGGCACAACCGGTAACGCAATCCGTACTGCTTCTAAGGCCCTACCTCGCGAAGAGATCATTGCAACACTTGCAATAGCCTATGCTCAGTCGAATGACCCTGGGCAACAGCAGCAGCTGATGACGATGATTGCTAACACCGGCGAGACCGGAAGCCCGTTCTTGAGCGCAGTCAAACGGCGTGATCAGGAGCTTAATGAGTGGGAATTGGCATTACGAGAACGTGAGCTGCAAGCTAGCAGAGAAGCCACCGCAGCTAAAAGAGCAGGGGATGTCAATGCAGTTAAGTTGGCTAATATCCAAGCTTTAGACGAAGCTCTTAGCGCTGGGGCCGCCATGCTTAACCCAACTGTGAAGGGGCGTATTACTAAGGGCAATATAGAAGATGCTTCTAACTGGGCTCGTGTATCACTGCCTAGAAACCAGGCGTTCATCCGTCAGATGGCTCGACTTGATCCGGTTGCGGCGAGTGAATACTACGACGTTCACCTCGGTCAATCGTCTCAGGCAGCGGCCATTATATTTGATGAACTACCTAGCGGCTTTATTAATGATACGCTCTACAGCTGGTTTGGTAACAAACCGACCGTGGACACTATGGCTAAGAGGCTTCAGAACGTACGCGCCGTAACTGATGCAGATGAAACCGTCAGGTCGTTTTATCTTGTAAACCGTGGAACTGGTAGGCAACAGGGCAAAGAGATAACTGCTGCCCAGATGCAGAATTTCGATGGGGGCCCTGAGCTGTTTCAGATTTTTGCGCGCGCAGCCCTCATAAACGAGGAGATAGCCTCTGCTCGAGCAGCTCAAAACGCTAGACAATAACTAGCATGGCTACTGAGCAGTACGATCCGTTTGTAGAGTTCCTTCGCGCTGGAAACGAAACTAGCCCTGAAGAGGACTTGCAGTTCCAACAGTTCCTTGGCAACGCCCCTACTCCGCAGTTTAGGGGCCGAGCGGCGTCTACGCTTGGCGAAGAGTTTAGCGGGGCTGTTGAGTCCGGCATTCAAGGACTAGCAGCTGACCTCGAATACTTTAAAGCGCTAGGTAACACCGTAATCGGTGACACTAAAGCGGCCGAAATTAATATTCGAGAAGCCAGGCTTCGCGAGGAGTTTGCTGCTGCTCCGCTCGATGGGCTTGAGACATTTGAGCAGTTCTTAGATCAGCCTACGTTTAGCGGCTTTATTAGCCAAGCTACACGCGGTTTTGGTCAAATTGTACCGTCCGCTGCTCTGTCTATTGCTAGCGCTGGTACTGGTGCACTGGCCGCTGTTGTTGGTCGTGGTGTACTGAACCAGGTAAATCGCCAGGTAGCCAAGCGGATCATTAAGGATTCGGTCGAGCGCTCCGCAAAAGGAGTGGCTGACCCCGTCGAGCAGCAGATTGCCGAAATTGCATATGGATCGCTCCGTCAGGCTGCGAAGCGCGGCGGAGTTGCTGGTGCATTTGGTGCTGAGTTCGCGCCTATGTCAGGTAGCAACTTGTCTGAGGCGCTAGATTCTGGGCAACCACTAGACGAAGCTAGTGCTCTTCGCGCTGCTGCAGTGGGTGTGCCGCAGGCTGTTATCGGCGTAGGCAGCGAAGTCGCGCTGTTGAAACTTCTCGGCAGACAGGCCACAAAGCGGACGGCTGTCGAAGGAAGCTTGTTTGCGAACTTCGCTAAACGCTTTGGTGCTGGCGGGCTGAAAGGCGGCGCTATTGAATCAACGACTGAACTAGCTCAGGAAGGTATCGCGGTTGCTAACCGCGCTGATCTTGACCCGCTGTTCACAGCTCAAGATGCACAACTCCGTCTTGCTGAAGCAGCATTCGTTGGATTCTTTGGCGGTGCTGCTCCTGGCGCTGGTGGTGGAGCTATCGGTGGAGCTTTGGACGCTGTTCAGAGTCCACGACTCAAAAACACTGTGTCTAATGTTATCGACCGTGCCAAAGGTTTGGTTGAAGACGCTAAGTCGCAGTTCATAAACAATAAAATTAACTCCGAACAGTTTGGCGAACCTTCCCCTGGAACTACAGCCGCCGAGTCTCAGCGCGATATCAACGCGCAACTTCGCGCGATGTTTGACGACGAGACCGGCAAAAACGCGGTTTGGATTGCGGGCGATAAGCCAGAATATGGCGCGGTACCCGGTCGTATCATGCAGACGAACTCGCTCGGAGGTAAAACTGCATACATCGCTTTTGTTCCCGGCCGAGGTACGATCGTTTCTACTTATGCGGACCTTGTTGATGAAGTCGTTAAAGCCGGAGCGACGGACGAAGCTCTTGCAGTAGCTCTCGGTTACAGCGCTACGAAAGATTATTCTGCGCCAGGTGATCAGGTTGTTCAGGTAATAGATAGCGATGGCAACGTCGTCTCGGAAGAGGTGACGAATGAGCAGACTCTTGGCGCGGCAACGGCTAAAGCGCAGCAGACGTTTCGGTCAGATAAATACAGAGTCAACGTAACCACTGTAGAAAAAGCGCTCGAGGAACGACGGAAGCGGTTCATGGCTGAGCAGAAGCCTGAGATACGGGATATGGAGCTCTTTGATCAGGATGGAACTGAAGACCAGACTGATATAGATCTTTTTGATCAAAGATCTCAAACGATCGAGGGGCAACGTAACGAGATCGGCGTTTATAACAAAAAAGATCCGGCAGTTACGTTTGATAATACGGCCGCGGCCAGAGCAAACTATGAGCGCGTGTTTGGCTACACGGACTGGACTTCTCCTAGATTTGCGAGCATGAACGAGCAGTTGTTGAATACTGCAGCTAACCGGCAGAGTAATAATCCCAACGTCGCGGTCATGATTGAGGACACACCAGACGGTAGATTTCGTTTGGTTGAGGAAGAATACGGTCAGGAAGACAAGTTTAAGTTTGAAAAGATAGTTAAGGATAAAAAAACTGGGCGGAAGTCTACTCAGACTTTGCTTCTCAACTTGAGCGATTATCTAGCTGAATCTGTTCGAAGGGCCTATCGAGTTGCTGGAGACTTAGTGTTTGGCTCGAAAATTGAAGGCGATAACCGCTTAGCTCGTCTCTCTTCAGAGCTTCCAAAACTTCGGCGCGATTCGCAGAGAGTGACCGTAGTATTTCCGAACGGTAAGTCAGTAAACGTAGCCTTGTGGGACCTAGTTAACTCTGGGCGAGGGCTTTTGTTTGGTCGCGGCCAAAGCATGCTCGGCTTCACAGATGCTAGTGGCAGAACTGTTTCGGACTCTAAAGCAGCGGCTACAGAAGGTTTTTCCACTCTACTTGCTGACATGCTTATCCAAGGATACGACGTTCAGGTGGATGGTAAATCCATTAGTAACGCTATACCGGATTCAGCTCTGGACGTGACAGCTTGGCTAGACGGAAAGCGCCTGGTAAGTCTCGGAGAGTTACTCCAGCGAGCTGAGAGACTTTCGTCCGGCAAGCGGTTGCTCTTGTTTAGATCTGAAGAAGAAGCCGGATTGTATGCAGGTCGGTTACCTCTCGGCCCCGGTGAAAAGAGACCAACTCCATTTAATGTACTCAGAGAGCTTACACCCTCGCAACTTGCCACGCAGCAACGCAGTTATGAGGGGCGTGGTTTTGCCACCCTTGTAGAGAACGAAGAGGACTTTGATCCTGACAACGCTGCACCTGCATCTACTAGACAGGATGATGATGTACCCGACACTTCTGACGCGCGTACGGCACCATCTACTATTCGACCAGTTGAAGAACCGCCGCTTTCTGCTAGAGAACAGGCGAAAGTCTCTACTGCTGTTACGAACATGGTTCGAGAGATCATAGATGATCTTTTAAAGACGCTGAATCTAAAGGACCCTCCGCGCATATACACGTTTGATCAACTCAGCTCTATGTCTCAAGAACAGCTTGAAGCGGAGTTTCCGAAAGGACTAGCGTTAATTCGTCTTAGCCTAAATCAGATGAGAGATAGGCCTTCTAAACTTGGACGGCATATTTCTGGTGAGCTTGGGAAGGTCATCATTTACCGTGAATCCGGGAACACTCTGCAGGACGCGCTGGTTGTTGCGCACGAAATTGGTCATAGCCTCTACAAAGAGGAGCGTGACAAAGCGCTAACAAACAAGGCCCTTCGCGATCGTTTGATTAAGGCCTTTAAGAACTCATCCTCGTTCAAGGGACTTAGCGAAAAGTATGGCTTTGAGAGAGGGTTTGAGGAGTGGTTCTCAGACCAAGTGGCTCTATGGGCAAACAAACGATATCGAAGACAGGTCAAGAGCCAACCTAAGACTCTTGTTGAGAGATTCTTTAAGGAGTTCGTCTCTCGTCTTGAACAACTCTGGAGAACGACTAGCGCGAGTCTGCGCCAACGACTCGGCGGTAAGTTAGGCGCGGTTGATCAAAGCTTTCAGGAGTTTATGGACGCAGTGCTCGAGTCTCGCCGCACTCAGGTGGCAGAGAACGGGTTGAGCTTCCCAGAAAGATTATTCGCTTATCAGCTAGATGACATGACGACGAACGCGGGCACCTCGAGCTTTGTTCAACGGTTAGCTAGCGGTGCGCAGCGTGCCGTCCGTAACCCAAAGCTCAGCCCATTACTTAGCATTATACGTACTGCAGACGGAATTATCCGAACTTTTGGCAACGATGTTATTGCTGACATGTTCTACGTTCGACCTGGAACGGGATCTAGGTTGGGGTTTGTCCAGGCCAGGACGATTGCTTGGAATAAACTGGAAACTAAGTTTAAAGAAGATGTTATGTCCGTGCAGGACGCCCGTAGTAATGAAGATGTATGGGCGGAAGCGGCTAGTGATGCGCCGACGTCTACACTGAGTGGTAGATCCTTAGCCATTCGAAAGTTCCTAGAGGACATGCATCGGGACTACATCACTCCGTCGAAGACGAAAATAGGGTTTATAGCAAACTACTACCCTCGCGCACTTAATCTTCAGGAGATTGCTAACCGACCACAGGAATTTATCAACTTGTTGGTTAGTAGCGGCGTATCTCGTTCCAAAGCAGAACGTTCTGTTAGTAGCCTCACGAATATCCAAACGGCCATTCAAAATGACATAGAGCCGCAGGCAGATATTCTTGAGCCTTCTAAACGTGCCGTCGAAGCTCTCGAGCTGACAAAGAATCTTACCCGTGATCAGCTAGGAGATTTCCTATCTCCGCCAGAGCAGTCTTTCTGGGAGTACGTGCGCCACACCGTAAAACGCGTTGAGTTTGATCGGGCAACGCTCGATGACGAAGGCAACAGCAAGCTTGAGGCGCAACTTAACACCTTGAATCCAGAGGACAAGGCGCGGGTGACTGAGCTCGTCGAAATGTACCTCGGGTACCGGCCGCCGCTTTCTCCTCATATGAGGACGCTTAACAGCTGGGGGCAACTCATTCAGACCGTTCTTATTTTGCCGTTTGCTCTTATTGGTTCTTTGACGGACCTTGCCGGGCCGTTGATTAACTCTCGTGAGTTTGCAGCTTTCGGTATGGCTTTAAAAGAGCTTGTTTCGACATTTAACAATCGCCAAGAAGCATTAAATTTTGCCAAGGAGCTTGGTGTAATTACATCTGAAAGCGCCGCTAACGCCTATGTGTCTTCGTCCGAAATGGACTTTATGACTCCGCAGGTGCGTGGGTACATGGATAAGTTCTTTGAAGCCATCGGTCTTACCTGGTTCACGAACTTCACTCGTGCTTTTGCAGCTAACATGGGTGTTCAATTTCTTATCACGCATGCGCAGAACACGACTAACAACCCTCGGTCAGAGCGGTACCTAGCGGAGTTTGGGGTGACGCGCGACGAGGTTATGACCTGGGTTAATAGTGGGAGACCACTCACAACACCCGAGGGTATAAAGGTCGCACAGGCCGTCACACGGTTTGTTGAGTCTTCTACTCTTCGTCCTAATGCAGCTGAGCGTCCGCCGTGGGGTTCAGACCCTCGATGGGCGCTAGTGTGGCAGTTAAAGGGTTACTTCTACTCAGTCGGCAAGGTAATTATTGGCGGTATACGCAGAGAGGCGATTGCTCGTGGGCTTTTAGACCCCGCTAATTCAACGGCGGACAGAAACGCGCAAATGCTATTGATGCTTGCGCTACCACTTGCTGCCACGTTGCCGCTGGCAATGCTCGGTATGGAACTGCGTGAGTACGCAAAGTACGGCTTGGCCTGGTTGCTACCAGGTGTTGACGCAAATCAAAGGTTCTTTAGAACAGACCGCATGGACTGGCCAGAGTATCTTGGTGAAGCGTTTAGTCGCACCGGGTTAACTGGTCCATTGGCTATTGTGTCAAGCATGAACCAAAGCGCTGAATGGGGGCGAAACCCCGTCGCCACAGCGCTTGGACCTACAGCTGAAATGGTCGACAAGATGTTTGGGCAAGGGTTCACCGTAGATAGGACCATCAAAAACGTCGCGCCGTTGTACAACATTGTTATGTAGTGAGGGCCTCAAAATGATGACCATGGTTAGTACATTTCTTTCGTTCTTAGCAGGGGGACTGCCAAAAATACTGACCCTCTTTCAAGACCGACAAGATAAGAAGCATGAACTCGCGCTAGTCATGGCGCAAAAGGAGCGGGAGCTCGCCCTGGCTGAGCGCGGTTTCATCGCGCAAGCCAAGGTCGAGGAGATAAAGCTCGAGCAGATCCAGACCGAGACCTCTGCTGAGGAGCGGGTCGCTCTGTATCAGCACGACACGGAGATTGGCAAAGGCGCATCCCAATGGATGATTAACCTACGCGCCTCGGTGCGCCCTGTCGTCACCTACATCTTTGTGCTGGAGCTAGTCGCGCTGAATGTTGCAGGTGTTTGGTATGCGTACACGACTGGAATCCCGTTCGCCACGGCAATGGAGAACGTGTTCTCTGATGATGAGATGTTAATTCTGTCCTCGATTATCGCTTTCTGGTTCGGGACGCAGGCGTTTAATAAAAAGTGAAAGTTTCCCCCGCTGTTATCAGAACGATCAAGCATCACGAAGGGGTGAGGACTAAGCCTTACCGCTGTCCGGCGTTGCTTTGGACGGTGGGCGTAGGCCATGTAATTGACCCAACCCATACGAGGATAAAGTATGAGGAACGGCGTAATATACCGATACCCCCTGGCTGGGATCGCGTCCTTACGATGGGAGAGGTGGACGCTATCCTTGCTCAAGACCTTACGCGGTTTGAGCGAGGCGTGGCCAGACTTTGCCCTGCTTCTATTGGTCGCCAAGGCATCTTCGACGCTCTGGTTTCCTTCAGTTTCAACGTGGGGCTCGGCAATCTGCAGCGCAGTGGGTTGCGTATGAAGACCAACCGGGGCGACTTTGAAGGGGCGGCAGAAGAATTTTTGAAATGGACCAAGGCCGGTGGTCGGGTCCTGCCGGGGTTAGTCAAGCGCCGCCAGGACGAAAGAGCCCTGTACTTATCGGGGGCGGCATGAGCAATTCCGTGCACCTAGACATTAGTCCTGCTAATATCAAGCGGGGCACCTCAACCTATACAACCAGAGGTTAGGATGGCTGAGAAGATAAAACTAGTTCAGGGCGATACCCGCCCGCAGGTGAGGGTCACGCTGACCGATGAAAACACAGGTGAGATTATTGACCTCACAGGTGCCACGGTCACGCTGCACTTTCGCGCGGTAGGTGGCACAACGCCGTTGTTCTCCAGACAAGGGATTGTGAATCCTGACGAAGCTGCGCTTGGCAAGGCAGTTATTGTTTGGCAGTCAGGCGACCTGAACGTCGATGCCGGTGACTACGAGGGCGAAGTAGAGGTGTACTGGTCCTCTAGCGGTGCCCGCCAGACTGTGTACGACCTGCTCAAGTTCCGTGTCCGTGAGGATATTGGGTGAAACTGACCGTTGCATGGCAAGCGCTCAAGAGCGCCGTTATAGCCTCCACGATTGCGGCTAAGTCTTCGGCTGGCGTTCTATCGGCAAATATTCAGGTAGCCGCGCTCAAGCTCGTCTATGAGATCGGTCTATTCCTGATTTTGCTGGAGCGCTCTGACCAATTCGATGTCAGCGACACGATGCGTCGTGACTTGAGCAAAAAGCTCTCGGATGCGTTTGGCGCAATTGATCGGTACGTATCACACTTTGACAAGACAGCTGCGGATGCCGCCGATATCACAGATGATCAGTTCCTAAGCTTTGCCAAGCACCTGCATGACAGCGCGGTCTTGGCAGAAACCCGCGTGTACTTGCTTGCTAAGGCACTGCAGGACAACCTCGGCGCTGCAGATCACCTGCAACACGCTTTCGCGAAGGCGCTGTTAGACGCTGGAACGGTGGCAGAGAACGCTGCGTTAGATGTGTACAAGAGCGCATCTGACGCTGCCCAGCTGATCGATGAGGCGCATACACAGTTTGCCAAGACGTTGGCGGATGTTGCTGTCACGGCGGACTTCGCCCATCGAAACATCAGCAAGCCGCTCCAAGATAGTATTAGCGCGACAGACGACCTCGATGGCGCTGCCACGATTGAAGATGATCAGGAGATGATCTACTTCAAGACGAACAGCGAAATGGCTGGCGTCAGTGATGTTTTCTATCGGCAGGTTAACTACGTTCGACACTTTAACGAGGATGGCTCTCTCGCTGATGTTCAGGTGAGGGCTGTTGAAAAGCCGTTTACCGAGTCGCTGCAGGTTGCAGACAGCGCGACTAAATCGTCTGAGAAAATCTTGTCAGAAGTTTTCTCGGCAATTGACCTCGCAGAAAAGTCGTCTACTAAGCCAGTTTCCAATGAAGTTTCGCTGACGGATACGGACAGTATCTCGGTTGGCAAAACTGTATCGGACACGGCTTCTTTCAGTGATGACTTTAAACGGGTTCTTATATTTTTAAGAAACCCGAGCGATTCGGCATCGGCAGCAGACGCGATAGCGTCAAGTCTCTCTAAACCAACGTCTGATGCATTTGCTGCATCAGAATTGATTGTCAAAAGCGCCGGTTTGGTAAAGGCAAATCTTGCGAGCGTAGCGAGTTCGGGAACGCTACGTTCTCAGGGCTATTGCGAGTTCTCATACTTCGCAGAAGATTATGTTGGCGATTCCCGTTCATTCACTTGATGTGAGGATCTTAAATTGAAAACTCTCGAAGACTTGAAGGTAAAGGGTCGCCTGAATATCGTTCTGCGCGACAAGGACGGCAACATCAAAGATCAGCGCGAGGTCGATAACCTTGTCGTTAACGCCGGTCTTGCGTACATCATCAGCCGCATGGTTGGCACGGCGAAGTCCGTCATGTCGCACATGGCGCTCGGCTCCGGTACGACCGCTGCAGCTGCGGGTCAGACTGACCTCGTCAGTTTGCTCGGTGATCGCGAAGCCCTTGACTCGACCACGATTGCTGGCGCGAACAACAACCAAGTTGTGTACGTCTCGTCGTTTGAGGCGGGGGATGCGACCGGAGCTGTAACCGAAGCGGGCATTTTCAACGCCTCGACTGCTGGTGACATGCTCTGCCGTACCGCGTTCTCAGTTGTCAACAAGGCTGCAGACGATGCGATGACGGTGACGTGGACAATCACTCTGTCCGCAGTCTAATGGCGGGGCGTGGCTCTCACGCCCTTCCTTTCCGTCACTAGTCGCTAGGGAAGCAGCATGGCAACGATTACTACTCGGGCTGGCAAAGGGTCTCCGCTGACCAACACTGAAGTTGATGCAAACTTTACGAACATCAACTCAGAGCTTGGTCAGAAGCTCACCGGAAATCAGACAGTCACTCTTAGCGGTGACGCGACTGGCTCCGGTGCGACTGCTATTGCGGTCACGCTTGCGAATTCCGGTGTGACGGCGGGGTCTTACGGTTCCTCAAGCGCGATCCCTGTCATTACGGTCGATGCGAAGGGCAGGCTGTCGAACGTCTCGACAGCAGCGGTTTCAATTCCGTCTGGCTCGTTGACTTTTACCGGTGATGTCACAGGCTCAGGCAATACTGGATCAAGTACCGCTTTGACGCTTGCAAACAGCGGAGCGACCGCTGGCACCTACACGAAGGTGACGGTTGACGCGAAGGGTCGCGTCACCACCGGCTCGTCACTTGCTTCGAGCGATGTCACGACCGCGCTCGGGTTCACGCCGTACAACAGCAGCAACCCGAGCGGCTATATCACAAGCTCGTCGCTGTCGAGCTATCTGCCGTTAACCGGCGGGACGCTGACTGGACAGCTCAATATCGATACGGGCACCAACCTGTCGTTTGGTAGCCAGACCCGGCAGATGATAAATCTGTGGGGCACCCAATACGGCATTGGCGTTCAAAGCGGCACCACGTATTTTAGGTCTGCCAGTAGATTCTCTTGGCATCGTGGCGGCTCTCACAATGACAGTGAGAATAACGCAGGTGGTGGCACTGTTGCTATGACACTTGATAGTGGCAATAGTTTGTATGTAACTGGGAACGTATTTAACGCTGGCAACCAAGTCCTCCACGCAGGTAACTACACCTCCTACAGCCCCTCGCTCACCGGCTCCGGTGCTTCCGGCACTTGGGGCATCAACATCAGCGGAAACGCAAACACCGCGTCTCTGGCGATTTGGTCGAATCAGTACAACTTCACCACCGCAGGGGCGGGATGGTATCGCGTTGCAACTACGGGAAGCGACGGTCGTGGCACTTATAATGTCGAACTGTTTTGCACAGGCGGCAGTCACAATCCTTCGCTGTTGCAGATTTGCGCGCAGGGAGACTGGGGCAACGACAAAATCGTCTATGCAAAATGGGACGGCAACTTCCCGGCAAACGCGGTACGCATCACGCGAGGCGCGAGTAACACGTTCCTTGAGGTGTATTTCACCACAACAATACTTGGCGCGACATTTCGCATCAACAGAACCGGGTTTGATACGTCGATTACTCCGTTCACTGGCAGCCTTCCGGCTGGCGGCGATACGGTAAAGGACACGCTTGACATAACAGCAAAGATAAATGCATCAACATTGTCGGTGTCTAACAGCACAACGGCGATACGGCTGGCAAGCGGTTATCACATTGGAATGGGCGATTGGGGGATGCGAAACACCACCCCCTATGGGTGGATTCAGTTCGGTCCAGCAAACAGCAGCTGGGCGCACATCTACGCCGACCGCACGTTCTACTTCAACCAAGAGCTATACGTCAACAACCAGCAGGTTCTCCACTCCGGTAACTACAGCAACTACTCTCTCCCGTTAAGCGGCGGGACGCTAACTGGCAGCGCGACGATTTCGGGCAACGGCAATGGGCTTTATTTTACTGGCGGGAACAATCGACTCTATTTTAGCGGCTATCGTGCAATGGAGGGCAGCACGAACGGCGCACAACTTCAAATAGGTGAGAGCTACAGCGCGACTTATTTGCAAAGTGCAAATAACTACGCGACAACGTCGAACCATGTAATTCTCCACGCCGGTAACTACACCTCTACACTAGATGGTCGTTATCTTTATGCAACATCTAATCCGAGTGTTGCAGGAAACTTCACTCTTTCCATTGGCAACAATGGCTCATACTCGTATGTCCAATCACATTCGAGTCAGCCGCTTGAGTTAAATCCCGTTGGAAACACGGTACGGATCGCCGGAAACATCGCTCTTCACGCTGGCAACTTCGGCAGCTACGCCCTGCCGTTAAGCGGCGGGACGCTTACCGGCACTCTTACCGGGACGACAGGTCGCTTCCAGAAAAACCAAACCGCTGGCGACTATACGACGGCTGCTCTTTGGACAGAGTCGTATGGCAACACCGCCACCGGCATTGCGTTTCACATCAGCGGTAACGTCGGCAAGTTCCTTGAGATGCGTACCAACGGCATCCTCTACTGGAACGGCGACACGGTCATCCATAGTGGAAACTACAACAGCTACGCGCTGCCGCTGTCTGGCGGGACGCTGACTGGTGCGCTTACAATAAATAACGCTGATTTATTACTGAATACTGGCGGTGTTAATACCTATGGATTGATACGCGGATATCCGAACTTCAACCATTTGACGACGTTCCGCGCCAATATTACCGGCTCTACCAGTACTCCGACTTACACACCCGGACATCAAATGTGTTTTGTCGAATACGCACAGGCAGGCGACTCTACCGGATGGTTCTTTAAGTCATCGGAACCGGGAACCTATTTGGAAGTGGCTCGCATCACGAGATCGGGTATTAACTGGAGCGGTAATACAGTTCTCCACGCCGGTAACTACACCTCCTACAGCCCGTCGCTGACCGGCACAGGCGCAAGCGGAACGTGGGGGATTAACATAACGGGAAGCCACTCCGGAACTCATACGAGTGAGTTGACGGCTCCTAATATGTCAATCGGCAATCAGGGTCGGTCGTCCCTTAACGCTGTTGGCGGGAACATCGGGTCAACCACCCCATCGTGGAACAACAGTCAGCTTGAGATAAAAAACACAGACGCGGGAACCGTCGCGATCGCGCTTCATCGCGCAGGGTACACATCAAATACGATTGATGTTCGTGACGGTAGCGGAATCCGCATCGATAGCCAGTTCGCTTTGCACGCCGGAAACTTCAGCAGCTACGCCCTGCCGTTAAGCGGCGGGACAGTCACCGGTCAGGTTTCGTTTACTACGACTAGCGATCACGCCATTTCTGTCGGAACTATTCGAGGTCGCGCTGTCGGAAGTCAAGGCGGTGAATTCATTCACCTGTACGAGCGAGTACACATCGGATCACCGTCTGGATGGGGGTCTCGCACCGCGCCAACATACGGTCTTTCAACATACGGGGGATGCGCTTTAGCAACTGACACAGGATCAGTCACCATTAGTGGACATACCGCTCTCCACGCTGGCAACTTCACATCCTACGCGCCATCGATAAACGGGAGTCAGTACACAGAGTGGATGCACTCTGATCGTGATTTTCCAAACGGTACGCTTATCACGACGAGTATCAACTACGCCGTTTCAAGCGGTGATCCGTTTGTACTTGAGATTCGCGGCAACTCTTACGGGAACATCGTTCCGCTAGACATTCAGTATCAAGGATATATTTACTACGACACGATCATCAATCACGGCGGTTTATCGAACGGTTACAACATCTCTGGACTCGTCGCCCTTAACGTCGGTGGCAATCTGTGCTTCTGGTTCCCATCGCAGGGCTACTGGAACGGATACAACGTCAAGGTATATACCGCATACGCCACCAAGGCGATCAACAAAGTAACGTCAATCACACACACCTCCAAGCCCAGCGGCACGAAAGAGGTGGGGCTGTCGGCGAACATCCGCCAGTCGTTGCACAGCGGTAACTACACCTCCTACAGCCCCTCGCTCACCGGTAGCGGCGCAAGCGGGACTTGGGGAATTTCTATCAGCGGTACTGCAAACGGTCTTAACAGTAGCAACTACATACAACGCTCGGGAACCTCTGGGAATCTAAATACGGATTTTACTAATGTCCCAGCCGGAACAGTTCGCCATGCTGGCGATGATCCAAACGTAGCAAATAGCCCCGGCGGTACTTGGTGGTTCTACGATCACTATCGGCACAGCAACGGCAGCAATTATTGGGGAACGCAAGTTGCTTGGGGCTGGGAGGATAACGCAAACAGCCTCGCGCAGCGAAACGTAAGTGGGAATAACTGGTCTGGCTGGGTGCGTTACTTAAACTCTAGCAACTTCAGCAGCTACGCCGTTCCGCTTGGCGGCGGGACGATGTCGGGTCGCCTCACTATCTCTCCCGGCTGGACGACGTCGGGTCGGAATTATTCAAATGAATGGATCGAGTTCGGAAATCACAGCGGCTTGTATTCTCCGCATAACAGCGCACATTTCTACCCAAACAACACCGAATACGGTTCATGGCGTATAGCCGGAAGCCGCTCAGGGTGGCACGGAATCTATTTCGACTCTGGGGCAAATCTAATGATGAACAGCTCGGAGGTTGGATTCCACCGAGCTGGACATGGGTGGCAGATGTGGTGGAGTGGCGGCACCGGCTACGTCCACAAGGGAAACCCCGGCGGCAGCACACAGGCAACTATTCTCGATAGCAGCAACTACTCCTCCTACACCATCCCGCTTGGCGGCGGCTGGTACGGATCTGGGATGCCCGGTTCTCGGGCGTATGGCGTACACGTCAGCGGCGGCGAGTTTGTGCTTGGAAACGGCTTGCCGAACGCTGGGCAGGTTGGCGTTCTGATCGACGGAGCCTACGTCGCTGGCGAGAACAACGGGTTCTGGTCGTTACCCGGCGACAGTACGTGGGGCGGTCGTCGTGGGATGTATTGGGACGGAACTTATCTTAACTTCACGACAAACAGCGCAACGACGCGGCACTCGGCTGTGTATTGTGACGGCAACATCACGGTCAGCGCGAACAACGCCACCGGAGGCGGAATTATCCTCGCCGATGACGGCGACATCGTTGACCTAAACGATGGTTATTGCTCAATGCGATTCAGTTACGGCGTCCGTGTTTTTTCAGCACACCGTGGCGGAAGCGCAGTCCACACCCTGCACAGCAACGGAAACTTTACAGCCTCGGGAAACGTAACAGCGTATTCAGATGAGACTCTCAAAAAGGACTGGGCGGAAATTCAAGGCGGGTATGTTGAGAAACTTGCCAGCCTGAAATGTGGCACATACACAAGAATAGATTCTGGATTGAGACAAGCCGGCGTCTCTGCTCAAGGGATGAGAGAAATACTTCAAGAAGTTGTCGGCGAGGATGACAAGGGAATACTTTCACTAGCCTACGGCAACGCCGCGATGGTGTCCGCTGTCGAACTTGCAAAAGAAATCGTCAATCTCAAGCGTGAGATTAAGATGATGAAATCGAAACTTAATTAAGGAGATTGATATGACTATCGTTTACTCTTACAAGGTCAACGCGGCTCGCGTTGGATCACAGGACAGCCTGACCGATGTGGTCAAAGAAGTTGAAGTAACCGTGACCGGAACTGACGGCGCGGCGAAGTTTGAACTTCCTGTTGTCGTCAAACTTGCCGATGCGGACGCTGATTCGTTCACGTCGTTTGCCTCGCTAACCGAAGAGCAGATCATCGGCTGGGTAGAGAACGACCCGTCGCTCGATGGCACGAAGGCGCACATCGCGTTTGTCGTCGAGAAGGAAAAGGCGAAGTTGGCTCTTGAGAACAAGCCGCTCCCGTGGGCGCCTGTTCCTGAAGCCGCTCCGGTGCCTCCGGCTGACGTTGCCGCCTAAAGATGCCGCTAGTTTCGTCAGGCGAGATCAGTATCGGTGGTTCGACCGCGAACCGCTCTATCAACTTAGAGTTGGGACGGTCTGCCACCGCTACGTCGAATCTCAACGAGTCGGCGCTGCGGACTCTAGCGGGCGTCGCAAGCGGGACGATCTCGCTCTCGAATTTCTATGGGAAATCGAACGCGAGTGTCGCGATCAGCAATCAGGAAGCAATGAACTTTTCACAGGCGGGGTTAGGCGGTACAGCGGTTGCTCGATATAAGCTCGACTCGAACGGCGCGGCATACCGCACAAATTATAATGGAACTCTTGTGTCTATTTCCGGCGAATGGTTGACGGGCGGGTCGGCGTCTCAGTTCGACGTGTATGCGACCTTCTCTGGCTCCGGCGGAACCGTGACCGGGACGACGGGTTCATGGATCAACCTCGGAACGACTCGCGAATGGACGCTCTCTGTTACGAACAACTTCGTGACGCGAAGCCTCGCAATCGAGATCCGACTCGCCTCAAGCGGGGCCGTCCTCGACTCGGCGACTATCGATTTTGAAGTAGATAGTGCGCAGTAACTTTGTGGCGCCCAATGCATCGCCCTAATAAGGGCATATAATACAAATCCCTAGGATTTGCCTAGGTCTTGTAGTGCTACTTTAAGGAGACTATTGTGAATCAGACTTTGAAATTTGAAGTGTCGGTGGAAGAGGCCAACCTCATTATTGGCTCTCTTGTGAAACAACCTTTCGAGGCCGTTGCTGGTCTTGTTGGGAAGTTGCAGCAGCAGGCTCAGTCTCAGATGCAGCCTCCGGCTGAAGCGCCTGAGCCGACCAAGAACTGAGGACGGCAATGGAAATCCAGCGAGATATCGGTCGGCATGACGCCCAGATTGAGGGACTTCAAGAAGACATGAAGTCCGTTAAGCAGGATGTTCACGACATCAAACTCATTCTTGCAGAAGCGAAGGGTGGATGGAGAACTTTGGTTGCTGTATCTGGACTCGCTGGATTTCTTGGGGCTGCGGTAGTGAAACTCATGTACTGGATCGGCTGGTTTAAGTGAGGGACGTATGTTCGAGAAAATCATGAATTGGCTTAAAAGTAAACTTGAGTCGGTCGAGAAGCCTGCTCAGGATTTTCTTATCGCAAGCCCTCACAAAACTGATAAGAAAAAAAAGAAAAAGAAAAACCGGAGGAAGTCATGAGTGACGATGTAAAGGCGTCCAAACTTGATCTTGGCGTGGCTGTTCTTGAAGACAAGATGAGATCCGCTTGGGATCTCATCAATAAGATGCGGGAGAAATAGTCAAATGATGACGATGGTATCCACATTCCTTTCTTTCCTCGCTGGCGGTCTCCCGAAGATCCTCAGTCTAGTTCAGGATCGTCAGGACAAGAAACACGAACTCGCTCTTGTTTCCGCGCAGAAAGAGCGTGAACTTGCTCTGGCTGAACGCGGCTTCATCGCGCAGGCCCGTGTAGAAGAAATCAAGTTAGAGCAGATTCAAACCCAGACTGCTGGCGAGGAGCGTCAAGCCCTTTACCAGCACGACATTGAGATTGGCAAAGGCGCGTCTCAGTGGATGATCAACCTCCGCGCATCTGTACGCCCTGTTGTGACGTACATCTTCGTGCTTGAGCTTGTTGCACTCAATGTGACAGGCATCTGGTATGCGTGGCATCAAGGAGTTCCGTTTGCCGTCGCAATGGACAACGTATTCTCTGATGACGAGATGTTGATTCTGTCGTCAATTATTGCTTTTTGGTTTGGGACTCAGGCGTTTGCGAAGAAGTGAAAGTCAGCCCTGCCGCCATCCAGATGATCAAGCACCACGAAGGGGTGAGGACTAAGCCTTACCGCTGTCCGGCGCTGCTTTGGACGGTGGGCGTGGGCCATGTCATTGACCCGGCACATGCGACGGTAAAGTATGAGGATCGCAAGAATCTACCGATACCAACAGGCTGGGATCGCATCCTTACGATGGGAGAGGTGGATGATTTACTTTCTCAAGACCTTGTGCGCTTTGAGCGGGGTGTTCTTAGAAATTGCCCTAGTGCTATTGGTCGCCAAGGGGTCTTTGATGCTCTTGTCTCTTTTTCATTCAACGTCGGTCTGGGAAATCTGCAACGCTCCTCTTTGCGGATGAAGACTAACCGAGGTGAACTGGAAGAGGCGGCTGAAGAGTTCATGAAGTGGACTAAGGGCGGTGGCCGGGTTCTTCCCGGTCTCGTTTTGAGGCGCCGCGACGAACGCGCATTGTATTTATCGCAGTCCGCTTTGCGGATGAATGATATTGGGTGAATCATGGCTGTATTCAAAATCCAGTTCTTCAGCGGCAAGATCACGAAGATCTCGCCTCGTCTCATTCCAGAGGACTCCGCTCAGATCGCAAGCAATTTGAATCTTGAGTCTGGTCAAATCCAGCCGCTCAAGGGGAACCTTGCGACCGGAACCATGATTGCTGGCCCTGTGCAGACCATATTCAGGTACGCAAGCAACATTTGGTTTCAGTTCAACGCGATCGTTGACATCGTAAAGAGTCCGATTCCGGAAGACATTCACGGTCGCGTGTATATCACTGGGTCAACGTACCCGCGTATGACCAACAATGTTGGCGCGACCGCTGGCCCTCCGTACCCGGGAGTTCTGTATCGACTTGGCTTGCCGAAACCGGCAAAGCCTGTTGCAACAATCTCTGGAACAGAGACGGCTGGTTCGACGGCGCAGGACATTGCGTATGTCTTGACGCTGGTGACGGCATTTGGCGAAGAGTCTCCGCCGTCTGAGGTAACCACCTCTGACATAGTAAGTTGGAAGCCGGGGCAAACGCGAACTGTCGCGATCCCCGCTTTCCCGACTGGCGACTACTACACGACCGGTAGAAAGTTCCGTCTTTACAGAACCGACTCTGCTGGTTCGTTCCGCTTCGTGACGGATATTAACACCGCTTCCTCGAACTACGAAGATAGCGTCCCAGACTCTTCGCTTGGCGAAGTGATCCCGTCTCAGACTTGGGAAGCCCCTCCTGATGAAGTGTCCGGACAGCATCCTGACGGTCAGCTGCTTGGTTTAACTCAGCTGCCTAACGGCATTCTCGCTGGATACACGGGCAACACGGTTTGCTTCTCGGAGGCTTACCTGCCGCATGCATGGCCGACTGACTATCAAGTCTCCGTGGCAAGCCCGGTCGTGGCTATGGCTTCCATCGCCCCCGGTCTTTTCGTGGCGACATCTGGAAAGCCAGTCCTGATCCAAGGCAATAGCCCTGCGGGAATGTCTGTTCAAGAACTAGACGCCAACTTCCCGTGCGTCTCGAAGCGTTCTATGGTCGATATGGGCGAGTATGCGATCTACGCCTCACCGTCAGGTCTTGTGGCTGCCGGAGCGGATGGCATCCGTGTAGTGACGCAAGAGATCCTGTCGAAGGATCAGTGGGCGGCGTATAACCCGTCAACCATCCACGCCTACCAGCACAACGGAAAGTACGTTGCCTTCAACGGAACTTCTGGCTTCGTCTTCGATCCAAGGGGCGAGAAGAATGCGTGGATCGATCTCGACTTCACGGCAACCGCTGGCTTCTACGCCCGTGATGAAGACGCTCTCTATCTTTTGATCTCAGGACAGTTGTACAAGTTCGACTCAGGTACGCCACTGACGTACACTTGGAAGTCGAAGCAGTTCTATTCGCCTCGCGCATTTTGCCCTCAAGCGGCCAGAGTCGATGCAGGGTCTTACCCGCTCACCTTTAAGTTGTACGCTGACGGCGCGTTGAAACATACGCAGACCGTCGCTAACTCTCTTTCATTCACGCTTCCATCTGGCTACACAGCCAACCAGTTTGAGATTGAGGTCTCTGGAACCTCAACGATCAACTATGTTGGAGTGGCGGACAACAGACAAGAACTATGAAGGTAGGCGTACCAAGCGGCGTTTTCCGTCCGATTGACTCCATCGAAAGACAGAGGGAGTTAGTCGAGACGTTGACTGGGCAGCGAGGCGATCCGCTTGATCGGGCGGTCACCTATCGAGATCTTGTCGATGAAGGATTCGCAACGCTTTCTGGTACTGGAATTCTTAGCGGCGGAACAGGCACTCTCAAGCCGAAGCCGCAACCACCGGGCGGACTTCCTGCACCACCTGTTCCGGTAAACCTTCAGGCATCCGGAGGCTTTGCTGCGATCTTGCTTGACTGGCAGTACGAGGCTTATGAAGGTCACTCCCATACTGAGGTATGGAGAGCGTCCAGCAATAACCTTGGAAATGCCTTGCTTGTCGGAACGACTGCGGCAAAGGTTTATACCGATTACGTTACGCAGACAGGAACTACTTTTTACTACTGGGTGAGAAACGTCAGTATCTCCGGGGAGATGTCTGCCTACAATTCAACTAACGGCACTCCGGCAGCGCTGTCTACAGACCCCGGTTTGTTGATCGATTTGCTGACTGGCGAGATCTCAAGTTCGATGCTTGATGCCGCGTTGGGTTCTCGACTGACAAACATCGAGAGTACCAACACATCGATTCAGACTCAGATCACCGATCTGTACACGACGTTCGGAAACTCTCAGTCATCCGCTGACAATCTTGCCGCCGCTCAGGCAGCGGCAGCCGCTGCGACTGCGGCGAAAGTAGACGCAATCGGCGCAAAAGATGCGGCGATTCAGGCGAAGGTTGATGCCATCGCCGCGAAAGATGGATCGATTGTTGCAAAAGACTCTGCTGTTGCTGCGCAAACCGCAGCAAATACATCTGCCAATAACGCAGCATCTTCTGCAACAACCGCTTCAACTCACGCTGCGACAT
>Ga0194116_10000423_pt1 | contig 76817 bp, 83 predicted proteins | sample TA2MahsurfametaG_4_FD_148617 | JGI IMG/M metagenome (GOLD analysis project Ga0194116, IMG submission 148617) | Freshwater microbial communities from Lake Tanganyika, Tanzania - TA2015008 Mahale S9 surface | ecosystem: Environmental > Aquatic > Freshwater > Lake | place: Tanzania: Lake...
CTAGACGGCACTAGCATTTGGGACTACGACTATGCTAAACACGGCATGCAGGTTAATGTTACGCACATAGGCGTTACAGAATACGACGACGAAGACTGCAACAAAGCGATTTATGTTACGCACGACGCAGGCTGGCAAATTTACACAGACACAGGCTTTGAGGCTAGCATTAGTGCTGTGCTAGGCTTTACTGTTACGTTTACAGAGCAGGGCATGCAAGAGGACGGACACGCTAGCATGGAGTAGCACTACGCAACACAGCACACTTGACAATTTGAGTGTGCTGTGTTATACTGTTTTTGTTGTTAGTTAGTAAACAAACAAATAGGAGCGTATATGCAAAACAAAGCAACAGACAAGCAGTTTACAGACATATTTGCTACGACACTTGCAAGTGTGCAACAGTACATAGACTTTTGTAAACTGTGCAAAGTAGTAGACGCTGACTTAGACACAGCAGACTTAATTGCACAAGTAAACACGCACTTTGACGACGTAGCACATATTACTAGTGCGCTAGCAGAGTTTGCGCAGACTAAAAACATGCAAGACTTGCACACTAAAATTATGCGACAAGACACTTTTGTGCGCGAGTATTTTATAGACACATTGCAGTACATAGAGCAAAGTAAAAATTACACGGGCTACTGCGCCTGCTTGTAATATAAACGCAGTGTGCGCATGTTAGTGTGCGCACACTAACCCCCCCAGACCCCCTGTTAAGCAGGCAAAAATTGGTTGACAATTTGATTGGTCGGTAGTATACTAATGACACTGGGACATTGAAAGGAGCGAACGATGTTTAGACTTATCGGTATTGCCGCAGTCTTGTATGTGGGTTGGATCACCGGCATCATCCAGGCCACGCTGATCCTCATGGCCGCAGGGCTGACCACGATCGCGGGGCTGTAATGCCTAGATATACATTCAGCCGCGCCTCTGTGATAGACGAGATCTTCACTGTGGATGCGGCTGATCTAGAGGCTGCACAGCAGATGGTCTACGATGGAGATCCTAAGGTCAAGATAGAACAGGGCGAGTGGATAGATTGGTATCACCAAGAATACACCCTGGAATCGGAGGAAGACGACCTAGTCACATTCCTACGCACCAAGGATCGAATCGGTTGACAATTTGGCTCACAGGTAGTATACTAAGAACATGATGACGTTAACCGCACTTAAATGGCTAGGCACTGGGTTTACCATCCTAGGCGCACTACTAACCAGCCTGGGCGACTGGGATCCCCTGAACGTGATCGCATTCAACCTGGGCGCGGGATTTTGGCTGTGGGCTAGCATCCGTATGCGAGACTCTGCGCTGATAACCGTGAATGCTGTGTTGTTGACAATCTATGCGTTTGGTAGTATACTAAGATTACAGTGAACGATAAGGAGCGAACCGAAATGGACGACGTATTCGACGAACAGTTGGCACAGGAAGGCTACCGGGTCTGGGCAGTGGACGGGAAATTCCTGCTCATAGACGTGTTGGGCGAGTTCATAGACTCTGAGCACACCACCTTAGAGGCCCTGCGAGAGTACTGTGCCAAGAACGTGTTTACTTTCTACTAAGGAGACTGGGATGAAGACTTCCTCAGCAGCGGCCATGGGCTTCCTGGGACTGCTCATGGTCATGGGCGCGGTGGGCGGCATGGAAGATCCTGCCAAGATGGACTATTTCGTGGAGCAACTGGCCATAGCCCTAACAGGACTTGGTCTGATGTTCTGTGCGACGCTGGGCCTAGAGAATTCCCAGTACTGGGACCAAAGGTAACGGGATGATCACTATCACGGGACTCACTGAACTGCAGCGAGACATCGCTGATCGCTTGTGGGCATTGGACACCACGGAGGCGGTAGAGCAGTACATCTCCACGCTGCCCAAGTCGCTGCGGCGCCAAGCATGGGTGGTCCAGCAGATGATCATAGCAGCAGAACTAGACTCTTACATGGAGATCACGGATGAACTACACGATTATCTGCATAGCCGCTAGCCTAGTCCTAGTGCAGGGCTGTGCTACACGCGACCCACGCGATGCACCTTGGGATCCTCCACAGGGTCGGCTGCTGTTCGAGCAGATCCCCCCATGGGATGATCGTGCCCACAGGGTCTGCTGTGGCCACCTGAGGAGGTGTGAGCCTCACCAGTCACCGAGGTGCTGAGGGGTCTATGGTGGTGAGGGGTCTATGGTGGTCGACCGGTATACAGCGTAGCATGTTAGTGTGCGCTAACTTAGGCTAGTGGTCTAAAATCACCACCCTGAAAACCTAAGTACTCCACCTAAATTTTTTGCGCGGCCAATTTTTTCCCCTGCAGGACCCATTTCAGCAGTAAATAGTCTTATGACTACCTTACACACTTTCGGCTGTTCTATCACACAGGGTTTTGCCCTACCCGATGTTGTACAGCCTTTAACTGATGATCAAGGCCGTGTGCTGCCAGGTTATCTAGCCTCTAATATGCTGGAGTCAGGTGAGGCACAATGGGAAGACATACACGTATATGCACCTTCAAATCACGCTTGGCCTGCGGTCTTGGCAGCAAAGCTGGGCGTGCCAGTTAATAATCATGCTCGTCGTGGTGCCTGCTTTAATCAAATCGCCCGCCAGTGTGCTGCCAATCAGGGCAGTATACAACCCCAAGACACAGTCATAGTCATGTGGACTTATCTGAGCCGTGTCAGCCTACAGTGGCCCGCTCGTACCGCAGTGCCATTCTGCAACATGGTAGATCCTGGTTGGGGTTGGACTAGCCGTATTTTACCAGGATTTAACAAGTTTTTTGGCTTGAGCAGATCATCACCACGGTCCCAGGCACAAGACCAGGATCACTACACGTACATAGAATCTCGGGCTCGCTTGGCCTTGGATCCCAGATCAGTCTATGATCAATACCATCAGAATCTAGTCACAGTGGTCACAGTGGATGGACTGCTGCGAAGCACAGGTGCTCGAGTCATACATCTATCAGTGGAAGTACAGCCATATATGGAGCAACTGGTTCAGGCTCAGCGTGAGCTCGCCATTAATCTTCGTGAGTATTCTGCCATTCCTGATCCCTGTGAGTGGTACGCTGTCTCAGTAGATCACGCCTCAGCTAGAATCATACATGATCCTCGTATACCGCCCGCAGAAAACGACATGCACCCTTCGGTCACACATCACAGCAACTTCGCTGATCTGATCTATGATCGCTATTTTACCGCTGACCGCTGCGCTGCTTCGCAGCCTTAAAAAATTTTTACGCTGCCCTTGGGAATATATACTATATGATTTGGGAAACTCCTACACGCAGCCTAGTTAAAACCGTTATCTATCGCGTATGGGTTTTGATCACTACTTATATAATGCTCTTAGTCACTGGACAGAGTCTAGAATCAGCACTCGTTCCCACTCTAGTTATTAATGCCATATGGATGACTTCATTCTACGTCTATGATCGTATCTGGGCCAGGATCTCCTGGGGGCGCAGATAAATACTTGACGAGGAGCAACGATATGGCCAATACCACGAAAAAAACCCTAGAAGACACCCGAGAAACAGAACGGCAGAATCAAGGTCGCGAACCAGAAGGTCGCGCACGAGTGATGCCCCAGCCCATGGGCAGTGATTTCAGTGACGTCACTGCCACACCCCATAATCCACAACAGTACGATCCCACCACGCAGGGACTGAGACCAGTTTAATCCCAGATGGATCACAGTGTCCGCCAACAGTTCCAGCAGTTGGTAGAAGATCACAGCCAGGCAGTGGGTTTCGCAGCACCACAGAGTCTCAGAGACTATCTAGCTCTGATCTTGGCCGAACGCTTTGATCGCCCCGGATTCATACCCGAGCCCACGTTCGCAGAAGCCTATCTCAGGCTGTATTCTGCATACCGGCCCGGTGTCTATCGTGAGTTCGCTGATTCTACCTTGGTGTTCTGCAGCCTACTACCAGAATACGGTCAGCGCCGGGGCATCAGCAGGGACTACTATGCCAGTCTAGCCATATCTACCTACTACAGTTTAGCCGATCTCGCACACGACGATCGCTACACCCAGTTGGGCAATTGGTTCTATACCTGCCAGGGTTTCCTCTGCAGCCTGCTGCATCCACAAAGACACCTACGGTTAGTCGAACTGGACTAACTACTGGATGATACATGACATCACTGATCTATTGTCACCGCAGATGGCTGCCTACATGCGAGAGAAGTTTTCCAGCCCTGAGATACCCTGGTTCTACCTACCTTTCACTGCCAATCCACAGGATCTAGGCTCGCTGCCCCAGTATGCGGGATCTTTCAGCCATCTGGTCTACAAAAACGATGAAGCAGCTTCACCATTGGCTGAAGCAGCCATACAGATCCTGATCACTGCCTGCGATCGCACTGGCCAAGATCTGCAGGAAGTCATACGCATACGGCTGGGGTTCAGCACACGCACACCCCGTCAGATACAGCACTCGCCGCATCGCGATCAGCAGTACCCGCATCGCGCAGGCATATGGTATCCCATCACCTCATCGGGTGACACCGTGATCTTCGCAGAAACCGCTCCTAGCCGGCGCTACACCGAAGTCTATCGTAGATCTCCTGTAGCCAATTCGTGGATAGATTTCCCCGGCGAGCACATGCATGCGTCTACCACTCCGGATCAGCATGAAACAAGGATCGTTCTCAACTACAACTACACGGTCCGAGGTGATCCCCCGGCGCCTCGATAAAAATCTGCGCTGTGCTCCGCAGAAAAAATTTTGCGCTGCGCGGATCGATTGACCACACCAGTGCTAAATACTTGACAAGGAGAAGTCTATGAAAGCATGGAAGATCATGGCACGCAACACACGCACCCATATACGCATCCAAAAGCAGTTTCTAGACGGCTACGTGATCACTGATCGAGCGGTGGCCAATCAAGAAGCGCAGAGATTCGCTCGAGCACAGGCAGATCGCAGCCGTGAGCCTTGGATCGCAGAAATCGCAGAGTACGAAGTGGGCTCTAGGCCCGGCGTTCAGTGATATAGATAGTTGACAGTTTCAGAGTTTTCTCTGTAGACAGCAGCACCATTCTTCAAGTGGAATCTACGGGCCATGTCTGTTTTTGGGCTCAGGGTCACGGAGGTCTCGATCTCGGGGCGCCCTCGGCACCACGATCCCAGCGGAAAAAAATCTCAGATGATAATTACTAGACATGCCTACCATCTACGTTTTCGGTGATTCGTTCACTGTGCCCAATCAAATCTACTCCGGCGCATCCCTCCACGGACTTTATGCCAGCCCCGGCGAAAGCTGGCAGCAGGGGCAGCCTCGTCCCAAGACCGCGACCTGGATCAATCTAGTGGCTGCTGCGCTGAGCCAACAGCATCTAGATCTGGATCTGATCAATCACAGCCAGCACGGAGTAGCACAGGATTTCTGCTGGACCCAGATCAACAAGGCCATGCCAGTGATCAATCCCGATGACTACGTGATAGTGGCGGTCACGCATCCCAATAGATTCTGGTACATCCACGAACATCCCAATCTGTCAAATCACCACATCATACACATTGACCAGTATCTGGAAAAAGAGCAGGCACAGGCCATAAAACTGTTCATGCAGCACATACAGCGGCCCGAACTGGACACTCTACACCAGACCAATCGCATGAAGAGCCTGGCCTACGAAGTGCTGAAACGAGGACTGCGCAGACCATTGATGATCAACTGTTTCGCCACGGATATCACAGAAGTTGACAGCATAGAAGAACTGGCCTGGGCCCAGGGCAATCTCTTCACTATACAGGCGCAGGAATATCTCCGAGGTAAAGACGACAGTGCCAATTTTTTCAAAGGCATAGACTGCAGATACAATCATCTCTGCCTCAGCAATCACAGGATCTTGGCTGACAAGGTCGTCGCGGCTTTCACAGAAGGCGCGGTGGTCGATCTAGATCAGGGATTCTATCAAGGACTGTTGAAGGATGGCGTGCTAGATGACCTAGAGTTTTGCCAGAGAGAGTTGGACTGGGACAAGATGCAGTTCATCACACAGCAGCAACAGCAGCAAAAACGCACATGGATGAAATTGAGATAATATGAGTAGATTATTCGTGATCGGAGACAGTTTTTCAGCCAGCCCAAAGAAAGGCGACGAAACCAAGAATTGGTGCAGATTGTTGGCAGAACGGTTGCATCAAGAAACCGGACGAGATATCACGCTGATCAACAACAGTCTGGTGGGAACCAGCCAAGAATGGTGCTGGACGCATCTGCAGATTTGGTTGAACTATGAAATGACTGCAGATGATTACCTGGTGATCTGCCTCACGCATCCCAGCAGGGTATGGTTCTTGGATCACATGCCCGAAATGACCAATGCCAACATAATCGATCTAGATCGTTGGGTCACCAAAGAAGAAGCCAAAGCCATAGAACTCTATATCAGATACATACAGCGTCCCATGATAGATCTCATGAACGTCAATAACAGATTGGCCTATGTGGCCTATCAGACGCAGCGCAGATCTCTAAGGAAACCTTTGATCATCAAATGCTTCGATCAAGATTTGGATCAGGCCGTGGAATTCCCGGAACTTTTGATCGCTCAAGGATCTCTGATGTCAGACGTGCAGTATCATGAATTTGATGATCCCGAAGCAGAAAGAGAAAATAGATTTTGGCGAGGCATAGACTGCAGATATAATCATCTCTGCCTCAGCAATCACGAGATCTTGGTCCAGAAATTGCTGGACAGTTTTGTATCTGGACAGGCCCTGGATCTCCAATCTGGATTCCATAGGGCGCTATTGAAACCAGGGGCGCTGGATGATATAGAATTCTGCCAGAGAGAACTGGACATGCAGACCAGGAAAAACAATCTCGAGAATACCGATAAATTCAAGCCTATCATACCTTGGGCCAAACGAGTGGGTGTCAAAACCGGCCAAATAGATGCCTGATCGTTGACAGATGTGATAAATTAGTGTATACTAGCAGTATCTTTAAAGGAGAATCAAATGGATCGTAGTCTTTCAGCCGTAGAAAGCCTAAACACAGCAGTAGCGGGTGTTTTGGGTCGTATGGCAGTGGGTGTTTTCGCTACTTTGGTCGCAGCCGCCGTCATCAACGCCATGGGTCTAGTGCCCGTGCTGTTTGGCGGCATCCTAGGATATGTGATCATCTTCGCTCCTCTCGGTATGAGCCTGTTCCTGGCCTGGAAGGGTGCAGAAATGTCGGAGAGCACCATCAAGGCATGGTATTTTGCCTTTGCTGCTGTGATGGGTGTCAGCCTTAGTCTGATCATCAGCATGTTTACCACAGCCTCGATAGTCAATGCTCTAATTGGTACCACTGTGAGTTTTGGTGCCTTGGCAGCATGGGGATACTTCACCAAACGTGATATATCTGGATGGGGACCATTCTTGTTCGCAGGTGTCATCGGATTGATCGTGGCAGGTATCGCTAACATCTTTATCGCTAGCACCGCTCTGCAGATGACCTTGAATGTGTTGACCATCTTGATCTTCCTAGGACTCACAGCCTATGACATGAATCGCATCCGTGATATGTTCTGGTCAGCCAGCGAAAGCGAAATCGCTAGGCTGCAGTGGTTTGGAGCACTGAGCCTCTACATCAACTTTATCAATATTTTCGTGAGCCTACTGCAGTTATTTGGCAATAGAGAATAATCGACCTAGCAACAAAACAAAACCCGCTTCGGCGGGTTTTTTATTAATCTAAAATATTATTCTGCTGTTCTAGACTTAGTTCTTGATCTTCTAGATCTCTTATTATTTCGCTCAGTTGGTCGATGATACCTAGATTCCTTAATATCTTAAACACGAGGTTTTCCACAGACCATTCTCCCGCTCGTTCTAATCCTGCTTTGCGCATCTTGGTGACTTTCTCTTTGGCCAATCGAAGTTTGTTGATATCTTTGCTGAGCATAGCGATCTCAATATCATGCATCACGGAATCTTTTTTGGCTTCAACTGAGGCATCATCGATTTTAGGTTTGACCTTTTTAGGTTCGACCAGCCATCGATCTTTGGCTAGGCTATAAACACCTGTGCTATGATGAGGTTCGTCTTCGCCTTGCACATAACATTCTACAGGTAGTCCTTTGATAGTGATATTATGCTGTTCTCCCCATAATGCTTTCTTTGCATTATAGAGTTCTCGTTGTTCGTCTGTGGGGGTTCCGGGAACTATGAGATGCAGATCTAGATCTGAATACTGTGTCCAAGTGTAGTTAGCGTTAGATCCGGTTATGGTATAATCGGTGATTTCTAGATCTATGCCTACGAATTCTTCAAAGGCGCGAGCGATTTCTATGAGTTTAGATTCGACCGCAGGATCTAACTGCTCATCCTGCCAGATCTTAGGATTTAACTGTTTGTTGACAGTGACGTAATCTGCTCGTTCGTGTAGTTCTCGTAGACGCATCCATTATTTAGCCCACATCAAATGATAGGTTAATAGAGTATTTTCGTCGTAGATCTCTGCCATCAATCTTACGCTAGATCCAGAGTGGTCTAGAACTAATTGACAGCAGGTCTTAGGTTGTTTTAGCAACCAGGAAATTTCATCCTGACCTACTTCTTTCTGCACCTTCGGCCAATCTATATCGTAATAATTAGCAGATTCGTCTGTGGTATATTCCCACTCAGCGAGTTTAAAACGGTGCGTCTTCATCTGCATTCATATTGTTCAAGATTTCACGCAACTTCGTACTTTCAACGTGCCCTCGTATCTTGCCAACTGATGCACCTTCGCTAGGTTCTTCTCTCTGTACTTCTGTTTTGCGTTTGATACTTTCAATGATACTGGTAGCACCACGACTCGCACCATTGTGGCTTTCTTGTTCTTCCTCAGGTAGATCACTGATCTTCAGTGTTTCTAGATTGAATTCTAGATCTACTTTTTGTCCTACACCGCTAGAACTACGAGTTTTCATCAGCTGTATCTGATAGCGCCCACGCTCACGCATGGCACGTGATGTAAAGATACCGAACACATTGTCTGCGGTCTGGATCTTGGATAATCCACCTGAGATGTGGCTGTGATCGAATTCTACTTCTTCTACGGCACCTCGATTCAACTGTGCAGCCGTGACCAATATGCATTGTCTCTCTACTGCGAGATTTCTTAATTCTTCCGATACATATTTGTCTTTGATGAATAGATCCGCGGGTGAAATCTTTTTACTGATAGGCATCAATAGATCTAGATAATCTACCAATAGCACATCGACCTTCCTAGTGGTTTTGATTTCGTACTCTTTTAGGTAAGCACGTATGTCATTGGCAGTTTTACCAGAAGGCATATATTTGACCTGATATGCGCCTGATTTTTTACCGATGATCCTAACTTTCATTTCGACATCGTCTAGTTCTTTAAAAATCTCTTTGGTATGGATTCCTGTAGTCATGGCATCCATGCGCATACAGACTAGATCTTCTGAAAGTTCTAGGGTTAGATAAACGACATTTAATCCCTGGAGAGCCCAGTTGACTCCTAGATTAGCCAGGAACAAGGATTTACCTGCACCAGAACCCCCTGCGAAGATATTGAGCTCGCCTCTATTCATACCACCGAACAATCTTCGATCGAGGCTAGGCCATCCTGTTGAGATCTGCCCATTCTTATCTTTGATTCGCATCAATCTAGCACGGGGATCTTCAAAATAGTTTGTTCCCATATCTTTGGCTAGTCCTATCTGTACTGCTTCCTTGATCATGACTTCGACAGCACCATAATCTTTTTTCTCTAATAGATCTGCTGAATTAATGATTGCACGTTCTAATGCTTTATGTCTAGTGAAGTTTTCAAATTCATCCATCAACCAATCTAAATGGCCTTCCTTGGCTTCTTCTGGTTTCCTCAACCCTACTTTACAGGTAGCATTGACCATTTCATAGTCAGGCAACACAGAATACTGTTTGGCATATTCATTGATGAACTCTGCGGCATCTTGTAATTTGCGGTCAAATAAAGTGTGATCGAATATTCCTTGGCATCGCACAAATGTTTCAGCATCTGCCAGCATGAGTTCTAGATATAGTTTTTGTTCTTCGTATCCGTAATCTTTAATCATAATATAACGTAATCAATTATAAGACATTTCCTTGGAATGGATTTCACAGGATATACTCCATGGAATACATCTCCTTTTGCTATTATACACTTTCCTGGTTCTGGAAGTAAAGCCTTATAACAGGGAGGATTACCGTCTGTCATAAAAGCGTAAAAGGCCCCGTGTAGATCTTCTTTTTCATCTAAATTCTGTTCTTTAACAGCCTCTGTATAAATTATCTGTGTGATAGATTTTTTTCCGTGGCTATGGACGCTTTGCCAACCACCTTCTCGATAATCTACCATCCAACTTATCGCTGGCTCTATATCATAATAGATACAATTTTCATACAGACGTTTTCGAGTCCACTTCGCTATCTTTTCTACGATCGGAAAAAATATTGCTGGATCTATCATTTCACTTTCGCCATAAAACCGATGATTTATTCTTGTAGATAATTCAGGATCTCTCCACATAGGAAATTGCCAGGCATTAAATGACGAAGTTTCACGGCTATAGTCTTTTTTAGAATCACCGATTGTAAAAGGTTTTATATCCTCATAATCGTTATAATATGAATCTAATAAAAATTGATTGCCGCAGACATAAAGATTATTGGTCATTTTATTTCTATGTGCTTAGCCAGTTCGCCTTTCCAATCGATCCTAATCTGTCGGCGATACAGTGCTGCACCAATGGCACTGCTGGCATCACCGGGGATCGGCAAACTCCATATACGATCATATTGTCCTGACAATTTTTTGTTGAATTTGCTGTTCATGGCGCAGCCACCCATGTATACTAGATTTTTACTAGGCGCTAATTTTTTTGCCCAATCGAAAACATGTTGGGCCTGCACCTCGAATTCTTCTTGCACAGCAGCAGCCAGATCAAAAATATTTTGTTGATCCATATCTAGAAATGGCCAATTCCAAACACCTCTATGTAAATTATATCTCATGGTGAGATCTGATCTCCAATATTTTTTGACCAAATCTCTATACCTCCCGGGATCGCCCCGATCGCTTAATTTTTGCAAAACGTGTTCTTCACCCAACGGTTTCAAACCAACTAAATCTGTGAATGCCGAATAAAATATACCAAGGCTAGTCGGATAAGATCTGCTAAACACCTTTTCTAACTTCATATTGTCGGCCTGCCATATAGATATGCTTTCCCATTCCCCTATGGCATCTATCACCACCACAGAGGCTTGATCAAAAGGACTAGTATAATACCCGGCTGCGGCATGACTGAGATGATGATCCATGTATGAAATCTTTACTTTTGGCCATCCCAGTTTTTTTAGATATCTACTCGGTATATCGTTTAAATCAAATGCAGCATAAAACTGTCCTGCATACACCTGCCTACACTTTTTCCACAGGGGTCGTTCATACCAAACGATTTCATCCGGCGACCTACCATTGCTATGATTTAGCGCATCGAAATAGATCCTTGAACAGAGATATTGATCACCGATTGAGCCAGAATATTCAGCACTGCGTTTCCAAAATTTTAAACCGGTGTCATCAACGACAGCGATACTGGCGTCGTGATTGAGGGCATTGATACCCCATGTAATCATATCATCATTCCTCTTTGACATTCTACCTTATATATCATAATATATTCTGGGATATGTATCATAGATAATAGAGCCAAAAATGAGAAAGTGGCTGCCATAAATCCTAGGAAGAAAGAGAAAAGATATTTTTTCATTTGTATATAAATGGATCTCTTTTTTTAAGTTCTTCTAGTCTTTTTTTCCAAGCACGATTTTGCTGGTATCGCTTATACGGCCAAACAATAAAATCTATAATTTTTTTAAACATCTGTCTTCTCCAATTCAGCAAACTTATTCAAAAGTTTTCTTTTTTCTATTTCGATTTTCGCAGGATTGTCTGTGGCGGATTTTATTAGATCGACAATGACAAATAATTTGCCATATCTTTTCACAGCGTCTGCGCAGTCTTTAATGTCATCTTCCCAGTTAGGAAAAGCCACGCTCCAACCTAATTTCTGTGCCTGTGCAATCAAGATCAATCCTGCAAGATCTTGATCGGGAACGATTATAGTTTCTTTGCCTATATCATTAATTATTCTGCTCTGCTGATCTGATACCTCGTTAGTGAGCAAAGCCACACCTCCGATGCTCAAGGCATCGAATGGTCCCTCTGCTACAAATAGATATTTGTATTCTTCTTTCTGTGCATCTACGTTATAAACGAAAAATGGATGTTGATCTGAAAGATATTTAGGTCGACCTTCTCCGATTTTTCTAGCGGTATTGCCTACGATTTTACCATGATAGAAAAAGGGAATGATCACTCGATTAGCGTAGCCTGGAGCGGGCGACCAATAAAAATTTTCACTGATAGGATCAAATCCTCGTTGATAAACATAATCGATCACCGGTTCCAGATCATCGGCGATTTCTCCGAGATACCCACTATTGACCCAATCGTTGATAGGCATAGATCCTTCGGGTAACGTTTTCTCTTCGAACTCAATTTTCTGTTCTACATACTGGGTCGGTGAGTAACCTTCGCCTTCGGTTTTCAGCGCCTCAAATGTCAATTCTTTGATCGTGTCACTGGAGGCTCCTAGCCACTGACAGAGAGTTTTAAATTTAGGAGATAATGTAGAACCTGGTTTCCATCCTGTGGAAAATTTACAATTAAAACAGTTATAAACGATACCTTCGCTGAGCATGATACCCGCACGTTTTCTAGTGTCGGCACGATGTCCCCGGTGATGGCAACAAGGAGCATTGAAACTCATCCATCCACTAGGACTATTCTTAATCTTGGGAAGGAGAGATCTAAATTTATCTACGACTAACGTCATAAGAACAGTATACTATCTATAGAGTATGCTGTCAAGACTCCCGTAGTTGGATATTAGATGATCGGGCGTGTGTTTAATCCTAAACCAATTGTATTTTCCAACGATGTTTTTATAAACTGGAGTCGTTTGGTTGGTGTAAGAATCTGTATCTAAATCTACCCATGCTGTGGGATTTCCCCCATCACTTTGGCTTCCTTGGATGACGATATCACCGTAATATCCAGTCATATTAAATTGAAAAGTATGTAGACTCTGTGGTGTGGATAATTGAGGATTAGCATCGATAATGCTGGAGATGTAAAATCTCGCTTGGCTAGAAAAATCTATCCTAAAATCTTTAAATTCATCTATCTCGATACTGTCTACGGGTTCTCCAAACAAATCGCCATATATTTCTAGATTTGAAAAAGTACCATATTGAGAATCGATATAAAACGGAGTCCTAGATGATACTATAGAATTGTCGCTGTTATTTCTAATTTGTCCTACTATGGAATATTGATAAAATCCTGGTTCTACATCTGTTAGTTCGCTTTCAGTTAATGTCACGTGAATCTTTCCGCCGGATAAACTCTGGACCGCGCAGTCTTTGGTTAGTATTAGTTCTTTGGTTTCTCGATTGACTATGTTAAAGACGAAGTCATCATAGTCGCTTACATCGTAGATTTTTTCATCTGAATTTCTCACTTGGATGTCAACGCGGTTATCGGCGCCGCGATACAGTTTTAAATTGCGATTATACACTTGTCGATACCTCTCTGTTTTCCATGAGGCCAGATAATTTGTGTAAGCATTGACCTTGTTTGGATATAAATAAACTGAAATTAGTTGCATACTAGGACCCTTCGAATATTTATCTATGAGAATCACTGAAAATTTACAAGAAAATTTTCCATTTATTACAGTATTAAATCATGTTAACGCAGAATATGTGGGCATCGTTATTAATCAAGATGCTCAGGTTACCAGCATTTATGATTATGCCAGTATACGATCCGATCAAGAAAAACAGCGGTTTTTAGAACTAGGAGAAGTGTGGTGGTGGGAATCAAACAGACAAATACCGATCAATATTTTTCTAAATAGAGAGATAGTCGTATTCAAATATGCCATACGCAACTTCAGTACCAAAGATGTCAAAATACTATTAGGCCCTTGCACCAGCCTCAATGACATTATCGTAAAGAGAATAAAACGTAAATCGATTACGTTAATAAGAAAACCCGGTTAACTGTATCCATAACTTATCTGCTCACAGATCAGATTCATCTGTACCACGATAGCCATGGCATACGCAGTGGCATGAGATTTTTTAAAATAATAATCGTCATTTGTCGGTTTCGTCCATATCTCTTTCATTATGATAGTCCAGTCTTTCCCAATCAGATAGCGTTTGGCTGGGCGAATCATAGCAAGGACGGCAGATAATTGTTCCACGGAAGTAGGGCAAGTCTTCTTCAGTATATCCCCGTGCCCGTTCAAATGAAATAATAGATCCACAAATTCTTGTTGTTGTAATAGATCCCATAGCGGCTCTCGGTTCATTAATTCGTTGAGATGATGTTCATCTCTGATTCCTTTGTATATTCCTACATTAAGAAAATCTATTTTAAAAAAACCTTTTTCTTCTGCCTGTTCGTAAGGTATTTCACATAAGCCTGTTTTTAAATCGATAGGAACCTGATGGAGATAGATTCCTGTGTTGTGTTTGACAAGATTGCCATCATCTAGACGACTGGCCACTTTATATCTAAATAATTTTAACGCCCGGTCTCGATCAACGAAATCTATATCGATATCCATATTAGTGCATCCTAATAGTTTCGAATAATAGCAATGGAAGATTGTCTGCTAAAAATTGAGCATATTCTTCGGCATCTTCTTCATCTTCGAATCCCGAAAACTGTACCATGATCACCGGTTCGTCAGCCATCACTCTCACTTCGATATCAATGTTGTCTCGAGAAATTAATTCTTCGTTTTCTTTTAATTCTACTTCTGTGCTTTCTTCTTTTGCGTGTTTACTCATTATAAAATTTTAGCCTCTATGATAACATCTTTGACCAACTCAATATCGGCAGGTAACGATTTGAATCTCCTTAACCAATATTGAGGATCTATTATGGGACCAATGATTTCTAACTGCTCATCGTTCATCCGTTGTAACATATCTTTTCCTGCTTTTGTATTTAATATTAACCAAGGACTGATCAACCCTTCTTTTATATCATGTGTAGCACGGTTTAAATTAGCATAGGCAAAGTAATGCTCCCACGGTGCAGAATTTGATTCGCTCCAATCCATCATAGCGGTAATTGATCTTTGCACGGCGCCGTCGGCAGGCTCGTTTTTTATCAATTCGCTGATATATGAATAATACAGTTCATCTCTACACCAGTGATCTAATTTAACTCCGCTTTTGATAACATACTCTATGAACATCTCCGGATATATGGGATTGGTATTGACTAGAAAACTTCCAAATTTTACAAAGGCTGAGTAATAAGGACTTTGTACAAAATCGTCAAAAGTTTTTTTAGATTTGCCTTTCTGTGCGAAATCGTAGAATTTTTGGAACGTCAATAGCCCTGTTTGCACATGTTTTTCATTTCTGTTTAAGTATCGTCTTTTCTGTTCGCAGACATGTACCGCTAAAGTTTTTTCTTTAGCAAATTCTTTCTGACAATATTCGCACTTATAATTTAATTGCATTGATCTGCTTTTTATCCCACCCGAGAGATAGTGCATATTCTTTGATTTCTTCATCTGTAGTGATCGATGCCAGCGTTTCTATGTCCGACATCTTCATAGTTGGAAATTGTTCTGCGAGAAATTCTTCTTTTTTGTTTCGATGCACCTTCAATGGGATCCATTCGTGGAAATGTGTTTTTTTGCTGTCATGGCTGCATAACGTTAATGTCTGCCATTGCAGTTGTGGATGCTTTGCTATTTCCGACCAATTTTTATTATAGAATTCATTGACGGTTAGTACGAAATGCTCTTGCAGTTCCCTATCTTTGGTTTTAACATTGCTGATATATCGCATCAAGGTCCAGAGATCTCCTTTGATTTCTTTGCGACCTTCTTCTGTGGCAGCCTCCCACAGTTCTTTGATCCCCATGTCTACCGCGGGGATCATATCTTTGAATAGGTCTACGTGTTTATTTTTTCCCATCTTTTTTACTCAAGTGATATATCATTATAGCACGATCTAATGCTTCTTTCAAGAGAGGATTATTTTTTGCCTCTCGACGGATTTCTCCCCATAATTTGGAATCTCGCAAATCGTCGATCAATGGCTTACCATCCTCTGTTCTTGGATCGTAGTCCCAGCCGATCGCTTCTTGATCTAGACTGCCATCTTCTTGTTGATACACGATTCCTTCTCTGCGAGTATAGATATACTCAACTCCTGGTTTTAGTTTTCCCATCTTTTGAAAATCCCACAGTTTCTCGTTCGATATCTTCATGATCGAATTCAGCCCAATAGAGTTCAAAAGCCACAGTTTCTTCTAAGGCTTCAAACTGATGATATTCTCCAGGAGCCACTTTGGTATATTGTCCTGCAGTTAATATGGTTTCGTCTACCAGATCGTAATTGTTCTTCCACACTCTGATGACCAACTTTCCAGATTCGACGAAAAAACCATTCCATTTATACTTGTGTCTGTGCTTTGAACAGACTCCACCTGCCCTGGCTTCTATCCTATGGAATTCTAAAACTCCGTTGGCTTCTAGTAATTCTGTCTCACCCCACACCTTTCCTGCGATCATTGCTTTCTCCTTATCTCTTTAACTATATTAAATTATCTTATGCAGTTGAACGATCTCGCTTTGCCTACTGACTTCTTTGACAAAAAATGCGCAAGGTGGACTTTCATCGGAATGTAGGGGCACCGTTAAAAACTGACCGTTCTTCATTTTGGGAAAATACCAGCGGACATCTTGAAAAATGTTCACGATTTCTATAGTCATATATTCGCATTTAAATCCATTGATAGGATTGAATATAAACGCATCGAATCCACGTTCGTTGATGCTGGTCAACGGTAGAACTTCTGGATCCAGCCCGCATTCTTTATCTCCTACGACCATGCACCAATCTAAGGGCATCTGGACTTCGTGGCCCCCTATGTTCAATAATATCGCAGGACTATTAAATGATTCTAGGAAGATCAGCGGCATGAAAAAGAAATCCGGATCGTTGGGATTACTGTTATCCAGCACTGAAAATCTAGTATCTTCATCTACTTCGTTCGGTAACTCATTAAGATCGAAGGCTGTGTTGTTTAATGTTAATATTCTCATTTATTCCTCTTTTCTAACATCGCTCGAGTTTTTTGATAAGACAAATCGAATGAATGAGTCCATCGTCCAAAATGTTTGTTCCAATCTCGATCATCGAACAGATTAATGTCCATATCCCAGTCCTCCTCAAACATGGGAATGAATTGTGCCAATGCCTGACCCGCTTTTATGCGGATCATGTACGGTTCTGATTTTAGTTTCAACAGGCAATTTATATTGCTGACATGCTGATATTTGAATTCTAAGATACCGGGAGCCACGGTCCATTCTAAAGGATCTTTTTGATCCCAAACAGGTGACATCATCAACCATTTTACCATCCGATCAGTTTTAAAATACCACGGACTCATCAATTTTATGTTGCAATAACCGGGCCATGCACCTGAGGCCTGGCTGTCAATGTGATGTCTTTCTAAGGGCAGTTTGATTTCTTCTTTGCAGGCAAAATCGTAGGCGATAGATCCGTCCGGGCGGACTTCGATGTCGATGTCTGACCAAGACCTAATGAGAAAACTGTTTTTATAAAGATCCTGGAATCCGTTACAATGCCGCACGGTGACCCAATCGGGATCTTTGCTAAGGTCGAAATACCAATTAGGCAAAGACCCTTTGCCTGCCTGAGGCGGAAATAGATCGACTAGGCTCTGCATGGTAGTATAGCATTGTAGTTTGATCTTTTTCTTTTTAAAATTAAAAAAATTTATCATATGGTAACCTTGGTGACTTGGAAGGGATATTTTGCTTCTTTATAATATTTTTTTCTTTCTGTGAGATGACGTTTGGCATACTTACAGGTCGAAGTTATATCCCAGATCTGCACGAAATCTTTGTCTTCGGCTTTTCTGATGCCTCGTCCTATGCTCTGTATCACCCGAACAAAACTCTTGCCAGGTTCCAATAGAACCAAGTTGAAAATACGAGGTATATTGATACCTACAGCGGCAACGCCGTAAGTTGCCACGATGATTTTATTATCGGCCGTTTTAATTTCATCATATTCTTCTTTTCTATCGTCTAGTTTTACCGCACCCGAGATGAATGCCGAATCTTTTAAAATCGCAGTGATCTTATTTCCTGTGTCGATCCTATTGACTAACACTAATGTATTACCTGTATCAGAAATTTCTTCGATCTTGTTAGCGATCCATTCGATCCTTTTTTCATCGGTGACTAGCCAGGTATATTCTTCTTGATATGAACGGAATTCTTCTATGTCTATGGTTTGTAGCACGTTGATTTCTAATTTCGCCAGCACATCTTTTTGTTGTAGATCATAAGCCGATACTTGATTTATCACAGGTCCTATGCCAGCCAATAGACTCTGGAATTCCCATTTTTCTTTAGGTATAGTTCCTGTTAAACCCCAACGGATAGGACAATTACGGAAGTTCTGAGTGGCCAATCTCATTAGTACATCTGCTTTGGCCTGATGCACCTCGTCGATGATAACGGCAATCACCCCTTCGCAGAATTCTGCCAAAGATAAAGTATCGTCGTCATAACTCTTTTTCTCGAGCACGTTGAGACTCTGCCATGTGCAGATAGTGTGTGTTCGATTTAATTCTTTGCGATCTCCGAAATACACGCCAACGTCTAAGCCTAGATTCTTGTAGTCTTCTTCAGTCTGGACAACAAGCGATTTGTTCGGAACAATAACCATCGTACGGCCATAAGGTTCACAAAGATGCGAAAGCGTCGCGGTAGTAATCGTTTTACCAGCACCTGTAGCTACCTCCTGTAATGATTGCGGGTTTTTTAAAAACTTGTTAACCACATCATATTGATAATCTCTCAGCACGATTGGTTGGCCTGCCGCCGGGTGACCTATTGGCCAAGTCTTTCCCTGATCCGCCCAATAGTTTTCTCCGATGTAGGCGAATGACATCGCTTGATGCAGACGCTGATCTTCAACTTCTATGTCATATCCGGAATTTTCTATGATGGGAAGTATGACATCTAGATGTGCTAGATAACCGGTCCCCCCTATGCCGAAAAAGGTCTTAGTTCCATCCCAACGACCTAATTTATATGCAGGCATATGGCGGGCATAGGGAAGATCAAACTTCAGTTCGTTGACAATTTTACGCCGGACTTCTACAGGCAGGCTCTCGACTTTTATATTGACTTCGTCTTTGATAATCAGTTTACAACTTGACAATTTTAAAATTCCTTATCACTGTAGGTTTCACTTCTCCTAGATAACATAGACAAGGATGATTGAAAATCCACGTAGAAACGATCGCGTCACTGAGCGGAGGCACATAACAGTTTGTCCCTATAATTTTAACATCTATTTTATTTTTAAACAACCATTTAGGCGGCTTCTGTAAGAAAATATAGATGTTACCTTCGTCGACTTTTCCTCCTAATCGATTTTCTTTGATCCAAGAGTTAATGTGAGAATTCTCTTTTTCTGATTCTCTGAAACAGATTTTGATTTCATCTTTACAGCCAGCAATTTCAGCATCAGATATGAACTGTTTTAACCATTCGAGCAAATTTTTGGTGTTCTTATCTAAGATCACTGCCGAGCGGCCACCGGCCGATCTATGCAGGTCGAAAAATTTTGAATTCTCTTTCAACCAAAATTGATTGGCAGAATTAACAGAAACACACTCTACCAAGGTACTGAGTGGTTTTTCCGATTTTAATGGAAACCCCATGGTTTTCGCCAAGAAAATATCCTGTTCGCGGATACCTGTTTTTTTAGATTCGAACGCTTCGATCGCGTCGTTGACCGCATTGACTAATATGACCCTGTGTTCGTCGGCGCGAGCATACGGCATTATCGAATCTTGCTGTTGCCATATCTCTTCGACACTGCTGACTAGATCTAAAAATGTATTATCTATGTCAAAATTGTGGTAATTTACGAATTCATTAACGTGCATGATATTGTGTTTGTATGCTTCAATCATGCGTAATTTTTTTTCATGATCCCATCGATTATTTTCACTGTTCGACCTTTCATTCTTGACCTCGTTGTCGAACGTTTCTTTTAGCGAGAAGGGGAATTTCAAGCAAATCCAGATTTTTTTCTGATCATCAACTTTGACAAAAACTTTTTTAGATAGATCTAAGGTACGAAAAGGTTTTTTCCATACCGGATTTGATATCTCCGATTTATAATCTAGACCGAGATCGAAACTTTCGTTTTTATATCTAGATAAAATCTTTAAAAGATAGTTGGCTTGATTAGAAGTCAGCGATTTTTCGTCATTCGCACAGTAATCATGAAGGCTATATGTGGCCTTGAGGTCCTGATTGGTCACCAATAACTGCTGCGAGGAAATCAAAGAATGAAATTGATCAAAAATATCTTCTATGTAAACAGATTTTGACATTGTAGTAGTTTACTATAATTTCTGCATTAGGTCAAGATTTTAAAATCCAGAAAAAATCCTGGAAAATGGCAGGCCCGACTGTATTTCCGGGACCGTCCATTCGGTATGACATAATTTTAAAAACCATTCTTCTCTATCAGGAAGCGTCGGATCTTCTAGATTCTCCCAATGATCTGAAACTGGATGTGCTAAACTGGTTTGATCGCAGATGATCGGAGTTCCTTCGACGGCGGCACGCACTGCTGGCCCACTATTGAAATTGATCACACAATGATATGAGTAATCCATATTGAAATCATCGTAGGAGTTTGGTATCTTGGCCGGCCGGATCAATTCTGTACCCGGTAAATTTATGTGAAAGGGAGATCGGGGATGAGGCCTAACATCGATCGGCCTATCCGAATACTGCCTTGCCCTGCTTACCATCGCTGAAACCCATTGCGCCATACTAGGCTGACCTTGCCATTGGAGGCTGTGTTCATGCTGGCAGGCGATTAATATGCGATTTTTTCGCTGGTCATTGATCGGCTTCAGGACTACTCCTAATTTTTTAGGTCGATCGGTATCAAGCATATGGTCATTGCCAAACTTTCCGAGCCCGTGTATATGATCGAGGCTCAGTCTCCATGTAGAACCACGGAAAAGATTTCCAACTTCAATGATCATCACGGACCTTCCCTGAGATTTGGCTCTTTCGAACACCAATTTATTAGGTTTCATCCGACCATACCAAAGGACCGACCATATCACGTCAATGTCTTGGCCGTCTTCGACCACCGCCATGCCGATATTTTTCAATCCCTGCTCTACAGCAGCAAATACCGGTGGACTGTTTAGAGCGCCGTGCTCTTTCCATAATTTAAATTTCATAAGGTCTTATAAATAACCTAGTATTTAATGATAAATTATGAGCAAATTCGCTAAACGGATAAAAAAGTTAAACAAAAAATCTCGGAACATCTTGGTCGCAGGCAGCGCCTGGGGAAATCTGTCGGAACTGACGGATTCGTTCGGAACTATCTTTCTAATCGATGACAAGAAAAGGATATTGCGTTCAAAGAACATCGTGTATCGTGAAAATTTCGATAATATTTCACACCTATATGATGTCGATGTGGTATTGATCGACTTGGATCACGAAAATCACATCACAGAACTTTTACCGTTACTGAAAAGATGGAATTCTCTCATAGTCATTGAGGGTCCTGCTTTGATTTCTCAAGAAAATCAGAGATTTCTCAAATCACACAACTATCAGATCGTGGATGTTTACAAAAATCATTATGTCTGGAAATTAAGATAGGCATAATCTCATACTATAAATAAAAAACTAATCTAGACTGAGGAAAAAATGAAAAAGATTGCATTTGTTACCGGAATGACCGGGCAAGATGGTCCGTATCTAGCAAAACTACTACTAGAAAAAGATTATAAGGTCTACGGACTGATAAAAAGGTATTCCAACCCTAATTTAGACAACATAACATATCTCGGAATCGAACACGATGTCGAATTAATCACCGGCGATATCACTGATGATGGATGCATGAATCATTTGATTAAAAGTCTCAAACCCAATGAGTTTTATAATCTCGCAGCACAGAGTTTCGTGGGAGCCAGTTGGGATCTGAACAAATTGACCACCGAAGTAAATGCCGTCGGAGTGCTTAATATTCTAAACGCCATCAAGCAGCACAACCCCGACACTAGATTTTATCAGGCATCTACCTCAGAGATGTACGGAAACAGCATTGAAATCTCAGGTGGACACCAAGATGAATCTACACCTTTCTGGCCTCGCAGTCCCTACGGTGTGGCTAAATTATATGCCTATTGGATGACCATAAATTTCCGTGAAAGTTACAGTCTGCATGCTTCAAACGGAATATTGTTTAATCACGAATCCCCCATCCGAGGCAAAGAATTCGTCACTAGAAAGATCACAGACGGCGTGGCCAAGATCAAATGCGGTCTAGCAGACAGTATCACGTTAGGTAATCTCGATGCCAAGAGAGATTGGGGATTCGCTGGCGATTTCGTAGAAGCCATGTGGTTGATGCTACAACAAGATGAACCCGGCGACTATGTCGTGGCCACAGGGCAACAATATACCATAGGTGATCTATTAGAACGTGCATTTAAATATGCTGGAATCGATGACTGGCAGCAGTATGTTAAAAGTGATCCCAGATTTAAACGTCCTGCAGAATTGTTTAGCCTCTGCGGTAGTCCGAAAAAAGCGGAGACAGTGCTAGGCTGGCAACGACGCACAAGTTTTGAAGATCTTGTCAGAATGATGGTAGAGGCCGACATACAAAGATATCAGACTAAATGAAAAAAGCCGTAGTAACTACCTTCCATAAAGAGGGCTACGACAAATATGCCAAGAGGATGGTACAAACATTCTTGAAGACTTGGCCCGGGGATATAACATTATATGCATATCCTCAAGATCATACCATAGACGAATCTGCAGAAAATCTCGTAGTTCGAGATTTACACGAATCGTGCCCGGAATTAGTCTCTTTTAAAAATCGGTGGAAGGATGATCCTAAGGCCAGGGGCGAAGTAGCGACTGGCCCAATGGATCGTAAAGGCAAGCAGCCAGGAATCGGGTTTAGGTGGGATGCTATTCGATTTAGCCATAAGATCTATTCTGTTTGCCATGCTGCTCGAAACACTGAGGCTGACCTATTGCTATGGATGGATGCTGATATGATCTGCCATACTCCTGTTCCTCATCATTTTATCGATAGGATGTGTCAATCCCATATTGGTCTAGGATTTTTAGGCAGAGAAAGGAAATTTACTGAATGTGGTCTTTACTCTATGAATCTTAGAGATAAAAACACACAGGAATTTTTATCTGAATTCCAACAGGCCTACGACAGCGGACGGATTTTCCAGTTCAGTGAATGGAACGATTGCTGGGTTTTTGACGAAGTTCGTAAAGAAGTCAAGCAACGTCACCCCGAGTGGCAGTGGAACGATTGGTGTCAGGGATTAATCAAAGGTGAAGGTCATCCTTTGGTCAACAGCGAATGGGGTGCTTATCTGGATCACCTTAAAGGTAACCGTAAAAATCACGGTAAAAGCCTAAAAACCGATTTTATACGACCACGCACTGAAAAATATTGGATCAGTCATCAGAGTTAAATTCAGCCTTGCTGTGTTTGGCTTTATAATGTTCCATGTAAGATCCTAAAACAGTATGGCGCATCGGAGTCTTATAAGGTTTGGTAAAATTTTTGCAGAGATCTAATCCGTCTGCTTTCGTTTGTTCAAATACATATCCATAAACATCGTTGTCATAAAATCTTCTTAACATATGATGGTCCTGTTCAACGTAATGCCGTCTATATTCTTTTTTAAACTGATCAAATAATTTATGTTTTGTATTGATCGCAAAAAACCCAGTTTCAGGAACGAACCACTTTCCAGGTGAACCATCTTTTGCAGTAGTATATATTACACCCATATGTGTACTTAATACCGTCTCTGGTAAAATTGATTCTATAAATTTTATATCGATGTTTTTTACATGTAAAACATCGGCATCGAGCCAGATGATTCTATCAGCATTTGAATTATGCATCGCATGAATAAAGCTCCAGGCTTTTTTCGCAAACTTCTTTACCTGTTTATGGGCAGTTTCTTGGAATATAAAATATTCTTTTTCAAAGTCGTCGAATGATATTTGATGTATTCTAGTGTTGTTAGGAATATTAAATTCTTCAACATAACAAGTCAATGTCATGTCTTCAGGCCAAAATTTTAACCACGACTCTACAGCATCTTTGCCTATAAGATCATAATAGTGTTGATTGAAACTGGTAATAACTTGTATTTTAAGCATAATTTCTCATATGACTCCAACAAGTTCCGTTAGAGATTTCACTGAAACTCCAATGGAACATTGCTAGACGCTCGACCCATCTTTGTCTATCTGGTAAATCGGGATTTTCTATCTTAGAAAAATCATTATTAGAGATTTCTTTGCTCTGGCTACGATCGGGATCTGTGACAAATACCGGATAACCTTCTATTGCTGCTGCCACTGTAGGACTAGAGTTATAGTTTACCACTGCCCAACAATCTTTTAAATCCCCCATTAAATCCACACTCTCTTTGCTTAATCTTACTTTTTTTAACATGCCTATTTTTTTAATTAGATTATTTGGGGAGAGATAATTTTTAGATCCCTTGTCACCGGGATGAGCACGGATAACTATTTCTCTATCAGTGTATTTTCTTAATTCTCGAAGAGTCTGTGCAGTCCAATCAACAACATCAAATCCATTCATGCTCCAACCTCCGTTTCGTTGTAAACACAATAAAATATGATTGCCATTACTTCGATAATCTTTTAAAGATAAACCGATGTGTTGCGAAACAGATACCCATCTAGACGGATCTATGTCTGTGTCACAATAATCACCCGTATTTGGAAAAATTCCGTTATAGCTATATCTTAAATAATGATGAGGGTTAGATTTATCCTTGTAGAGAAATAAATTAGAATCTGCCAATAAGACTTTTTTATTTTTACGTTTTTGTTCTTCTATAATTTGTCTACGAAATACCAAATGAGGCGTGTCTCTTGAATCTTCATGGACCCACCCTATCATCATAGCTACGTCAGCATCTATAAGATTTCGCTGTTCATGAATAATAACATCGTCTAATCCTAGATAAGCGACGCCTAAAGGGAATCTATTTAAAATTTCATTTTTTTCGAGATTTTTGTTTGTAGGAGGCAGGCACGCCTGATAAACAACGAATTTCATTTTTTCTTTTCCTTTTTAGAAATTATGGCTTCGTCGTTAATTTTTCTTAAACGATCTTTTTGTTCTATACCCAGGTAATGGATAAAATAGTCTTTGAGTTTACTGTTTTCAAGAACGAATCTACTTATGTACTCTGTGGGTGGATTCTCCCACGATGTATAATGTGGCGCTAGAGATGTCATTGGCCACTTTTGTCTTACTAAATTTGCAGCATGATGATCATACGCCTGCGGTATTCTAAAAATATCTCCGTTATACCAGGTTAATGAATAATCTTTGATAAATTTCTCAAATTCTATATGCCTAGAGTTAAATGCTACGATTCCTGTATCTATTGGACAATCACCTCTGTCGGGCCAGTCCTCTCCTGCATCTAAACTGGTCCACGCATTTTTTCCAGGATGCAATAATTCTATAGCTCTAGTACGGGTCAATGGTTTAGTCGCTGCGATATCAGCATCTATCCAAACTACTAACCCTTTAAATCGTCTAGCAGCCCAGACTTGTACCCGACTTTTCTTCCAAAATCTATCGGCCTTGGTCCCGCCCATGCCTTCTTTAATCCAGGGATCTTCAGGACTGGCTACATCTTTCCAGAAATTAAAAATTTTTCCAAATCCTAGATCTATCGGCTTGTCATCCCAGACGATGACCACATCTCCAGGAAGTCTTGCCCACGTGGGCATAGTGAATTTTGCACAATATTCGTAATATTCTCTAGACAACGAAGTTACCCATGTTATCGGAGAGTATGCGGTAACATTATTTCTTCCTAGTTCATTAGAATAGTCTATGAGGTACTGATACCAGACATTTTTATGTTCGCAGTCCATATATCGAGGAAACCAAGGACCGCCTTCGGTCCAATGATATGCGAACGGTTTACCTTGTTTGCATTGTTCGGGTTTATTATAACCCACTAGAAAATTGTATTGCACATTTAATTCACCGATTTCCGAATCTGCCAGCCACTGGAATCGATGTAAATAGGATCCGGGTTGGGTGTTGACATCTTCTAGAGTGAGTTTTGAATTTGAAGGATGGTTGCAATTCCAGAGAATCATTGAACTCCAATTTTTTCTCGGATACTGTGTCTGTTCTTTTCCGTCCATTTTTGTTTTTGAATTAGGTTGATGATTATGTTTTACCACCATGACAGCATATTGTGGATCGGCCTGATCAAAAATTTCTTGTATATCTCCGTCCCAGATAAAATCACAGTCACAGAATAATGCCCATCCTTCTAAATTCATAATCTGAGGAACTAAAAATCTTGTGAATGTAAATTCGGTCGAACTTAAAGGATCAATCGGTCTTGTATAATAGCCGTCTTTTCTTAATCGATCCTGTATTAACGGTTTAACTTCGGCATTTGGGGTATTTTTATAAATGGAAAATTCGCAGACTTTATATGCGATATCTTCTCGGGGATCATAACCTACGAAAATAGGTAAAAATTCATTGTTCATTGAGTATTCTCCAGGCGGTGCCATCTTTTAGTTCAGTTATATGAAATTGACCATAGGCAAGATGACAGGCCCACGCATATACTTGATCTTGATCGGGATAATACGGTGTTTCTATTTTACTCAAATCTTGAGAGGTGACTGGTTTCGCAGCATGTGTAGGAGATAGGGTAAATGCAGGATATCCGTACATGACTGCCTCGGTGGCTGCATTGCTATTGAAAGTCACGAGACAATGAACATCATCATCTAACGCTTCTTTCAGTGTGCTGTTAACTGTTCGTTCTAATCTACTTTTGACTCGTTCTCGGATCTCCACAGGACGGTCGGTATATTTTTTAATCGTATCGACAGTTTCCTGTAACCAGTCTTTTAATTCTAAACCATAAAATTTCATAGGTTTTTCGTCAGGCTTAGCAATTAGGATTTTTCTTCCACCTTTCTTCCAATGGTGTATAGGAATTGCCAACTTACGAAATCTATCATCGGGTCTTTTGATTAATTCGGTATGCTGAAGATCATTTTTTACGATTCTATGATAATATTTCCATCCCATAGGGTTTAATGGACCTCGCATATTTCCCATATATCCCGTGTCCATAAAATAAAAGTCTCTGCCGTCTAGCCAGCATTTTTTCATTATCTTATGCTTGAGTATACCTCTCAGTACTATAGGATCTTCGCTGTCTCTATAATTAAAATCGTCGGTGTTGATTATTCGGCCACCACTGCCCATACCGAACATATTGATATATTCGTCTTTGCCTTCTTTGCTTAGAAATATCCAGTTATTCATCGGCGTTCAATGTCCGCTTCTACGCAATTTTCACCGTATTGAATTTCTATTATTTTCAAAGGAAGATCTGTCTCGTTGGCTAGCTGATGCCAAGAATCGGCCGGTATCCAAATATGTTGATGTTCTTTGAACATTCCAGCAGATTCAACATCTGTACTGGAATTTACAGTGTACAAAGATGCTGTTCCCTCTGCGACAAACCAGAATTCTGATCTCTGTTGATGTTTCTGCATGCTTAAACTTTTTCTCGGATCTACCATCAGTTCTTTTAATTTAACTTGTTTAGTTGGTTCGTGTAAAACTCTATAGTATCCCCATGCTCTTTCAGTTTTAGGAGCCTTCCACTCTTCAAGAATCCAAGAACTAGAGTTAGCTTTGTTAAATCCACCGATGCCAAACACAAACTTTAAATTATCGTCTTGAATATCCATTTCGGGGATATTTTGATCTGTACGATCGCCGCCGTTGGCAAATATAATTTGATCTTGAGGGTAACTTTGTCTCACCATACGAAGAGCATGCCGGGCGGAGCCGTCGTCGTCATTAAAATCGATGACAAAATCTATTCCTACGATATTACGAACAATCGTTGCTCGTTCTGCGTAGGGCATAAACGCTTGACCCTTTTTACGAGCTAACCAGGCATCTGAGTTAACACCTACTACAAGTATATCGCCTAGTTTTTTTGCCTCTTTAAAATAATTAATATGTCCTGAGTGGATTGGGTCAAATCCGCCGGTAACCAAAACTATTGTTTTCATACAAAATCCTTATGAATATACATTACATCACTTTCAAACTTAATATGTTCTACATATCCCCATCCAAACAATAGCGCATTTATTTTTTCTTTTGGCCAGCCATACGCATCACCGAAGCCGTTAATTTCTAATGCAATTACTGGTTTAGATCGTTTAATTGTTTCTTCTGCACCTAGTAATGCGAACCCTTCAAATCCTTCGATATCTAAATGTATTAGTGACGGGGTTAGGCCGAAATGATCAATTTTGACCTGTGGGATTATTCCTTCTCCTGCAATTCGTAATCCACCAAGATTTAGATCGTGATCTTTATGAAGTTCTAAACTAAGGGGAATATTATCATTACCAATACATGCTCTAAATTTAAACACATTTTCTTCTGGAACATTGTAAGAAAGGCAATAAAAATTTCTATGATCGGGTTCAAACGTTACTACGGTATTAAATAGTTTAGCATATTGTTTTGGATAGTACCCAGCATTGCCACCAGCTTGAATAACTAAATTTTTTTCTTTGCAATGCTCGGCAATTTTTTTTGGCAAATGACGAAATCTTTCTTTATTTAAATGATGCCAGCACCACTTATCTTCGATTGGCCATAACCAATCGCCACCCTCTTTAGGATCTTTTCTGATTTCTAAGTTTAAGTGTTTAAACATAATTTCCATTCGTCGAATGACATCGGTATAAGATTAATATCGTTTCTTACAAACCATGTTTCAAATTTTTTATTTTTTCTATCATCAGGATATACGTCGTATATCACAGGTTTATAATTAAATTTATCTAGATATTCGGTAGCAATAGCATTCCAATCTTTTTTTGCGGCATAATTATCATGTTCGTAGGTAATACAATCAAATGTAATTCCTTGAGATAATACCTGCTGTAAGGCAGCAAACGTATTTTCTGGGGGTTCAATATCACAGCTTAGGTATCCAAGATGCATTGGCAGGTTATTGTCAGATAATGCTTTTGCATAATTAAAAGTTAAAGCATTCTCCCAATAAATTTTATTTTTACGTTCCGGATGTGCAGCCCAAATAACTTGATGATCTGTGTTTAATTCGACACTGAAACCTTTCCATCCGCTCATTTCTAAATTATACGTGTTACTCCATTTAACTGGTTCGTATCCGCCAATTTCAATGTAAGTCTTATTTTCAGTTATAAGATTTGATACAAATATATCTTGTAATGCCTGCGAATTGCTTATCATAAAAACCCTTTATTTCGTTCAACATTCCATGCAATTGCAGTTTTTAATCCTGCAGGCTTGGTATCATTAATAATTATCCTTTCTCCGAGAGGTAGCTCGAACAATGCGAAATTATAACGTAAACCGCTGTCTTGTAAAAAATTTAGTGTAGATTTTCGATATTGTTCAGAACGTCCTGTAGTAATTATGATATAATCATTCTCCGGAATTGTATTCCAAAATTCAATAACTCCAGGCAGTAGTCGATCTTCACTATGCAAATGTGCATTGTGGTCTAATATGGTTCCGTCTAAATCAATAAACCAGGTATGTGGTAATTCACTTAATTCAAATGGGATCATAACTCTTGCAATCCCTGTTCAAGATAATGCAATCCAAGATAGAAACTACCAATGACGCTATCAATATCGTCTTTTGCATAACCGCTTAAGGATAACCAAATTAGCCCATGTAATATTTTAATCTTAGCAATTTTGTTACCAAAATACTCAGTAAAAATTTCCTCAGCATATATTTCAAATCTCGTTGATTCTTGTAAAATTTCTACAGTTTCTCTATCTATATGAAGTTTAAACTTTCTACGATTAAACATATCATAACCCCCAACTGCACTATAATATACTTTAGCAAAGTCGTACATTGGATCTCCCCATATTCCTGGTTTGCTAAAATATCCTCGCGGATCGATGTACCATACTTTTAAATTTTTATCTATAAGACTGTTACTAAATGTTGGATCGCCGTGTATTGGTGTAAATATCGACGGTTGAATAGTCGTAAGAATAGTCTCAAATAAATGTTTGTACTTTTCTGCAAATACATTTTTACATTTTAATCCATTTACCGTAATAGAGTCTTGATCAAAATTAGGAATTATTTTTGAAACACTATTAACACGATTTAATGTTTTTGTAATATAAGTATCAACAACATCTTCGCTAATTACTGGTCTAGTAGATAGGTCGTGCAAGGACGTTAGTGAATCTAAATAGTCAGCCAGCACCGCACGTTTTTCTCGTTCAGTAAGATTTAACATTTGATATGCATGATTTCCATTAATTTTAGTCATGACATACGGATCTATTGAAATAATCTTTGGAATTCTACGAAATCCTAGATCACTAACACTCTTATACCAATCCTGTTCTTTACCTATCAAATGTAGATAGTCAGAATTAATTGCACGTTTTTCGACAGTAGATTCGTTAATTTTTACCTCATTGAAAAATCTACTAAACCCTGCTCGATCGTTTTGTGTTTCGATAGTTGAAAAGTCGCCTAATTCTTCTAAGTCGTTGCATACTACTGTGTTGAACTGTGTTATATTCTTACTGAACCATTTTACAAATTCTCCGCTTGTGGGCGGCTCCGGAAAATACTCAGCACGTCTAACATGAAAGATTCCAGGGATACCATTTGGTCCTGGTTGTTCTATCAATGCACCTGCATCGTTCTGAGTCCATCGACAGGTGAATGCATTTGTCGTGATAACAGTAGGTAAGGATGAATCTACAATAGACGGCATCCTACCAATAATTAAATCGCTCCAAGTAATTATAAGTTCAGCATCGTTAGGAACAGCTTTAAGAGCATCACCAATGCCGCTAGCAGTTCCTTTTTCGTCGGTTTGAATTAAGGTATAATTAACTGACGGGGTATTCACTTGTAGATATTTTTCAAGCTGATCATAAGCATAGTCACCAATGATATGAAAATGTGCTGTTGGAAATCGATCAAACAAATGATATAACAACGGTTTTCCTCGAACACTAACTAAACATTTTGGTTTATTCCATGTATGGTGTCTCAAACGACTACCACGGCCACCGGCCTGAACAATAATGTGTAAATTCATATCAATATTTATGTACGCATTTAATTGGTTAAATAGTTTCTATGAGCAATAATAGTCTAACAGTAGTATCTACATTTACTAAAGATCTTTGGGAACATTACGGTAATAGATCAATACCAACCTGGTTTCGATATTTTGATCCAGGAATTAAATTTCATTTTCATACAGAATTTGAACCAATAATCGACCGACGAATAACTTATTTTTTAGATACAAAAGAAAAATTAGATTTTCTAGAAAGAAACACCAGAATTGGCAGACAAGGTACTAAAATTATACACCCGGTTGGTAGAAAGTGGGACACTTACTGTCATAAAGTTTATGCGCAATACGAATCATTTAAAATCGCCGATACTAGATATCTTTTGTTTTTAGATGCAGATGTTGCAGCATTAAAATCATTTGATAGTAATGTTGCGGCTAATATGTTAGATAATCATTTTTGCGGTTATATTGGCAGAGACACCTTATTAACCGAAACTGGATTTATCTTATACGATCTATCTGATCCGGGTGCAGAAAATTTCTTTGAAACTTTTATTAATTTGTATAATAAAGACCAATTGTTTGAACTAGATTCGTGGTGTGATTGCGGAGCATTTGATCATGTTAGATTAAACTCCTTATTATCTTTTAAAAATTTATCAGGAAAATACAGTTCGTTTATAGATCCAATCGCCGTTGGCGAAATTGGAGAATATTTTGATCATTGGATCAGTAAAAAAAGTAAACATACTGGTTTCAGCAAACATAGAAAATTTAGAGGCAAATTATGATAAAAAATATTTTCCTAAAGTATAACAAAGATCCTAAAGAGAATCCGTCGTCAATCCAGTGTTTAAATTTTTGGTTAGATATTTTTGCAGATAGAAACATCTATATTATCTGTGATATGTTTGATCCTACTTTAAAGTTTCCGAAACATTTTATAAATTATTCCTCATTTCAATTTATAAATTCTAATTACGCATTATCTGCACCTATTGATCATTTATTAGAATCAAAAAGATGGAAAAATGTTGCAGCATCAAATTTGTCGTGTTATGAAAAAAGCGGTAATGATCCTTTTTGGTTAATCGATGCTGACGACACAATGTTTATAACATTTGATATAGATTTAATTAAATCAAAAATAATTTTATCTGAAAATTATTTTTTAGAAAATAAATTAGATGGATTTTCATTAGATTTTTATAGAACATTTAAGCGTGATCATTGGAGTTTTGGTGTTGCTTTATTACAAAATAGAACTGACTTAATTTCTATTATACAATCAACCGATTTAGATTTTTTTCGTACATTAAAACTTCCATATAATCTCGATGCGCTGTTTGATTGTAATAGACGACAGGAAAAATTAAAATTAGAAAGTTTTATATTTGATAAGATGTTTTTTCAACATCAGTTAGAACAAAAATTTTTACCGTATGGCATATACAAATGGCAAGATCAAAAATTATGGGACATAAAATTAAATCCTATGGTTAGGATTTTTTGAGTAATATTCACTATTTTTGAGCCAATGGTAATAACGTTCAAATCCTTCTTCTATATCTACAATTGGATTAAACCCAAAGTCTCTACGTGCTGCATCGATATCTAACGCACCACGACTAGGAAAATCTGCATCTTTATCTCGAAGTTCGATAGTTCCTTTTCCTACTAATTTAACAGCCAATTGGGCTGCTTCATACAAAGTTTTACTGTGACTTTTCGTAATATTGTAGGTTTTATTTTTTGTATTTTCCGATAGAAGGGCTTGCACGATTCCATTGGCCGCATCGTCGACATAGGTAAAATCTAGCGTTTCATTAACACCGTTGACTTTAAGAACACCGCCCCTCATAGCAGTTAGTAAGAATTTAGAAATTACACGGTCTTCGACATCTAAAGGACCATATACAGCACTGGGACGAAATATAGTATAATCTATACCTCGCCTTTGATAATCGCGGATTAACCATTCTCCAGCCAGTTTGAGTATACCGTATTGCCCTTGTGGTCGACATTCTGCATCTTCGGTGACATAGTTTTTGAAGTCACCGTAGACCATACTGCTGCTAGTATATAAAAATCTGTAACAACAAAATTTTAAACATGATTCTAATAGATTAAGTAATCCTTCACTCATTACCCTAGCACCGAGCGCAGGGTCAGAATTAACAACTTTCTGTCTAGGGAAACTAGCCAAATGTATGACAGCATCTGGATGATAATTTCTAAACAACCATTCGACATTATCTCGATCGCTGATGTCAATTCTGTGTATTTTTTCTGACCGAATAAATTTTAATCTTTCTGAGATAAGATAATCTATCTCTAGTTGAGGGATTATACCGTAATTAGTTCTAGTGTCGGTAATAATAACGTCATAGCCGATTCCCTCTAATTTTTTAATTACATTATGACCAATTAAACCTAACCCGCCTGTTACTAGTACATTCATAGAGTAGCATCTTCTAATCCGGCAGTTCGTAATTTAACAATGTTGGATAACTGCCATTGTTTGATGTCTAGGCCTTTGATGATGCCTAGCCATTTATTTCTTAATAGAGCAAAATCATTGATAATCTTTTCAAAATCAACAACATCGGCTTCGCCTTCTACAAACTTTTCACAGTCTCTAGAACTTAGGCTTCGTTGATAATTTTCAAGATATTTGCGAAAATGCTGGCTGCGCAGTCTGCGCAGTTCGATGTTGAGATATTCTAATATGGCTTCGATCTCTTGGAGTTGATTGAATCGGTTTTCTACGATGCCTGGCATAGCAGCCGATGCTCGTTCGATGTTTCCCGCTATGCGGGCATCTTTTTTTGCTTCTAGCAGTTCGCTTTCATAATATGCCACAGCATCTGGTATGTTTGAAATATCCTTTGAAACTCGATCATACCAATTCATTTATTCCTCATCGTCGGTGTAATCTTCATATTCTTCTTCGATCTCTTCGTCATCGATAGCATAGTCGATGGCTTCGTCTAGATGGTCATCTATTCCTAATAGGCTCTGCAGTGTAGATTCTTTGATTCCATAGTCTAATAGAGTGTTTACGAATCCAGATGCTACGTCGGCTCTAGATTTTTCAGGGATATGTTCTACGACCAGTGTCCAAATATCTGCGATTAAATCTTCTTTCATTCCACGCTCTCCGGTTGGGGTTCAACATTATTAGTTATCTCAGATGATGTATTTTCTGTGGCTTTAGAAAAATTTATCATCAATTGATCGAGACAACCATTTTCGTTGCGTTCCCATTCTTTGCGATAGAACTTAAGGATTTCCCCATCCGGTGTCGTATAGGACAGTCTGTTACCATCTTTTACCAATATGCCTTTGGCTTCAGAGAGATCGACAAGACCACTGTAAGGATTCATGCCAGTTTCGTAGGGGATCTTGACCTGTACCGATTCAAAGGGTTTGGCATAGCGTGTCTTCATGATCTTGCAGGCAGCACGGATACCTTTGACTTCTGAAATCTTATTGCCATCTTCATCTTCTTTTAGTTTCAATTTCTTCATAGCAACCACGATAGAACTTGCGTAAATGAAACCTTGTCCACCTGAGATCTTGTCATCGGGGTCAAACATGTCTTGGCTAGCGTATGTGTGGTTAGTAGCAACTAGGCCAATGTTAAGGCTACCAAACATGTTCACGCAGTTTCGCACAAGTGCGGTGAGACTTTTGGCTTTGCGACCCAGATCACCTTTCAGATCACCTGCTTCAAATTGATTGACATCTGTGGGAGTCAGTAACATGCCTAGGCTGTCCAGCACGAACAAGATCTTTGGACGACCGTCTTCGGGCATGGCCTTGTATTCTGCGACAAATTCTGTGATGGTTTTGGCCACATCATCGATCATGGCCATGTTGAGTTTCAGCAGTTTATCTTCTGCGGTATCAACGTCCAGTGCTTTGAGCCAATCTTCATCTAAGGCATTTTCTGAATCGATCAAGATAGGATAGATATTCTGCGCCTGTGCGGCCTTGATCAAGTTGCCGGCACAGATGTAGGATTTGCCTGCACCACTTTCACCTGCGAATACCGTGACTTTGCCCAGTGGAACTCCGCGATGGAAGTCACCGCTGATCAGATAGTTCAGAGCATAGTTTCCTGTCGAGACCCAATCTGTGGGATCATTGAAACCGATGCTGAGTCCTTCGATGCTCTTAGTAATACTTTTTCGAAACTTGCTTATATCAAATGCTTTTGCCATTATGTCGTCCTATGTTGATGAAAATGTGGGACCTTAGTCCCACATTTTTTAGTTTAGCAATCACTGGCCCTGTCTGGCGCGGATCTTGGCAAGGATATCTTGTGCCCTAGATGCGCTTTCTGTATTGGCAGGTGCGGCCGCAGGCTTTGACACCGTAGCAGGTTCATCATCGACTTCATCATCGGACACCGTTGGTTTCGCTACCGTCTTGTTAGGATCTCCGGTGGCCGAACCCATTCCTGCAGGTTTGAAATATTGACCCCAACGATCCATATCGTAGGCTTCGCCGTCGACTGATGCTTCGAACATCTCTTTCATTACTTTCAGCTCGACATCGGTTGGCTTCTTAGGAAGGAAATCCGATAGATTAAACAGGCCATATTGATCGATGGCTGCTTTCTCTTGATCAGTTAAAGATCTTTCACGACGGCTCCACTTGGAAGTAGAATAGTCTGCGAATCCGCCCTTGCTGGTCTTTGCGATGCGGAAATCAACACCACGCAGGAAATCGGTTGGCAGTTCTTCCAACTCTGGATCCATCAGTGCAGAACGAATGATCTGATAGATCTGAGGTCCGATGATAAATCTACGGACGGGATTATCCGGAGTAGAATCTTCTTTGAGAGGATCTTCTACAACAAAACCTTGGAAGATGTATGAACGCTTCTTCCAATACTTACGACCCATTTCTTCGAGGTTCTTGTCTTTGAACCAACCACGGACTTCTGAAAGGATCGGACAGGCTGTACCATCATTGTACATTTCCACACAGGGGACCTGTACCTGTACCGCACGGCTGTCTGTTTCTCCTTTGACACCTGCGAACGGCAGTTTGATCATCGCACGTTCTACCCAGAAGAATGTGTTGTTGGTGTTGCCGTCAGGTAAGAAACGCACGACTGCTTCTTTGCCTTCCTGCATGTTCCAGTGGGGGTAAATCGCGTTGTCTCCACCGCCTGTGGAGTTGCCTGTGGTTTTGTTTTGTGCTTCTTGAAGTTTAGCACGGATCTCTGCTAATGTAGCCATTTTAAATTGCCTCCTTTGTAATTTGCCTTAAAATGTATGCCTTGCGCATAAAACATATTATGCGTAGTTTATTTAGCAAGGTCAAGATCTTTTTGAGAAATTTTTGCCAAAAGAAAAGGCTCCAGATAGAGCCCTTTCGATCGCTCATATTACTTCTTGGCTGCTTCTTTCTTCTCGTCCTTTTTAGCAGGAGCAGGTGCTGCTTTGGCATCGGCAGGTTTGGCTGCAGGTGCTGCGGCTGCTGGCTTTGCTTCTTCTTTCTTAGCAGGTGCCTGTGCAAATGCTGTGGTCGCTGCGAAAAGAGCAGCGGTTAATGCGACGACTGATTTCATATGAAAATCTCCATTTAAAATGAAAGCAGAATGTTTCTGCTAATTTATATATTGCGCTGGAAATATTCTAAGATGAAAAGTGGTTTGGAAAAATGGCCAAAAGAAAAGGTTCCGGAGAACCTTTCTTTTCGTAGCTTAGTAGCCTAGGCCTTGTGCTATGCCTGATAATCTGCGGATGTCTTCCAATTCAGGGATAGGTTCAACTGCTTCTCCTTTTGACTTACTGCTATGCTGTGCTCGAGAATACATATCAAGTAAATCTCCGACAAAATCTTCATCATATCTTAGAATATAGTCGGCTCTCTTCTTGCCTAATTCTTTGACCATGATCTCATAGGCTGCATCGACCACTTCATCTCCTCCGCGTTTCACGCTGAGATTTGGATTCTCTGCGAATAGTCTATTGCCCAAATCAAAAGCATAATGTCGTTCTGCAGGTTCTTCATCGTCCTCGTCGTCTTCTGGACTGATATCTCTAATACGATCTCCTTCTTGTTGCACACCTGCTAACTCTCTCATACGGCCTAGTTCTGCTAATTCTTCTGCACCCGCTTCCTGATGTGGAGCCATTCTTTCAACAAATTTGCGAGCCACCTGTTCGGCTTCTTCGCCAAACTTCTTGCCTACCATTACTACAACACCTTCTGGACCTTTGGGGAATGTGCCTGTGTTGCGATCATAAAATGAACCGATAAATTCTGCCAGTCCTTGTACGTCCATGGCCTGTCGCATGCCTTTCTTGGCTAGATGTCTCGCCCTGTGTTTGATCGTGTTCCCGAACTCGTCTTTGTCCGAAGGATTTTCATCGGGTACAAACGGTAGGTCGTCCTTGTCGTCGTTTCTCTTGTCGGGATCGTCCCCGGCCATCTGTGGTTCTTCTTCCGGTGCAGTTTGGTCACCTCCTTGGTCTGCTGCCGGCTCATCGACCATATCGCCGAAGTCCAATTGATCTACTATCTCGGGTGCGTTCTGTTCTAGCCAATTTTTAATTAACGGTCTTACGCAACTGTCGGGATCTTCCTTGGCCTGATCTTTGATTTCTTTATACAATTTGGGATCTTCTATGATGCCTTTGAGACTTTCGATAGCGTTAGAACCGTCTACTCCTGCAGGAAAATGTTCGCCTACCAGTTCTTGTAGTTCTTTTATTGCCTGTGTCTGTTCTTCTTGGTCGGATGAGGTTATGGCGGATTCTTCGCCTAACCCCATCACCCAACTTTCAAATTTATCGAAATAATTACCTTCATCATTTTCGACTACATCTACTTCGTCATTGACCATGTCTTCTTGTGTCATCGCGACTATGTCGTCATAGCCTATCGAACTTTCTTCCTGCATCAATCGATAGATCACAGGAAATACTGATTTAATATCTTCTTTGAAATTTTTGACAGTGAACTTTTCTGTATATTCTTCTGCGACTTCTTGTGGAACCTCTATTTGTTCTCTGGCCTGGAAACTTTCTTTGTATGCTTCGTAGTGGCCTTGTTTGGCTATTTTTTGTATGGTTTCTCTTAGGTCGTTTAGGGCCTGTGTACTGCGTTCTACTATACCATTGGTATCTGAATTCATCAGATCATTTCGGACAACATAATTTCCAAAACTCTTGAGTTGTGCGATTTCTTCGCTCATTTGGATGATACTCTTACCTAGATCATCGTAGGGCAATCCACCATTGGCCACATGGCGCTGCATAGCTCGTGCGCCTGCTAGATGTATGAACGGATATTTAAATCTTTCGCCGTCTTGGTTTTCTACGAACAGCGCAGATATATGACGTGTCCTAGCGCCTGGCTGTGTGTCGTCCATTACCGCTTGGCTGTGTTTGATGATGAGGCGTGTGTCCATCAACTTCTGGTAACTCATGGTTTTGGTACCATATAGTGTGCTTTCGTTCATAACTTGTTCTCCGACCGGCTGTACGATAGTATTTGGTTGTTCTTTGGGTTTGTTGTGTTGGCTCAGGAATTCGTAATCTCTTTTATCTAGATTATCTTTGGCGATATCCCTGGTATCAAACGCCATCAATCTACGTTTGGCAAATGTGCGCAATTCTTTTAAAAAGTCATACCAATGATCTTTTTGCTTACCGTCCATGCTTTCCGTGATTCCGGTGCTGAAATAAACTTTCATGGAATTTTCTTCTGCGAGACTAATACTGACATGACCTATAGGCGTTTCACCCTCCATGTAATCAAAATCGAAGAATCTCGCTTGTTCTGGATTGATGGTTAACTGTCCTGTCTCGTCTCCAAGTTTCAACCCGCGGAAACGGCTACGGACCTTGTAGAAAAGATCTGTGGCTATGTTATTTGTAGCATTCATAAGAGTATTTATCAAAAACCTGTGCTGACGAAAATAGGCATAGGCATCTGATCTTCAGAGATTTTATCAGTCATTTTTTCGTAGATTTTTGGATCCCAGTCGGCCAAGATCGCAGCCATGCGCAATATCAGCAGTGTGCTGGACACGAGATCGTCGTTCTCCCCAGTCTTGGCCCCAAACCCTATACCGTGCGCCACATAATTTTTTAGTTCGCTAATCAAGGGTTTGCTGTGTATGCGCATCTTGCTGGTTTCTACCATATGTTTGAATTGGCTGCAGGCAGCGATTTTCGTTTTGTGCGTGGTATTAAATCCTTTGCGGAATTTACGGAAATGGCCTTTGCGTATAGGCTCGCTGAGAAACAGTCCAGCGAAATTTTCTTCCCCTATATTATTGATGCAGATAAGAGCGCTTTCTCCTACTGTGTTATTTTCTACCGAATAATAGATCTGAGGATTTCCACCTCGTTCTTTTCCTCGTGTAGCGATATAATTGCAGATTTCTTTGAGATGTTTAGCCTGTGATTGCACAGGAGTTAGATTATGATGCCATTCTGCTATCTGTTCCATCGCGGGCAATTCAAAGACCTGGATGGCCGAATAATCTCCCCCAGTTCCGAGACTGGGATCTAATGCCACTAGGTAGGTGCAACGAGGATCTATGTCTTTGTACCAACGAGTTTGTCCCATGGTCATCGTGGGGTCGTCTCCTTTGAGTTCTGCCAATTTTACAGAATTAATCAAAGTCTCGTCAAATATTAAGAATTCGCAATCAAATTCTCGACGGAAACGCTCCTCTCCGATTTTAGCACGTTCTACACGAGCCCATTCTTCATCACGGTCGGGGTGCTCACTCCAGTGTGCATAATAACTGAAAAAACCATTGACTCCTACTCGCTGTTCATTGCCGTATTCGTCGAATCGATTGTTGGCTTCAGTCCAGATTAGTGCGAACTGATCTTCGTCCGAGTTAGGTGTAGAAGTGATGATACATTTACCACCAGTGGACAGAGTAGGTGATAGTGCGGTCCAAAATTCTTTGGCTTTTTCTGGGGGCTGCACGAACGCGAACTCGTCGCAGTAGATCAGTGAAAGACTTTTACCGCGTCCTGTGGTTTCTGTTGTGGTAGTCGCTTGTATGCGACTGCCATTATCGTATTCAATGGTATTACGATTATAACTATGCACTCCGGCTCGTATAAAGTCAGGCAGATTTTCATAACCATAACGATAACGATTCATGATGTCCTGTGCACCGTCATATTTGTGCGCAGCGATCAACACTTGGCATTCAGGAACGAACATAGTATACCAGAGGAGATATCCGGTAGCGCAGGTCGTCTTTCCTGACTGCCTTGGTAACATCGCTATGGTTTGCTTGTGTTCTTGATAGGCATTGATTAGATTAACCTGGTATTCGTAGGGATCAAATGCGATAGCACCACGCACTGGATGCTGTATCTTTAGGAAATTCCTACAGAAGTAGAGAGGACCTGTTACTGGATCTAAACAGGCTTCTAGATGTTTGACTTCTTCTAGTGTATATTTTTGCTTGGCGAAGGCCTTTTTGACCAATACGCCGTCTAATGATTTTCCCATACAGTTATTTACTGGAAAAAATAGGCTCCGGAGAGCCTATTTGGTTGCTATCGACTATAAAATCTTTCCTAGGATTTTTTCGCTTCGTTTAATCTACGCTGTAGTTCCGTACGGATCTGGGCACGTAAATCAGTGCTTTCATATGCACCGGCAGCCATAGGATTGTCACCGCGATATGGTTTACCGCTGAAACTTTTCTTGGGTCTATTTAGATCAGTGCCATCGGGGACAGCAGCATCCATGCCCTTATACTCCGGTTCTGCACCACCAATCGGTGAGTTACCAAATGCTTCTTCCTTTTCACCTTTTTTAATATCTCCTGTACCTTTTCCATTGATTTTAATTTCTTCACCAGGAGGGGTATTTTTAACAGCCAATCCATAGGCATTGCCTTCTTCCTTATCTTTCTTTTCCATATCATGATCGTCCATATCATGATCGCCGTCATTGTCTCGATCTAGACTAGCCCCTAAACCTCCTGGTTGTGAGCCCTTATCTTTTTCTCCACCGGGCTTGTCGTCGTTATCAGCATCCATGTCTGGTAGCATTTTTAACGGTCCCGAATCTAGGTTACCTAATTTAAGAGGTGACATACCCATCGGCGGCATATCGGTTGGTTTATCCATAGGACCAACACTAATCGAAGGCAATGGCGGCATCGGAGGTTTATCCATGTCCGGATTGACCTTCGTGACCAATTTCATTAGATCTTCGATGTTATCCATGCCCTGCGCATTTAGATTGATGCTCATGCTAGGCGGAGCCACGGGAGGATCGTTTGCCGGCGGCATAGGAGATCCGCAGCCCATCTCGTCCGTTATTTGTTCTACTGTAGATGCAGGCTGATCTAACTGTTGCATCTTGGCTAATAATTCATGAAAATTCATATTTAACTCCCCATTGGGCTTTTTGTACCTGCTTTATCGATCTTGGCCTTGGGCAGTTTGTATTCGACCTGTCCCTGATCTTTCTTACGAGCCTTGGCTGATTTTTCTAGATCTTTCAAAAATGATTTATTAAAATCAGCACCAAAATAATCCTTGTGTTTGATCTTACCTGAATTTTTATCTAAATCAGTTTCGCTGAGCAATGCTTCTTTGTTGATCTCACTGTCCAACATGGCTTGATCTTCTTCTGTAGGTTCCCCGCTGCCTCTCACACGGAAACAACCTTCTTCGATGCCCATATTTTTAATATCTTGAGAAATTTCAGGAGCGGTCACTGGATATTCGCAAACAACTTCGAAAATATGCACTTCTTTGTTTTCCATATTTGGAAAATCTAATGGTAATTTTTGTATAGGAGTAGTCGTGATCTTTTCTATGGTCAGAACTTTGCAGCGATCCAGCCTAGTCTTTAGACCTTCCTGGAATTTCTCAGGGAGATCACCAGCAACTTTGACTTTGAAACTGTAGACTTTTTGGTTTTCGGTAAGATATTGTTTGAAACTTTTCATATATGTATTTATTCCTTGTTGCCTAGTTTTTTCAACAGTTCATTCCGGTCGGTGATGATGTAACCTTGCCCGTTGATCACATCGTTAAGATCTTCATTGGAATCTTTATCTATCTTATATTTTTTCAACTGTAAATCTACTGCTTTTAGTTTTTTCTCGATCTTAGCGCTCTTGGCATCTATGGCGTTTTTAAGCATCGAGCCAGCGACCTCAAAAATACGGCCGCTATATCGTACTTCCACATTCATGCCTAGATCCATTAGGTCGTCATAGGCCTGTTCTGCTTTGCTGGCTAGATTATCTAGTTCTTTATCGTCCAGTTCGTCTAGTTCTTTGATCTGAGGAAGACCTTTGGTTATTTCTGCCACAGCCTGATAACTGTCATCTAGGCTGCGTACTTCCTGATGTTCTTTGACAGGCTTCAGCGGATCTTCTTTGTTGACTGCAGATCGTTCGAGATTCAATAATTCTTCTAGTTTTTTAGTCATAGTGTACTTATCTACGTTTTCCGCCTTGATGGAAAATGTCGTCTTCGTTGATGATCCGGAATCTAACATTCTGCTGCTGGCACCATTTGCTAGCGGCTTCCCATTTCGCTATATTTTTCACATACTGTTCTTGATTATACAGACTCTTACCGACTTTTTCCAAGATCATCTGATTGCTGGGTTTTACCTCGACAACTTCTGCATGTTTTTTTCCGCCTTTGTCTTTGTAAACGATAAAAAAATCTGGCACATAGATAGTATATTTTCCAGTTAGAGGATCTCTGTAAGGTATCTGTATGCTTTCCGACGCCCAGTTTTCTACTCCTGGATGTTCGTCTAACATACGCATGAAAACAAATTCCCAACTAGATCTAGCCAATGGAGTTTTCTTTCCCACATACTTGTCGGGATTTTTCATTTCAAAACGTCCCTGCGCAAATTTAACCATTAGGCAAAGATATTCCTAGTTTGATTTTGTTTTTCGACTGAAGTTATCTTGTAGCCAAGCACACTGGTCGCGCTTCTATTATTGTTTAATATTTCTGCCACGATGGCGCTGATCTGAACACCATTGAATGTTTTCAAAGTATCTATTAATTTAAATACTGGAACTCCGTCTATTTTAGCCTGTCGTAGCAGTACCTGAGCAGTGACGATGCTGGCATCATCGTTGAACCCGCGACTTTGGAAAAATCCTATGGCTGCCGAAACTTCGTTGGCCGTGAATTCTAACTCTAGATTACCGTAGGTGTTGAAAAACGCTTTGGTAGCAGAAGCACTGTCCTCGTCACGCTTGAAGGGCAAATTAGTTAAGGCCATCCTAGTCTCCGTATAGGTTATCGATCATCTGCGGGGTTAACCAATCTCTTTTGTGTGGCAGTTGTACCGGTGGCAGTGCCTGAATTTTTTGGAAACGCCGCACCTACGATACCGCCTACTGTATTGATGGTTCCTCTTACCGTAGCAGGATTACTTAAGATATTGATAGCCTCTTGTTTCAATCCTTCTTTGCTAAGGCTTTTAAAATTCTTCGCGGTATTAATGGCCTTGATAGCAGTACCTAAAAATCCTCCGACTGACCCGAACGCAGAACCGCCGGCAACATCTCCGAATATCTGTTCTAGGCCATCTAATACTCCACCTTCGCCTAATAGAGTCGATACCCCACCGCCTGCGACTGTAAGCGGACTTGGAACATTATCGTAATAAAGATTTGCAAATCCTTTGGGATTGTTTCTAGAAACATTTCCGCTGCTGTAGATAACTGATTCATATTCTATGCCCATGGAAGTTTCATTGAAATCATTTGCTGTATAATCCATGCTACCATGACCCCAATTAGTAACTTTAGGATTGATCAGGGTATATCCGAGAAATCTCCTGCGACTCATAGTATAGATGCTGATAGATGTGAAAAAATCAGTAGACCTTCCTGCTCGATCTAGACCATATCTATAACTGTCGACCACGGATCCTTCTGGCCGCAGGGCCGTCTTAAAAAACGCTCTTTCTGGATTATGCCGATCTTGGACATAAGCACCCATATACAATGCCCACAAGGCATTGATTACACCGGCACTATCATCATGGAAGGTCATGTTTATACCTTCATATGTAAAATTTTTATAAAAGATTTTTTTTCTATTGTATTGATTTTTTGTGACGGTTTCAAATTTAAATTTTGGAAGATCTGTAGTCTTGATCAGATATCCTATTTCATCTGCATGTTTATTAGAAAATATCGGGGATGACAATATAGACTTATCTATTTCAAATCGCACGTAATAAAGGAATTTCGTACGAGGTGTCAATCTATAACTGTTATCTAAAAACAGTCTAGATGCATGTCGCCAGTCGGCAAGTCCTCCTTTAGGATTCGTTAGTCCGCCTGCAACTCCGCTTAAAAATCTGCCCACAGAGCTGCTACCGCCTTGGCCAGTTAAAAATCTTGTAAATTTATTTGCCATACAGATATTTATGCCACAAAAAAACCCAGAAAAATCTGGGTTCTTTGTCAGCCTTGTTGTCTTTTACTGTGCGCCGCTTCGTCCTGTTACTGCTTCGCCGAGCGTTCTTCCTATTAGAGCACCAATACCTCGTTCGACTCCCGTGCCGCTGGCCCCCGCGAATTGCACGGCATTATCGTATTTGACCGTGAGAGCCACTGTCATGGGCTCATTATTGGCGTAGTTTGCCTCACCGTAATCTACACTAGATAAGAAACAGCCATACAGTTCCCATTTTTCTAGGATGTTTGGCTCGAGATTACCGTTTCCTCCATCCATCATTTCGATATTGGCTTGGAATTTATAATCAATACCTGATCTCGCAGAGGCCTGTTCCATGAAATCAAACTGTTTCTGGATCTGTTGACCAACTAATTTCTGTACTTGACCGTTGGCATCGTCACGCAAGTTGATGGTCACGTCATCCCAGCTCGGTTTACCGGCCAGTTTAACCTTGGAGTTATAGATCGGAATCTCCATTTCTTCAAAGGTCACAGTCGGACGTTTTACATCGCTGACCTGTTTGGTTAACTCTGTGCTGGCCTCAACACCGAATCCTAGCAGTATCACCCTAAAGCGATACTGTAGTTTAGGCATTAGCAGCGCGGTGCCGCTGTTGCCGTTACTGGTTGGAACTGAAATTCTATTTAAGGATGTTAGTGCCATTTTTAAATCTCTCCTGTGTTCTTGACACGCAATGGAATGTAGATAAACTCAACTGCCTTTACTGGTTCAATCGCAATATCAACATAAAGTTCGTTACGATCAATCCTAGACGGCGTGTTATTGGATTCATCGCAGACCACGGCAAAGTCGTAGAGCGCTCTCAAGCCAACCAATTCTAACAACAGGCTTTCTACAGCACCTTTGATCTCGTCTCTGGTAATCTTATCGTTAGGTTCGAAGATATACGGACGAGCCAATTTTTGTAGTTGGCTGCGTAGATATACCACTAGGCGTGCCACATTAATTCTATCTAGAGCGCTGGCGTTTCTAGCACGAGTCTTTTGACCGTATGCTACGAGACCCACTCCTACAAAGAACGGAATTGGATTGACTTTTAGTTCGTACAATGTATCGCGCTGGCCTTCATTTAGTGCCACGCTTTGGAATTCTCCTGTATCAGCATCTATAAAACCAACTGCTGTTGCATTTGTGATGCCGCCTCGTCTTGTGCCTGCTGGCGCAAACCAAGGATAAGAAACTTGATCGCTCAGTGCGATAGTTCTCAGCATCATGTGTGTGGCCGGAACGACTGCGTTAGCACCGCTTAAGTCTGTGGTAAATCCGTTTGGATAATATACAGCACAGTATTCGTCGTAACTAACGATACCTGTGTCACCGTTATCTAGTGCGCCGTTAGCATTGGTACCCCAGGCTGTTAGGCTGGTAGCATCTGCGGGTAAACGCAATGGTGTGTCGCCGAGCACGAATGCTGTCAACCCTCTGTCTAGATTCAAGTTGATCAAATTGCTCAGTGTTTCTGGATATCCTGGGCAAGCGATCAAATTGAAGTTTCTACGTTCTTCATCTCGTATCTCTGAACTGGTATCGATACAGCTTTTTAATTTCTGTTGTACTAGAGCACGCTGAGCTTTGCGACCAAACGAACCGGACCCGTCTTCGTTGTTAGGCGATGCTGTGGTCCAACGGTCAGTCCAATACGTGGTCATCTGATCACCTAGTATCGGATCGAGTCCTAGTGCTGCTCTAGATGTCTGGAATCTTGGATTGTTTTCTGCGATATTGATGTAGTTGTTTTGATAACGCTTGACGTTACCTCCGCTTCTGCGCAGATTCCATAACAGCATTCCTTTAGGATATAGTGCTGGATCTGGAGCATCTGGATCTAAGAAGTTGCTGGTCAGCAGTTCAATGATAGTGGCTTCGCCCGATCCGCCGTCTGTGTTCCATCTCGCGTCGGCGAACAGGATACCATCTTCTGTGGTTTGATCGGTCTTGTCCAGCAAAGACCAAGCAGCACTGGTAGTTCCTGCGTTGGTGTATCTATAGATAGTCGGAAAATTTTCTAGATCAGCGGTGCTGATCCATAGGTCGTTATCAACTAGAGCCGTTCCGTCGCTCTGTGCAGTCGGCTCGCTGGCGCTCACGATAGGACCTTCTGGATCTGTTCCTGTATATAAAGAATATGTGTTTTTATATCCGACCCAAGTAGATCCGTTATGTACCATGATATCAACTTCGGAGAAGTTAGGAGTATACCATAGTTGGCCATCTGCTGCTTCTGCTAGAGGTTGATCTCCCTGTGCAGCAAAATTCTCTGTGGCTAATGGTTTCCACAGCGTAGCTATCAACTCTGTTCCGTTGTCGGATGCGTACAGATTAACGGTACCGTCTTGGTCTTCTATGTCGTAGGCGGTAAATGCCGATTCGATCACCGTGCCTACTCCTCCGAGAACGAATCTCATATCGCCGCCTGCGACGTGGCTAATCTTCACCGTATTAGTTGCGGTAACCTCAGCAGTTACATAGTTAGTATAAGCGATAGGATTAGTAGGATCTGTGTTATCGAATCCAAAATTTGCAGCATTTATAGCCGCTGCAAATGCCTGTGCATCTTCTTCTGCGTCACTGGCAGAATTGAAAGTTACCGTAGTAGAAATTAGATCTTCGTAGCCCGGATGGCTCTGTTTTAACACAAAATTATTACCGGTAACTGTGCCGAACGTTGCTGGAACGATTTCTACGGATTCGATCGTTGTCGCACCTTGTCCGCTGCGTCTCCAGATTCTATATTCTACAGTTTCGGGTGTGCTGTCATTACCACTGTTTTCGCTGGCGTTGGTCTGAACAAACAGTTCTTCTTGATCTATACCAACTCCACCGCCGCTGCGATCTAGACCGTAGATCGCAGCATGCGTAGTCGCATATAATGGTGCTGAATATGAAATCCATAACTGTGTAGCGCTGTTCCAACGCTTGACAAGCCATCTCGAACCGCTGTTTGGTGCTGTGGTCTTGATCCATACAGATCCCGTTGGTCTCGCAGCAGCATCTGTTGATTTGTATGCAGGAACTTGAGTATGCGGAGTCTGTTGTAGTTTAGGAGAATAATACGTTCCTGCATCAATGCCAAATGGAGTCCAGGTTCCTTCTAATGTTAGGGCACCATCGGCACCGGTGGTGCTCCCATCTGACACAGTAGTTCCATCGGAATATATGTAAAGTCTATTGTTGACCGCTTGGGCAGAAATGCCTACGGGCGCTAGGCCATTGATAACACTAGCCAGTGTGGCCGCTGATCTCGAACCTGCTGTGATAGGAGTTCCGTTCAAAACTAACTCAGTATGTGCTACCGGAGATGCTACTGCTGTAGTACCTTGCACGGCCGGATGGCTGGCTTTCCATTCAGGAGATCCTACTAATACCCAAGTACCAGCGACAACACCCTGATCGCCCGCACCTCCGTTACCTGCGCTCTTGTACCATAATTTAATATATTCTTTAGTAGCATCTACACTGGAATCTACGCCGATGGTCTGTGCGACAACAGCGTAGTCTCCCACAGATCCTACAGATGATAATGGAGCATATGGCTGTCCGTCTAGTTTGCTGACGTCCTCGTCTGTGAGCACCAAGGGCACTTTGTTAGCGAATCGTTGTCCGCCAACTACTGTCGATGGTGCACCATTCCACTCTTGGATACCCCAAGAAGTTGAAAGGGTGTCTAACCACCATTTGCCATTCGCTGGCTCTGCTCCCGGGGCGGTAGTCTGTCCTTCCAGTTCGGCTAGGTTGACATCTGCTCGAACGATAAATGCTGCATTGCTTACCCCGAGGTAACTATATGCTGTTAATAGTCCGTATTCGTTTCTCTCTCCGCCGTGTACTGGACTTGCTGAAGGAGTCTGTTCAAAGAACGGAATACCAAATGTGTCTACCAGTTCTCGCTGGCTAGTGATCTTGAATGCTTTCAGTGCATTCGCTGCGGTAGTTCCTATAGCAGTACCTGTGCCTGCTGCGTTAGATTTATCCTGTGCGGTAGCGATCACGATAAGGGGAGTAGTACCAGGTTCCGCTGGTGTATAAAAACTCTCGTCAATTACCGTAACTTGTACGCCTGGTGATGTTAGTGCCATTCCCTAATCTCCTGGTAATAGTTGCTCATATTATTTAGCGGGTTATCACAAAAATGGGCGGTTATGCAGCGGGGAAAAGGGCAATAAAAGGGCGGTTATAAATATCATATGCGCCTTTTATGTAAAACCTGCGGTGAAAAACCTCGTGCTGTGAACTATCACAAAGGAGGAAAAATATTTTATCGACACCAATGTGATACCTGCGCTCGAGGTGCTGATAGTAAACGACCTCGATGGTATCAATCAGGATATCGACAAAAAGATTCTTGTGAAAAGTGTGGATTCAGGAGCAGACATCCAGAGCAGTTCAACGTGTTTCACGTAGATGGAAATCTAGATAACTGCCGTCCTAGCAACCTCAAGACAGTATGCGCGAACTGCCAACGAATTCTGCATCGAGAAGGCGTCCGTTGGCGCCAGGGAGATCTTGTCCCTGATGTATGATCAATGATCGTATTTGTTTATATAAATCGTCGATAGTTCCGTTGTTGTCGATTTCGTGATCGAATTCTGTGCCGACCCAAGCGGTTTCCGAAGCGTGTATTTTTAATCTTTTAAGTTCGTTTAATGCTAGATTGCTGCCTAGTTGATTCGCTGCCATAGCATATTGATACCACTCAGGTAGTTCTCCGCGTTTCACCCAGACGATTTTTCCGCCCGCACGTCGGATACTGGATATTTCGTTAGGGAAGCGGCAGTCTGAAATCACGACGTGATCTCGAGAGTTACGGAGTTTGTTTTCTAAACTAGCGATCCATATATCATCATGAAATGCACGTCTACAGACTTCAGTTCCCCAATATTGTAGGACCCATCTGGGGGTCAGCGTGGGCATGTCCAGTCGTTCGGCCCACCACGGATCTACCTGTTCGCGCCATTCTCTGGCTTCCTTGGTTCTGCCCTCCAGCATGGTCCTATCCCAGCCAAACACCGCTGAGACGGCGTCTTTGAGTGTGTTGGCAAAACTTTCTCTACGAAATTCGTGGAAGTTGACTAGATAGTCAGCGACTGTGTCCTTGCCGCTGCCGATGAAACCGCAAATACCTATGATCATAATGTCCTCCAATTACAGACATTATAGCAAATTTAATGTAGAATAATCAACCTTAATAATAGGGTTTTGGCGTTTTTGGTTTGCCCGTGTTTAGTCGATTGGCTAATACACTGGCGGTGTTGATAGATTTAGTTCTATCAGTTCTGCGAGCAGCCTGGACTTTAGTGCGGGCTCGAGTAGTCTTCATTTTTTGTGCTTTGGCGATGTTCATGGGTTGATGGCATTTTGAAGGGTGGCTGACCTGGCGGCTAGCCCTTGGGCCGGAAGTGCAACGGAATTTTAGTTTCGGTGTGCCGCTTCGAGCCGTATGTTTACCTACACCCCAGACCATCTTAGCGGTCTCAGTATAAAATTCTTCGTCGCTTTCAAAGATAAATTCCGATGCTTTCATTAGCCGATGATCCAGGTATAACCGTGACCGCCAGGAACAGCGGTTTCCAATTCTTTGGTCAATCGTTCGATATCTGCCTGGCCCTCAGATTTCATCGCAGCACCGTTTAGGGCTGTGCCACCCTGGGGGCCTGCGATGCTGGCGAACTTTTCGCGAGCCTGTCCTAGCATTATCTTGCAGTTAGCCAGGCTGTAATCTTTGATCCATTGATTGGCATATGTATCTTCGATTATAGCGAAATCTGGACGTTTGTTATAGACCCACAACATCACTTCTTCTTCCCCTCTAGGACGTTGGAATATGGTCAATTTTCTTGTCTGGGGATTGAAAGTGAAATTGATAAATGATCCAAACATCTTGCCTACTAGTTCTTGATATCCTGCGAACAATTCGTAAGTGGCCAAACCGCCCATATTTGTAGAACTCAGCAGATAGGTATTGGTATAGGCCAGATTGAAAGGTTCAAACACTGTGCCGCCTGTGCCGTTGCCTGTGCGTGATCCTATGCTACGCCTATAGATCTGTCTTACCTGTTGTATTTCTCTAGGTAATATATAATCATTTTGATCTTGTTTTAGAGTTAAAAAAGCATAACTCTCTTCGACAGCATTATCGGATCGTTGGCGAAAAATGCCTAGACTGCGATCTAGTGCAGTTTCATAGTGTTCGGGATCTAGTTCTACATCTATCATACCATCGCCTAGCATGGTTTTGCAGTAGTCATAGACGGATTGACGGGCTTGGTCGATTTGGCTCATGATAGTATTTATGCGGTAAATATACAACTATGCCAAGACTCAGTCTCTATAGGCCCGAAAAGGGCAATGATTTTAAGTTCATCGATAAAACCGCCTGGGAGATGTTCCAGATAGGAGGAACCGATGTGCTCATACACAAGTATCTGGGTCCTGGTGCTTCTGTGCAAGGTGATACACCTAGCACTCCCGCATACGATTCCACGGATCCGACACAGATACAAGATTTGCTATTTCTAGAAAACAGAGATAGAAAATATGATCCGGATGTATATGTCATGCGAGGTGTTTATAATCTACAGGATACAGATTTCAATCTTAGCCAGTTCGGATTGTTTCTACAGAATGACACTATTTTTATAACTTTCCATATTCGAGATACAGTAGAAAAACTAGGAAGGAAACTTATCAGCGGAGATGTCATAGAATTACCGCATCTCAAAGATGAATACGCCCTCAACGACCTATCATTCGCCCTTAAAAGATTCTATGTCATAGAAGAGGTCACTCGTGCAGCAGAAGGATTTTCAGTGACTTGGTACCCGCACCTGTATCGTGCCAAATGCAAACCGTTGGTAGACAGCCAAGAGTACAAAGAGATATTAGATAGCATCGCAGGTGAAGGATCAGATATGACCTTGCGAGATCTGATGAGCACCTATGAAAAAGAAATGCAGATCACGCAAGCGGTCCTTGAGCAGGCCGAATTAGATTCTCCTAAGAGTGGATTTGACACCACGCAACATTATATGTTGCAGAAAGACGAGACTGGAAAAGTAGAGATAGTAACCGCAGACAATACACAATTGCTGGCCTCTATGCAGACACAGGCCACAGATGCCAATGGCGATCCTTTAGTGGACGAGAACGGTGATCCTGTTTATGTGGGACCTACATCATCTACGATTTTCCAGAGTCCGGAATACAACGGTCCGATGATCGGGGACGGCGACGGAGTCCCTCCCAACGGTGCACCATTTACTGCCGGAATCGCTTTTCCTTTACAGCCTGGTATCGGTCAATTCCATCTTCGAACAGATTACAGTCCCAAACGATTGTTTAGATTTAGTGGAACGAGATGGGTCAAAGTCGAAGACATTACTAGAATGACATTGAATAATCTTGGTAATGAGGATGTTGTCGCAGGCGGATCGCCCAATGACATGTTCTTAGGCAAAGACGTAAAACTGACCCATAAGACCACGTTTATAAACAACAACAAGCAGGCCACTGTTAACGGTAAAACAGTGAAAGAAAAACAGAGCCTCACTAAGGCTCTAAGACCAAAGGCGGATGAATAATGGATTGGTTTTATGACGGACAGATAAGAAGATATGTCACACAATTCATGCGCATCTTTATCGGTTTTAAATATAAAACCGGTGACGACACGCTACGACATATTCCAGTGACCTACGGAGATCTAACCAGGCAAGTGGCTGCTATCATCATGGAAAATTCTGAAAATAAAATGATGACTGTGCCTAAAATCGCCTGTTATATTTCCGGTCTAGAACTGGATACGGGACGATTAGCAGACGCTAGTTTTGTCAGTAAAATGCAGATCCGTGAAAGAGCATTTGAAGATTTCTATCCCGACGATCATCCAGATGTGAGATTACGGGGTACACCTATATATGAAAATTACCAAGGCGGAGGGTATACCGTAGAAAGATTGATGCCCACTCCTTTTAAACTATCGATGAAGGCTGAACTATGGACCAGCAACACTGACCAAAAATTACAGATACTAGAACAGATCCTGATGTTGTTCAATCCGAGCCTAGAAATACAGACCACTGATAACTATATCGATTGGACCAGCATCAGCGTGGTAGATTTAAAAACCATAAATTTCAGTTCGAGAACGATTCCGCAAGGTGCGGACACCAATATAGACATAGCCACTATGGAGTTCACGATTCCTATCTATATCACTCCGCCTGCCAAAGTCAAGAAGATGGGAGTCATACGCAATCTAGTAATGAACGTGTTCACCGATTCAGGAGACGTCAAAGATCTCGAAGAATTAATATACAATCAAGAAGATGGAGACGCACAGATGCATACCACTCCCGGACAGTTCGGAGTTTTATTCCTTAAAAGCAATAACGGCCAAGATAGAGATTACGATCTTTCTGTGATCAGCCCAGGAGAGGTAATTACTTCGATAGGGCTGTCACCGCCTATCAAGCAAGGAGAAAGAGTAGATTGGGAGAAGATACTCAATGTATATGGTGGTTACAATCCTGGCATCAGCAAAATCTATTTCCTACAGCCTAGCGGTAATGAGATAGGAGGAACATTCGTAGTCAATGAAATCGATCCTACTTATCTACTGGTAACTGTAGATGTCGATTCAAGACCCAGCAACACTATAATTTCTGGGCCAACTAGATCCAACAATCAATGGACCACAGTAGATGCTATCATAGATCCTTATAAGTATAATCCTAAACGACCCAATGGAGAGATGACAGATCAACCAGTGACAGCCGGTGTGCGTTTTTTGATGCTGGATGATGTCAATAACAGCGCCAGCACCGGATTAATCAATCAACAAAACTGGGATTCCAGCCATCCATCGGATTCTAGTCAGGGACAGGTCTACGACGGACCCGACGGTTGGAAAAATTCGGACGGTAATGATCCTGTGATCAAGGCTAATTCTATCATAGAATGGACTGGCACCTCTTGGACGACTGTCTGGAATCCCGATGATCATCTATTGGAAGATGCGGGAGTATCTGGAGAAGATTTCGTTCCTACTTATTTCCAAAATCTGCGTACCGGTGTGCAATATCGATGGGACGGGGAACAATGGTTAAAGTCGTTTGAGGGAGAATATTCTGCCGGTTATTGGAGATTAGATCTAGATCCGCAATAAGTATAGGTATGCAACAGCGTGCCGGATTACTTTTCCTTTCTAAAAAAACCAATAGGATATTTCTAATCTTACAAGACGAACGATGGACCGTGCCTACTTTCGCACGTAATTCTACGGTTTTAGATGATTCTCAACAACTGTTGAACGATTATTCTACAGGTAGGATAATACCGATCGAATTATATCTCAGTGAGGATCGAGGTTTTGAATATAGCACTTACATTTGTCTAGTAGATCAAGAATTTTTCGGATCTGACAATGAAACCATATGCTGGGCTAATATCAACGATCTGCCAAAAAATCTGCACGTTGGATTGAAAACCACATTAAATAATTCGCTGATACGAGCGAAAATCGAAACTATAATGGTGCTTGAAAATGATTCCAAAACTAACCACTAACCCCCGATTCGTAGAAGACTGTCAACGATACCAGACCAGGATCGACGCTATCGGCGATCAGGGAAACAGGTCTGCATTAGAAAAATTATTAAGGCAATTGATCGAGCAGGTCAGTTATATAGATCGCAGCCATGATCAGATCATATTAACTGGTCGCATGGGAGATGACATCGCTGACATCCGATCTAATATCGTATCTATCAAAAAAACACTAGATACGAAATTAGATCAGATCGAACGCAACAAGTTTGCGGTTAAGCCTGCGCCTCTCCCCAACGCAGAATAATCGCGCCAGGCGTAGCAGTTCCCGTAACCTTAAACACATTGATGGCCAGCACGTCTGGGCCATTCGGGAATGCGCCCCTGCCTCCTAATGCTGTGGTGGTTAATTCTTTCAATTCTACAAGACTTAAATTTGAGATATTTCCTGGATTGGTTACGAATGAAAATACCTGTTCTCCTGGAAGAGCAAACTGCGGATCGCCAAATTGGAATGTTACTGTGCCTGCGGCACTTACCGAAGAAGTTAATGACTGAGTAAATGTAGCACGTATCACCGTCGTAGCACCTAATCTCCTGTTGGTCACTGCAGAAACCGCGGTATTAGCAGGAAACTGTGTGAATGCTGTGGACACTCGTGTGCCCTGAGAGGCTCCGCTGTTATTCCATGTTGCCTGGGTGAAGAACAAAAAGTTACCAGCGTAAGATGCTGCAGTTCCCGATGCTGTTACTGTGGTTGTGGTTTGTACGTTGGCTGACTGAGTAGCATTTGCTCCCGAACTCATGACAATCCTGGTAAAGTTAGTTCCGCTAACCCTGGCAAAATTTGTAGTAATACTCTGTATGGTTTGGCTTGATACTAGGAATGATGCCACACTTAATCTATCACCTATAGCAATGAATGAAGATGCTGCTTCTGCATCAGTGATTAAGAAATCAGTTCTACCGTTCACGTATGCGCTGGCATAACCAGTTGAAATACTGTTAGTACAAGTCACTGACTGATTGACAAAAGCAGCACTGTTACCGTTAGCGTTGGCGCTCATCACGATTCTGGTAAATGAGCTTGATAGATAGCCTCGCGTTATGCTGGAAATAGTCTGTCCACCAGTGACAAATGATGCTAGACTTAAACCATCACCCACACGCAACGGTGTAGCACCTGCTGTAATTGTATCAAAGGCAGTGTTGGTTATAAAGAAATCATTTTGTGTATTAACAAATGCCTGTGTTCTAAATGTGTTATTGGCTATGGCTGTCAAGGTCTGAGTAACCGTACTAAAACCACGTGCTGTGATATTTGTAGTCAACGCACCTTGGATAGTTGCTGTGGTTGTAGTCAACGGCACACCACCCCAGTTGATAGAACCACCCAGTGCGATCTGTGCAAAACTAGGTTGTCCACCTGCAGCAGCACCGCTTAAGCCTGCCCACGTAATATTAGTTGGATTAGCAGGGTAGTTTCTCGGATTCAAAATTCCTTCAACAACAATGGCGCCTGTGCCTGTGTCAGTGGTGATAGAAATTTCATTCAACAATAACTGCGCTCTGTTCAGTAGATCACGTTCGCCCAAATCACCAACTATAGCATTGGAAACTGAAGGAGCCAATCGTATCATGAATGCTGTCTGTTTAGCAGTTGTGATACTTAAACCTGTGGCAGCATAGTTAAAAATGTAGCCTCGATCTGAGTCGAACAAGCCGTCAGTCAATAAAGCAGAACCCCAGTGGCTGATAGTTGGACTGGTTGTACAACTGACCAATGTCACTCCCGCACCTTCTGAGTGTGCTGCTGCTAGACCACCGGAGAAAGTTCTGTTTTGACCAGCGGTAAATGCGAGGAATGTTGCTGCTCTGGTTAAACTGGTCAATGTGTTACCGGATTTGCCAGAATAAGAAATTAATTCGTTATCTATATACAATGTTCCAGAAGTTGGGAATCTCCTAGCATCAGTTAAACGTAAACTAGTTGCTGAACTGTCTATACCTTCTGCAAGTTTACTGACTGCGGATCTATTTTCAACTTCATAGCGCACAGGTAAATTAGCAGTGCGCATATATGCTTCTGTGTTTACGTTAGAATTTCTTACTTTGTGTAAGAATACAAACTTTCCATCGGCGCCACGTAGCATCCACTCAATGAATCCAGCAGCGTACCAAGAATATTGCATACCTAACATCTGCATACGCCATGGCAACATATAATATCCGCTAGGACCTGTTCCGTCTAATTTGTCCATATTCCAGTCACTTTGAGGAATATAAAGATCTTCCGTCACACAGATCTTAGCACCAGTAATAGAAGTTGCACCTCTCCAGTCTGGGGTAACTGTCATTGTTGTGTTATTGGTTATGGTAGTTACCAAATGACTCATACCCCTGATAACTATTTTGTCGCCAACTTTTAATTGTTCTGTGAATCTTGTGCTCGCACCAAATACGCTGTTACTATCTGTGGCAATACTAATCGTGCCGGTTAACTGGTTGGTGCTGGATCTTCGGACTACAGCCATTTCTTGTCCGTCATACTGATAGAAAATACCGTTTTGTTCATCGAATGCGCCAATACGCACCGTGGCACCGTGCCAGCGTTTTAGTAATATCTTACAATCGGGACCTAGTTGTGCTGTTGTTGTAGTTAAAGTTACATTTGATCTTACACGGAATCTACGTGCATCAATGATATTTTCAACAGTATAATCACCATTATATTCGAATGACAACATTCCGATGATTTCAATCTCGGCGCCTGGTTGTAGACCGTGATCTGTGTCGTCTAGTGTAACTGTGATCAGGCTGTTAATCACAGTTGCTACAGCAGTGGCGCTGGCGATATTATAACTAGGCGCAAACAGCCCGCCTGTGGTATACATCATACCTTTACCAGATTGGTAACGGATATATTTTTTACTCTGCCGTATGGCCTGTGCGCCGTGGCTGGGATTGCCTGTGCCTAACTGTACACCACCGTCAAACGGTCTGTGCGTAAAGAATGCGTCTGGTCTTGCATAAATTACCCCGGTCATGGCCGCAGCGGATGTATTAATCGTTCCTGTAGTCCTGGAAGGAAATCTTATAGTAGTGGCTGACGGCACAGCAGTTACCACGTGTGGACCAGTACCTAATTGATGGTTGGCAGATGTTAAGTCAATACTTTGGGCTGCGTTGGTGTTACCTACCGCGGCAAATCTTCCAAAGCCTGTATAGGTAGTATAAGCCACTTCTGCCCAATTTGATGTGCTAGCCAAGGTCCTCGCAGTAAACGAACCCGTTTCACCGGTGAAAGAAGTCAGTGCAGATGTGCTGCCAGACGCTACAACTAGAAACACGTCATCACCGAATGTCACAGCACTCCAAGAGGCACTGCTGGGCAGTGTTGCTGCTGTCCAGACAGTGCCGTTGGTTGAAAATGCTGCGTTAGTTCCTCCAGAGGCAACTGCGAAGAAGCGATTGTTGCCAAAGGTTAGGCTTGACCAAGTGGTAGATGCTGGTAATGCTCCGGTGGCTATCCAGGATGCTCCGCCGTCTGCAGAATAATTTGCCAATGTACCGCCAGATGCTATGGCTACAAAGTACACGCTGGTACCGACTAATCCCGCTGCAACATCCGTCCATGTGGTTGAAGAACTTAATGCTCCGCCTGCCGTCCATGTTTGTCCACCGTCTGTGGAAAATGCTGTGGCAGTACCGCCCGAGGCTATAGCCACGAATCTACCGTCTCCAAAAGTAACTGACACCCAGTTAGCTGAGGATGGTAGTGTTGCTGCTGTCCAGGTCTGTCCTCCATTAGCCGACCATGCTGCGGCATTGGATGTTGTCGTTGCTACTGCTACGAAATAATTTGTAGATCCGACAGTTCCTGCTGCCACAGATCTCCAGGCAGCACCTGAAGGCATATTTCCACCTGCCGACCAAGTTTGACCATCAGTCGATCTAGCAGAGGTAACTGAACTTGATAATACTGCTGTATAAACACCTCCCAGGCCTGCTATCCCTGTCCATGTGCCCGATGCCGGCAAGGTTCTGGCCTGCGCGGCAAATTCTGGGGCAGGTTGAGAAGTGACCTGTGTCAATATTGTAGTGCCAGGCACGAGTCCATGCGCTGAAGTAAAATCAACCTGTACTGTAGCAATAGCACCGGTGTTAAGCACTGTGCCATCTAAAATTGTTCCGGTTACTGCTTCACTGATGCTTAGGGTAGAATAAATCGCTATAGGATCACCTGCATATGGTGTTCCTTCTGCGGTTATGGTGGTGATTACACCAGCACTTATTCCTGTGACCCTTACAATACAATCATTCGAAGGACTGGCACCATCCAATGCTGTGCCTAAAATTCTAATACGATTACCAACTTGATACCCACTACCACCGTCGCCTGCTAATGCTATAGTTGCTGTATATGTTCCGTTTTCTCTTTCAATATCAAATTCTGCATCAGAACCTAATGCGGGAATATTTGCTGCTCCCTCTGATGGATAAGTAGCATCACCAGTATCTCCTATCGGTGATCCAACGATTTCAAAATCTACTACATTTTGATTGGGGAATCCTACTCCGTTAATTTGTATGACAATATTATTGTCTGGGTTGGATCCTCCTAGGTCTGTACCTGAGAAAGTTACCGTATCACCGGGATTATATAATGTTCCACCTGCAGCCAAGGTTACTTCATATGCTCCCGTGCCGCCGGTTCTTACCACGTCAATTAAAAATCCGCTGCCGCCACCCGTGGTTGAGCTCTGGGCCACATTGGTATAAGTAGCGCCTCCGGAAATCGCTGTGCCGGTAAAGTTGAATGTATCGATAGCACCGCCCGAATCAACTCCTGTAACAACAATTATTATATCATTGGCTGGCGTTGCACCGCCGACATCAGTGCCCAATATTAATAGATTGTCGCCTTCGGCATAATTAATACCGTTTGACGAACTATCCCCAGCGTCTGTTACTGTATAAATGCCTGCGCTGCGAAATATGTCAAAGGTCGCACCGGTACCAATAGGTGCGATATTTGTGCCTGTGACCGTAAGATTAGTTGCATTGGCGCCGATATACGTTGCCCCAATTGCTGTTGATAGTGTAAGTTGATTACCGGCAATAGAATTGATAAAGGCAGCAGATCCAGCAGCATCTATGGCCATCTGTTGTTGCACACCGGTTAAATCGACCAATGTAATTGTTGTATCTGAAGGTGATGTTACACTATCTCTTATGTTTGCATTGACTGTGCCAGATCCGACCACACCTGCTACTGATGTACCACCGGGGATATTAGGAGATCCTGAAATAGGAGAACCTACTGTAGGCGCTGTCCCATCAAATGCAATAGAAAAACTGCCGGTTAGTGTATCAAACTTTGATGTTACTGTGCTGCTTGATCCATTACTAAAAACAGAAAATGTTGGCTGTCCGATCGAAGCGCCGGTAAAAAACCCTGCTTGCCTGATCTGTGTAAAAGTAGTTAGAAGGCTGTCACCGCTATTTGTGCCTACCTTGGCGCTTGAAAAATAGGTAAAACTAACTGAACTAGGAATGCTGTAAATTAAAAAAGAACCTTCTGCTCGAGCAAATCCCGAAATAGCGGCATTCAATCCTTTTACAGTTATGGGTTGAGCGACTGAAAATCCATGAACACCGCTGGTAGTTACAGTAATCAATGAAGAACCAAACCCACCGGTATTCACTGATGCATCAGTGATGACATTACTAATTCCTAAGTCTGTTCCTGGAATTTCATAAACAGACGGGTACATACGTATCGTACCCAATGCCTGCCACTTAGTAGGCTGTAGTCCATATTCAAAGTCAGCGTCAAGCATGGCCTGCGGTGCAGCCACACGCATACGCTCAATAGCATCTGTGCCAAATTCCCAAGGACGAATCGTCTGTGCTGCTTCTTCTACAAATATCTGTAATTCAGTAGCAGAAGAAAGATTGCTGGTATCTGTGCTAAGATTCAAAGTAGTTATGCTATCGTTAGCCTGATACCAAGATGGAAAGTCAACGTCACTGAGCAGTTGCCCATCGCTGCTGCTACGACCTTGTTTATATGTTACTGTGATTGAGTTATTAGCATCAGCAAAATTATAAAGTATTTCGCCGCTATTGGTGTTTGTAATCAATAAAATAGAACTTACATCTATCTGACCAATTAATCTAATAGAAGATACCCCAGTAACTTTTACAGGCATCGCCGGGATACCATTGGTGATCACATCTGTGAATATATTCCATAATGTGGTATTTCTTGAACTTGCTCCAGATTCTGCGTTTTGTCCTAGGATAAAAGCCTGCGGTACGGTGTTACCATATCCTGGACTCACTGCTGTATTAGTAAAAATAAAACTGTTGATGATAGTTCTGAGATATGTCTGGGCGGTTGTTTCTGGAGTGACATCGCCTCGGATTTGTGGTTCGCCATCGATCCAGAAGTAGTCTGCTACCTGGCGGGATTGAACGTTACCACCGTATCTAAGATCGTGTAAGATCGCATCAATAAAAAATCCTACATCGCGAGTACATTTTTGACTGGCATAGGCGTAGCCTATATAAGGGGCTACATTATTTGCGATTTGATCGTTGATGAATGCTACTACTTGATTCTGTAAAAAAGTTTTGTTAGCGGCTAGTAATGCTACGGCCTTGGGGTATAGGTTATCATCTTTGCTGATACCTGGTTCAAATACATAATATTTTAACTGTTTCTTTGCCATTTATTCTTTTCCTTATGCCCCGAAGGCGATAGCGAATGCTGAAATTCTTGCGTCTACATAATCTTTTCTTGTGGCATGCGTACTCAATGATGGTGTATTGCCCAATGTTAAATCACCATCAACGCTCAGATCGTCAGTGATTGATGCATTTCCCTGCACAGACAATTCACCAGAACTATCCCCTGGGCCAACATTCAATGATGTAAAGTTTCCTGCTGCGGGATTTTGAAGACCGATTTCTATATTGTCCATACGACCGACCGCAGCAAAACTTTCTATTTCTACGTGGCCATTGACCACACTGAAATACGGTGATGATCCCTGAGCGATTCTAAGATCTCCGTCAATGTTGAGAAATTCAAGTGTTCCTAATCTTGTGAGCGAACTACCTATGATCTGGCTGCCTAACGCTACCAATGATGATTCATCGAAATCCGCTTCTATTAATTGTATATTTTTTACATATATCTGATCGGCACGCAGTATGCTTTCTTGGCCTTGGCCACCTACTTCTAATGCTCTGACCTGCACATTACCTAATTCGTCGACAGTAAATCCCGGACTACGAAAGCCGCTTTTAGACTCGAAAGGTATGTAATTTATTGACATTTAGATCTCCGCTATCACACCAACAACGACTACTACAAAGACTACGATAGTATTTAGTCTAGGTATCTGTTAATACTGTACTAGATTGTTTACGGTATAATAATAGTTCGCGCTGAATATCACCTTCGCTCCGGCCAATAACGTAGAATTATCATAGGTGCTGTCAGTAGGACTAGTAGCGCCTCTTATCGTGACCGTGCATTTTGATGCTGTTACTACTACATTTAGATCGATTAGATTTTCATTGAGATTGGTTCTGCCATATACCGTGACTGCAGCAGACTCAGGACCCGCTACCACTAGTGCCTTGATCATTTCTTTTCTGGTATTGCCCGCATCTATGACTATGGTATATTCCGCAGACATAAAGTCTCCTACATAAAATTCGTCCAATACAGCATTTTCAGTGAACAGAATCCACGGGCCTTTATAGGAGAAATTTACTCCATTCTGCAATCGAAGAGTATTTTTTATACCCTGTAAGAAAAAGTTAGCGAAATTTAACATAAGAGATCCGATCTATAGTGTATTTACCATAGAGCGGATCTTGTTTAGTTTGGTATTTTTACTAATTTACCGTACTCTGGAAGATAGAGATATTCGATATCGGATTTTTCCAGCGTCCACAGCGCATCATCGAGAGTTTCCACTAAAGGCTCGCCACCGAGATTGAAACTGGTATTAAACACTATAGGAATTCCAGTTTCATCTTTGAAAGCCTTGATTAGATCGTGGTAGTGTGGATTCTGCTCTCTGTTAACTGTCTGTATGCGGCAGGTACCATCTTCATGTATGATCGAAGGAATCTTTTCGGCGATGCCCGGTTGGCAATTGACAGCATACATCATGAACGGTGAGTTTTTCATCCCTCTGAGGTCGAACCATTCGTGTACATCTTCTTCTAAGACAGATCCTGCGAACGGACGGAAGTACTCTCTACGTTTGACCATATTGACATAATCTTTGCCGTCGGGGAATGTGGGATCAAACAGCACAGATCTATTACCCAATGCTCTAGGACCGTTTTCTGATCGACCTTGGAATATGGTCACGATATTCTTTTCACGTAGCAGTTTAACGATGTCTTTGTGTGCAGCATCGACAACTGTAGCGTCTTTGATCGCAGCAACCTTGCTTTCGATTTCTTCGTTGGTGTAACAATATGAAGGTCCGAGATACAGCGTGTCGTGTACACGGATAGTTTCATCATTTTGCATTCCGTACCAAAACATCAGAGCAGCGCCAATCGCGGTGCCTGCATCGTTCGAAATAGGTTCGACATAAAAATTGATGCCTTCTTTTTCGAGTTCTGCGAGATAATAATAATTGGCCACGCAATTGAGTCCATATCCCCCGCTGAGCACGACATTTTTACGCCCTGTCCGTTTGACCGCGTCTTTGATCAATTTAAGTACCTGCTCCTGGGTCTGTGTCTGCACCGCGTAGGCCATGTCTCTCCGGCTCTGTAGATAAGTGACATCATCGCCGGGGGCCTGAGGCATTTCATCTAGCCCGTCGAACAGATATCCGTTAACCATGGCACTCATTGGATACTTAGGAACAAATAAATTCCTGTTTGTTAAAGGAATCTTAGATGTCTCATCAAACAATGGTGGGATTTTATCGTTAGGTCTGCCGTAGGGAAACAGTCCCATGGTTTTTCCGGCCTCGATCGCTGAAAATCCGCAGTATTCTGTCACTGCTTCATAGGCCTTGACTATACCTGCATGGTCAGTGACCCATGCTTCGTGCGTATCACCGTCTTCTCCTAGATTGTTGCTAGGAAAATTAGACAGATACGCTCCAGCGATAGGCTCTTTGGTGCCGTAGTGTTTGTATAATGTTTTGAACTCTGCAGGATAATCACAGTTCACAATCGACTCAACTTCCCATACCCAGATCGGCATTTCGTTGTAAGACATCTGATAAAACGTTCCTGCTCCGTCAACCACTACGCTGACCGCATCTTTGAATCCGCTGCGATAAAAAGCGCAGGCAGAATGTAATTTATGATGCATGAAACTTAGATCGATCACTTGCGGATGGCGATGCAGATCCTTGACCTTGCGATCTATGAGATTCAACTTTCTCGCTAGACCAGTATATACATCGTCACCTGTATAGTCTATCTTACCAGCCGTTTCATAGAGATTCTGTGTATGCGCGATTATCAAATAATCTAGTTTATCTGTGTATTCTAAAATTTTAACCATCGAGGCCAATGGACCGCCATCATATTTTTGGCGTGTGAATCTTTCCTCTTCGATGGCAAATACTATTTCGCCATCTTTGAGCAAACAAACGCCACTGTTATGCCCCCTAGCGATACCTGCTATCCAAACAGGTTTTTTCTCTTTTTTGATTTCGATAGTTTTAACTGTCATCTCTTTTTCCTAGTACGTGTTCCACTACCAATGTGGTAATATCGTCATTCATCGTCATTATATTTTCATTTAGTCTATCCACACGTTCGTCTGGGAGAATGCGGATCGGACTGTACTCTCGACTCACCTCTCCCATATCTAGTATATCAAAATAATCGCAATCTGGATATGATACATTGATAGGATATGTCGATCCCGTGATAACTGTAGAAGGAGTTTCCATGATATAGGCTAGATGCTGTCCTAGGCTATCGCATCCAAGGAAATGCTGGGCATATTTGATGATCGCTGCCCAAATACGGAAATTGACATTTTCCGGCATGGCCACTTCATCTTTGAGTTTGGCGTCAGACAGATCTATCTTAAACTCGCTCATTAATATCACAGCAAAGTCTTTTTCTTGTAGTTTTTTTATGATCTGCTTGACATCTTTTAATTCGAAACTCCTTGCGGTTCTATCCACTAGAGTTTCGTCAATGTATTCGATACCTCGACCAAATGGCTGTAAAACTACTAACTTGTCTTTTTTGAGTTTCTGTTTAACCTGGCTCACTACCTGTCGACCATTCAATAGTTCATCTTTGCTGAGTCTGAACGTCGGTTTTGGTAATTCTCTGATGCCCTTGTCATTGATCTGTATATCAAAGGCCTGTGCGATAGAACACTGTTGATTATAATATTCCCAGATCCTGTAAGGTTCAGTGGTAACGATATCTCGATCGCGCAAATAATCTTTGAACAGTCCTTTATGCCAAACATCATAAGTTCTGCTGTCTAAGGTAGGATGCCCTTTGAAAACATCTGTACCGCCTTCGCAGACGATGATAAAATCTCTATCTCCCGATTCTTCTTCGTACTTTTCGAATGCTGGAACAGATGTGATCATGCGGCCAGCGCCACCGTTTACGAAGAATGCTTTTGATCTGGTCATTTAAACTCCAATAAAAAAGGCCTTGTACAGATTATATATCCTCAGGGATAAATGTACAAGACCTTTTCTGGTTTAAATTACAGTGGTGGTGTTGAGAGACAGTTTATCTTCCAATGATCCACATTGGCATATTTTGTGGGTACAGATTCACAAAATTCGTAGTGTGTTTTGAATTTTTCTAGATCTGCTGCTAGATAATTACCGCTGTTATAGGCATCTCTGTATGTTTTTGCCTGTTGAGCCATAGATGCCAAGAAATCCTGCCTAGTAATGGCATGCACACGATATCTTGGGCGTATCCAAGTATTTGTTGGACGGTCGTAGCGGATATCATCGACGTAGAATGGCTGTGTTAAAGCACCGTTGAAGTCATCGTAGTTGTATTCCCAGGTTTCGCCGGTAGGCAGAGTTTCTCGATAGTTTGGAACTTCACCATGCTCGTACTCGTTAGTGATGTGTGCTGCTTCCCAAGTATGGGTTTCGGCATCTAGCACGATCTGGAAAGTGTCACCATCGAGTGCCAGTTGTTCCTTAGTCATCTTAAAAGGCTCTAATTCTTCTGCGGTATCTGCTCGTCTTTCCAAGGCAAACATGGTTCCATCACCGTTCAAACGGATCAACAGGAATCGTCTACCGGTGTAGATACAATCTACTGTGATGTTTTTCTTGGTAGTGGTCTTGTATGGTTCGTCTGGAAGAACCGTTTTAAATGCTTTTCTCATTTATACCCTCTCGATAAAGTTTATTCTAATTAGTCCTAGGCCGCCTCGATACCCATTATCTCTGACATCGGGGCAGGGCTGCGCCGGTAAGCCACCCATGCCTGGAGGAATGAACGGCATACAACCAGTGACATCATAGCAACCGCAGGCTCTAGTATGTTGGCTGTAGCAGGCGGTCCATGGATTACCTCTAGCCGGGCTGCGGCTCATGGCGTTCAATGCGGAAATAAAATTGTGATAGCCCATGCCTGACCACTCTGAAAACCCGCTGTCTGAGTCTCGAGTGAACGTGACCACACCTCCATCGCAGGCAAACATGCCTGGAGGAATAGCCACGTGATTGTGTGTGGCACAGGGGCATGAACTGCCATTAGTACCAAAGAATGTGGCGCAACTGAATCCGCCGCGCTTGTTTATGTCTCCACCATATGCTTCTGCGCAGCAAGAACCAGTACCTGAACCAAAGTTACAGATCATGCCCTGTGATCCACCGAAGTTGGTGTTGCAGTAGTTACCTGCGGTAAAGCAGCAGTAACCGCCCGTGCCCGTAGAGCACCATGTTACTCCGCCCCGTCCTCCCTGTGTGCAGATGCAGCCGTTTATGGCTGCACCTGTGTTTGGATTGCGACCGAACCAACAGACGCAGGACGCTTCTGAACAACCACGGAAGCATAAAGCGTCAGCATTGTTGCACGATCTACCTACATATCCGCAGATAAAGTCTCCGGCGTTGACGCAGACGCATCTCCTGGCATAGGCGCCTGGATTTCCCGGTATGCCCATGCCGCAGCAGCACATACGAGCACCACTGCCCCCGGCCCCCCAGACATCTAAGATCACTTTTCCTTGACAGCAGGCGATCCAGCAGAAGCCATTGACAAAGTTAGCGTATTCCGTGCCTGGAGTGTAACTCCATATGCGGCCTTTTTCTAGATTGGTCTCGTCGAAATCGATCTGGTCTAGTTTTTGTTCTACCAATGTTCTTAAGTTAGCCATGTTATCTCGACCCGCCTCCTGTTGTTAAAAAATAGAATTTTGATTTGTCCATATCAGTAACTGCTGCCCCCAGCGATAGGTATGAATTTGATGCGCACAGCACCCATACCGCCACGACCTGCGTGATCTCTAACGTTCGGGCAAGGATGTGGAGCTGCTCCAGGAACACCCACGGGCATGAAACTCATGCAGCCCTGCATCTCATAGCAGCCGCAGGATCTCTGGTTGTTCCAGCAGGTATAGTGTTCGTTGTGGCTGGGTGATCGGCTCAAGGATTTCAGCGCATTGAAATGCACAGCCTGTGACGATCCCGACCAACCTCCCATGATGCTGTCGTCCGAGTATGAAGTATAGGTAAACGTGCCTCCATCTTCTGCGAACAGGCCTGCGGCCGTGGGCACGTGATATTGGTACATACATGGGCAGGTCTGTAAGCAGGCATGGAACGACACGCAGCTCCACAGACCGCAGCAGTTGATGTCGCCGCCAAAACCGCAGGCCACGTTGTAGCCGTTCTGGCACCAATTGCAGATTATACCGCAGGCTGAGTTACCTGTATCGCACATGTTGTGTCCGGGTCCTAGACCCGTACCACAGAAATAACCTGTTCTGAAACAAGAATAAGGTGATTTGGTATCCATACAGAACGATATGCCGCCTCGCCCTCCCTGTGCGCAGAGACAGCCGCGTGTGAAGTTGCCGCCTAATCTGCCCACGGTACAGCATCTACCCGTGCTGCAACAGAGTTCGCAGCCTTGGTTAGCACCTATCATGTTTGTACGATCGCCTCGTCCCTGGATGGGACCGTTGGCTGTGCTGATCATATCTGAACCCTGCGAGCCCCATCCCCAGGGATTGCTGGGGACCTTGTCATCATACTCATCGGCACGCTGTCCGCCTTCGTTGAGATTGTGATGCGAGCAACCAAACCAGCACACGCAGGTGGCCTCTGAACAGCCACGGAAACACAGCGCTGAAGAGTTATTGCAGGAGCGTCCAATGTAGCCACAGACGAAATTTCCCGATGCCACGCAGACGCATTTCCTTAGATACGCAGGGGCGTTACCTGGTGTACCTGCTCCGCAGCAGCACATCTGTGCTCCTGAACCAGCAGAACCCCATACATCGATCTGGATGAATCCGCAACCGGGCGCACGCCAGCAGAAACCATTACAGAATCCGGTGTACATAGTTCCTTCTTGATAGACCCAGATACGACCTTTTTCTAGATTATCCTCGAAAGCCAAATCTCTGCCACCTAGCAGTGTTGATAACTTTGCCATATCAGTACATACCTCCTAGTTTAGCACAGTTTTGGCCGTACATGTTAGTTCCTCTATAGGTCAATCTAATAGCGCCCATGCCACCTCGCTTGCCGTGGTCTCTGACATCTGGGCAGGGATAGGATCCAATGCCGCCCACGCCATAGGAATTGAACGGTATGCAGCCATACATTTCATAACAACCGCAGCTCTGTGTTGAAGAATAACAGGTGATCCATGATATACCCGAAACCGGAGAACGGCTCAGGGCGTTCTGAGAATATTGATGCTGTAGCAGACCCGTGCCGCTCCATTGAGTGAATTCTGGATCTTCTTCTGGCAGAGACGATATCACGCCACCTTGATCGCTGAATATTCCTGGTGCGTAGGCCACGAACTGGTGTATGTAGCAGGGCCGAGGATTGCCCGTGTTACAGAAGAAATGCATGTAACTGATGCAGCCGCAGCAGTTGGTGTCACCGCCATAGCCACAGCCGATATGGCCACCGGAACATTGATTGCAGATGATACCACAACTGCTGCCAAACAGAGTGTGACAGAATCCTGCTGCTACGAAACAGCAGTACATGGCCGTGCTGGTCGAACAGATCGATGTGCCGCCTCGGCCTCCTTGTGCGCACATGCAGCCGTTTGAGTAGCCGCAGAGGTCTCGAGCGTTGCACCAGGCTAGATAACTAGCTAATCCGCAACCGCTGAAGCAGAGATCGTGTGCGTTACAGGCCATACCTGGACAGGCACAGATCGCTGAGTTACAGAACACAGCCAAACATTTTCTCGTGTATCCGGGAGCATTTCCTGGTAGACCGCTACCGCAGCAGCACATGCGAGATCCACTACCTGCTGCTCCCCACATTTCTATTTCTAAGACACCACAGCCCGGAGATGCCCAGCACCAGTTCATATCTGATCGAATACAGGCGAACATACCACCGTTGGTCACGGTGTACACTCGGCCCTTCTCCAGATTTGTCTGGTTGGCCGCGATCTCTCTGGTGGATAGTAGATCAGTAAGTCTTGCCATTTTATTTTCCTATTAGGGTCCGATAAAGACCCAACCAAATGTTACGCCCGAATAAATCATCGTTACAGCAGCGTTGTTCATGTCTAAAACTAAATTTTCTGTCAAGTTCTGGATCTTTTCTCCATTTCTCGCTATGGTTACATTGTTCGTAGCGAAAATCCCCGCGACATCGATGATTTGGATGGTATCCCCCACTACTGGTGTAGCGGGCAGGGTGAGTGTAAATGCCCCCGAAGTGGCATTAGCGAATATTCTTTCACCTGCAGTAAGAGTGGCCGTGGCAGTCACGGTTCTGTTGGATACTGCATCGGTTCCGAAAGATGATACTTGTCGTCCCATTTTATTCTCCTAAATTATACTGTTGAAGTCTCTATACCATACGCATTCACTGATACGTTGGCATTGCTGGCGTATACTACGAGACGTTTGCCAGCGTCCATCATGATACCTGTTCGTTCTAACACCCCGTTAGATCCTATCTGAACATCATATTCGATGTATTCTGCGTTTGTCGGACTCGCGCCTGCGGCTAAAGCGACTCTGACCGAAACTGCTGTGCTTCCTCGGTTCAGCACATTTATGCTCAGAACCGTAAAAGTAGTGGCAGGCACGGTATACACTGTTGTATTTGTTGTCGCTGCCAGTGTTGATTGACCTAATAATCCTGTTGCCATTTAAAATTCTCCATTAATTTGCTTGTAAAAAGTAATTTAACACAAGGGCATCGCCTGCAATACCACCTTTGAAGTTTACCTTACTATTTATGTTAATTTGAACATTTGTCGTAGTGCTAATGGACTGTCCCGCCACATAAATCACACCCGCAGTCAAAGTATTCACGTTCAAACTAGATCCGCCTCCACCGATCTGGCTAGTAATATACGCCTTAATAGCCCGCTGTGTAGGAACCACAGAATCCGAATCTTGTGTAAAGAATGGATCTGTTGAAAATTCTGAGATCGTTGCACCTGACCCACCTAGCGCCACTGAGCCCAGCGAAAGTTCATTCAAACCTGCGATGTTGAAGGCATCTGCGTTCAAGGTCGCTACACCAGTGCTCTGTTCAACGTTAAACAGTCCACCTACACGGAAGTTACCATCTTGGTCAGTTGAAGTATAGAACACTCGTCCGCCACCGCCAACTCTGGTCTCATTAGCAGGTATAGGATCGTTTAAAGGTAGTCCGGGATAATTAGATTCTGTGAAATTACCGGTACCAATATCCAAGAAATCATGACCGGTCAGTCGAACCTGGCTGTATCGTCTGCGTATCGTCGTAGTCGTATCATGTTCTGGCGCTTCTGCAGCACCGATAGCAGGGCTCAATTGTAGGGTAGCATCGTATGTGCCATCTGGATTTGTCAAGAGCCCGGTAACGTTAACCAATCTATAGTAGACGTCGTCGATACCTGCTATCTGCACATTGGAGCCCGCTTTGGGGATTCCTGTGAGGTTCTTGAACGATACAAATGCAGTGACCTGATAATTATCTGCGTAGCCGTTTCCAGCAACTTCTGCTGCTGCTGCTGTATAAAGAGTTCCTCTGTTAGTAAATGTTGGCTGTGCGATAACTCCGTTGCCTATCCTTACCTGTGTGGTAGCATCCGGACCTGTGTTATTTGGATCTGTGATAGTCAGCGTCGGTGCGGCGACATATCCAGAACCTGGTTCGTGTATCCAGATTTCAGTGATCAACCCTTCGCCAGTGACTAATGATCGTGCTCTTGCCCGAGTACCTTGTCGTATGTTCAAGACTCCCTGTGAATTGCTGCCTATCACTACCCATCTCGGATACGATTGATAATTTCCAAATGCCGATGCCACATAAGTCTTGCTGGTCAAGGCCAGCATGCTGCCTGATCCTGTGCTTAGAGCGAATGTAGATCCTCCGCTGGTTTCAGATATGCTGAATCTAGTGGCATCATAGATGCTATTGACAAAGTAAATCTTTCCTGAATCCGTACGGACTCCTCCGAATATTTCAGAACCTGATGAATCACGGATGAATCTAACACGATCTCCTACATTCAGTCCGGTTGTCGTGCTGGTAGTAGTCAACCAGTTTACTTCAACAGCAAATTCCATGCTAGATGCCGTGGTAGTTGTCGAGGTAGCTAATGTGGCCACGGTATAGGTCGTAGTACCTGTTGAGGCCGCGGTAAACCAATCAGCAGTTGAACTCTGCGCTGGTCCTTCTATCCAAGTCACGCCGTTTGTAGAGTAGGCTGTTCTGTTACTGTTGTAGGCAAATGCCAAGAACGCTGTGCCTGTCCAAATAACTTTGATCCAACGTGCAGCAGCACCTGGCATGGTAGCCGCTGTCCAAGTTGTTCCGTTGGTACTGTATGCTGCCTTAGTTGTAGTAGTGGCTGTATTACCCGCTACTGCAACAAATCTGCTGTTACCGTAGGCCACAGAACTCCATAGATCTGAACTGGGCATAGAGTTAGCAGTGGTCCAGGTTGATGCACTGTTTGTAGAATGTGAAACTGCTTGGCTAGCTGATGCGCCGCCGCTTACTATGATATAATAAGTAGTTGCTCCGATAGCACCTACCGCGATACTGGTAGCATCTGACGAACCTCCTGATACAGCAGAACCAGTCCATGAAGTACCGTTTGCGCTTGTTGCTATATTAGCACTGTCTGCTCTGATTGCCACGTATTTAGAACCATCCCAGATTACCTGTTTCCAGAATGAATTAGCAGGTAATGCATTGGCTGTGGTGCTCCAAGTAGTGCCGTTAGCAGAAGTAGCGATATCATTGTTACCACCGTTACCGCCAATCAGTGCCACGTATTGATTGGTACCGTTATAGGCCAAACAGGTATATTCCCAGTTACCACCGGATTGAGCGATAGTCCCACCAGTCCAGGTCGCACCGTCGGTGCTGGTTGCGTATGCTCCGAGACTCGTAGCAGTAGTATAACCTATGGCTACGAATTTGCTTCCGTCCCAAAGGACATCTTGCCATGTGCTGGCACTAGGAAGTGTTCTGGCAGTAGTTGATGCTGGAATAGAGTTAGCATTAGTGCTGGTTATGTCTATAGGCAAGAAACTACCGTCACGTAGAGTCCAAGTAACCCCGTCAGGAGAACTGGCAGCAGCGTCACCTAGGCTGGTGACATAGAATACGCCTTGACCGTAGGATATAGAACTCCACTCGCTGATCGATGGTAGATTGCTCTTATACCAAGTAGCACCGTTAAACGAATATGCTGCCATGGCAGAACTGTCTGCGATCGCAACAAATCGTCCGTTACCGTAGGCTATATCTACCCAGTTAGATTCCGAGGAGTCGTCATTGGCTGGAAGTGTGGTCACAGTCCAAGAGATTCCATTAGTGCTGTAAGCCACAGAATTTGAAAAATTACCTTCTACTAGGACGAATCTGCCACCGCCATAGGCTATGGCTTTAGAGCCAGTGGCCACTGTAGCCGAGGTCCAAGTCGCACCGCCGTTGGTAGATGTTGATCTCCAAGTGGTGCTAGAATCGCTATCTGCTATGGCCACAAACGTTCCGTTACCTCCCACGACATCACTCCAGTCTTCGACCACTCCTAGCGATACTGAAGTCCAATTGATGCCATCGAACGAATAAGCAGCAGTCGATGATCCTTTGGCCACTGCTACAAATCTGCTGACATTTTGATAGGCATCGTATGTGATGGCTACCCATTGATTATCCGGTTCTCCGCCGCCACCGCCTGTGGCCGTAGGCATGGTCATCGACGACCAATTAACGCCATCTAGAGAATATGCTCCAGCGGTACTGCCATTGACTACTGCAACATATTTAGGTGTAACAGCAGTTCCCGACACAGTGACCGAAGTTATCGCACCGCTGGGATTAGTGGCTGTTGCCACGGTCAATGTAAGATTATTGGCCGGAGTCGTTCCTCCTAGACTCGCTCCTAGTATAGTTAAAGTATCGCCTATCGCATACAAAGCACCACCTTGGTTTACCTCTACGCTGTAAACTCCGTATCGTCGAGTTATATTGAAATTAGCTAAAGAACCTGCTCCGCCTGTGGCTGCCACAGCAGAATAAACTCCGTATCCGTCACCGAATACCACATCGCTCCAATTGCTGTTGGCATTCATGTTAGCAGTTGTTTTAGTAAACGGCGGAGCGGACATCTCAATTCTAGGGGTTATCTCGTAGGAAGTGGTAACATCTAACGCTGCAGCGATAGGTGTTCCAGGAACCACATGATCCCATCCTGCCGTACCGTCGCTGTCTTTAAACACAGTCGCTACTTTAGAACCAGCATTATAAGTGCCGATGTATCCATATTGACCTGCGCCTGTTCCTGTAATTAAGTATATGCTCATGCCTACATAGGCAGTGCTGGTTCTATTATCAGCGGCCGCCAATGTTATCTGCGTGGTATTTCCGCTCTGTGCCTGGTTCGCGGCTGTGATATAACCTTCGCCGCCTATCCCCGAAGAATCGCCCGGATCTGTCAATCGTATATTGAATACTCCACCGTCACGAAACTCATTGACTATCGTCTGCACTCCTGAACCAGTACCAGATGTGCTGATCGTAGCAGATGTATAGTCGTTGCCTGCATTTCTAAATTCGTAGATTAAAATATTGCTGCCGTTGGTTATTACATTTCTGACATCGGCTTCATCTGCTCGGTTATTAACTTCTCCGGTTACAGCAACTTCGGTGATATCTATACCTTCTGACACTGATCCAAAATCGCCGTAAGAATTGTTGCCGTTGGTAGCACGGATCTTACCGCCGTTTTCTGCCAGATAACCGATGTAGTTATAGTATGTGAACACAGAAACTAATTCTGCGCGACCTAGATTGGAGATCCATGCACCGATTCCATCGCTGAGTACCTGTGTGAAGTCGTTGCTCACGATAGAATCGACACCTCCTGCATGTAGACTTCCGTCAATTTTCTGTCCTACGCAGGCTGTACCGAATGTAGTGACGTTCTGGACATAGGTTGATTTGTTCGTGACCCATACATTTTCATCGTTTGGTCCCCAACCTGGATTCAGCGACACATATGCTCCGGCTAACGGACGCTGTGTACCATATTCGTTAGCAACGGTTAGTCCATCAGCATCACCGGCGCCTGCGGTATTACCGTCTGACGTTCCGTCTAAGCCCAACAATGTTTGATTACGAATACCACAGCCTCGACTTACATAATACATGTCTTCTAGTTTAGAACCAGTAAATGCGTTTCTATAGAATCTTGCTGCCATCACAGACTTATAATTACCTGTGAATTTCATATCATGTGCGATGGCTTCTACGTAATTTCTCACGTCATTCTGACAACTTGCTGAATTATAGTACCACTTGACTAACATTGAACCAGCAGCCGTGGATAAATCAACGGCCGATCCACCCGGTGTTAATGATACTTTGAATGTAGTAGCAGTTAATCCGCTTGCAAGAACGTAGTATGTGGTATTAGTGCTGATACCTCCAAATACAGTTCCAGAAAATCTCACAGTGTCGCCTGCTACCATCCATGTCTGTGATGAGCAGGTAAATTCGTCTGTGGCGCCACCTGTAGATGCAGATACTGTGGCACGGAATGTTTGATCAACATAGGCCGTGGCCTCTGCTACCATGAATTCTTTGTTAAGCAATAAGATCTGTGAACCGTTATAGCGATCAATATCTGTGGTAGGATCCATAGTACCAACTATGATAGGTCTTGTACCTGTGTTAGCATAATTGATAATATCATCCCATAGCAACTGTGACATTACAGAAGAACCAAAAGATACAATAACTGCACCTTTCTTGCTGATAAAGTCTAGTATAGTTTGTGTAGCAGCCAATTGGTTAGCCACAACTAATTGTGCAGAAGCAGTGCCTCTACGATAACTCATACCTGCTTTGATAGAAGCAAAGTTACTGTTAAACATTAAGTCATAACGTAAAGCATCCACAATTAATCCAACATCTCTAGAACAGGTCGCATCATCAAACACCAGATCAGGAAATTCTCTCTTGATATAGTTAACAGAGTGAGTTTGAATTTCTGATCTAGCAGAGTTAAGTGCTGTGCCTGCTGTTTGGAGTTCTGTAGAAACCCATGATGTAGCAGGTTGTACAGTGGCTGGATAACCTACTGCTGTTTCAACACCATCTACTGTGATAAGATCGATGATGTTTTGGATCCGCTCTTCCCCGAAGTTTTTGCTGGCTGTGGTACCTGCGGTACCGCTGACGTCTTGTGTTAGGGCGTTGCCTGCAGAAACTGTGACCGCGGCTTCCGTAATCACTTCACCCACTACAATTTTTAATCTTGCGTAGGCTGCCAGTGTTTCGTCTTTTTCGCCCTCTCCGAATGTGGCTTCACCAAAACTATAATATGCTTTGGCAGCGATCATAGTCTGTGTGTTGCCACCGTAGGTTAAATCGTAACGTACTGCATCTAGGATGTATTCTACGTCACGAGCGCAGGCTGCTGCATCGTAGGTAAATGATGCACTAAATGGTGCGATTGAACCTGCCACCTGGACGGCAATCCAAGCAGTGATTTCTGCTTTGATGAATGCAGTGTTAGCCAGTATCTGTGCTCTAGCATTGTCATATCCAGTAGTAGCACCTGTGACGTTTCCAGTACTTGCAAAAGCAGTATTGGTTAAAGAAGAACCCCAGTCAGTAGGATTGGTCAACACAAATGCATCCACTGCACCTAGACCGTTGGTAAGGATATCGTCAATCTCAGCAACACCTGCCTGCAATCTTGTAACAGCAGTAGTAGATCCTACGTTACCTTCGTTTTGGCTAGTGGTATCTTGCGTTTCAGTGTTTCCAGAAGTAGGAGTAACTGCACTATTAGTAACAATATTGTCGGTAATAGATTTTAGATGTGTTAGTGTTGCGATAGTTTTGGCTTTGTCGTTGTTGCCTACGAGTTTGCCTGCTGGGCTTACCCGTGCAGAACGTAGTTCGTCTCCCACGATAGCAGTATTGCTGGGAACGCGAATTGGTAAGACTTCTTCGAATAATCCTGTTTTGACATTTATAGTATAGTTTGGTATATCTTCAGAAGGTACACTAGATGTGTTTCCCGCTGTTACAGCATCGGTTATGATTTCTGCTAGTCCTTGGCAGATTGCCAGTGTACCGCTTTCTGCTGTATAAGTGGCATCTATTAACTGCAGAGTTCTATCTCCCGGAGAAATGCCATTCAAACCTTGATAATTGTCTGCCGGTGCTGTGTTTGACAGAACATTACCGATCAATATCACGCCGTAATTTATAGCGGCAACCAACTGCTCATCCTCGTCGGCGATCGCAGGTATCAATGCGGTGCCTGCTGTATTAAAATATGATCTAGTTGCTTCTATGGTTTTTATATTACCTGTATGTGTCAGATCGTAGATTATAGCATCTAGAATCAATCCCATATCTCTTTCGCACAGTGCTTCATTATCATTGATGAACCCAGAAAATATACCGATGTTATTTGTGATCTGATAATCTACCCATTCGGTGATTTCTCTCTGCATGAATGTTCGATTCATTCTCAACAGATAAGCAGCATCGGGATATTCTGTTCCTAGATCGATCTGTTCGCAGGCGTAACGAACGCTGGCCCAGGGTTGATCTACAGTCATGCCATAGATCGGAGCAGGACTGTTCGTACCGTTAGGTCCTACATAAAATACGTTTTCGACTTTGCCGAAATATTCCCAGGCGGGC
>Ga0194116_10000428_pt1 | contig 75869 bp, 66 predicted proteins | sample TA2MahsurfametaG_4_FD_148617 | JGI IMG/M metagenome (GOLD analysis project Ga0194116, IMG submission 148617) | Freshwater microbial communities from Lake Tanganyika, Tanzania - TA2015008 Mahale S9 surface | ecosystem: Environmental > Aquatic > Freshwater > Lake | place: Tanzania: Lake...
GCACCATGATACCGCATCCGGCGCCGACGAGCCCCATCCGGCGCCCGAGCTGCCAGCCACAGATCGCGAGGGTGAGTCCGATCCCCACATAACCGACATCGAGCCCGATGTTGAGCCAGACGAAGCGATCGAGGGCGACGGCGCCGGCGAGATCGCGCTCACGAAGGCCATAGCGCGCACTGAGCGAGATGAGTGCGTCAATCGCACCCCAGGCGATGGTCTGGATCGCGAAGTGCGTGATGAGCGGGGAGGTGACGTCGCGCCAGCGCACGTAGGCGATGAGTGCGGTGCCAACGACGATGCTGAGGAGCGCCCAGACGAGGAGCCAGGCGAGGTGGAGACTCTCGCGCGCGAGGAGGGCGTCGGCCCATTGGCCGTTGAGATCCATGACGGGAATCTAGGGGAAAGCCAAAGGGGCGGGACGCTCTCGCGTCCCGCCCCTTCGTTCACCCATCAGCGAGGGGTGCGAGCCGAGGCTCGCACGGACTCACTCGACGGTGATGACACCCTTCATGTTCATCGCGAGGTGCGGGGTGCAGTTGAACGGATACTTGCCCGCCGGGATGCCCGCGAACGAGATGGTGGCCGACTCGCCGGCGTTGAGCATCATGTTCGACGAGAGCTCGGCCATCTTCGCGGAGAAGTTGGCATCGAGCTGCTTCTTGACGTCAGCCGAGAGGGTCGCGCCCTCGAAGGCGACGTTGTGCGGGCCACCCGAGACGAAGACGTACTTCACGGCGTCGCCTGTCTTGACGGTGAGGTTGGCCGGCTCGTAGCGATAGCCCTTCTCATCGCCGATCATCTTGATCTCGTGCGTGGTGCCGGTGACGGTGGCCGGCGCGGCCGCAGGCGCGGTCTCGACGGCGGGCGCGGCCGCCGTCTCCTCGGCCGGGGCAGACTCGGACTTGCCGCCACAGGCGGCGAGGGCGAAGACGGAAGCGACGAGCGCGAACTTCTTGAACGACATGGTGTGGAGGCCTCCAGGCCAGGTACAGAGAGGTTGTTGATGTGTGAGCCGGGCCTGGCTCGCACTTGTGAAATTATTCACGTGTTCAGGGAAACGGGAGGGGGAGGGGGGAGATCGCGTCAAACTGTCCAGAGGTCAGGGTGTATTGGCTGGACCTTTATTCGACACTTTCTAGACAGCATTAGGAATTGACGAATCCGACTCGACCCGACTAGGATCCCCCCTCCATGAACCGCACCGCCCACCACCATGCGCACCATCACCACGGCCCGACGGGTCGGGGGTGCGCGGCGCGCGCGGAGTTCTGGGCCTAAGGCGCCCAGCCAGAGCGTCAGCGGTCTTCCCCGACCCGTCCGCCACCCGCGGTCGGGTTTCGTGTTTTCTGCCCCCTCCTTTTCTGCCTTCTCCTGTCTTTCCGATGCTTCGACTCGCCATCCCCAATAAGGGTCGTCTGAATGACGACACCCGGTCCCTCCTCGCCGACGCGGGGCTCGAGATCCGCGCGGCCTCGGACCGCGCGCTCGTCGCCTCCCTAGGTGGCGAGTTCGAGGCGATCTTCGTCCGCGCTCAGGACATCCCCGAACTCGTGGCCGATGGATCGGCCGATGCGGGGATCACCGGATGGGACCTCGTGCAGGAATCGGATCGCGGACTCGAGTCGATGCTCGACCTCGGCTTCGGACGGTGTCGCCTCGTGGTGGCGGCACGCGACGAGAGTGGGATCCGTTCGATTGACGACCTCGCTGACGGGACGCGGGTGGCGACGGTCTTCCCGCGGGTGACGGCGCGGTTCTTCGCCGAGCGTGGGAAGCGCGTGACGTTGGTGCCAGTGTCGGGGGCGGTGGAGGTGGCGCCTCACCTCGGGATCGCCGATGTGATCCTCGATCTCACGTCGAGCGGGTCGACGTTGCGGGTGAATGGACTGCGCGAGATCGCGACGGTGCTGGAGTCAACGGCGCAGCTGGTAGTGGCGCGCGATGCGAGGGCGGAGCGGCGTGCAGGGCTCGAGGAGTTGGTTGGCGCGTTGCGTTCGGTGCTCGCGGCGCGCGATCAGCGCTATGTGATGGCGAATGTGCCACGCGCCAAGCTTGATGAGGTGCGGAAGATCCTCCCGGGAATCTCGGGGCCGACGGTGATCGATGTGCTGAATGGCGGGGAGAAGGTCGCGGTGCACGCGGTCTGTCCGGCGCAGGGGATCTATCGGACGGTGAACGCGCTCAAGGGGATCGGTGGTGAGGGGATCCTGGTGACGCGCATCGAGCGGTTGCTGGCATGAGTGCGAATCCGAATTCCGGCGAGCATGTGCGCGTTGGTGCGGGAGCGAGCTCCTTCACGCTCGCCTATCGCGGACCGGCTGCGCCACTCACTGACACCGCGCGTGCGGTGCTCTTCGCGCGCGCGACGATGACCGATGCGACGGTGCGCTCGCGGGTCGCGGCGCAGCTGGCGGAAGTGCGTCGCGATGGCGATGCGGCGCTGCGGCGATTCGCGGCGGAGTTCGATGGAGTGGAAGCGCTGGAGATCGAGGTGCCGCGCGCTGTGTGGGCGGAGGCACTCGAGCGGATCGATCCTGTGCTTCGTGGCGTGCTCGATCGCGCGGTGCGGAACCTCGAGGAGGTCCATGCCGCCTTCCGCCCGACAGTGCGCGAGGTGACGACCGCTGACGGTGTGGTGATCGGTCGGCGTCCCGACCCACTCGTTCGGGTGGGGGTCTATGCGCCAGGTGGGCGTGCGGCATATCCGAGCTCAGTGCTGATGGGAGCGGTCCCGGCGCGTGTGGCCGGCGTGGGGGAGGTGATCCTCTGCACACCACCGATGCGCGATGGGCGCCCGCAGGATGCGGTGCTCGCCGCCGCCGCACTCGCTAGGGTGGATCGCATCTTCGTGATCGGTGGCGCAGGCGCGGTGGGAGCGATGGCCTACGGGACGGCGACGGTGCCCGCGGTCGATCGAATCGTCGGGCCCGGCAATGCGTATGTGGCCGAGGCGAAGGCGCAGGTCGCGGGGACGGTCGCAATCGATTCACCAGCGGGGCCGAGTGAGCTGCTCGTGATCGCCGATGACTCGGCGTCGCCGGAGCAGGTCGCGCGTGAGTTGATCGCGCAGGCGGAGCATGACCCCGTCGCAGCGGTGGTGTTGGTGACTGATTCTTTGCGCCTCGAGGAGCGCGTGCTCGCTGCGCTCGAGGAGCAGATCGCCGTGGCGCCGCGCGCGGAGATCGTCCGGGCGGCACTCGCGGCGCGTGGCGCGATGGTGCGCGTCGGCTCGCTCGATGAAGCGGTGCGCTTCTCGAACGACTGGGCGCCGGAGCATCTCCTGCTCGCCGTGCGGCCAGAGCGCGAGGACGCGGTGCTTGCCGCGCTTCAAAATGCGGGGACGATCTTCTTGGGCGCCGCAGGGAGCGTGGCGTTCGGTGATTATCTCACCGGGGCGAATCATGTGTTGCCGACCGGCGGCGCGGCGCGCGCCTTCTCGGGGCTCTCGACCGATGACTTTGTGCGATGGACGACATACCAGCGGATCTCGCGTGCGGCCGCGGCCTCGCTGGCGGAGGATGTGGGCCGGTTCGCGGACGCCGAGGGGTTGCCGGGGCATGCGGCGGCTGCGCGGGCGTGGGGGCGGGTATGAGCGAGATCGTGCGTGATGCGAGGCGCGAGACGCAGGGCACGGGTTCGGGGCGCGCGATCGCGCGGCCGGGGCTCGAGTGGATCTCGGCGTACACCACCGCGGCGCTCGGGGAGATCTCGCTCGATCTCCGCGACAATGTGAATCTCTGGGGGGCGCCACCGAGTGCGTTGCAGGTGGTGCGTGAGACGAGCGCCACGGAGCTGGTCAGTTATCCGGCGGTCAGTGCGACGCGACTGACCGAGACGCTCGCTGCGCACCTCGGTGTGCGTGCGGACGAGGTCGTCACCGGGTGTGGGAGTGACGATCTGATCGATGCCTGCTTCCGTGCGGTGGCCGCACCGGGTGAGCGGGTGGCGCATGCGGAGCCGAGCTTCTCGATGGTCCCGCGCTTCGCGCGGCTCAATGGACTGGAGCCGGTGGGCGTTCCGCTCCGCGCTGATGGTGCGGCGGATATCGACGGCCTGTTGGCGACGGGGGCGCGGATCATCTACCTCTGCTCGCCGAACAATCCCACGGGAACGATCACCCCGGAGGCAGAGATCCGGCGATGCATCGCCGAGGCGCCGGGGATCGTGGTGGTGGACGAGGCGTATGCGGAGTTCGCGTTGACGCGCGACTGGCGTGCGGAGGCGCCTGGGATGGAGAAGGTGCTGGTGTTGCGGACCTTCTCCAAGGCGTGGGGGCTCGCGGGGCTGCGTGTGGGGGTCGGCGTGGGATCGCGTGCGCTGATCGATGCGGTGGTGCGGTCGCGTGGGCCGTACAAGGTGAATGCGCTGGCGGATCGTGCGGCGACGGTGGCGCTCGAGCAGGACGCTGAGTGGATGCGTGAGACCGCTACGGCAGCGGTGGAGAGCCGTATCCGACTCGAGGCGCTGGTGGCGGGACGTCGTGGCGTGAGGCGGTGGCCCTCGCGCGCGAACTTCGTCTTCTGGCAGGTGGAGGGCGATGCGGTAGCGATCGCCGCGCGCTTCGCCGCGCAGGGAATCGGGGTGCGCGCCTTCCGTGGGCTCCCGGGAATCGGCGATGCGATCCGGATCGGTGTGGCGCCCTGGCCGATGCTCGAACGTCTCGCGCCGGTGATCGCGGAGGTCTGGCCATGATCCGGATCACCCTCTTCGATTACGGCGCGGGGAACCTCCACTCACTCGGCAAGGCGTTCGCGCGCGAGGATCGCGAGGTGCGCGTCGAACCCGATCCGGTGCGGGCGCTCGAGACCGATCTCTTGGTGCTGCCAGGGGTCGGGGCCTTTGGGCCGGCCGCGGCGCGGTTCGGGCCTGGCCGCGAGGCGATGCGCTCGGCGATCCTCGATGGACTCCCGACGATCGGGATCTGTCTCGGGATGCAGCTGATGATGGACGCGAGTGACGAAGGCGAGGGCGCTGGGCTCGGCGTGATCGCCGGGCAGGTCACCAAACTCGCGGCGGCACGACTCCCGCAGATCGGATGGAACGCGATCGACGATCCGACCGATCCGACCTTCGCCTCGAGTGGACTCACGATCGCGTATTACGCGAACTCCTTTGTCTGCCGACCAAGCGATACGCGCGTGGTCACCGCCTGGTCGCAGCATGAGCAGGATCGCTTCCCCGCTGCCGTGCGCGTCGCGCGCTGCGTAGGACTGCAATTCCACCCGGAGAAGAGCAGCGCCCCTGGGCTCCGTCTCCTCGATGCGCTCGTCACCGATCTCCTCCGTCCCCTCCGCTGATGCTCGCCATCCCTGCCATCGATCTTCGGGAGCAGCGCTGCGTGCAGCTCGTCGGGGGAGATTATGCCGCCGAGGCGATTCGGCTCGAGGATCCAATCGCGGTCGCCCATCGGTGGGTGGCCACGGGGTTCTCGCGGCTTCATGTGGTGGACCTCGACGCGGCCACGCGACGCGGGGATCATCTCGACCTCATCACGCGGTTGGTGATGGAGATCGAGGTCCCGGTGCAGGTGGGAGGGGGCGTACGTACCGATGATCGCGTGACGACCCTGCTCGAGGTCGGCGCAGATGCGGTGATCATAGGGACCCGTGGGCTCGCGGACCCCGAGTGGCTGCGCGCGCAAGCGTTCGGTGCGCCGCGTCGAGTGATCCTCGCCGCCGATGTGCGTGATGGCGAGGTGGTGTCGGAGGGATGGGCCGCACGAAGTGGACGATCCTTACGTGAGGCGATCAGCGCGGTGGCCGATGCGCCGCTCGCGGGACTGCTGGTGACGGCGGTGCATCGCGAGGGGCTGATGCAGGGGACCGACCTCGTGTTGATGGAGGAGGCGGTCGCGGCATCGCCCTGGCCGGTGCATGCCTCCGGTGGAGTGGGATCGATCGACGATGTACGCGCGTTGGCGGGGATCGGCGTGCAGGCGGTGGTACTCGGGATGGGCCTCTATACAGGAACCCTTGATGCGGCAGCGGTCGCCGCGGAGTTCGGACGATGACGGAGCAGACGATGGTGGTGCGTGAGCGGCAGACGAAGGAGACGGCGGTCCGCGTGGAGATGCGCCTGGGGTCTGGGGTGGCTGACATCCAGACGACGATTCCCTTCCTCGATCACATGATGACGGTGCTCGCGCGCTATGCGGGGCTCGATCTCACGATCCGCGCACAGGGAGATCTGCGGCATCACCTGATCGAGGATGTCGCACTGACGGTGGGGGCGGCGATGGCGGCGGTGGTCCCGGCGACGGCGGCGCGCTACGGCGAGCGCACGGTGCCGATGGACGATGCCCTGGTGCAGGTGGTGCTCGATGCGGGTGGGCGTCCGTACTATGCGGGGAAGCTTCCGAGTTCGCTCTATCAGCACTGGATGCGGTCCTTCTCTGATGCCTCACAGTTCACGTTGCACCTGCGCGTGTTGCGCGGGTCCGATCGGCATCACATCGTCGAGGCGGCGTTCAAGGCACTGGGCTTCGCGCTTCGTCAGGCCGCGGTCGACGCCGGCGCGGTGTTCTCCACCAAGGGTGCGGTGATGCTCACCGAAGGTCGCTGATGCTCACCCGACGATTGATCGTCTGCCTCGATGTGCAGGAGGGACGTGTGGTGAAGGGGGTCAACTTCACCGGGCTTCGTGATGTGGGTGATCCGGTGGCGCTCGCTATGCGCTATGAGGCCGAAGGCGCTGATGAGATCGTCTTCCTTGATATCTCCGCGACCGCCGAGGGGCGTGCGACGCTGCTCGATGTGGCGCACCGGACGGCTGAGCGGTTGTTCATCCCGCTCACGATCGGTGGGGGGATCCGCACAGTGGAGGAGATGGGGGCGGCGCTACGCGGGGGGGCTGATAAGGTCGCGGTGAACTCTGCAGCGGTGAAGGACCCAGCGCTGATCACGCGCGGCGCCGAACGATTCGGATCGCAGTGCGTGGTGGCGAGCATCGATGCGCGGTGGGATGGGGCGCGGTATGAGGTGGTGGTCGCTGGTGGACGGACCCCGACGGGGCTCGAGGCCATCGGCTGGGCGCGCGAGTGTTCGGCACGCGGAGCGGGCGAGATCCTGTTGACGAGCATCGATCGCGATGGCCGTCGTGATGGGTATGACCTCGCGCTCACGCGCGCGGTGACAGCGGCAGTGGATGTCCCGGTGATCGCCTCAGGCGGGGCTGGGTCGGCGGCGCATGTCTGCGAGGCGATCGCGGAGGGCGGGGCCGATGCCGCGCTCGTCGCGGGAATCTTGCATGATGGGGTGACGACGGTGCGCGCGCTCAAGGCGGCGATGCGTGAGGGCGCGCTCCCGGTGCGCGAGGTGGCCGCATGACGTATTCGCCGATGCAGGGGGCGGAGGCGGTCGCGCGGCTCGCGGGGGAGGTGGCGCTTCGGCACTACCGTACCGCGCTCACGGTGGAGACCAAGGGAGACGGTTCGCCGGTGACGATCGCCGACCGCGAGTCGGAGTCGGTGGCGCGGGCTTGGCTCGCGGAGTACTTCCCTGCTGATGGGATCCTCGGTGAGGAGTTCGGGGAGAGTGCCGGGACGAGTGGTCGGCGCTGGATGCTCGACCCGATCGATGGGACGAAGAGTTTCGTGCGTGGCGTCCCACTCTGGGGGACATTAGTTGCGCTGGTGGAGGGGGAGCGAGTGCTCGCTGGGGCGGCGTACTATCCTGCGGTCGATGAGCTGGTGGTCGCGGCGCCGAGTGAGGGGTGTTGGTGGAATGGTCGACGGGCGTCGGTGAGCGGCGTGCAGACACTCGACGTGGCGACGGCGCTGATCACCGATGACCGGACCTTTCCGAACGCAGCGCAACGCACGGGATGGGAGCGGCTTGCGGGTGCGGTACGAATCGCGCGTGGGTGGGGAGATTGCTACGGCTATCTCTTGGTCGCGACGGGGCGCGCGGAGATCATGGTCGATCCGATCATGAACCCCTGGGATGCGGCCTGCTTCCAGCCGATCATCGAGGAGGCGGGTGGGGTGTTCACCGATCTCCATGGCCGTCAGACCGCCTTCGGTGGACAGGTGATCGCTACGAACGTCGCGGTGAGCGCCGCCGCCCGAGGATATTTCGATGCTTGATCTCGAGACGTTGGATTTCACGAAGGGGAATGGACTCGTTACCATCGTCACGCAGGATGAGGTGACGGGGTCGGTGCTCATGGTGGCGCACGCGGATCGCGAGGCGTTGGAGCGCACGATCGCGACGGGGGAGATGCACTACCGCTCGCGGTCGCGCGGGCTCTGGCACAAAGGGGCGACGAGTGGAGCAGTGCAGCGCGTGGTCTCGCTGACGGCGGATTGTGATGCCGATGCGGTGCTCGCCCGTGTGCGGCCGGCAGGGCCGGCGTGTCACACTGGGAACGCGACGTGTTTCGGTGCGGGCGCAAGCGATGTGCTCGGCGCCGTCGATGCGACGATCGCAGCGCGCGCAGCTGAAGATTCGGTGTTGGCGAAAGTCCCAGCAGCGGAAGTGGAGAGCGTAGCCCCGAGCTACACGCAGCGGCTCCTGCGCGATCGCAATCTCCGTCTCAAGAAGATCGGCGAGGAAGGGAGCGAGCTCGTCGCGGCCTGCGCCGATGGTGATACCGCACGCGCCACCGAAGAGGTCGCCGACCTCATCTACCACACCCTCGTGGCCCTACGCGCCGTCGGCGGCTCACTCGACGACGTCCGACGCGTTCTCGACACCCGTCGCTCCTGATCCCTGAACCCTGACCCCTAGAAGGACAGCAGTGTGAACCGGTTCACCAACCCCGGGTTCCCGAGATAGGTGAACCGCATCTGCTTCATCCAGGTTTGCGCCACCCGTCGCACATCCTCGCCCGTCACCGCCCGGAGGTCAGCGATGAATCGCTCGCCGGCCCGGAAGTCCCCTCGATAGAGCTCGGCCTTCGCCAAGAAATCGGCCTGGGCCGCCGTGGTCTCGTTGTCGAGGAAGTACTCGGTGATGAACTGCTGGATCAGCGGCGCCAACGCTTCGGTGGGGATCGTCATCTGCTGCAGGGAGCGGAGCTCCTCACGCATGATGCGCAGGGTCTCCTCAGGGCGTGTCGTCGTGACGTAGAGCCCCCCTGAGGTCAGCGCGCGATCACGAAAGCGCGCCTCCACCGCATAGGTCAGGTTCCGACGCGAGCGCACCTCAGCGAAGAGACGGCCAGAGAGAATGGCGGTGGCGACGCGAAGTGCCGGAACGTCAGGATGCCCAGCGGGTGGTCCGCTCCACCAGCCGAGGATGTAGTTGGTGGGGAGACGCTGCGTGACGAGATGGACCCCGGAGCCGGTGAACTCGGTGATCGGGTCGGGAAGCGCCCAGGTGTAGTCACCGGCAGGAAGCGTGCCGAGGGTGCGGCGGACCAGGGCGGTCACACGTTCGCGAGTAAGATCGCCGACCACCACGAGGAGCATCCGCGAGGTGACCATCCGTTCCTTATGGAAGGCACGGAGCTCATCAGCCGTGATGCGCGCGACACTGCGATCGGTCCCCACCGCCGACAGCCCATAGGGATGACCGGCGAAGGCGACACTGTCAGCGAGGTATTCAAGGAGCGCATCGGCATCGTCCGCGCGCTGCGCAAGCGCGGCGACACGGTTCTCACGAATGAAGGCAACATCAACCTCGCTCAACGTGGGGTGCATCAACCGATCGGTGTAGATGCTCCAGGCGGAATCGAGCCGAGCGCGCGTGGTGCGAAGCCCGAAGACGGTGTAGTCCTCGTCCGGTACGACCCCGATCCCACTCCCCGTGCGCGCCATGGCGCGGCGGAGCTTATCACCGGGATAGCGACGGGTGCCGCGCTCGGAGACCTCGAGGAGGAAGGGCTCGATGCCAGCCGTCGCCGGGGTGGCGAGACGGACACCACCCAACAGATAGAGATTCGCGACGACGAGATCGCCGGGGGAGCGGTGGTGGATCACGCGCACCCCATCGACGGTGAACCTTATTGTTCCGGTGTCCGCGAAGGTCGCTGCTCGAGGACCAGGGACCAGGGACCAGGTGGTAGGAACTGCGGCTTCGACCGAGAGGCTGGAGAGCAAGAGAGAAAGAGCGAGGATCATCCGCATCTCAGCGCCCTCCCCCGAGCGTCACGAGCTCGGCTTCGGTGAGCTTGAGCTGCTCCTTCGCGCCCGGAGGTAACATCACGCCGACGATGCGCGGCTTGCCGAGGATGTACTTTCGCGCGTACGCCTGGAGCTGGGCCGGGGTCTGCTTCGCCATCGTCTCGATATACCTGAGGTGATAGTCCAACGAGAGGACGCTCCACCAGAAGCCGATCGTGTGCGAGCGCTCCGAGGCGCGCTCATCCCCAAACGCGGTCGTCACCGCCCGCTCTGCCTTCACCGCCTCGAGCTCCTCGGCGGAGAAGTAGTTGGGCTGCACCGTCTCGGTGAGGGCAGAGTCGAGTGCGGCAAGAGCGGCACGGAGCTTCTCCGATGTGGTCTGTCCACTCACGGTGATCGGCCCGACATTGGCCAAGGTGTAATAGTTGACGATCACTCCCTGCCAGAGCCCGCTATCGACCAATCGCTTATGGAAGCGCGAGGTGGGCTGATTCAAGAGATCGGAGTAGACATCAGCGGCGAAGGTCGCGGCCTCGTCGGTGCGCGCGGGGGGACCATGCCACTGGATCTGTACGGTGACGGCGTTGACGTTCTCCTCGACGATCAACGAGCGACTCTTCGTGAGTGGCGCGACGGCAGGCACGGGGGCCTGTATGAAGGGATCGGCGCCGCGCGGCCAGTCGCCGAGCACCGTTCGGACGAGTGCGAGCGTGGCGTCCGGGTCCACGGCGCCACTCACGATCAGCGCACTGTTGTTCGGCACGTAGTAGAGATCGCGGATCGTCTTCATCTGATCCGGCGTGACCCCGCTGATCACTGCGCGATCGCCGATGGTGTTCTTGCGGCTCCAGAAGTCGCCCCAGAGCATCCGCCCCACCTGCTGGTCGAATCGAAAGAAGGGGGACGACTCGGCCCGGTCATACTCGCCAAGCACCACGACCTTCTCGCGCGCGAGCTCATCGGCGCGGAACTGGGCACCACGCAGGGCGGAGGCGAGAAAGCGAAGTCCCCCTTCCAGCGAATCGGCGGCGACAGTCAGGTAGTAGGTGACCTGCTCCTCGCGTGTGGTGGCGTTGAAGACGGCGCCCAAGCGCGCGGCGCGATCCATGAAGGCATCGGACTCAGGGTAGTCGTCGTTCGCCTTGAAGAACATGTGCTCGAAGAGGTGCGCGAGCCCCGCATACTCGGGGGGCTGGGTGAAGGCACCGTTGCGCACCACGAGCTCGACGGTGACGAGGGGGACCCCACCGCTCGGGGCAATGATGACCTCGAGGCCGTTGGGGAGCTGCGATCGCCGAAGGGCCAGATCCCGTTCACTGGGTTGGGCCGCAGCGTCAGACGCGCTCACGACGAGTGCCGCCACGACGGCCACCATAGCCATGATGCGGGCTTTCGCCCGGCGGATCGCCACGACCCCGCTGGCGAGGCGCCACCCACGCACGTTGATTTCGCTCATCCTATGTCCCTGTCCCCGTCGAATCGTTCGTCGCGTGCCGCTACATGGGCCGCAGCCCTCGGCCCCATCCTCGGGGCCGACCGGCTCCGCCGCGACGTGCCTCTCGCTCCATACACCACCTTCCGCATCGGCGGTCCCGCCGACCTGCTGTACGATGCCACGACGGCGGAGGAGCTCGCCACTGCGGTGACGGCGGCGCGGCGAGCCGAGATCCCGGTCTTCGTCCTCGGACTCGGGGCGAACATCCTGATCGGCGACCTCGGGTTCCGTGGACTGGTCGTCCGCAACACCGCGAAAGCGATCACGATCGGCGCTGACGGCCGGGTACGGGCCGAGAGCGGGGCGACGGTCGCGGAGCTGATCCGACGTACCGTGGCCGCGGGGTGGTCAGGGCTCGAGCACTACGTGGGGATCCCGAGCACCGTGGGCGGGGCGGTCTGGCAGAACCTGCACTTCCTCTCGCCGGCGCCCGAGCGGGCTCGGACGATGTTCATCGCAGAGGTGGTGGAGACGGTTGAGCTTCTGGTATCAGGTGACAGGGTTCAGACGGTCAGGGGGGACGAGATGGGGTTCGGCTACGATGTCTCGCGCCTCCATGGGAGCGGGGAGATCGCCCTCGCCGTCACCTTCGCGCTCACCAAGGGCGACCATGTCGAGATGCATCGTGTGATGCAGGAGAATCTCTCGTGGCGTGGGTCGCGCCACCCGTGGCTGGAGCATCACCCGAGTGCGGGGTCAATCTTCAAGAAGATCGAAGGGGTAGGGGCCGGCCGACTGATCGATCAATGCGGGCTCAAGGGGTTCCGCATCGGCGATGCACAGATCTCGCACATCCATGCGAACATCATGGTGAATCTCGGTGCGGCCACGGCCGCCGACGTGCGGAAGCTCATCCGCCATGCGCAGCAGGCAGTGGCCGAGCGATTCGATCAGATGTTGGAGCCGGAGATCGGCTTCATCGGGGAGTTCGCCGAGGCGTCGTGATCGGCGCTGGTGCGCTGATGACGCGCCCGCTCAGTACCGCTGGCCGAACTCGAGGAACCAGCGCGTGGGCCCAGGGCGATCGAGGGTGCGCGCGATGCCGACGCCGACCGCGCCGCCGAAGACGCGGAGGGTGAGACTGGCCGAGGTGCGCGGGTGATCACTCTCAGTGGAACCGAGCGCGGTGACGGTCGCGAGGGGGGTGGCGTTCGAGGCGCGCGTCCATCCTGACTGCAGCCCGAGGGAGAGCGTGGGCGCGACCGGTGGGAGCCAGATGCGCGGGGTGACGAGCACAGGGGCGCGCATCCACGGGGTCATCCAGGCCACCGCACCACGAAGCACCGCGGCCTGATCGCCAGCGAACTCCTTATAGTCGTAGCCTGGGAGGTTCTGTTGCCGACCGAGCTCGAAGAGCTGCTGCGGCGGGGCATCGGGTGAGGTGACCCCGAGATCGAGTCGCGCCGCGTACATGAGGCCGCCACGATTCGCACGAGCGGTGAGCCGGGCCTCCGCCCGTTGGTAGGTGAGCTCGCCATCGCCGCGCTCGTAGTGCAGACGCGCCCCGAAACCGGGCCGCAGGAACTCGAGCGCCACATCAGGATTGGCATCCATGGCGATCATCGTGCGCCGATAGGTCCCGGTCGACACGGGTCGATTCTGGCGGAACGGCGTCTGCGAACGGAATGGGCTCGACTGCACGTTCCGCTCGACCATCCCGTCCCGGGCCACCCCGACCTCGGCGCGGAACTGCACGCGCTGCCGCACCCCGATCAGCCGCAGGTACTGGACGGAAGCGGTGCGTCGGTCGACGTAGTCGTATTCGTCACGCCCGAAGAGCGCACCGAGCACCGACCCCGAGTCATACGGATTCCGGAAATCGTTCGTGATATCTAGCGAGCGCTGGAGCCTAAGTGCCAGCTGATCGCGCCCACGCCGTTGCTCGATCACCATGCGTCCACGTCCGGTCTGCTCGGCGAAGGCCCATCCGCCGGCAGCGCGCAGCGTGAGGCCGGGCGCCGCATCACGGAAGCGAAGCACCGCGCCGGTCCCGAGAAAGACCCCTTGCACGCGATCGAGACGATACGAATCCGAGAGACGTTCGGTCTCGATGCGTGCGCGCGGTGGCCCACGGGGATTGAAGCGATCCGGTGCGACATCGGCGAAGTCCTCGGCGCTCGTCTCCGCGGTCATCGTGCCGATCTCGGTCATCCACTCACGATACGCACTGACGCTGTCGGGAGGCCCCAACGCCAGACGGAAGGGACGGATCTCCAAGGTATCGGATGGTGCACCGACGACGACATCGGGTGGGGTGGGGAGGATCTGCCGATCGAGGAAGCGGGTGACGATGCGGACGATCGCGCGGCCTTCCCCCGCCATCGATGAGGCCGCCTGCACCTCGAACCGCTGATAGGCGGGGAGCCAGAATCGTCCATCGACCTCTGCGTTCACCGCCTCGACATACGCGATCCCTTCGAAGCCAGAGCCGCGCGAGATCAGATTCCGATCGTCGCGCTCGCCGACCTGCGCGAAATGGCCGCGGAGCCGGACGATCTGCCAGCGGGTGGCATCGAGATCGATGGACCCGACGAAGACGACGGTGCCTTTCGAGAGTCCACGCCGTGGCGTGACCTCGATGCGACGAACGGGGATCTCTCGTCCCGCCGTCCGAACGGTCTGCACGACGTCGCCCCCGCGAAAGCGATAGGTGCGTTCGCGTTCGTCGCCGAGGGGGTGGATGGCGTAGAGCGGGTCGCGTCCCTGCATACGACTCCGCCGCTGCCACGAGGTGGAGGTGTCACGCCCGAAGAGGAGGGCGAGTCGGTTCCCATAGAGCGATGGGATCGCCCAGCCACCGCGGAAGAGCCCGAGACTCGAGATGTTCGTCGCGATCGCCTGGGTGCGGTACCCAGTGACCTGCTGCATGTAGCGGCCGGTGCGATCCCAGGTGAGGGTGCTCGCGACCTGTTCGATCGAGAGCGACATCTCCATCCCCTCCGCACGTCGATTCCCGAGCGAGATCTCCGATTCCAGCCGCGCGCGATACCCGCCGAGCTCTCGTGGCACGAGCCGATTTTGCAGCGCTGCCGAATCGAGGATCGCCGTGAGGGTGAGCGTATCACCACGCGCCTCCTGGGCCGCGATCGGCGACACGAGGCCAGACGCGCCACCCACCACGACGGTGAGTGGCGCGAGGTGACGACGAATCACTCGCCAGAGGCGATGCACGGCCGATCGTCGCGAAGGGGGGCGCCCCTTACTTCTGGCTCCCGATCCCCGCCCCCGCCTTGGGCACCGCATAGGCCCAGGGCTGCTTCGGGAGGAGCCGCTGCCGTGGGAACTGCTCGTCGAGGGTGTTGGCGTCGTAGAGACGCCCACCGAGCATCACCATCGCGATCGTGTTCGAGTTCCGGATGTTCATGAGGGGATCCTCCTCCAGCACGAGCAGATCGGCGAGCTTCCCGGGCTCGAGTGAGCCGATATCTTTCACCAACCCGATCGCCTCGGCGCCGACGATCGTTGCCGAGCGCAGGGCCTCGTGGGCGGAGAGCCCACCGCTCTGGATGAGCCAGAGCTCCCAGTGCATTCCGAGCCCTTGGAGCTGTCCATGCGATCCGACGCCGATGCGCCCACCTGCGGCGACGGTCTTCGCGATGTCCTCGCCATGCTGCCACATCGCGTACTCCTCACGGAGCGCGAAGCCGGCGGGGCCAGGGGCGTTCCCCGTCCCGCGACGACGGATCTTCCCCGCGAGATCGATCGGATGGGTGAAGTGCCGGAGCTTCGCGTCGTTGACGAGATCCTCCGACTGATAGAACCACCCTTCACCGAAGGGGCCGCCATACTCGACGACGAGGGTCGGGGAGTTGTAGGTCCCCGTCGCCTTATACCACTCGAAGAGGTCGGCGAACTTCGGTGTGATCGGGAGGGTGTGCTCGATTCCGGGATAGCCGTCGATGCCATGGGTCATGTTGAGCTTCTGATCGAGGCCGCCCTCGGTGGTCGGCATGATCCCGAGCTCCTTGGCCGCGATGATCAACCACTGCCGCTGCTGACGATTCCCGCTCATGTACATCTTGAGCGTCTTGGTGTCGTAGTAGGTGGCGTAGCGCTTCATCACCTGCCGCGCATGCTCCTGATCGCGGATGTTCTCACCGGAGAAGACGCCGGGGCCCGTGGTATAGATGCGCGGCCCGATCATCTCTCCCATCGCGACGCGATCGCCGTAGGTGAGGAAGTCGGTCGTCGCCGTCTGCGGATCACGTGTGGTGGTGGTGCCGTAGGCGAGCGTCGCGAGGTACTGCCAGGTCTGCGAGTTGTGCACGCCCGGGGTGAGCCACTGCGGGTGATAGTGCGTATCGACCATCCCCGGCATGATCACCTTCCCTGACATATCCATCGTGCGCGCGCCGTCTGGGATGGCGACGGTAGCGCGCTTCCCGATGGCGACGATCCGCTCATCGCGCACGACGATATCAGCGTCCTCGATGATCTCCTGGCCCTTCATCGTGATCGCCTTCGCCCCGCGGAGGACGATCGTCCCCTGCGGCTTGTCGCGCTGCAGGGTCACCGCGATCCGCTGCTCGGCGGGCTTGTAGCCCGGCGTTGGCTTCTTGGTGGTATCGGCCTTCGCGATCGAATCGGCGCGGGTGAGGCTGTCCTTCTTGCTCGGGTCGGCGCGCAGGAGCGCGATGCGACGGGCATCGGCCTTGAGTGAATCATCGACGGCCTTGGCGCGATCGAGATCGTAGGTCCAGACAGCGTTGCCGAGTCCCCACATCACCTTACGGCCATCGCCGCTCCAGGCGGGGAACTCGCCACCGACCTCGTTCAGCTTGCGCACTGGGACCACGGCGTTCGCGGGCACCGCGACGCTCACCGTCGGGGCGGTCGCTCCCGTCTGCGGGATCGTCACCACATAGAGATCCATCCCGACGACGGCGAGGGCCTGGTCCCCAGTCGGCGCGATCAGGATCAATCCGGCCGACGGCGGCGTGGGGTTGTTCTCGAGCTCATGGTCATCGTCGCCCCAGTGCGAGGCGATCCCGGTCCCAGTCGTCGCATCATAGGGCTTGGCGGGAGCGGTCGACGCCGGACGCATGCCACGCCCGAAGGCGATGCGTGCCGCCTGTGCGTCATTGCCCGCATCAAGGGTGAGGGCACCACCCGCGCCCGGCGGCATCGGCCCCGTGACGCGGAGATGCGTCTTCACATCGGTGCCATCCCAGCGGAAGGAAACGAGCCCCTCGCGCGACGAATACGCATAGATGCGCTCGGCATCTCGTGTGAAGTGCGCGTTGCCGAGTCCAGCGGTGGGGGCGATGGTGGTCACCGTGCGACCGTTGGCCGCGACCCAGGCGAACTCACTCGCCGCCGGCCCGAAGAAGCTCCCGCCTGCCTCCTGCATCTCGCGCGCCGCCGCGCGAGTGAAGACGATCCGATCGCCAGCTGGCGACCAGGCGGGGTCGGAGAAGTGCGCGTTGCTCGCGAGGGTCTCGGTGGACCAGGTCCCACGCTTGGCGTCGAAGGTTGCCTTCACGAGAGTGCCACCGCGCGCGTCGTCCCAGGTGACCCAGGCGAGCGACTTCCCATCAGGTGACCAGGCGGGGAGGAACTCGCCGACCGTCGCGCTGCTCACGCGGCGGGGCGTGCCATTCGGCGCCTCCATCACATAGATCTTCCCCGCCGATGAGAAGGCGAGCTTGCTCCCATCGGGGGAGGGAGCGAGGTCGCGGACCTGACGCGCGGTGAAGGTGCGCGCGGTGTCGACACGATACGCGAACTTCACCTCGGGACCCATCTGTAGCTCGACGTCAGCTTCAAACGGGATCTTGGTCGGGGCGGTGCCATCGACAGGGACGCGCCAGATCCCGCCGCCGTAGGAGACGATCACCGCGCGCGAGTCTGGGGTGAAGCTGTACCCCGGGTAGGCATCGAGCGGGGCGCGCGACTCGGTCTCGTCGCGCTGCACCGGGAAGGCGAGCCACTGCTCGTCGTTGGTGTCGAGGGTGCGGAGGCGGAGCCCCGTCTTGGTCTCGAAGCGCGTGCCGTAGACGAGATACTTACCGTCGGGGGAAAGAGCGGGGCGGAAGGCGGAACCGAAGCGCGTCGACATCTGCGCGGTGCGCCCCGTCTCACGGTCCCAGCTGTAGAGCTGGTACTGCGGCCCGAGGGCGTTGTACTGCCAGTCGCCGGTGCGCGCCGCGAACCAGAGGGTGCGCGGATCCTTGCCGTAGGCGGCGCCGACCATCTTGAGCGTCGGCGGTGGGGCCGGCGTCGCGGTGAGGGCAACCCCGCTCCCGCCTTCAACATGGTACATCCATAACTTGGCTGCACCGCCGAGTCCGCCGGAGCGCGACGCGACGACGTATTTGCCGTCAGGGGTCCACTCCGGCGAGAGGTAGAGGTTCGTGTTCCCCTTGGTCAGCTGAAGAGTGTCCTTCCCGTCGAGGGAGAGGATCCAGAGGTTGTCGCCCCCGCTCTTGTCGGAGACAAAGACGATGCGCTTGCCATCGGGAGAGAAGCGCGGCTGCACATCGTACGCCATCCCGCTCGTGAGGCGCGTCGCCTTCCCACCGGTGATCGGGAGGGTGTAGAGATCGCCGAGGAGATCGAAGACGATCGTCTGCCCATCGGGGGAGACGTCGAGGGAGATCCAGGTCCCTTCGGATGCGGTGAAGCGGTGGGTGCGCTCCGCCTTCAATGGAAGGGTGGTGGCGGCCGGGGTCGCGGCGGGGCCCTGCGCCATGAGCGCGATGGGGACCACGATACAGGCAACTACGGGGAGGAGACGGCGCATCGATAGGAGAGACATAGGCGGAGGACTCGATCGGGCGTGAGTGAGGCGGTGACGCACCTTCCAAGTTATCGTTGGGACGATGTCCTCCGCGAACCACGCCCCCTTCACCACCAGACAGATCGCCGCCCTGCTGGCCGGGCCGCTCGTCGGGGCCGCGGTGACGACCCTACAGGTCGGGGGGCTGGAGGGGGCGCAGCTCCGGGTCCTGGGGGTGATGGCCTGGATGGCGATCTGGTGGATCAGTGAGTGCCTCCCGCTCGCGGTGACGGCGCTCCTCCCGATCGCCTGCTTCCCGTTACTCGGGATCGCGACGCTCCGCGAGGCAGCGGCCCCGTTCGCCAACGACATCATCTATCTGTATCTGGGTGGCTTCCTGCTCGCAGCGGCGCTGGAGCACTGGCATGCACATGAGCGGATCGCCCTCGCGGTGATCGATCGGGTGGGGCTGAGCTCCAGGCGCCTCGTCCTTGGCGTGATGCTCGCGACGGCCTTCATCTCGATGTGGATCTCCAACACCGCGACGGCGGCGATGATGTATCCGATCGCGCTGGCGATCGGCGCGCTCTTCGGCGAGGGGACGGCGGCACGGAGCCAGCGGGTCGCGCTGCTCTTGGGTGTGGCCTTCGCCGCGAGCTTGGGCGGGATGGCAACGTTGATCGGGACGCCACCGAATCTCATCCTCGCCGGTGCGACGAAGGAGTTGATCGGGGTGACGCTCGACTTCGCTTCGTTCCTGCGCTTCGGGTTGCCGATCGCGCTGATCACGATCCCACTCGCCTGGGCCCTGCTCGTCTTCGTCTTCCATCGCGAGCAGCTCTCGCTCGGCGCCAAAGGGAGCGAGCTGCTCACCGAACGTCGGGTTCGACTCGGCACGCTTATGGGAGGCGAACGGAACATCCTCGTCGTCTTCGCGCTCACCTCACTCGCCTGGTTCTTTCGTGAGCCGAAGCTGATCGGGTCACTCGCGATCCCTGGGCTGACGCAGCTCCTGCCCGGACTCACCGATGCGGGGATCGCGGTGATCGTAGGGATGACATTGTTCATCGTGCCAGGGCGCGAGCGGAGCGGGGGCGTGCGCCCCCTGCTGACCTGGGACGAAGCGCGCGAGATCCCGTGGGACGTGCTGCTCCTCTTTGGCGGCGGGCTCTCGCTCGCGACCGCGATGGAGACGAGCGGGCTCGCGACGACGATTGGGGGGTGGATGGTAGGACTCCGCGACTATCCCCTCCCAGTGGTGATGCTCGGGATCGCGGTGATGACGGTGATCGTCTCGGAGCTCGCGTCCAATGCGGCGACCGCCTCAATGGGGATGCCGATCGCGGTCTCGCTCGCGGCAGCGCTTGAGCAGCCCCCGCTTCTCTTGATGGTGTTGGTCGGGATGAGCGCCTCGATCGGCTTCGCCCTCCCGATGGCGACCCCGCCGAACGCGATCGTCTTCGGGAGTGGGGAGCTCCGGGTGCGTGAGATGATGCGCGCGGGGCTCGCTCTCGATCTCGTCGCGATCCTCGTCGTGGTCGGCGTCCTCCTCGTGGTGTTCTAGGCGGCGCGTCCCCTCTGGCGATCGGCGATCCAGCTCGTCACCCCACCGCCGATCAGCACGATGAAGATCACGGCGAGCAAGATGAGATTCGAGTTGTCGCCCAAGAAATCGCGAATCGCCTTCCCGCCGAGCATCTTCACGCCGACGATCGTGAGGACGATCGCGAGCGAGACCTTGAGATGGCGGAAGCGCGCGATCAGCCCCGCGAGCCCGAAGTAGAGCGAACGCAGGCAGAGGATCGCGAAGACGTTCGAGGTGAAGACGAGGAAGGGATCGGCGGTGATCGCGAAGATCGCCGGGATCGAGTCGACCGCAAAGATCAGGTCGGTGGTCTCGACGAGCACCAGGGCGATCGCGAGCGGGGTGAGGACCCACTGTCCTCCGATCCGCACGGCGAAGTGCTGTTCATGGAACTGATCGGTGACCGGGAAGTGGCGACGCAGCCACTTGGTGATCACGCTCTCCACCTCCGCTTCCTTCTCGGCCGCGCTCGAGAAGAGCATCTTGAGCCCGGTGAAGACGAGGAAGGCGCCGAAGACGAGCAGGATCCAGTGATAGCGCTGCACCAACTGTGCGCCGATCCCGATCATCAGGCCGCGCATCACGAGCGCGCCAAGGATCCCCCAGAAGAGGACGCGGTGCTGATAGATGAGGGGGATCTTGAGGTGTTCGAAGATCAGCGCGATGACGAAGACGTTGTCCATCGAGAGACTGAGCTCGACGACGTAGCCGGTGAGGAACTTGATCGCCGCGAGCGAGCCGTCGTTGATCTTCTTGTCGACGGCGTCGACGTGATTCCCGAGCTCGAGCCAGTGGCCATCGTAGGCGAACTTGATCAGGACGGCGAAGGCGCTCGCCATCACGACCGTCCCCGCGGTGAAGAAGGTCGCCTCGCGCAGCGTCGGCGCGTGCGCCTTCTTGTTGAAGACGCCGAGGTCGAGCGCGAGCACGATCCCGATGAAGACGAGGAAGCCGGTCCAGGCGAAGATCACGCGATGCGCTCGGTGGCGACCCACTCGGCCCAGGTCGGCTCATCCAGTCCGAGGGTGAGTTTGCCCCCCCAGCGGGTGAGGGGTTGGGCGAGCAAGGCGGGCTCTTGGGTCAACAGGGTGAGCCAGCGGTCATCGGCGAGGCGGGCGACGCCGAGTCCGAGTTCTTGATAGCGTTTTGAGGTCCGGTCGATCAGCGGGGTGAGGCCGAACTTCTGGACGAAGCGTTGGAGCTCCCCTTTGCTGGCGGGGCGCTCCTTGAGGTCGACGAAGTGCACCTTCACGCGCCGTTCGCTCCAGAAGCGGAGGGCGCGGCGGGTGTCTTGATTCTTCTGGGTGCCGAAGATCTGGACTTCCACGAAGGCTGAAGGCGTGAGGCTAAAAGCTGAAGGCTGAAAGCGAAAAGCTGGCGCGCCGTTTGAATCTATCGGAGTGATCCAGGCGAATCATCTTGTGATAGAGTGCCGTCGTCTGCGTGTGGCGGCGCCTGTCCTGCCATTCGCTCGAGCACCCCGTCCATTTCCTCAGCCCACTCGAGCCACGCCTTCTCCCCCCGGATCCCCAGTCGCAGCATCATGCAGGCGAGCTGGTGCACTGGGGGAAGTGTCTCCAGCGCATGCTCGGTGAAGTGCTCCTTTTCTATCTGGCGGTAGTCCTCGAACCTCCGCTGCCGCACCTTCTGCTGGCCCGCGAGAAGTGAGCGAAGTGCGACCGAGCCCACGAGCTCTCCCGCCAGCAGGCGCACGAGCAGTTCGTCATGCAGCTTCCGCGGCTGGATAGGGGATTCGATCCATTCCCCAAGGACCTCCCGGCCCGCCTCCGTCAGCTCGTAGACCTTCCGGTCGGGCTTCTCCTCTTGAGGCACCAGTGTGAACCGCACGAGCCCTTCTTCGGCGAGCTTCGCTAGGTCCCGGTAGACCTGTTGATGGGAGGCGCTCCAGAAATAGCCCACCACCGTGTCGAACTCCTTCACGATGTCGTAGCCGGTGGCGGGATTCCTGTGGAGCAGGGTCAGGATCACGTGTCGCAGGGCCATGCGTGCCTCGGGCCAACCGATGAGGTGCGGGGGGAAGTGACCATTGACGATATGCAATTTGATGCTTATCCTCAAGCCTCATGATATGCAATAGGTTGCTTATTATCTCCCGGCATTCATCTTCACTCGTGACTCCCTCCCTATGACTAGGCCGCTCCCCTGCTGGAAGGTCGCTGCCGTGCTGATCGGGTTTCCGATCGTCCATTTCGTCTACTCCTTGGCACTTCTGCACCGGGAGACCTTCACGTTCTGGGGCCTCGACTTCTTCCTGACCTTCTGGCTCGGCTCGACGGTCATCTACCTGGCCAAGATCTTCGTCGTGCGGCGCCTGATCGCAGGCTCCGGATGGACCCCGGCCGATATCGGATACACGCTCTCACGAAAGGGTACCAGAATCCTGACCGTGAGTTACTTCGTGGGCGCCCTGCTCCTCTTGCTGCTCCTGGAGTTGGCGCTGGGGCAGGTCACGCTCGATCCGGACCGAGTGGCCTCGATGCGCGGCCTCTATCCCGAGACCACGGCCAAGCGGCTCGTCTTCATCGTGATGGCCTTCGCGGCCGGCCTGTCGGAGGAGATCACCTACCGAGGCTTCGCCATCCGTGCCTTCCAGAGCTTCGGAATCCACCGTTGGCCCGCGGTCTTCCTTGCCGCCATTCCCTTCGTCTTCCAGCACGGCATCAAGTCACTGGACCAGTTCTGGTGGTTCTTCGGGAACGGCATCGTCTTCGGCATCATCTTCATCGCGACGAAGCGCCTCCTCCCCAACATCCTGCTGCACTGGCTGATCATCCTCAGCGCACTCTTGGGTGTCTTCACGGCGGTGGCACAGTGAGGAGTGAACGCTGAAGGACGATTAGAATCCACGGAGTGACCCAAGCGAATCATCCGCCATTCCGTCCCGCCTGGTGGCTTCCCGGCGCGCATCTCCCCACGGTGTGGGGGAAGCTCGTGCGTCGGATGCCGGCAGCACATGCGCGGATCGAGCGGTGGGCGATGCCCGATGGCGCCACGGTCTCGGTCGCACGGGTCGATGCCCCAGACCCTGATGCCCCGGTGCTCACGATCTTCCATGGGCTCGAGGGGACGGTCGCGTCGAACTACGCGCAGGGGTTGATGCATCAGGCGCGGGCGCGCGGGTGGGGGGCGGCGATGCTGATCTTCCGGACATGTGATGGCCGGATCCCCGAGACCCCGCGGCTCTACCACTCCGGAGAGACCACCGACGCCGACGCCTTCTTCCGGCGGTTGATCGCCGAACGACCGGGGCGGCCGCTCGTGGCGAGTGGGATCTCACTCGGCGCCAACGTGCTGCTCAAGTGGTTGGGGGAGCAGGGAGCACGGGTACCGCAGGAGATCCGGCGGGCGGCGGCGGTCTCGACCCCGTTCGATCTCGGTGAGGGGAGCCGGTTCCTCGAGCAGGGGTTCTCGAGGAACTATGTGCGGCACTTCGTGAAGTCGCTCAAGGTGAAGGCGGCAGCCGTACTAGAAGCGCATCCGACCATGCCGGTGGATGCGGCACGGGTCGCCGCGGCGGAGCGTTTCTGGGAGTTCGACGACGCCTTCACTGGACCAGCGCACGGGTTCGCGGGGGCCGAGGATTACTACCAGCGGTCGAGTTCACTCGGCTTCCTGCATGCGATCCGGGTCCCGACCCTCCTCTTCTCGGCGGTCGACGATCCCTTCCTCCCCCCTCCCGTGTTGGATCAGGTGCGCGAGGTGGCACGGGAGAACCTGCACCTCGTCCCAGAGTTCACCCCGCGCGGGGGGCATGTGGGGTGGGTGGCGGGGCCGCCCTGGCGTCCCGAGTACTATATGGAAGGGCGGGTCGCCCACTGGCTGGCGCAGCACGACTGATCGCTTGACCGATCGCGGCGCACGCGATCTCTGAGATGTACCACCACAGGAGTGAATGACGATGCGAATCCCGACGACTGGTGTGATCATCGTGGCCTTGAGCGGGGCGTTGATCGCCGCGCGGAGTGCTCAGCCACCCGCGCGCGCGATCGCGCCGGGAGCTGCGGAGGCGGCGGCGCGCTTACAGAGCTCGCCACGTCACGCCGAGTGGGCGATGATCGCGACGGCGCCGGGGTCGAAGGATTCGATCGCCGCCTGGGTCGTCTATCCCGAGGTGAAGAAGAACGCACCGGTGGTCGTCGTGATCCATGAGATCTTCGGGCTCACGGGTTGGGTGCGTGGTGTGGCGGACCAGCTCGCGGCCGATGGCTATATCGCGATCGCCCCAGACCTGCTCTCGGTCGATCGTGGTGGGGCGACGACCGACACCCTCACCTGGGATGCGGCACGGAACCTCATCCGCAACGTCACGCCAGACAAGATGAATGCGATGGTCGCGGCGGTGGGGCGCTATGGGATGGCGTTGCCGGCGGCGGCGAAGGTATATGGCGTGGTCGGCTACTGCTGGGGTGGGACAGCCTCGTTCAACCACGCGGTGTTCAACGCGCCGGGGATGAAGGCCGGGGTCGTCTACTACGGGAGCTCACCGGCGGCGACGGAGATCGCGAAGGTGAAGGTCCCGGTGCTTGGGCTCTATGGCGAGAACGATCAGCGCGTCAATGCCACCATCCCGATGGCCGACTCCACCATGGGGGCGATCAAGGGGACGTTCGTCTCGAAGGTGTATCCGGGCGCGGGGCATGGGTTCCTGCGTGCGCAGGATCAGCCGGCGAATCGCGCGGCGTCGCTCGAGGCGTGGCCTGAGACGATCGGGTGGTTCAAGAAGTACCTGAAGTAGTGACGCGCGACGCGTCGCTCTGGCGAGCGCGCGATCAGGTCGCGCTCGCCTCCCCCGTCACCCAGACCGCCAACCATTCCGGCCAGCTCCCCGGCATCTCGAAGAAGTCGTCGAAGTAGATGAGCCCCTGGTCCTCGAGCGCCGCGACGAGACTCTGTAACCCATCCTCGTCGTAGATCGGCCCGACGACGATCAGGTTCCCCTCGACCCGAAACTCGTCTGGGGTGGTGTTGAGCCAGCGGTCGATCCCCTCGCGCGTGAGACCGACGCGCTCGAAGGCGTCGCGGCGGATGAGGAGGGCGGGGGCGGTGGTCGGGAGCTTGAGTGGCATACCTGAATCTTACACAGCAGAGGTTGGGCTCAGGGGTGCGCCGCGGTGCGTTCTCCCATCAGGGCGAGCAACTGCACCGCCTCGCCGAGCCGCGCGAAGCGCGCATCGGTCGACTGGCCCTTCCGATACCGCGCGTAGATCTGCTGCGCGATCACCGCGATCTTGAAGAGGCCGAAGGCATGATAGAACGCCATCGGCCGCATCGGACGACCTGACCGCACGAGATACTCGGCCCAGAGCTCAGCGCGGGTGAGATTTCCGGGAAGCGCGGTCATCCCGAGCCCGAGGGCGCGGAAGGCGGGATCATCCCCCGCCTCCACCCAATAGCCAAGCGCGGTGCCGACATCCAAGAGGGGATCGCCGACGGTCGCCATCTCCCAGTCGAGCACGGCGACGATCCGCGTGGGATCGGCCGGATCGAGGACGAGGTTGTCGTACTTGTAATCGTTATGGACGAGGCAGGCGCCCGACTCCTCCGGCTGACGCGCGGCGAGCCAGCTCGCCAACGCCTCCATCGCAGGAACGTCATCGGTCCGCGCGCGCTGCCACCGTTCGGTCCACCCCTCCACCTGCCGCGCGACATACCCCATCGGTTTACCGAGGCAGGCGATGACCGGATCAGCGGGGGTCGCCCCATGGATCGCGACCAACGTCTCGACGAACGTCTGCGACAATGCCGTGAAGTGCGCCGGCGTCATCTCGGCCGGCGCCGTGGCGCCCCGCAGGATCCGCCCCGCCACATGCGTCATCACAAAGAAGGGGGCCCCGATCACATCAGCATCTTCGCAGACGGCGAGGGGCTCCGGTGCAGGGACGCCGCGCCGAAGGAGGGTGCCGAGGATCCGTGCCTCACGCGGCATGTCGTGCGCCGTGCCGCCAGGGAGGGTGCCGAGCGGAGGGCGGCGCAGCACCACCTCACCACGCTCCGCGCGCAGATGATAGGTGAGGTTGGAGAAGCCCCCTGGGAACTTGGTGAGCTCGACGATGCGCCCGAGCTCAGGAAGGGTCGTGGCGAGCCATGCCTCGAGTGATGCCCGCGGGACCGCGGTCTCGATCTCGCTCGCGGCGGCGCTCCCGGTGTCGCGGCGGGTATCGCTACTCATCGCGCCTTGGACTCGCGCCCGGGCATCCCCGCCGCGGCGAGGATCCGCTTCGCGACCGCGCTCTTGTGCACCTCGTCAGGGCCGTCGTAGATCCGCGCGCCGCGCTCGTGACGATACCAGTACGCGAGCGGGGTCTCCTCGGTCATCCCGAGGGCGCCATGCACCTGGATGGCGCGGTCGAGCACGCGCTGCAGCACACCCGCGACATGGAACTTGATGAGGGAAATCCCATCGCGCGCCGCCGAGGCGCCCTCGCGTTCGATCCGATGCGCCACGTCGAGCACGAGCAACCGCGCCGCGTCGATCTCCGCGCGTGACTCCGCGATCCAATGTTGCACCACCTGCTGGCGCCCGAGTGGCTCCCCTGGTGCGAGCTCTCGCGTCGCCGCGCGGCGCACCATCAAGGTGAAGGCGCGCTCACAGATCCCGATCCACCGCATGCAGTGATGGATCCGTCCCGGCCCGAGTCGCTCCTGCGCGAGCGCGAACCCCTCCCCTTCATCGCCCAACCGATTTGTGACGGGGACGCGCACCTTATCGAAGCGCAATTCGGCGTGGCTCGCATAATCGGACCCCGCCTCCCCCATCACCGGGATGTTCCGCACGAGGGTGAGCCCCGGCGCATCCATCGGCACGATGATCTGACTCGCGCGGCGATGCGGCGCGGCGTCGGGATCGGTCACCGCCATCACGATGGTGAAGGCGGCGCCGTCGGCCGACGAGGTGAACCACTTGTGCCCGGTGATCACATAGGCATCGCCGTTGCGGACGGCACGGGTCTCCATCCAGACGGGGTTCGAGCCGGCGAACTCGGGCTCGGTCATCGCGAAGCAGCTACGGATCTCGCCGCGCACGAGGGGGTCGAGCCAGGTGGCGCGCTGCGCCGGGGTCCCATGGGACAGGAGGAGCTCCTGATTCCCGACATCCGGCGCCTGACAGTTGAAGAGGTAGTGCCCGATCGGCGACTCGCCGAGCACGGCGCTCACCTCCGCGAAGGCTGGGAGCGAGAGGCCGAGCCCCCCCTGTTCGCGTGGGAGGTGCGGCGCCCAGAGCCCTTGGCGACGTACCTCGGCGCGGAGCCCCTCTAGGGTGGGGAAGAGGTCGCGGAAGGGGCGCCCGAGGAAGGCGGGTTCGAGTGGGATCGCGTGCCGCGCGATGAAGGCGCGGATGGCGTCGAGTGGAGGGGCGACCATCATCCGGTGAACGTAATGCGAAGGGAGGGGGCGGGCGACCGAGCGACTCAGGCGTCACCTATACATTTCGGGGATGTCCACGTTCGACGTGATCGTGATCGGCGGCGGGCACGCCGGGACCGAAGCCGCCACCGCAGCGGCTCGGCGTGGCGCGCGCGTGGCCCTGCTCACGACCTCGCTCGAGACGATCGGTCAGCTCTCCTGCAATCCCGCGATGGGTGGGGTCGCCAAGGGGACGGTGATCCGGGAAATCGATGCGCTGGGTGGGGTGATGGGGCGCGCGACCGATCTGGCGACGATTCAGTTCCGGATGCTGAACCGCGGGAAGGGTCCTGCCGTCTGGGCCCCGCGCGCACAGGCCGACCGCGGGCTCTACCGGCGCGCGGTGCGGCGGTTGGTCGAGGCGCAACCGAATCTCGTGACCTTGCAGGGGACAGCGGCGCGGTTGGAGCTCGATGCGAATGGCGCCGTCACCGGGGTCGTCACCACCGAGGGGCGGCGCTTCGGCGCTCGCGCGGTGGTGATCACCACCGGGACCTTCCTCCGCGGGCGCATCCATGTGGGGACCACGATGAGCGTGAGCGGCGGGCGCGCCGGCGAGGCGGCGACCGAGACGCTCGCAGAGCAGTTCGCCGAGCTGGGGCTCGAGACGGCGCGCTTCAAGACGGGGACCCCGCCACGGATCGATGGCCGCTCGGTCGACCTCGCGCGCTTGGAAGCGCAAGAGAGCGAGATCGAGGCCTTCGACTTCTCCTGGTCGGCTTTCTGGCCCGAGCCGCGTCGCACCGCGCGTGGGACGCGTCATCCCGAACAGATGTCGTGCTGGATCACCTACGTGGAGGAATCGGCCAAGGCGATCGTGCGCGAGCGGCTCCATGAGTCGGCGATGTATGGCGGCGCCATCGGGGCGCGGGGCCCACGCTACTGCCCGAGCATCGAGGACAAGATCGTGCGCTTCGCCGAGGCGGAGCGGCATCAGTTGTATCTGGAGCCCGAGGGGTTGGACACGCACGAGCTCTATGTGAATGGGCTCTCGACCTCGTTGCCGGTCGACGCACAGCTCGCGCTCCTGCAGTCGATCCCGGGGCTCGAGCGCGCGGTGATGACGCGGGCCGGCTATGCGATCGAGTACGACTATGTGCCGCCGACGCAGCTGCATCCGACGCTGGCGACGCGCCCCTGTGCGGGGCTCTTCCTCGCGGGGCAGATCAACGGGACCACAGGGTACGAGGAGGCAGGGGGGCAGGGAGTCGTCGCGGGGCTCAATGCGGCCGCCCATGCGCTCGACCTCGAGCCGGTGATCTTGGGGCGTGAGGGGTCGTACCTCGGGGTATTGATCGACGATCTCGTCACGCGCGGGGTCGATGAACCCTATCGGTTGTTCACCTCGCGTTCCGAGTTCCGACTCACGGTGCGACAGGACAACGCCGTGCAGCGGCTCTATCCGACAGCGGCGCGCTTGGGGCTCTTCACCGCAGAGGAGCGCGCCTGCGCAGAGCGGCGCCTCGCCGATGAGCAGGCCGCGCTCACCCTCGCGCGCACGACCAGCATCACGCCCGCGCAGGCCGATCCGGTGCTCGAGTCGGTGGGTGAGCGCGCGCTTCTCCATGCGGTCCCGATCGTCGAGATCGCGAAGCGGCAGAAGGTGGCGCTCGTCGAGTTACTGCGTGCCGCGGGTGTGGGGGAGTCTCTCGACGCCGAGGCCGTGCGAACGGCGGATCTGGAGGTGAAGTACGCGGGGTACTTCGCGCGGGAGCGGGCGGCGGCGGACCGGTTGCGTCGGATGGGGGATATCACCCTCCCAGAGGACGCGGTGTATGAGTCGATGCTGACGGTGAGTGTGGAGGCGCGGCAGAAGTTGGGGACGCGGCGGCCGGCGACGTTGGCGCAGGCGGCGAGTATCCCCGGGGTGAGCCCGGCGGATCTGCAGAATCTGGTGTTGGAGTTGGGGAGGGTGGGAAGGAGCTGAAGGCCAAAGGCTGAAGGTTGGATCCTTAAAGCCTGAAATGATGTTCTTATGTCTCCTTAATGGGTTTATAGTGACACGTAAAACAGAAAATTTCTCCTGTTCCACGTGAGACTCTCCACCCAATACAGACTGTGGCCATCACGGGCACTGGAGAAAGGTTCAAAGCTGGAGGCTAGAGGCAAGAACCTTCCAGCTTCCAGCCGTCAGCCTCCAGCCTTCCGCCACAAAGGTTCCACGTGGAACACTCGGTCTAGGATGTGAGGGCATTGGGCGGTATATTCGCCATTCCATCCCCCCGACCGTTTTAGGTGTCCGTGGCCCGTATCCTGGCAATCGCAAATCAGAAGGGCGGCGTCGGTAAGACGACGACCGCCGTGAATCTCGCTGCCTCTCTGGCGGCCGCCGAACAACGCACCCTCCTGGTCGATGGCGACCCCCAGGGGAATGCCTCGAGCGGGATCGGTCTCGAGCGGGAAGCGATCCGCGAGACGACCTACGACGTTCTCCTGGATCCGGCCCGGATCGAGACGGCGATCGTCCCATCGGTGCAGTTCCAGCATCTCGACGTCCTCCGTGCCACCCCTGACCTCGCGGGGGCAGAGGTGGAACTCGTGGGGGAGGAGGACCGGGAGCGCGCGATGCGCCGAGGCCTCGAGCGCGTCCGCGATCGCTACGACTACATCCTGATCGATTGCCCCCCATCGCTCGGGCTGATCACGGTGAACATGCTTGCCGCCGCCGACGCGGTGGTGATCCCCCTGCAGTGCGAGTACTACGCCCTCGAGGGGATCTCGCAGCTCCTCAGCACGATCACGATCCTCCAGCAGGGAGTGAACCCCTCCCTCGAGGTCGATGGGGTGGTGCTCACGATGTACGACTCCCGGCTCAATCTCTCCCGCCAGGTCGCCGCGGACGCGCGCGAGTACTTCGGGAACAAGGTCTTCCAGTCGGTCATCCCTCGAAATGTGCGCCTCGCCGAAGCCCCAAGCTTCGGGAAACCGATCATTCTGTACGATGTCGCCTCCATCGGCGCCCAATCGTACATGGAAGTGGCCCGCGAGTTGGTAGAACGCACGAAGAAGTTATCTAAGTGATTTAGCAGCAACAACTTACAAAGAAATATCATGACTACAGACAAGGGCCGCCGACTCGGCCGTGGTCTCGAAGCACTTCTCGCCAAGGCCCCCGTCCGCCAGGATCCTGTCCCCATGGCAACGGCGCCCGCGCCGACCGAGGTCACCGCGAACACCGACGCCTCGATCCCCTTTCGGACGATCCCGCTCTCGAAGATCCGACCGAACCCGCTACAGCCCCGCAAAGAATTCAAAGAGGAGGAGCTCGCCGATCTCGAAGCCTCGCTCCGCGTCAGTGGTCTCCTGCAACCGGTGACCGTGCGGCCCGCACGCACCGGCGGATTCGAACTCATCGCCGGTGAGCGACGCTTCCGCGCCTCACAACGACTCGGCTGGAGCGAGATCCCCGCGATCGTGCGTGAGGTCGATGATAAGACGCTCCTCTCGCTCGCGATGGTCGAGAACCTGCAACGCGCCGATCTCAATCCGATCGAAGAGGCCGAAGGCTTCCAACAGCTGATCTCTGATTTCGATCTCACGCAACAGGAAGTCGCAGAGATCGTGGGCAAGGATCGGTCGACGGTCGCGAACATGTTGCGCCTGCTGGCCCTCCCCGCTTCGGTACGACGGCTGGTGTGGGAGGGTCAGATCACCATCGGGCATGCGCGCGCACTCCTTGGCGCCGGGAGCGAGACGCGGATGGCCGATCTCGCACGCGAGATCGTCAGCGAAGGCCTCTCCGTACGTGAGGTGGAGCGTCGCGTGCGCGAGGGGAATCCCACCAAGGCCACACCCGCGAAGAAGACGCGTGCCACGACAGGGGCCGACGCGCGGTCCGCTGAAGTGAAGCGGATCGAAGACGCCCTACGTCGCCGTTTCGGCAGCGACGTGAAGATCGCCCAGTCCGGGGCCGCCAAGGGTGAGATCCGCATCCCCTTTTACTCGGGGGATGATTTCGAGCGCGTGATGGAACTCCTCGGTGGAACAGGACTTGGCGACCTCAATGCACCATAAAGACATTGAGAAAACAGCATCAGGCATCTAGATCCAATTGTTCCACAGCTTTCCACAAAGAGTTATTGGTATTCATTTGTTTTATTTGTGCGTTAACAATATTGTAAAATAAAGGTTTAGCAATGTCTTCACGGCTGACAAGTTGGTATGTGTTTGGTTTTATCAACATCGCCATCCTATCTCTCGTGGCCTGTTCCGGGGAGAAGCGCCCCAACGCAGATGCCAGCGCCTTCCGGGTGGCACTCCTTACCCCGGGGCCGATCTCGGATCAGGCCTGGAATGCCACTGCCTATCAGGGGCTCGAACGGATGCGTGACTCCCTTGGCGCATCCATCAGCCACATCCAGACCAAGACGCCGGCAGAGTTCGAGGAGAACTTCCGGCAGTACGGAGCGAAGGGGTTCGACCTCGTGATCGGCCACGGCTTCGAATTCCAAGATGCCGCGCGCCGGGTAGGGCCGCAGTTCCCACAGACGCTCTTCGCCACCACCGGCGGGGAAGGTGCCGGGCCGAACGTCGTCGCGCTCTCCTTCGCCTTCGACGAACCGTCCTATCTCGCCGGGATGGCGGCTGCCGCCATGACACGGACGGGGGTGATCGGAGTGATCGGTGGGACGGAGCTCCCCCCAGTGAAGCTCGGGTTTGAGGCCTTCCTCGCTGGTGCCCGCCTCGTGCGCCCCGACATCAGACTCCTCACCGCCTATATCGGGAACTGGGACGATGCGAGCGCGGGGAAGGAACAGACACTCGCCCAACTGAGCCAGAAGGCGGATGTCATCTATCAGAATGCCGATGCCGCCGGACTCGGTGTCTTCCAGGCGGTGCGTCAGGCAAAGGGGGCTTGGGTGATCGGGTCGAATGCCGACCAGAATGGGCTCGCCCCGGAGGTGACCTTAGGCTCGGTCCTGGTCGACGTCCCACACGCGTTCCTTCTCCTTGCCCGTCAGCGCCAAGCCAACACCGTGCAGGGGCCGACCCTTCGCTTCGCCACGGCGAGCGAGGTGGTCCGGTGGGTCCCGAACCCGACCGCACCACCACTCCCAGAGCAGGTCCGCGCCAAGATGGATTCGGTGCGCGCTGAGTTCGCCGCAGGTGCGCGTCCCGTGTTGACACCGCGATGAGTGGATCGACGCCCAGCACCCCGATGTCGAGCGCGCCTCTCGCGAGCGTCCCTCTCGACGCGCTCGTCACCCACCTCGATACCCTGCTCGCGACCACCAGCACACCGGACTATCCGCCGGCGCTCAATGGGCTCCAGGTGCAGTGTCGGCGCCCGATCACACGCGTCGCGGCCGCGGTCGATGCCTCGCAGCGCACCATCGACGCCGCGATCGCCGACGGCACGACGCTGCTCCTCGTCCACCACGGACTCTATTGGAGCGGCCTACAACCATTGGTCGGGATGCACTACGCGCGGATCCGGGCTCTGCTCGACGCCGATGTAGCGCTCTACTCGGCACATCTCCCGCTCGACGCGCACGAGACCTTTGGCAACTCACGCCTGTTGGCGAGCAAGTTGGATCTCACCGTGACGGCTGGCTTCGCGGCGTATCAGCAGATCCACTGCGGGGTGCAGGGAACCGCGGACCTGGAGACGTCGGCGCTCGCCGAGCGGGTACGCGAATGGGCCATTCCATGGGGACATCACACGGTGGTCTCCACGATCCCCGCTGGGCATCGCACTCGTCGCTGGGCGATCTGCTCCGGGGCTGGCGCGCAGGTCTCGACGCTCCAAGAGGCGTATGCCGCCGGCATCGATACGCTCATCGTCGGAGAGGGGCCACACTGGAGCGCGGTGGAGGCGGCAGAACGCGGCCTCGTCATCATCTACGCCGGCCACTACGCCACCGAGACCCTTGGCGTACGCGCGGTCGCGGCCCATCTGCAGGAGCGGTTCGGACTTCCCTGGACCTTCATCGACGCACCGACCGGGCTGTGACGCGATCGGTGTCGACCGAACCGGTGGGGGTGGATCCGCGGGATCAGGAGGCACTCGCGCTTGAGGGGATCACTGTCCGCTTCGGATCGGTGACCGCACTCGAAGGGGCGCACTGCACGATCCGCCGCGGCACGGTGCACGCGATCCTTGGCGAGAATGGCGCTGGCAAGTCGACGCTGATGCGCGCAGCCTTCGGGTGGCTCACACCAGATGCCGGCACCATCCGTGTACACGGCGCCCCGGTGCGCTTCCAGTCGAGCGCGGACGCGATCGCCCAAGGGATCGGGATGGTGCATCAGCACTTCATGTTGATCCCTGCGATGACGGTGACCGAGAACATCGCGCTCGGAGGGCAGGGCAGGTTCGACGCCAGCACGACGGCGGCCCGCATCGCCGAGGTGGCGAGGAAAACCGGTCTCCCTGTCGATCCTACGGCCCGCGTGCGTGATCTCGCGATAAGCGCCCAACAGCGTGTGGAGATCATCAAGGCACTCGTACGCGAGGCGCAGATCCTGATCCTCGACGAACCCACGGCGGTCCTCACCCCAGACCAAGCGACGGAGCTCCTCCGTTGGGTGCGCTCCTTCGCCGATGCGGGGGGGACGGTGGCGCTGATCACGCACAAGTTGCGCGAGGCCTTCACTGTCGCCGATTACATCACGGTGCTCCGCCAAGGGCGGACGGTCGTGAGCGCCGCCCGTCTTGCCCTCAGCGAGTCGCATGTGATCGAGGCGCTCACGGGGACCGGCACGGGGACCGGGGTGACCCCCGCTTCAGTGGAGGCATCCACTGTCGGTCCCACGATCAGAATCGCTGATTTAGCAACCGAACGCCGCATGGTCGATCACATCGCCGATGCGCCGGTGTTGCGCCTCGATGGCGTCAGCTATGTGGATGCCCGTGGGGTGACTCGCCTACGCGCCGTCGATCTCGCCATCCATCCGGGTGAGATCCTTGGGGTGATCGGCGTCGAAGGCTCTGGCCCACGCGAGCTCCTCCGCATCCTCGCCGGTCGGCTCGCGCCGACCAGTGGACGCGTCACCCGCCCTGATGCTGTCGGATTCGTACCAGAGGATCGCCTGCACGATGCGGTGATCCCGACCTTCTCCCTCACCGAGAACCTCGCGCTCGCCGAAGGGGGCCATGCCCGCGGGTGGATGGACTGGTCCCGATGGTGGGGGGTCACGCGTGACCTCCTCGCCACCGCCGATGTGCGCGCCGTGGGTCCTGACATCCCGATGGCGACCCTCTCCGGTGGGAACCAACAGCGATTCGTCATGGCCCGTGAACGCCGTCGCGCGACGGCGGCTCTCATCGTCGAGAACCCGACCCGTGGACTCGACCTCAACGCCTCGGCGCGGATCCTCGCTGACCTCCGTACGTTCGGTGGGAATCCACGCCCCGCTGTGGTCTTCCACTCGACCGATCTCGACGAGGTGCTCTCGGTGGCGACGCGGGTGGTGGTGTGCTTCGACGGGCACGTGGCCGAGGTACAGTCACCACTCGATCCGAATGACCGGACCCCGTACACTCGGGCGATGACGGGGAGTGACGGAGCCGGCGATGTGATATCGGCGGAGCGGCGATGACCGAGGCGCTCCTCGCCCTCTGGGATGGGGCCTTCGGCTCGTCGTACGCGATCTGGTCGGCGACGCTCGTGCGCAGTGCACCCCTGTTGCTGCTCGGGCTCGGGGTGGCACTCGCCTTCCGGGCGGGGGTGCTGAACATCGGGGCGGAGGGGCAGTTCCTGATGGGGGCGATCAGTGCGACGGCGATCGCGCAGTCCATGGGCGGTACCGTGCCGAGCATCGTGATGATCCCTGTGATGGCCCTGGTCGGTGCGCTCGCCGGCGCGAGTTGGGCTGGGATCGCGGCGTGGTTGCGCCAACGATTCGGGGTGCTCGAGGTGATCAGCACGATCATGCTGAACTTCATCGCACTCGCCTCGATCAGCTGGATGGTGCGCGGTCCCTTGCAGGAACCCACGCGCATCTATCCCCAGTCGGCGGAGATCCCCGGACCGGCGCAGTGGCCATTCCTTATCCCAGGCCAACGGCTGCATCTCGGTTTCGTGATCGGTCTCCTTGCCTGTGGGATCGCCTGGGTGGTGCTCACGCGCACCGCGATCGGATTCCGGATCCGCGCGGTAGGGGCCAGTCCCTCCGCGGCGACGAGTGCCGGTGGGATCGCTGTCGCGGGCACGGTGCTGCGTGTGTTTCTCGTGAGTGGCGCCTGTGCCGGTCTCGCCGGTGCAGCCGAGGTGGGTGGGGTGACGTGGGCGCTGTATGAAGGGATCTCACCAGGTTATGGCTATACGGCGATCGCCGTCGCGCTCCTCGCCCGCCTGCATCCGGGATGGATCATCGTGAGCGCGATCTTCTTCGGTGCACTCGAGGCCGGTGCGAGTGCGATGCAACGTGATGCGGGGATCCCCTCCGTCGTGGTGCAGGTGATCGTCGCCCTGGTCATCCTCGGGGTCTTGGCGGGATCGCAGCGCCGTGTGATAGCCGGCGCGGCGACCCTCGGTGCAGAGGGTCGCCGCTGATGGACGCACTTCTCATCCCCTTCCTCGATGCGACGATTCGAACGGCGACCCCGCTCGCCTATGCTGCCCTTGGAGAGGTGGTGACCGAACGCTCCGGCGTGATCAACATCGGACTGGAAGGGATCATCATCGCCGGATGCCTTGGCGGGCTCATCGCCGCGGGCGCCGGAGGCCCCACGGTGGGGTTCCTCGGTGGCGCACTGGCGGGGCTCCTCATGGCCGCGCTCTTCGCGCTCTTCGTGCTTCGCCTCAAAGCGGATGCGATCATCACCGGGACCGCGCTCACCCTCCTCGGGCTTGGCCTCACCGGAACAGTCTACCGTGGGGTCTTCGGGCTCGAGGGCGCCGCGCTCGGCACCCCCTCGATCGCGCCGATCGCGCTCCCGGGACTCTCCTCGCTCCCATTGGTCGGACCGGTGTTCTTCACACAGACGGTGATGACGTACCTGCTGTATCTCCTCGTCCCGCTGCTGGCCTGGTGGTTGGCGCGCACGCATACGGGGCTTGCCCTGCGCGCCATCGGGGAGTCACGAACCGCCGCCCATGCGGCGGGGATCGCCGTGGATCGCATCCGATGGGGGGCGATCCTCTTCGGGGGCGTCATGGGCGGACTCTGTGGTGCGACATTGGTGCTTGGACAGGTGGGCACCTTCACCGAGGGGATGAGCGCAGGCCGCGGTTTCATCGCGATCGCGATCGTGGTGCTCGGCCGGTGGCGCGTGGTGGGGACAGCCCTCGCGGCGCTCCTCTTCGGCGGCGCCTTCGCGCTGCAGTATCTCCTCCAAGCGGTAGGGTGGGCGCTTCCCTACCAACTCTTCCTCGCCCTCCCCTATCTCCTGACCCTTGTCATGCTCGCCGCACTCCGTGGGCGCGCTGAGGCCCCGGCCGAACTCGCCTCGCACGAGGGATGATCGCGAGCGCGACCGGCGCGCGTCGCGTTACGCCTTCGCCTCCACCCAGTTCGCGCCGGTCCCGATATCCACCACGAGGGGGACAGCGAGCGCGACCGCCGAGGTCATCTCCCGCCGAACCATCGCGCTAAGGGCTTCGACCTCGTCCAGCGGACACTCGAAGACGAGTTCGTCGTGGACCTGGAGGAGCATCTTCCCTGTGAAGCCCTCACGCGGCAGCGCCTCATGTATGCGGATCATCGCGACCTTGATGAGGTCAGCCGCTGAGCCCTGGATGGGAGAGTTCTGTGCGAGCCGCTCGCCCAAGGAACGGGTATTGAAGTTGCGATCGAGGATCTCGGGGATGTAGCGCCGCCGGCGGAAGAGGGTCTCCACATACCCCTGTCGCCGCGCCAGCTCCACGATCTGATCGAGCCAGGCACGCACCCCGGCGAATCGCACGAAATAGGTCTCGATGAACGCCTTGGCCTCGGCGTTACTGATCCCAAGCTGCCGCGCGAGGGCGAAGGCACCTTGTCCGTAGATCGTCGCGAAGTTGATCGTCTTGGCGCGGGCGCGCATCTCAGCCGTCACCGCATCGATGGGGACCCCGAAGATCACACTCGCGGTCTGCCGATGGATGTCGCCCCCAGCCTCGAAGGCAGCGACGAAAGCCGGATCACCTGAGAGGTGCGCGAGGAGACGGAGCTCGATCTGTGAGTAGTCTGCGGCAAGAAGCGTCCACCCCGGGCGCGGGACGAAGCCTCGCCGGATGTCCTTCCCCAGTTCACGACGGATCGGGATGTTCTGGAGGTTCGGATCGCTCGAGGAGAGTCGCCCTGTGCTCGCGACGGTCTGATTGAATGAGGTGTGCAGACGCCCCGTGCGCGGATTCACGAGCCCGGGGAGCGTATCGAGATAGGTGTTCTCAAGCTTGGCGAGCTCACGATACTCCATGAGCAGTGCGGGAAGGCGGTGGCCTTCGTCAGCCAGCTCTTGGAGGACGCTCGCATCGGTGCTCGGACCGGTCGCCGTCTTCTTCTTGATCGGGAGCCCGAGCTTCTCGAAGAGGATCTGCCGGAGTTGTGGGTTGGAGGCGACGTTGAACGTCTCGCCTGCCTCGGTGAAGATCTGCTGCTCGACCTCCCGACGAGCCGCCTCGAACCGGGTCTTCAGTGAGTGGAACCAGGGCACGTCGATCATGATCCCCGTCCACTCCATCTCGGCGAGCGCCGCGACCAACGGCAGTTCGATCTCGTGCAGCAACGCCTCGGCCTTCCGCTCCGCGAGTCGCGGGGCGAAGACGTCTCGGAGTCGGAGCGCGATATCGGCGTCCGCACAGCAGTAGTCGCGTGCCGCTGGGATCGGCACCGCATCAAAGGGGATCTCCTGGCGTCCCTTCCCACAGAGCTGCTCGTACGACGTCATCACGACGCCGAACGACTCGACCGCGAGGGTATCGATAGCATGTGATCGACGACTCGGATCGAGGACGTAGCTGGCGAGCATCGTGTCAAAGCCGAGACCAGCGATCGGCACACCGGCTCGGCGCAGGACGAGGAGGTCGTACTTGGCGTGGTGCGCGACCTTCGCGATCGTGGCATCGGCGAAGAGCGCGCGGAGTGGCGCCAGCGCCTCGGAAAGAATCGGCGGGAGATTGACCACCGGGCTCTCGCCCTCAGCCAACATCCGTGCAGCGATCGAGACCTCGGTGCCCGCCTTGGGTGCCTTCAGAGCTGGACGCTCATCGAGCGCGAGCCCTCCCTGTTCGCTCGCGTACGGGCGATGCGCGAAGGGGAGATACCAGGCACGGCCTGGCGCCACGGCGATCGAAAGCCCGATCAGGTTCGCACGGAGGGGGGTGATGATCGGCGGGGCGTCGGCGTCGAGGATCGTCTCGGTGTCGAAGGCGAAGGTGCCTGCTGCCCGAGCCGCCGCGATCACCTCGGCGACGCGTTCCGGTGTGTCGGCGATGCGATACTCACGGACTACCTCGGGTGCCGCAAAGAGATCGCCGGATGCTGACGCCGCGGTGGCTGGTGGCGCCCCCGCCTGTTGCGCGCGCGCCGCGCGGGGCGCCTGCTGCTCCGCGGCTGGCTCCTCGAGCCCGAGTTGCGCCGCTGCCGTGCGCGCCGCTGTCGTGAATTCGAGCGTGACGAAGAGGTCGCGAAGTGTCGCCCAATCTGGCGTCTCGAGCGTCAGCGCCTCGAGATCGAGAGTGACATCGAGCTCGCGATGCAACGTCACCAGCGTCTTGGAGAGCCGCGCCTCCTCGGGATGCTTGAGCAGGGCGTTGCGCGCGCGCGTCGGTTCGATCTCGTCGACATGCGCGAGCATCTCTTCGACGGTGCCCCAGCGCTGCACCAACGCGAGTGCCCCCTTCTCGCCGATCCCCGGCACACCCGGGATGTTGTCCGCGGTGTCACCCACGAGCGCGAGATAATCGACGATGCGATCCGGTGGGACGCCGAGTCGCTCATGCGCATTCTCCATCCCATACCATTTCTCGGTCGTGCGGCCTGGCGGGCCATGCCACGGGTTGAGCACCCAGACCTTGGGCTCCACGAGTTGCAGCAGATCCTTGTCGCCCGAGACGACACAGACCTCGAGCCCCGCCGCGGCTCCCTGCGCGGCGAGTGTGGCGATCACATCATCGGCCTCGAAGCCCTCGAGCTGCACGACCGGGATACGATACCCGGCGAGTAGCTCATGCACGCGTTGCACGCCGGTGTCGAAGTCCGCCTGTTCCTCGTCCGGCAGTGCGACACGATTCGCCTTGTACGCCTCGAGGAGCTCCTCGCGCCCGGACGACCCGGCGTCGTTCACCCAGCCGAGGTAGTCGGGTTTGTGCTTCTCGATGAGGCGCTTGAGGAAGTCGTTGACCCCTTTGGCCATCCCGGTGTTCTCGCCGTGCGCGTTGCGGAGCGGCGCCCCGCCACCCAAGGCGTAGAACGCGCGATAGATGAGAGCGTACCCATCGATGAGGTAGAGGCGCGGGCGGCCCGGCATGGTCATCCGGGGAATCTCCCGAGTGCGAGAAGGGCCCAGGCCGTCGCGCCGGCGCCGAACGCCACGCGCACATTGTCATCGAGTCGAATCGTCGGACGCTCGGCGGCGGCGGCCGCGACCCCGACCACCATCGCGGATGGGAGCGAGGCCCCGACGAGCCAGAGTGGGCCGACCGCACTGGCGACGGCGCAGGCGAGCGATCCGCTCCAGGTCTTCGGACCACGAGCGCCGTTGCGGCGGTCATCTCGTGAGGCATCGCGGCGCGCCGACGAGACCAGAGGCGACATCATCTGCGACACCGAGCGACCGACGAGGGCCGCCGCGGTGTCCCCGACCACGGCGGCCCAGAGCGCGGTGATCGCCACGGGAAGTGGGAGTACCAAAACCGAGACGAACATCGTGAGGAGGATCCAACTCGCGCCAGTGAGATGCGTCGTCTCATGGGAGCGGAGCATCCACCCGAACCAACCGAAGAACCAGCGCTGCATCGGATCACTGCGACGACGCCCGATCTCGATCACCGCCGCGATCACCAGTCCCGCAGCGAGCACGCCGAGGACCGCGGTGCGCGGGACCCAGGCGAAGGCGAGGGCAAGTGGGAAGAGCGCGGAGCAGAGGTGGATCCCCTTGCGACCCAGCTCTCCGCTCCAGGGGGTGGGAGCGGGCGCGCTCACTTCAGACGCCGCCGGAACTCCGTCTCGAACCGCACCTCGCTCGACTGCGTCAGCCGCCACCGGCCGGTCCCCGTCTGGTCGAAGAAGGTGAGCTGGAGATTCATGGCCTGATAGATCCAGACCTGCTGGCGGTTCCGACTCATGTCGTTGAGCTGTGGCTCGATGAGTTGGTCGGGTTCACCGAGGACGATGAAGACGCGCCCGCGATCGGACTGCCATCCCACGCCGGCCTCATCACTGAAACGCTGGTTGGCGCGGACGAGACGCTCGAAGTAGGCACTGAGCTCCTCATGCACGGCGGTGCGCGGCTCCGGATCGGTCACCTTCACGAAGGCGCTCCACGCAGCGGGCCGCTGCTCAGGGAGCGCCTCGCGCAGAGCGGTGATGCGCGCCGGTGTGGCGTAGTAGCGGAGATAGAAGAGCATGTCGTCATACGTCGCCACGGGGAGCCCCGCGCCGAAGCTGACGAAGACGTACGAGGAGACGGTGTCGCGGGCGCCATCACGCGTGAGAGAGATCTGACCGACGCCGATCCCGATACGCGAGACGGGGATGTCGACGATCCCTGAGGTGAGACCGCGCCGAGCGGGGAGGGTAAGGGTGTCGGTCCAGAGGACGCGACCCGACTCATTCCGGATCAACAGCCGGAGTGGCGCGACCGAACCGGGAGGATCGTAGGCCTCCATGTAGACCGGGATCATGCTGTCGCGTCCGATCACCGCCGTGCCCGCAGGGGCGATGACGAGGGCCGGTAGGCTGTCTGTGGACGTACGCGCCGTGGCTTCCAGGACGGGAACGGGGGTGCCGATGCCACCGGGGCCAAGACGTGGGATACGAACGGAGGCACGCTCCTCGACGGTCCGCTGCGATGACTCGTCTCGCACCGTGACGGCAAGCGCGTAGCTCCCTGGTGACACATCGAGCACCTCTTGGTGGAAGATGCTCTCGTCCCCTCGGGTGGTCTCCCGATAGGTGCCGACGAGCACCTCCTGTTCGACCTCGCGTCGCGTGACCACCTGTCCGTTCTGGGATAGCTCGACGGTCACGGTGTATCCCGCACGGAACCGCGTGTCCGACTGTCGGGCGAAGGTCAGGGCGACGGCGGGAAGGGAGACCGCGATCACCACGTGGGTGGTATCAGGCGATGGTGAGGTGAAGGCCGCGACGCGACCGAGGAGCGGAAAGGGCATCCCCCGCGCGAGCATCCCCATCTGGCGATAGAGCGCGGTGGCGTCGAAGGAGAGTGATTGAGCACCACGTGGGAGGGTCGGAGCAGGCCGGCGGCCCGCCGCTGAGCCCTCCCCGCCACGGCTCGCGCCGCGTGCGCCGCCGCACCCACTCACCGCGAAGGCGAGGAGCACGACCAGTAGAGTCAGGACGCTGCGCCGAGGGACCATCACCCCACAATCTACCCCACGAGGCGAGACCAGTGCGCCCCTCCGCTTGCTCCAGCTGGTCGGCCGGCCTAGCTTCGCGGCGATGACACGTGACGCACTCGTCGGCACCGCCCTCGCGGGTTACACCCTCCTGGACCGCGTCGGTGAAGGGGGGACGGCTACGGTCTATCGGGCGACCCACCCGACCCACGGGACGGTGGCGTTCAAGGTCCTCCGGGAGAAGTTGCGCGCGGATAAGACCGCCGTCGCTCGCTTCGTACGCGAATGGGGGTTCGGCGCCAAGGTCACCCACCCGAACGTGATCCGAACGATCGATGCGGGCGAGGCCAACGGGTTGCCCTATCTCGTCCTCGAATGGGCCCCTGGCGAGCTGCTCGAGCACTACCTTCGGCAGAATGCCCCCCTGCCGCCGGACGAGGTCGCCTCGATCGTCCAACAGATCGCGCGCGCTGTCGGGGCCGCGCACGCGGCGGGCATCGTCCACCGGGATCTCAAACCCGACAACTGCATCTACGATCCCGAGACGCAGACCGTGCGGCTCCTCGACTTCGGGATCGCGACCGCCACGAACGCCACCGCGGACCAGCGGCTGACGCGAGCGGGGTTCTTCGTGGGCACGCTGATGTACGTGGCCCCCGAGGCGCTCTCGGGAGAGATCGTCACGCCAGCTGCGGATCAGTACTCGCTCGCGACGATGGCGTATCAACTCCTCACGGGGTCACTCCCCTATGCGGCGAAGAACCCTCGGGAGATGTTCGCGCAGCTCGTGAAAACACCGCCGACCCCGCTCAACAAGGCGAACCCCGATCTCATATTCACGGATGCGGTCGAAGCGGTGGTGATGAAAGGGCTCGCGCGCAAACCGGACGATCGCTACCCCGACACCGTGAGCTTCGCGACAGCACTGTCGGAGGTCTTGGCAACACCCTTTCCCGCGAACACGGGGGGCGGATTGCTCTCGAAGATGAAGGGGTTGTTTGGACGCTGAAAGCTGAAAGCTGAAGGCTCAAAGCTTTTCTCTTTCAGCTTTCAACCTCCAGCCTTCAGCCCCTGTTCCACCGGCAACCAACAGGTGAACGTCGATCCCCGATCCGGCACGCTCTCCAGTGTGATGTCCCCACCCAAGAGCCGCGCGAGCCGCCGTGTGATCGAGAGCCCAAGCCCCGTCCCACGACGCGCGGAATCAGAACGGGAACCCGACTCCACCTGCTCGAACTCCTCGAAGATCCGCTCCCGATCCCTCTCCGCGACGCCGATCCCCGTATCGACCACCTGCAAGGCAATCCACGTCCCACCGGCCGTGAGCAGTGGACGTTTGGTCGCGGTCTGCGTGTAGCTCGTCACCGCCCCATCCGGGACAAGGGCCGCGCGTAGGGTGATCCCCCCCGCCGGCGTGAACTTCACCGCGTTCCCAAGGAGATTCACCAGGATCTGGCGCAGATGTGTGGGGTCGGTGGTGACACGTGGCAGGGTGGCCGGCACCTGGATCGAGAGCGCCAATCCCTTCTCGATCACCAACGGCTCGATCTCACTCGCGACATCGATCACGAAGGCGCGGAGTGAAAGGGGCTCGGTGTGCACGTCGAGCCGTCCCGCCGAGAGTCGCGCGAGATCCAGAATCTGATCGACGAGCGCTTGGAGATGCTCGGCGGAGGCCTGGATCCGCTCGACCGGCCCGACCATGCGCGCGCCGAGTTCACCATAGGAACCGTCGCGCAGCAGATCGACGAAGCCGACGATGGCGGCAAGCGGGGTCCGTAGCTCATGCGAGACATTCGCGAGGAATTCCGACTTGGCACGATTCGCGCGGGCGAGCTCGAACGAGAGGTGCTCGAGCTCGGCACTCCGCTCACGGAGCCGCCGCCGCTGCGCTCGCGCCGCGAGGAGGAAGACCACCAGAGCGACGGCGAAGACCGTCGCGATCACCCATCCGAGCATCGTCCCCCTGTCCCGCCCGATTGACCCCTGCGGTCCGCTCCCGTAGCGTCCCCGCCATGACCTCGCACACTCGCCTCCTCGATCTCCTCGCCCAGCGCAGCGCCAAGCGCGGGTCATTCACCCTCGCCTCAGGCCGGCAGTCCGACCTCTACATCGACGCACGCCTGACGACGATGCACCCCGAGGGACTGACCCTGATCGGCCCGCTCGGTCTCGCGACGATCCGCGAACGCGGGTGGGCCGCCGATAGCGTCGGCGGGCTCACCCTCGGCGCCGACCCTGTCAGCTATGCGATTGCGTACGCCAGCCAAGTCGGCGGCACACCGATCCGTGCCTTCACCGTGCGGAAGGAAGCGAAAACGCACGGGACGGGCAAGTTGGTGGAGGGGGCGTTCCTCCCGACCGACCGTGTGGTGGTGATTGAGGATGTGATCACCACGGGGGGCTCGGCGCTCAAGGCGGTCGACGCGCTGCGTGCGGCAGGCGCCACGGTCGTGGGGGTGCTGGCGGTGGTCGATCGTGAGGAGGGTGGGCGCGAGGCGATCGAACAAGTGGGGCTCCAGGTGGCCGCACTTGCCCGCGCCTCGGAGATCGTCGCGCGGATGTGATGCGGGAGAGGTTCATCGGGCGCGCGTCTGCCAGGCCGCGCGACGATCACGCACCGACGGAGGAAGGGTGGTCGCTGTGCGTACGGAAGGGCTCCGGGCCGGCATCCCCGCCTTGAGCGCGAGAGGGCGCAGGGTCCGAAGCGCCGTCAGATGCGGTCGCACCAACTCCGCCATCCACCGCTCCAGCATCGCCTCCCCGGTGATCTCGCGACGGAACTGACCCGCGGTCACCCCGAAGAGCAGACGAATGTGACGGCTGAAGCTCTGAGGGGACGACTAGCGCAACGTGGTCGCGACATCGGCGATCGAGTGCCCAGGATCCTCGAAGAGGCGCGCCGCACGGAGCAATCGTGCGTAGGAGAGGTACCGCTTCGGCGCCGGAAGGCCCGCGCGGAAGAATCGACTCCTGAGGGTGCTCGGGACCACGCCGAGCCGACCGCTGAGCTCGCGCACGGTGTGCGCCGGATCGTGCCGGTCCAATACCGCCTCGAAGAAGCGCCAGACATCGGCCGGCGCCTCGCCCACCTCCGCGCGCACCGCGGCGAGGGTGCGACGCTCCACTTCGTGCGCCGCCTCCTCGCTCAGGAGGTGTCGGAGTCGCGTCCACCCCGATGGCGCGCGCCCATCCACGAGACGGGTCACCCCCGCCTGGCCAAGCTGTAGCTAGGCTTCAGGGGTCGGGAGCGTCGTCCCCAGCAGGGCGACCGTCGGGACCATGGGGAACTTGCGCACGACACTCGCCACACGACGCTCGGCTTCATGTCCACAACGAGCGACCGAGACTAAGACCGCACTCACAGGACGGCGCTTCAATTCGGCGTGCGCGTCAGCGACGGTCTCCCGATGTATGGCATAGAAGAGCCTCGTACCCGCGGCATCGATACACGTGCGTTCATCGGGATCGACGACGGTGATCACGGGGGCATTCAGGGTGCGGGCTTGGGGCGTCATCTCTTTCTCCTCCTTGGGGTTGAGTGGGTCGCGCACCACGACCCTCGGCCCCCCAAGTCACCCCATCGTCACACCGACCACACCCCACCCACTAGGCTGTCACCCATCGTTTTGACGCGCGTCAAATAGACCAGAACCCCAGGGTGGGGTTATATTCACCACACGGTTCCGCCGGGCGATCGCGTCGTGGGCTTCGGTCCGCGCCGAGGAAAGTCCGGGCTCCTTGGACATGCTGCCAGGTAACGCCTGGGCACGTCGCGAGACGTGACGGAGAGTGCCACAGAGAACAGACCGCCTTCGCGCGAGCGGAGGTAAGGGTGAAACGGTGGGGTAAGAGCCCACCGCGCCACTGGCAACAGGGGCGGCACGGCAAACCCCAGCAGGAGCAAGGCCGAATAGGCGGCGAGCAGCAGTCCTCTGCGATCAAGACGCCGCGGGTTGGCCGCTAGAGCGTTCGGGCGACCGGACGCCGAGAGAAATGATCGTCCGAGGTCCTCGTGACCTCGACAGAACCCGGCTTATAGGCGGAACCTGCGATGACGCGACGGGCGGTGAGGACTCCAGTAGACATGGGTGCCTTGCCGCCCGTTCGTCGTCTGCGCCACAGGTGCACCTTCAGGTGCGCGACTCGGCTCATAGGGATGTGGCTGACCACCCTGACAGTCATGAACGGTTGTGCGCCCACCCGTCCAGGGCCCGCTCCAGTCGCCACACCGGTGCCTGTGAGCGCGCCGATCCCCGTCCCCGAAAAAGCGGTTCCCATCGATCCGCTGGCGGAACCGTGGGTGGTTGGAGTGGCGCGTTCTCCGATCACACATGAGATCGCCGTGACCGCCGCGCTCCGAGCGGCAGCGACCACCCCAGCGCTGGCGAGCGCGGCGGTGGATACTCTGCGCACCCTCCTCTCGGTGCGTTGGGATAGTACTGGTCGCGCTACCGCACGGTCGGGCGCTGTGCTCGACTACCGTATTGATGGCAACGCGTCTGGCCGCGCCCGAGCAAACATGGTGCCGGAGGGACTCGCACTCCCCGTTGCACTCTCGGCATCGCTCGATGCTGACCATGGTGTGGTGCGCATCACCGCTCCCGATGAGTCGGGTTGCGGGGTGGACGCCGCAGTGGCGCAGACGGTGCGCGAGGTCTTGGTGGGCGCGCCACGCCGCCTCGTTCGAGGCACCTCGTGGCGCGATTCACTACGTACCACGGTCTGTCGCGATTCGATCCCACTCACTCTCGTCTCGATTCGCTCCTACGTCGTGGAGGATGCGAGAGTCGAGGGAGGTCCTGTGGTCGTGATGATCCGTCGGCGATCGTCGTCGACGTTTTCAGGCATGGGTACGCAGTTCGGCGAACCGGTGACGATCACCGGCGAGGGGCAGGGGGAGCTGCTCTTCGGTCTACGGCTCGATGATGGTCAGATGGTTGACGGGAACGGGCTTGCGACCCTCACCCTTTCGCTGACCGGGCGTCGGAAGTCTCAGGCGGTGACGCAGAATGCGAGGCTGGAGATCCGGCGGCGCTGAAGGCTGAAGGTTGGAAGCTTTTACCCTTCAGCCTCGAGCCTCCTGCCCATCAATCGACCAACCGCAACGGCATCAACAGGCAGAGATACTTCGCCGGATCCGACCACCCTTCCGGCTCGAGCGTCGTCGCCCGCTCTGGCGCGCGGAAGGTCATGCGCACCTCCTCGGTCGGCATGAAGCGGAGCATCTCGAGGAGATAGTTCGCGTTGAAGCCGATGTCGAGCGGATCCCCGTCGTACCGGATCGGGAGCTCATCCTGGGCCTCACCGAGGTCTGGGGTGCTGACGGCGAACTTGAGCATCCCCGAGTTGAACGAGAGTCGGATGCGATGCGTCTGGTCACTTGCGACCACGCTCATTCGGCGGAGCGCGCTCGTGAAGGCGGCGCGATCGAGGATCGCATACTTGTCGTTGTCCTTCGGGATGACCTGATCATAGCCTGGGTACGGTCCTTCGATCAGGCGGGTGAAGACCGAGGTGAAGGGTGAGCGGAACCCGAGATGGTTCTCGCCGATCCCGACCTCGAGCTGCTCTTCCGCGGGGAAGAGCCGCTTGATCTGCTCGAGCGCCTTGGGGGGGATGATGTGATCGGCTTTCTGCCCGCCCGACACCGGGATCTCCATCTTCGCGAGGCGATGCCCGTTGGTGGCGACCATGCGCATCAGGTTGCTCCGAATCTCCCAGAGTACGCCGTTGAGGATCGGACGGCTCTCCTCGATACTGGCAGCAAAGGCGGTATGACTGATCAGGCGCTGCAGATCTCCAGAGCCGATCTTGAGAGCCTTCTCGAAGCGGACGGCGGGGAAGCTTGGGAACTCCGACTTCGGGAGACCCAAGAGTTTGAATTTGGCGCGACCGCACTCGAGGGTGATCCGCTGATCGCCAGTCGAGGAGATGCGTGCGGGGGCGGCAGGGAGCTCTCGGGCGATCTCGCTAAGCTTGCGCGCTGGGATCGTGATTCCGCCGGCCACTTCGACATCCGCCGTGATCTCCGTACTGACGGCGATATCCAAGTCGGTACCGGAGATGCGAATTCCCTTGTCGGTAGTCTGGACCAAGAGGTTGGCCAGGACGGGAAGGGTCGTCTTGTTCGGTACGGCCGGGGTGACGGCGGCCAACCCTTCCTGGAGCTTCTCGCGTGTGATCGTGAACCGCATACGGGGATCGGGTGACATGTGGGGAATCGAACTGCGCTACGTCGTGCTGTTTTTGTACTTCTCTAAACAGTCGTCGTAGTAGAAAGGTGTGCATTGTGGACGGACGCCGGAACCCCATGTGGTGAAGGGGCTCCCACCCACCGACTCACGTGGTTTCGCATGTGGACCGGTGGGAGTGGATGCGGAGAACCGCTGGGGATCGATCGAGCGTTGTCGCAAACATGTGCATTATGTGGAGAGTCGCAGGGTTTCCCGCAGCCGTTCCACACGCCCTCGGAACTCGCCGTTGTCCGTCATCGTCTCCGTCACGCGTTCCAAGGAATGGATCACCGTGGAATGGTCGCGACCGCCGAAGGCGAGCCCGATCTCCACCAGCTGCATCCCAAGGATCTCGCGGGCAAGGAACATCGCCACCTGACGGGGGACGGTGAGGGTCTTGGTCCGCGTCTTGGACCGGAGGCCCTCCACCGTCACCCCCCATTCACCAGCGACGGTCCGTTGGATGCGAGCCATCCCATCCTGTCGAACAGGGCGCTCCGCGCCGTCGTCGTTGGAACGCAGCTTGTCTCGTAATGCCTCACGCGCCATCTCGACAGAGATCGGACGGTGTTTGAGCGAGGCATAGGCGAGGAGTTTGATGATCGAGCCCTCCAGCTCGCGGACATTGGACCGCACATGATCAGCGATGAAATGGAGGACATCATCTGGGATCGCCTGCTCGAGATGATCCTGCTCCGCCTTGCGACGAAGGATCGCGATGCGGTGTTCCAGGTCCGGCTGTCCGACGTCTGCGACCATCCCCCACGCGAAGCGGCTCGCCAGACGGGCCTCGAGCTTCGGGATCTCCGAGGGGGGACGATCCGAGGTGAGGACGATCTGGCGCCCCGCCTCATAAAGGGCGTTGAACGTATGGAAGAACTCCTCTTGCGTGGAGTTCTTCCCGCCGATGAAGTGCACATCATCGACAAGGAAGAGATCGGTCTCGCGATAGCGTTGGCGGAAGTCGTGCATCGCCCCCTTGCCGATGGAGGTGATGACGTCGTTGGTGAACTGCTCGGTGGTGATGTAGGTGACGCGCGTCAGTGGGGCGCGGACGAGGATCTCGTTCGCGATCGCCTGCATGAGATGCGTCTTCCCGAGCCCGGTGGGGCCGTAGAAGAAGAGCGGGTTATAGGTCTTCCCGGGGGCCTGGGCCACAGCCATCGCCGCCGCCGCGGCAAGGTCATTGGACTTGCCGACTACGAAGGTCTCAAAGGCGTACCGCTCATTCAGTGCGCTGAGTGTTACCCCACCAGACCCCCGCTGTGGCGTGAAACTGGCCCTCTGCTGACCGGGAGATGGCACAAAGAGGTCCATCTGGGAGCGCTGTAACCGCTCCGCCTGCACCCGGAGCTGGATCTTGACCGGGTGGCCAACCGCCATCGGCGCCACCGACTCCAACACCGACGTGTGCCGCTGCTCGTTCCACTCGACCGAGAACTGGTCGGGGGCATTCAGGGTCAGGGTTTCGTCAGCATACTCGGCTGCCGTCAATGGGGCGAGCCAGGTGTCGATCGTGTGATCTGGGAGTCGGGTGCGCGCCTGATCCAGGAGGCGAGTCCAGACATCCGAGGGGGAGAGCGTCATTCCAGGGCGAGCACCAGCGAACGTGGAGATCCAAGTGAGAGGCGGAACGTACCACCGCATGTGGACAAGTCAACATTCGTGACTGCAAGCCAGTTGATGATGCAGCGCATTGGGTTGACCTAACCATCGGCGGCGGATAGGTTTAGCAGTCTGTCCGGAATCGCATTTCACGCCTGAGGGTTTGACCGATGGGGAAGCCGACGTACCGCCCGCGCAACAAGCGTCGCATCAAGACGCACGGGTTCCGCGCGCGCATGGAGACCAAGTGGGGGCGTGAGGTGCTCAGCCGCCGTCGCAAGAAGGGGCGCAAACGGCTGACCGTGAAGCTCCCGTCCAAGTACGCTGGCATCTGAGACGCCGAAGCGATCACCAACTGATGGCCTGACCATCGGCTGGGTGACCCGTGCCGCGGACCTTGATCGGGTCCGTCGACAAGGGAAGCGGTTTCGGACCTCGCATCTCGAGGTCCGACAACTGGCTTCCCTTCTGCATCACTCTCGGGTCGGCCTCATCGTCCCCAAGCATCGGCATGGCTCGGTGGAGCGCAATCTCGTGAAACGTCGACTCCGTGACGCGGTACGCCGAGCCCTTTGGCCGGTGCTCCACACCAACGACTCGCACGGCGCGCCGAGCGACCTGGTGCTCTGGGCGGGTCCGTCCAGTTACACAGCGAGCTTCGATGCACTGTTGGGCGATGTGCAACGAATCGCTACGCGCGTGGTCCGGGCCCCCTGATGCGACTACTCTTCATCCTGATCGTGCGTGGGTATCAGGTGGCGATTTCGCCCCTGTTGCCGCCGTCGTGCCGCTACCACCCCACCTGTTCGCACTACGCCATCGAGGCGCTCGAGCGACACGGGGCCTGGCGTGGTGGGTGGCTCGCGGTCAGGCGCATCGCACGTTGTCATCCTTTCCGGGCGGGGGGCTTCGACCCCGTCCCCGACACTCTCCCGAGCAAGCTCCGTGATGGATAAGCGTTTCTTCCTCGCGCTGGTGTTGACCGGCGCCGTCGTCCTCCTCACGCCGGTGATCTTCCCGCGGCCGAAGGTGTCCGCGCCGGTCGTCGCGGTGGATTCGACGCGCGCGCCTGCCGCGCCGGCCAGCGGCTCGATGACCGCTCCGGACGCGAGTGCCGCACCCACCGCGGGTCTGCCGGGGAGCCTCGCTCCTGCTGCGCTCGCTGCCGGTGATTCGGCGCCGGCCCCCGTGGCGATCACCCAGGTCACGCTCACCAATACGCTCGCCTCCTACACCTACAGCTCGCGCGGGGCGGCATTCATCTCCGCCTCCCTCCCCAACTACTCTCGGCTCGGTGCGACGACGGGGACGGTGGCGCTCGAGGCGCCGGCGGAACCCCTCCTCCGCTATCGGTTGATCGCCGGCGGGGATACGGTGCGCTTCGACGAGCTGCCGTTCATCCCATCGAGTGTGGCACCCGAGATGACCAACCGGGTGAGCTTCACCGCGCCGCTGGGCCAGGGCGGGGAGATCACCGTGACATACGCCCTTGCCGATTCGAACTACCTCGCCGATGTGCGGGTCACGGCGCGTGGGATCCCCTCGCCCGCCTTCCTCCTCATCGATCTCCCGACCGGGTTCCTCTCGCAAGAGCGCGACTCGACCGATGACCACCGCCATCTCGCCTACGCGAGTCGTGCGCCGATCGGCGGCGCGGAGCGGATCGATTTCCGGAAGCCCGATCCCGGTGAGCGGATCCTACGACAGGGGCCGCTCACCTGGGCGGTGGCCAAGAGCAAATATTTCCTCGTCGGGGTGATCGCGGTCGATACCACGGCCTCGCCGTTGGCGGAGTTGCAGGTGACCGGAGCCCCGCGGGTGAACCGTGAGGCGACGCGTGCGATGGCGACGGTGGTCTCGCCGCTCGGCCCCGACGGCGTGCGCTTCGAGCTCTATGCCGGTCCGCAGGAGTGGGAGCGGCTCGTGGCGATGGGACGCGAGTTCGAGCAGACCAATCCGTATGGTGGGTGGATCAGTGGGCTCGTGCAGCCCTTCGCGACGATCGTCATGAAGGTGCTGCTCTGGATGAAGCGCACACTGCGGATCGAGTACGGCTGGATCCTGGTGATCTTCGGCGTGGCGATCCGCCTCGCGATGTGGCCACTCAACTCGAAGATGATGCGCTCGAGCATCCAGATGCAGCGGATCGCCCCGCTGGTGCAGCAGGCGCAGGAGAAGCATAAGGGCGACCCCGAGAAGCAGCGGGCGGCGGTGATGCAGGTCTATCAGGACGCCGGGATCAGCCCCTTCGCCCCGCTCGCGGGGTGCTTGCCGATGCTCCTCCCGATGCCGATCCTCTTCGCGCTCTTCTTCGTCTTCCAGAACACGATCGAGTTCCGCGGCGTCCCCTTCCTCTGGCTCCCCGATATCTCGGTCGCTGACCCGTATTACATCGTCCCCCTCGTCATGGGGGGCTCGATGTACCTCCTCTCGTGGATCGGGATGCGCAACACCCCGCCCAATCCGCAGACGAAGATGATGAGCATCGTCATGCCGGTGATGATGACGGTCTTCCTCTTCAACTTCGCCTCGGGGCTCAACCTGTACTACGCCGTGCAGAACATCGCGGCGCTCCCGCAGCAGTGGTTGATCGCCAATGAGCGTGGCAAGTCGACGCCGATGAGCGCGCCGGTCCAAGGTGGAGGCGCGAAGCGGAAGGGCTGACCTCCGCGGCGATACGATCGCCGCGGTCGCGACAGCCCCTGGGATCGGGGCTCTCGCGGTGGTTCGGGTGAGTGGACCTCAGGCGTTCCACATCGCCGGGCGGGTGGTGCGTACTCATCAGGGGTCAGGGGACAGGGGTCAGGGGACAGGAACGGCCACCACTTGGCCACCTGCTGCACGGCGGGCCACGCGGGTCACGCTCATCGATGCTGACGGGGCGCCGCTCGACGATGCGCTCGTCACGGTCTTCTCGGCCCCACACTCCGCCACCGGCGAGGATGTGGTCGAGTTCTCGGTGCATGGCGGTGCCTATATCGCGACCACACTGCTCACCGCGCTCGTCGCGGCCGGGGCACGCCCCGCGCTCCCAGGTGAGTTCACCGAGCGCGCGGTGCGGAACGGGAAGCTCGACCTCCTGCAGGCGGGGGCCATCGCGGATCTGATCGAGGCGCGGTCGGCGGCGACGCATCGCGCGGCGCTCCGACAGTTGGGCGGCGCCCTCTCGCGGCAGCTCGAGACGCTGCGCTCGGCGCTCCTCAATCTCGAAGCCCTCCTTGCCTACGACATCGACTTCCCGATGGAGGATGATGGGCCGATCGACCGGTCGCGCATCCTCGCGGCGGCGACCGATCTCGAGTCGACCCTCGCGCAGTTGATCGGGACCTTCCCGCAGGCGGCGCTCGGGCGAGATGGCGCGATGGTCGTCCTCGCCGGGCCACCGAATGCGGGGAAGTCGTCGCTGCTCAATGCGCTCGTGGGGGAAGCGCGGGCGATCGTGAGTGAGGTCCCAGGCACCACCCGCGATGCGATCGAGGTGCTGGTCGACGCGCAGCCCTGGCCGATCCGCTACGTCGATACCGCGGGGCTCCGCGCGAGTGAGGATCCGGTGGAGCGGCTGGGGATCGAGGTGAGCCATCGTCGACTCGCAGAGGCCCACCTGGTGGTGGCGTGTGGCGAGGACGAGGCGTCGCTCGGGCGCACGGTGGTGGAGCTCGCCACGCGGACCACCGCGCCGATCATCGCGGTATGGACCAAGCGCGATGACGACGGCGGATCGACCGATGCGCTAGGGGCCATCGATGGTGCTGGCAGTGGTGCCGGCAACGTGCGGGCCATCGTCCGCGTGAGTGCGCAGACCGGCGTGGGTCTCGACGCGCTGCAGCGCGCGATGCACGCAGCGATCGCGACGGTGACACCGGAGCCGACCGAGTCGCTCCCGACGGTCACTCGGGCGCGGCATGTGGCCAGCCTCGCAGTGGCGCGCGCAGAGATCGCGGCGTTCCGTGAGGCGTGGGAGGACGCAGCGCTCCCCGCCCCGGTGGCCGCGACCCACCTCCGGGCCGCGGTGCATGCGCTCGACGACCTCCTTGGAGGGATCGACATCGAGGAGATCCTCACCCGCGTCTTCCGCACCTTCTGTGTGGGGAAGTGACCTCCGGAAATGACGACGCGCGGCCGGCCCCGGAGCCGGTCGCGCGCGTCCACCGCACGGTGAGTCGTCGGTCTAGGCCGTCCGCACCGCCGCGTCGGTGAAAGCCAACAGTTCCTGCGCGTCGGCCCGCAGGGCCCACGCGATCCCACGCTCTGCCACCACACTCTCCACCATGCGCGTCCCGAGGTAATAGCCGGCACGTTCGGGGAGAAGATGCCGCTGCACGGTCCGAGCATCGTCGCTCATCCCGCCCGAGAGCCACCGGAGGCGAAGTCCTAGGCCAGCACGGTCGAGGTCGTCGACCACGACATGCGAGAGGACCGATTCGAGCTCGCGAACCCTCGCATACTGCTTTCGGTCGTAGCCGAAGTACTCCCAGGGCGCGTGCCCGGGGCTGATCTCCCGAGCGGCGGCGACCGCGAGGCCCTCGTTGACGAGATGCTCGCGCAGGCTCACCCGGCGGCCCGTCTCCCAGTAGGAATACGATCCGTCAGCGTCATCGACGGCCCGGCGCAACTCAGCGCGGCTCCCCGGCGCGGTGTACCGCACACCGTGCGCGATCTCATGGGCGAGCCACATCGGGATCAGCTCCGGGTCGAGCCCAAGGCCACGAGTCGCCGGGTTCGCGACGCTCGTGAAGTGCTCCAAGCAGACGAAGGCGACAGCGCGGCCGTCGACCACGAGCTCGCCCGCGTTGGCTGCGCCGACCCCGACCATGAGCACGACGTCGATGCGGCTGTCGATCTCGAAGGCCTCGACGCAGGCGGCTTCGGTGCGCGCCGCGAGGGCCGCGACGTCGGTCCGCTCGAGGAGGGTGTAGAGGTCATTCCGCTCGGCGCGGACGGTGTCACGTACGATCTCGAGGAAATGCGGCCCCGACGGCTCGATCACATAGTTGTGCCAATACGCGCCGAGGATGGCGCGATGGGCGTCGAGATAACGATGGTAGGCGGCGACCGGCTCCGCACTTTGCAGCGCGGCGAGGCATTCGGGGACGAGGTTGATCAGCATCGCGCGTGGATGGGTGCGATCAACGTTTCGAGGTCACGGTCACGGGCCGAACGTTACCGCGACACGTGAAAGGAGACAAGAGGACGTGCATGTGAGCCAGCGGCTGCGCCGCACACACGCGTCCGTGACGCGTGGCAGCTCCTCGGATCCAAGGTGTCTGTCGCTTGGTGCTACTTGGTGCTACTTGGTGCCGAAGAGCCGATCGCCCGCGTCGCCGAGTCCGGGCAGGATGTAGCCGTGGGTGTTGAGCTCGCGATCGAGTGCGGCGGTGAGGATCGGCACATCAGGATGCTCGTCGTGGAAGCGGCGGACGCCCTCGGGAGCCGCGACGAGACAGAGGAACTTGAGCCGCGTGATCCCGCGCCGCTTGAGCGCGGTCACGGCATTCACCGCGCTTCCACCGGTGGCGAGCATCGGATCCAGCAGGAAGACCTGTCCGCGCTCGGCCCCCGCGGGGATCTTGAAGTAGTACTCGACGGGCTCGAGCGAAGCGTGATCGCGAAAGAGCCCAATGTGTCCGACGCGTGCGGTGGGAACGAGTCGGAGGACGCCCGGGACCATGCCAAGGCCGGCGCGGAGGATCGGGACGAGGGTCACCGCGTCCGGTGGGAGCCGCTCCGCTGGCGTGGATTCGAGGGGCGTCTCGACGGTGCCGCGCTCGAGGGGGAGATCGGCGGTCGCCTCGTAGGCCAATAACATCGCGAGCTCCTCGGCGAGCTCGGCGAAGAGTTTCTTCGGCGTGGCGGTGTCGCGGAGGAGCGCGACCTTGTGGCGCACGAGTGGGTGGGCCACGACGGTCAGACCAGGGAGCGCGGATGGGGGCACCATGCACGAGAAGGTACTATCTTCCACGGTGCGTATGAAAGAATACCAAGCGGTCATCGTGCGGCAGACGCGCCACCAGCGCGAGGACGAGGAGGCGCTCACCGATCTCCTGAACGAGCGGAGCCGTGGGGGGTGGGCCCCGACCCTGATGACCCAGGATGGGATGCGCCTCACGATCGTCTTCTCCCGCGACGCGACGCCCGAGGGCTGAGTGCAGCTCCAGTTCATCGGCGCCGCCCGTGAGGTGACCGGGTCGGCGCATCTCGTCCGGGTGCATGGCCGCACCATCTTGCTCGATTGTGGCCTCTTCCAGGGGCGCCGCTCCGAGACCGCGACGCGGAACCGCGAGTTCCCGGTAGCGCCCCATCTGATCGCCGCCGTGGTCCTCTCGCACGCGCACATCGACCACTCGGGACGCCTTCCCTGGTTGGTGAAGGAAGGGTTCCGTGGCGACATCCACGCGACCCCTCCCACGCGCGACCTCTGCGAGGTGATGCTCGCCGACTCGGCGCACATCCAACAGAAGGACGCCGACTTCCTCGCGCGGCACCGCCGGTCGGCGCCGGAGCCGCTCTATGCGCTGCGCGATGTGTCGACGATGATGCAGCAAATGCGTCCCCACGACTATCAGCAGCGGTTCGAGGTCGTACCGGGGGTCTGGGGCCGGTTCACCGATGCGGGACACATCCTCGGCTCGGCATCGATCGAGCTCGAGTGGGAGGAGGAAGGTCGGACGCGTCGCCTCGGCTTCAGTGGCGACATTGGCCGATCGGGGCTGGCGATCATCCGCGACCCCGAGCCGGTGCGCGATGTGGATTGGTTGATCCTCGAGTCCACCTATGGGAACCGCGATCACACGAGTGTCGACGGGGCGCGGGCCGAGTTGGGGCGGATCGTGCGGGAGACCGTCGCACGTGGGGGGCGGGTGTTGATCCCCTCGTTCGCGGTAGGCCGGACGCAAGAGCTGGTGTACGACCTCCATGCGCTCTCCCATGCGGGCGAGATCCCGCGGGTGCCGGTGATCATCGACAGCCCCCTCGCGTCGGAGGCCACAGAGGTCTTCCGCGAGCATGTCAATGTGTTCGATGGCACCGAACGGATGGTGCAAGAGCATGCGGCGAACCGCACGGAACTCTTCACCTTCCCACTCCTGCAGTTCACACCCGATGTCGAGGACTCCAAGGCGATGATGCGCCAGCCGGGTCCCAAGGTGATCATCGCCGCCTCGGGGATGGCGGAGTCAGGGCGGATCCTCCATCACCTTGTGCATTCGGCGGGCGACTCGAAGAACACCGTACTGATCGTCGGCTTCCAAGCGGAGCATACGCTCGGGCGACGGATCGTCGAGCGACAGCCGATGCTCACGGTGTTCGGTGAGGAGGTCCCGCTCCGCGCGCAGGTCGAGGTGCTCACGGGCTATAGTGCTCACGCCGACCGGTCCGAGCTGATGGCCTGGCTGGACGCGGTGCGGGCGACCTCACCACGACTGGCGGATGTCTTTCTCGTGCATGGTGAGGCCGAGGCCCAGGACGCCTTCGCGGCGCAGCTCGCGCGGCACGGGGTGACGTCGCAGGCGCCGCGCCCCGGCCTGCAGGTCACCCGGTGATCCTTCGCCGCCTCTCCGGCGCGCTGGGGATCGTCGCGGCGCTCTGGTGCTGCTCCCTCCTCGCGGTGCTCTGGGTCGGGGCGCGGGATTGTGCCGCGCCGGCTGACGCGATCATCGTGCTCGGTGCCGCGCACTACGGTGGGAAGCCGTCACCGGTGCTACAGGCACGGCTCGATCAAGCGTTGGCGCTCTATCAGCGTGGGCTCGCCCCACGGGTGATCCTCACCGGTGGGACGGCCCCCGGCGATCAGACGAGCGAAGCGGCGGTGGGCCGGAGCTACCTACGGCGCGCCGGTGTCCCCGCCACCGCGATGTTGATGGAGTCGGAGGGCCGGACCACTCGCGCCTCGCTCACGGCGGTCGCAGCCTTCACCGGTCCACTCGAGATCCGGCGCGTGATCCTCGTCTCCGATCCCTTCCATCTGCTGCGTGCGCGCACGATCGCCAGACGGCTGGGCTTCGAGGCGCTGACCTCCCCCGCGCAGCAACTCCCGCTCCGCTCCTGGATCCTCAGTCAACCGCGGTATCTGTTGCAAGAGTCGATCAAGGCTCCATTGACGGTGGTCCTGAACTACTGATCCCAGGTGTCAGGTACCAGGCATCTGGTCCCTGACACCTGATCCATGGTCCCTGACACCTGACCTCATGCAAATCTCCATCGAGACCTACACCCTCCCGAATGGCCTTCGCGTCGTCCTCTCCGAGGACCATGCGACGCCGATCGTCGCCGTGAACCTCTGGTACCATGTGGGCTCCGCGAATGAACGCGAGGGGCGCACGGGCTTCGCGCATCTCTTCGAGCATATGCTCTTCCAGGGGAGCGCACAGGTCGCCACCAACGAGCACTTCGAATTGATCCAGCGGGCCGGCGGCACCCTCAATGGCTCCACCTGGCTCGATCGCACCAACTACTACGAGATATTGCCCTCGCATCAACTGGAGATCGCACTCTGGCTGGAGGCGGACCGCATGGCGCGACTCCTCCCAGCGATGACACAGGAGAAGCTCGACACGCAGCGCGATGTGGTGAAGAACGAGCGACGCTGGTCGGTGGACAACCAGCCCTATGGCACCTGGTGGGAGCGCCTCCCGGCACTCTGCTTCCCACCGGATCACCCCTTCCATCACTCCTTGATCGGGTCGATGGAGGATCTGACCGAGGCCTCGCTCGAGGACGTCGCGGCCTTCTTCCGCACCTATTACACGCCGGACAACGCGGTGCTGACGATCGCTGGGGACTTCGATTCCATCGAGGCGCGTCAGCTCGTCGAGCGGCACTTCGGGGAGATCCCGCGCGGGACCGGCCGCCCGGCGCTCCCCGATATGTCGCTCCCGCCGACCTTCGGCGGGCGTCGCCGTGAGGTCGTCGAGGATGCCGTCGTCGCGCCGCGACTCTTCCTGGCGTTCCGGATCCCACCGGCGGGCGATGACGCCTGGTACGCCGTCTATCTCCTCTCGGCGGTGCTAGGCTCCGGTGAGGCGTGCCGTCTCGAGACCACGCTCGTGCGCGATCAGGCGATCGCGACCTCGGCCAATGCCTACACCTACGACCTCACCAAAGGGAGCGATCTCCTCGTGATCGATGTCACCGCGCGTCCGGGCGTGGATCCGTCAGCGCTCGAGGCGGCGGTGGAGGGAGAGGTCGATCGGATGATCACTGAAGGAGTGGGGGAGGCCGAGTGCCGTCGAGCGCTGGCGTTGCTCGAGACCGCGTGGGTCGCGGAGCTGCAGTCGGCGGGGTCGCGTGCCGATGCCCTCTCCAAGTTCGCGACCTATCACGACGACCCCACGCTGCTCAACGCCGAGCTCGCGCGCTACGCAGCGGTATCGGCCGAGGAGGTGACGGTGGCCGCGCGACGGTATCTGGTCGCGGAGAACCGCGCGACATTGCTGTACGTGCCGCAGGTGCCACAAGTGGTGGAGGTGGCGGCGTGAGCGCGTCGCTCGCCGGTGTCCCGCCGCGGCCGCATCCCGGCACGCCGCGGCCCTATCACTTCCCAGCGGTGCACCGCCACACGTTGCCGAACGGGGTGACGGTGGCGGTCGTCCCGATGCCACGGCTCCCGATCGTGACGGCGATGGTCTACGTGGATGCCGGTGCCAACGCCGATCCGGTGGGTGAGGAGGGGCTCGCGCTCCTCACCGCCTCCTCGCTCACCGAGGGAATCGTGGGGTGTGAGGGGACGCAGCTCGTCGAGCGCTTCGAACAACTTGGGACGGTCGCCAGTGTCTGGGCCGACTGGGAGGGGAGCTATGCGCGGCTCACGGTGCTCAAGGAGAAGGTCGCGCCGGCGCTCGAGCTGTTGGCCGAGGTGTTGCGCGCACCGACCTTCCCGGTGCGCGAGGTGGAGCGGTTGCGCGACCAGCGACTCGCGGGGTTGACGCAGCAGTTGGCGGAGCCGCGGGGATTGGCGGATGAGCGCTTCGATGCCTTCCTCTATGCGCCGACGATGCGCTACGCACGTCCGGTGAGGGGGATGCAGGAGACGGTACCGCGGCTGACGCGCGAGGGGGTCGCCGCCTTCCATGCGCGGCACTACGGGCCGTCGACGACGATGCTCGTCTTGGTGGGTGATCTCACCCCCGAGACGGGAGCGCAGCTCGCGACCACCGCGTTCGGAGGCTGGTCACATGCGGCGGTGCGCGGGCCCGCGGTGCACGACATGGCGGCGGCGTCCGAGCGACGAATCGTCTTGGTGGACAAGCCCGACGCGCCACAATCGGAGTTGCGGGTGGGACATGTCGGGGTCCCGCGGCTCCATCCTGACTATCTCGCGATCGTCGTGATGAATGGATTGCTCGGCGGATTCTTCTCCTCGCGCATCAATCTCAATCTTCGCGAGAAGCACGCCTTCACGTATGGCGCGTCGTCGTCCTTTGAATGGCGCCGCGCGGCAGGGCCCTTCACCGTGGGGACCGCGGTGAAGACCGAGGTGACGGGGCGTGCGCTCGAGGAGATCCTGAAGGAGATCGATGCGATGCGCGCGGCGCCCCCCTCGGCGAGCGAGCTCGCGCTCGCCGCCGATTATCTCGCTGGGGTCTTCCCACTCCGCTTCGAGAGTACGGCGGCGGTAGCAGGGACGGTCGCGATGGCGGAGAGCTTGGGCGTGCCCGAGGATTTCTACTCGACGTATCGGGAGCGGGTATGCGCGCTGACGGTCGACGAGGTGTATGCGGCGGCGCGGACACACCTGCATCCGGATCGACTGCTCGTGCTCGCGGTGGGGGACACGACGGCCGTCGCGCCGATGCTCGACGGGATGGGGATCGGTCCGGTCACACGGGTGGCGGCGGAGTTCGATCCGACGGAGGGGCGATGACGGACTCGGTGGGAAAGGTCGGCGGCGCGCGCGTCTGGCAGCACCGCTTCTTGGATGCGCATCTCGACCAAGTGCGTTTCCCCGATGGGAGCGTGGGCGAGCAGGTATTGATCCATCACCCAGGAGCGGCGGCGGTGGTGCCCTTCCTGAGTGACCCGACAGGAGCAGATCCGCAGCTGCTCTTGATCCATCAGTACCGGTATGCGGTGCAGGGGCTCTTGTGGGAGATCCCCGCGGGGCGATTGGAGCCGGGGGAGCCGACACGCACCTGCGCGCATCGTGAACTGTTGGAGGAGACGGGGTGCACGGCGACGTCGATGACCTCGCTCACCTCAATCTGGACGGCGCCGGGGTTCACGAACGAGCGGATCGAGATCTTCGTGGCCACAGGGCTCACGCGCGGGGAATCGAAACGCGAGGCCGATGAGTTCATCGAGGTGGTGACCCTTCCAATGTCACAGGTCCTCCGGATGATCGAATCGGGAGAGATCACTGATGCGAAGACGGTGGTGGGCGTCTTGTTCGCCGCGGGGTTCAAGACGTCCTGATAAACGGACATATCGTCCAATAAAGCGGACGTTCTCTTGGTCGATAGAAAGGTAAAAGTCGTTGGTACACAACGACTTGTGAACAAACCCATATCTGGCACGGCCCCTGCTGATAAGCAGCAGAGGACCACGACCACCCTCCTTTGCGAGGCAACTAGATCATGGGAACCGCAGCGCTCCGCTATTCGAACCGTCAGAAACGATTCATCTCGACAAAAGAGCTTGAAAGTCTTGATGATGTATCGTTAGCGTCTCAATACATTGCCGGTGAGAGCCGCGCGTTCGATGTGCTCTTCTATCGATATCAGAGCCGACTCCTGAACTTCGTCAATCGGATCATCGGGGACCGCGAGCGCTCGGAGGACCTGGTGCAGGAGGCCTTCATCCGGGTGCATCGTCATATCGCGCGATTCGACCGGGCCAAGAAGTTCTCGACCTGGATCTACACCATCGCCGGCAACCTCGCGAAGAACGAGCTCCGCAATCGCGGCCGGAACCCGATCGTGCTCTTCCAGGCGATGGGGACCGATCATGATGATGAGGAGCGGCCGCTCGAGTTCGAGGATCCCGATTCGCGGCCCGACGATCTCTTCGAGCAGCGGCACCTGCGTGAGATGATCGACGGCGCGGTGGCGAAACTCCCCACGCACCACCAGAAGGTCTTCGTGATGCGCGAGCTCGAGGGGCGTTCCTATGAGGAGATCGCCGAGTTGACCGACTGCAACCTCGGCACGGTGAAGTCGCGACTGAACCGGGCGCGGAGTGCGTTCGCCGAGGTGATCGAGCCCGCGGTCCGGTGAAGACGCTGCGGTAGGGCGTCAGGGGGCCGCTATATTGCCCTCTGATGCCAGCGGTCACGATATCCGCCTTCAAGGCGGCGGTCACCAAGGGCCCTCTGGCCCCCGTCTACCTCTTTCAAGGGTCGGATGACTTCCTGAAGGAGGATTGGGTGCGGCGTCTCACCGAGGCGGCGACCGATCCCGGGACGCGCGACTTCAATCTCGAACTCCTACGCGGTGCTGAGTGCGATGCCGCGCAGCTGGGGCGCGCGCTCGATGCGCTCCCGATGCTCGCGGACCGACGGCTCGTGATCCTGCGCGATCCTTCGGCGCTTAAGAAGCCGGCGCGCGAACGCCTGGCCAAGGCGCTGACGAATCCTGCGGCGGATACGGTGCTGCTTCTCGTCGCCCCCTCTAGCGCCAAGATAGAGAAGGAGTGGATGGAGCTCGCGGCGAGCGTCGAGTTCGCCGCGCTCGAAGGAAAGGATCTCCTCAAGTGGATCGCGGTGACGGCGGAGAAGCGGGTGGGAGCGACGATCACGTCTGGCGCGGCGACGCTCCTCGCGAGCTATGGCGGGAACGATCTCGCGCTCTTGTCGGGTGAACTGCGCAAACTCGCCGCCTTCACCAATGGCGAGCCGATCGACGAATCAGCGATCGAGGCGGTGACGGGGGTACGGCCGGGCCGTACCCTCTCCGAGCTCCTCGATCATGTGGCGGCGCGCCGGACCACCGAGGCGATCGCGCTGGTGGATGAGGTGCTCGCGCAGCCGAAGATGGGGGGAGTCCCGCTCGTCATGGCGCTGACCACACAGACACTCGGCATCGGCTGGGCGGTCGCGGCGCGTGCGCGCGGTGTCGCGGCCTCGCGGCTTGAGGGCGAACTCTTCTCGCTCCTCAAGCAATCGGGTGGCGCGTACATGGGATGTGCGTGGGGGGAAGCGGTCCCGCGCTGGGCGCGGAGTCTCACGGTATGGAACGCCCGGGACATCGATCGCGCGCTCGCGGCGTTGCTCGCGGCGGATCGTGCGCTCAAGGACACCAAGGTCTCGAGCGAAGAACAGATCGTGACCTCGCTCCTCTTAGCGATGGCACCGACCATGCGTGGGCGGAAGGCGGCATGAGTCGCCTCGCGTCCGCACTACTCGTATGGTCGCTGCTCGCGTCGCCGGCGATGGCCCAGGTGCGACTCCCTGCCACCACCCCCGATACCAACCCCGCGCATACCGCCTTCCGTCGCGCGCAACGACTCGTGAACGATGGCAATGGTGGGCGAGGTCGCTTCATCGTGGACTCGCTCGTGGAGGCCGCCGATCCCGGATCTGCGGCGGAGGCCCAAGCGCTCTTCTGGCGCGCGACACTCGCGCCGACGTGGGGTGATGCCCAGCGCGACTATCTCCGCATCATGCTCGAGCATGAGCGTTCACCGCTCGCGGCTGAATCGATGTTCCGCTTGGCACAGGGGGAGCTCGCCGGTGGCGATCGCGGCGCAGCGCAGCGTTACTTCGAGCGCATCGCCCGCGAGACGCCGGAGGCACCGATCCGCGGCGAGGCGAGTCTCTGGCATGGACGGATGCTGATCGAGCGCGGCGCGCGGGCCGTCGGATGTCCCGTGTTGCGTGAAGGGCGCCGTCGCGTGACCGACGGACAGGTCGAGCTCGTGAACCAGTACGACTATCTACTGCAAGGGTGTACGGCGGACTCGACTTCGACCCCACGAGCACCGACCATCGATCCTTCGGTCACCACACTCTGGTCGGTGCAGATCGCGGCCCTCCCGACGCGCCGTGAAGCAGAGGCTGTGGTCAAAGGACTCGCCGCGCGTGGGTACGTTGGGCTTCGCATCGACGGCGAGACCCCCCCATTCCGTATACGCATGGGCCGTTATGCGACGCGCGAGGAGGCGCAACGCGCGCTCGCGGCGTATCGCACCAAGGAAAAGGGCGATGGATTCGTGACGCCGGTCCCCGCGCGATGAGTGGGGGCAGTGGGACCCCGTTGATGGCGCAGTACCGGGAGATCAAGGCGCAACATACCAATGCGATCCTCTTCTTCCGAATGGGGGACTTCTACGAGATGTTCTACGAGGATGCGGAGGTCGCGGCGCGCGCGCTCGATCTCACACTCACCTCGCGGAACAATGGGGCGGCGGCGGAGGTGCCACTCGCCGGGATTCCGGTGAAGGCGGCGGCGGACTATATCCGGCGCCTCGTGCAGCAGGGATACCGTGTGGCGATCTGCGAGCAGATCGAGGATCCCAAGGTCGCGAAGGGGATCGTGAAGCGTGAGGTGGTGGAGACGATCACCCCTGGGGCCGCCTTCAGCGATGACTTGCTCGATGCGTCGCGTAACACCTTCCTCGCGGCGATCGCGCTCGGGAGTGATGGCGTTGGCTTCGCCGCCGCCGATCTCTCCACCGGCGAGTTCCGTCTCGTGCGGTGCACGCGCGAGGATCTCGACGCGGTACTTGCGCGACTCGCCCCACGCGAACTCCTCGTGGCGACCGGAACCTCGATCGAGGGGGTGACACGCGCCGACGATCTCCTGACCACGCCGCGCGAGGGATGGGAGTTCGATCCCGCGCTCGCGAGCGATGCGCTGGTGCAGCACTTCGGTGTCGCCTCGCTCGAAGGGTTCGGCCTCGATGCGACGCGCGATGCGGCGGCGATCGGCGCGGCGGGGGCGTTGCTCCGCTATCTGAAGGAGTTGCAGCCGGGGGGTGTGCCGCACCTCATGCGGCCGACGATCGAACGCCCCGGTGGGGTGATGCCGCTGGACGAGATGACGCGCCGGAATCTCGAGCTCGTCGATTCGCTGCGCACCACCGACGACACGAGCGGAACCCTCTTGGGCGTGCTCGATCGCACGCAGACCCCGATGGGCGCGCGTCTGCTGCGGCAGTGGATCTTGGCGCCGCTCACCGAGGTCGCAGCGATCACCGCGCGTCTCGATGCGGTGCAGTCGCTGGTCGATGATGCGCTGGCGCGCGAGGCCCTGCGGTCCGCCCTCGATGGCGTGCGCGACATCGAGCGACTCGCGGGTCGCACCGCCGCGCTCCGCGCCACCCCACGTGACCTCCGCGCCCTCGGCGATTCGCTCGCGCGGCTCCCTGCGGTGCATCAGGCGCTCTCGCGGCTCACCGCGCGCGGGACGCTGGCCGCGATCGCCGAGTCGTGGGACGATGCGGCCTTGATCGCGGCGGAGATCCAGCGTACCCTCGTCGAGCGGCCGCCGCTCAGCTTCGGGGACGGGGAGACGGTGGCGATCGGCATCGATGCCACGCTCGACGAATTGCGCGCGATCGCCGCGGGTGGCAAGGACGCGATCGCCGCGCTACAAGCGGCGGAGCGCGAGCGCACCGGGATCGCCTCGCTCAAGGTGGGCTACAATCGCGTCTTCGGGTATTTCATCGAAGTCACCAACGTCCACAAGGCGGCGATCCCTGAGGACTATCAGCGGCGGCAGACGCTGACGGGGGCGGAGCGCTACATCACACCGGCGCTCAAGGAGTTCGAGGAGAAGGTCTTACACGCGACCGAGCGGATGGAGGTGTTGGAGCGCGAGATCATCGAGTCGCTCCGAGCGCGCATCGGGAGCGAGATCGCGCGTGTGCAGGCGGTCGCGCGGCGGTGTGCCGAACTCGATGGGCTCGCCTCGCTCGCGGAGGTCGCGGCGCGCGAAGGGTATGTGCGGCCGGTGGTCGATGAGGGTAGGTCGCTCGCGATCGTGCGCGGGCGGCACCCGGTGGTGGAGCGGATGATGCCGCGTGATCGCTTCGTCCCCAACGATGTGACGCTCACTCCCGAGGCGCGTCTCATCATCCTCACCGGCCCCAACATGGCGGGGAAGAGCACGATCCTCCGACAGATCGGGTTGATCGTGCTGATGGCGCAGATGGGGAGCTATGTCCCGGCGACATCGGCGCAGATCGGCGTGGCCGATCGCGTCTTCACGCGCGTGGGCGCGAGCGACAATCTCGTGCGCGGGCAGTCGACCTTCATGGTGGAGATGGCGGAGACGAGCGCGATCCTGCACACCGCGACGGCGCGCAGTCTCGTCTTGCTCGACGAGATCGGACGCGGGACCGCGACCTGGGATGGGCTCTCGATCGCGTGGGCGGTGAGCGAGCATCTGCATGAGCGCGTCGGGTGCAAGACGGTCTTCGCGACGCACTATCACGAGTTGACGCAGTTGGCGGATGAGTTTGACTCGGTGCGGAACTACAACGTCGCGGTACAGGAGGCGGGGGACCGGATCGTCTTCCTACATCGATTGATGGAAGGGGGGGCGGACCGGTCGTACGGGATTGAGGTGGGGCGACTGGCTGGGCTCCCCGATCCGGTGATCGCGCGGGCGCGGGCGCTGCTCCGCGTGCTCGAGGGGGAACAGATCGTGCCGGCGCTGGGTTCGGTGGGAAATTCCGCACCAATGACCACAAAATCAAAACAGCAAAAGGCCACAACAAATACAGCATTAAGCCAATCACAATTTGGAAACTTTGCTGCGGCACCACAACCGGCGCCGAACCCCGTCGTCGAGCGCCTCGCCGCCGTCGACATCAATGCCCTGACCCCGCTCCAGGCCCTCGCTCTCATCGCCGAACTCGCCGCCGCCGCGCGGGGCGATGACTCAGGCGAGGTCGGTCCCGGGACTCGGCCAAAGTAGATTCGCAGGATCCCCCACACGGGCTCTCGCCATGACCGATCACCCCCGCCACCAACGTCCCTACACCAACGTCCTCGAGACAATCGCGTGGACCCCGCTCATCCGCCTGACACGCGTCACCCAGGGGATCCGCACCCCGGTCTACGGCAAGGCGGAGTTCTTCAATCCCGGTGGGAGTGTGAAGGATCGGATCGGGCTCCCGATGATCGAGGCGTTCGAGCGCTCCGGTGAGTTGAAGCCCGGCGGGACAATCGTGGAGGGGACGAGCGGGAACACCGGGGTGGGGCTCGCCATCGCGGCGGCCCTCAAGGGGTATCGCTGCATCTTCACCATGCCCGACAAGATGTCACAGGAGAAGGTGCGTCTCCTCAAGGCGTTCGGCGCCGAGGTGATCATCACCCCGACGGCGGTCCCGCCGGAGCATCCTGACAGCTACACCTCGATGGCGAAGCGGATCGCGAAGGAGACACCAAACGCGGTGCTCGGCAACCAGTTCTACAATCAGACGAATCCACAGGCCCACTACGAGAGCACGGGCCCCGAGCTCTGGGCGCAGACGGAAGGCAAGATCACGCACTTCGTCGCGGGCGCCGGCACCGGCGGCACGATCACCGGCACGGGGCGCTACATCAAAGAGCAGAACCCCAAGGTGCAGATCGTCGGCGCTGATCCGGTGGGATCGATCTTGGCTGAGGTGTGGCGCTCCAACGGCGCGAGCACCCCGGCGAGCGCACCCTATAAGGTGGAGGGGATCGGACAGGACAAGATCCCAGGCGCACTCGACCTCAGCGTGATCGACGACTACATCACCGTCTCCGATCGCGATGCGTTCACGATGGCGCGTCGCCTGACGCGCGAGGAAGGCCTCTTCGTCGGTGGCTCCGCCGGATTGATCGCGCATGCCGCGCTCTCGGTGGCGCGACGCATCAACGATCCCGACGCCTGCGTCGTCACCGTGCTCTGCGACACCGGGGAGCGCTACCTCTCCAAGGTCTTCAATGACGAGTGGCTCCGCGAGAACCAGCTCCTCGATCCGGAGAAGGTGACGCTCGGTCAGCTGCTGAGCGCGAAGACCGGCTCGAACCCGACCCTCGTGAGCACCGCACCCGGGGCCTCTGTCCGTCAGGCGCTCGGCCTGATGAGCTTGCACGACATCTCGCAGCTCCCGGTGATGGATGGTGCCAACTGCGTGGGCTCGGTCAGCGAGAGCGTTTTGAGTGTGCGCGGGCTCGAGGACACCAAGGTGCTCGAGCGGAGCGTCGCCGATGTGATGGATGCGCCTTTCCCGATCGTCGACGCGGGGATGCCTGCGGATGCCGCGGTGAAGCTCCTGGGTCGAAACAACTCGGCGGTGCTCGTGCGTGATGGGTCGACGATCCAGGGGATCCTCACGCGCTCCGATCTCCTCCAGTTCCTGATGGCGCGATGAGTGGTATGAAGATCCTCGTCTTGCTCGGTGGGAGTTCGTCGGAGCGAGAGGTCTCGCTCGCGAGTGGCGCGCGTGTCGCCGACGCGTTGCGCTCGCGTGGGCATGAGGTCACCACCACCGACCCCGGCGCCGACCCCCTCGCGATCCTCAATGAGGCGCGTGCCGCCGAGGTGGTCTGGATGGCGCTGCATGGCGGGGCGGGGGAGGATGGGACCATCCAGGCGCTCTTCGACCTCGCCGGCGTCTGCTATTCCGGGAGTGGCCATCTCGCGAGCGCGCTCGCGATGGACAAGGATCTCTCGAAGCGAATCTTCCGGAGCGCTGGGGTGCCGACGGCGGAGTGGCGGATGCTGCGTCGTGGCGATGGAATCGACTTCGTGACGACAGCGTATGCGGAGGCGACAGTCGCTGCGCTCGGGCTCCCGGTGGTGGTGAAGCCGTCCAAGCAGGGTTCGACCGTGGGGCTCACCGTAGTCAAGGTGGCGGCCCATCTCCCGGCGGCGATCCGCCTGGCGTTCGAGCACGATGATGAGGTGATGCTCGAGACCTTCATCTCCGGGCGTGAGCTGACCGTCGGGATCTTGGGTGAGGTCGTGATGCCGGTGGGGGAGATCATCCCCAAGCATGAGCTCTACGATTACGAGTGCAAGTACACCCCAGGGATGGCGGAGGAGCTCTTTCCTGCGCCGATCCCCGATGCCATTCGCGATGAGGTGCAGCATCACACGCGGCGCGCGTATGAGGCGCTCAAGCTCACCGGATGCGCCCGCATCGATTTCCGGTGGCATCCTACCGATGGGTTGTTCTGCCTCGAGGCCAACACCTTGCCGGGGATGACGGGGACGAGTCTCGTCCCGCAGGCGGCGCAGGCGATGGGGATCGGCTTTCCCGAGCTCTGCGAGCGGATCGCATTGGATGCGGTGGCGCGGCGCGCAGGCAGGACCTCATGAGTGATAAGGGTGGGGACGGCGCCGTGCGACCGAGGCCACGCCTGCATCTGCTTCCCTGGCTCGTCGGGGTAATCGCCCTCGTACAGTATCTGCAGTGGACCGTAGTGCAGCCGGCCGATGTGCAGGCCGCCTTGGGCTTCACGCGCGGCGATCTCGATCTGGGGCGGTGGTGGACCCCGATCACCGCGCTCGTCGTCCACGATTCGATCGTCTTGCTCGTGATCAACCTCTCTGTGTTAGCCCTCTATGGCTCGCGACTCGAGCGCCTCTGGGGGAGCTCGCGTCATCTTGGTTTGATCATCGCCGCCTCGGTCATGGCGTGGGCGGCGCATCTCTTCGTCGGGAGGAGCACACCCTTCCTCGGAGCCTCCGCCCCGGCCTTCGCGATGCTCGTCGCCACCGCCGTGCGTTGGGGGGAGGAGCCGCAGCGCCTCTTCAGTGGCATCGTGCTTCGGGCGCGGTGGCTCGTGGTCGTGGTCGGGACTGTGCTTCTGCTCACCGGTCTCGAATCGGGTCCGAGCTTCTTCGCTCATCTGATCGGGGGGTGGATCGTTGGCCTGAGTGCGGTGCGGATCCTCCCGATGCCCATCGCTCGTTCGGCGCGGCTCTTGGCGCCTCCGCCCACCGCTCCCGATGCCCCCGCCGCACCGCGTTCCCGCGCGATGGCCACCCATGCCGCGCCGGCCCCCACGATCGACCAGATCCTCGACAAGATCTCTGCGCAGGGTCTCGCGCACCTCACCCCTGAGGAGCGCCAGATCCTTGATGACCACTCACGTCGCCTCCGCGACCACTAAGCGTTTTCGTACCTCAGCGACCTCCGACCATGCCGCAGCCCGAACTCCTCGAGACCTTCCCCAATCCGTATCCTGACCGGGACTACGAGATCTTCATGACCACACCGGAGTTCACCTCGCTCTGTCCGCTCGGGGGGATCGAGACCGATGCCGCCGAGCTCGCGCTGCTCAAGGGTGGGGCACCTGACTTCGCGACGATCAACATGACGTATGTGCCGGATGCGGTCTGTCTCGAGCTCAAGAGTCTCAAGCTCTATCTCTGGAGCTTTCGGAACGATGGGATCTTCTACGAGCGCGTCGTGAATCGGATCTTAGATGATCTCGTCGCGGTCGCTCAGCCGCGGATGATGAAGATCGTCGGGGACTTCAACGTGCGCGGGGGGTTGAAGTCGGTGATCTCGGCGGAGTATCGGAAACCCTAAGGGGCGGTTCGGGCCGCTGCGGGCGGGGTCGGGGACCGGCCTTGGCTCGGCCGGAGGGGGTGGCTATCTTTGTAAGGTGACGGCTGGGTAGCTCAGTTGGTAGAGCAGCGGACTGAAAATCCGCGTGTCGCCAGTTCGATTCTGGCCCCAGCCATTGTAAATCAACGACTTACGACGTTTTGGGTCGTTACAATTCGTACTACATTCGTACTACATGGAGGGGAGACGGGGGTCCGTCTCCCCTCTGTCGTTCGAAAAGTGAAGTCGATGTAGTACACGATTTACTACAGACACCGTGGGGAGTCCGTGTGTCAATGTTAACGCCGATATCCGTAGCCCAAAACCTGATTGGAGGCTATTTATAGGCACTGGATAAACGTCGTGACCCCGCTCGGAGTCTCTCTGGATATGCGAAAGACGATTAGTGTCATTTCCTTGGCGGCCAGTTTGGCTGCCTCTTCAACGGCGCTCGCAGCCCAGCCAATCCTGAATCGGTCCCAGCTCCGCGAGCAACTCGCGGCACAATTCCCTATGCCTGTCGAGCCCTCCGCTCCGGTGCAGCCGAGGAAGCCAGGAGTCTTTGGGTCAAGTGTCGCTGGGCTTCTCGTCGGAAGTGGTGTCTTCGTTGGGACTGCGGCACTCTGCGGGAAGACGACTCTCGTCGGAGCGTCCCCACTCGGATCAAAAGTGAATGGGCAATATCTCGCTCCTGGAGAGGTGCGTGAAATCTCGGCGAACTCGGCGTGCACTGCGGGTGCAGCGATCGGGTCGGCCATCTCGGTTGGGTGGTTGACTCAGCGAATACGGACAGGGGGCTTCAGACGGGCGATGGCCAGTTTCGAAACAGAGGTTCAGAACTATCCTGCAGCGAGAGCCTCTTGGGAACGTGCCGTGGCTGCCCGTACCAAGGCCTTGGATTCAGCGGTCACAGTTGCCGTTGTTGAAGCGGAGCGTGCCACACTCTCCGAGCGGACTCGAGTTGCGACTGCCGCGCCCAACGCTGGTGCACCCAACTCCGCAGGTATCAGTCGCACGGTGAACACTGTGCCGATGATACCAACAGTCCCAGCTCCGAAGACCAACCTAATCAATGACGACGCCGTCGCGGTCGTGATTGGGAATAGCGCTTACACACGAGCAGAAGTGCCCTCCGTGGACTATGCCGGCCGGGATGCGGCGGCGATGCGAGAGTTCCTTGTGCAGACGTTCGGCTTCCGCGACGACAACATCATTTTTGAGGAAAACGCCTCATTCACAACCCTGCAGCGCATCTTTGGTACAAAAGACGACTTCAAGGGTCAGCTCTTTGGCTATCTGCCGTCGACGAAGCCGGTGGATATCTTCATCTTCTACTCGGGACATGGCGCACCAGATCCTGGCACGGGAACGGCGTATCTGGTTCCCACCGATGCTGACCCGCAGGCAATTCGGCTCACCGGATATCCGGTCCGTCAACTGTATGCCAACCTCGCCTTGTTGCCTGCAAAGTCGATCACGGTTGTGATGGATGCCTGCTTTAGTGGTTTAGCTGATCGTGGATCTCTGGTGCGGGGAATAAGTCCGCTCACTGTGCGTGTCGAGAACCCGGTTCTCGCATCCGAGAACGCGGTCGTATTGACCGCTTCACAGTCCTCTGAGGTCAGTGGATGGTATGATCAGCAGCAACATGGTCTGTTCACCTATGTATTGCTCAACACGTTGGCGCAATCGATAACTACCGGCAGATCTGATTCGCTCTTGACCGCACGCCAGCTGAATGCGACGGTTGGGGCAGAGGTGCTCCGCCTATCTCGCCGTATCCGACAGCGCGACCAAAACCCACAGGTGTACGGTCTTGGCTCTGATGCACCATTGGCAGTCATGCGCCGACCGTAGCCCGATGACACGATTAAATGCTTTATTAGCTCGGGTAGCGCTTTGCCACTTGCTCGGCGTGGGTGTGGCCCTAGGGGGTGTGATCAGTTGCACCGAGGGTGTGCTCGAACCTGTGGCCGTGGGATCGGTCGTTGTGTCGAGCGCCGCCTCGCTACGCCTCGGCCAGCAAGTGCAGTTGAGTGCTCAGCTAAAGTCGACAGAGGGATTCTTGCTTCCATCTACGGGCCTCACCTGGTCGACCTCAGACGCCTCGATTGCGACCGTCTCGTCAGCTGGTCAGGTGACTGCATTAAAACGAGGAACCTCGACAATTTCGGCGACTGCCTTTGGTGTCACCGGAACGTCGACGGCAACCGTGATTGGCGTGCAGTCAGTAACATCGATGCCGGACTCGGTCGCAATCATTGTCACCCAGTCAGTGCAGTTGGTGGCGTCGGTCGTAGCCGACCCGACGGTAACGGTCGCGGCGTCCTGGAGCAGCTTGGATTCCCTTGTTGCGACCGTGACATCAAATGGGCGGGTGACGGCAACAGCATCACCCGGGACGGCGCGGATCGTAGTCACGGCGGAGGATAAGCGCGATACCACGTTGGTTCGGGTCATTCCGGTACCCGTACGCAGAATCCAGCTGCAAGCTGACTCCGTATGGATCTTTCCAGGACAGTCAGTCAGTGTCACAGCACAGGCGCTTGACAGTGTAGGCGGGGTACTCGCCGGGCGAGCGGTGGCTTGGGCAGTGAGTGACACCGGGATCGCGCGCGTATCTCCCAATGGAATCGTGACTGCAGTCACGGGAGGCCGTACCACTCTCGTAGCAATCTCAGAAGGAATCGAGGGACGAATTCCGGTGATTGTGCGGACCCCCCCGAGGCGCATCGTGGTCAACCCGGATTCTGCCGTGCTTCGCCTGGGATCCTCCCAGCTTTTCTCAGCAACCGCGCTTGATGCCAGCAATCAGCCTATGAGCGGCATCACCTTTACGTGGAATAGCAGTGATACGGTCGTTGCACGGGTGTTCTCCACCGGCCTAGTGAATGCGCGAAACCTAGGTCAGGCCAGCGTGACCGCTTCCCTCGGTTCTGTGGTGGGAGCGGCGCTAGTTCGTGTCACGCCGGTACCCGTCGCGAGTATCGCCATCACAGGAGGAAGCACCGTTGTGGTCAGTCAGACACTCACGCTCGCCGCGACTCTGAAGGACAGTTCCGGGACGGTCCTCGCTGGCCGGGCGGTAAGCTGGAAATCAGCAGATACCACGATTCTAGCCATCGATCAATCTGGCTTAGCGACAGGGCGGCAGCCCGGAAGCAGCATCGTCACTGCGACGAGTGAGGGGGTGTCTGCAACGCTTCTGGTGCTCGTCAGTCCCCAGCCTTCGGGTATCGCGCTGACCTTGACAGGTCCTGCAAACACCGGAGGCTACTATGTCCGGGTGAGTGGCGGCGGGCTCTCGGTGCCTGGTCAGCCAGATCAATCATTCTGGACCTATGTGACCGCGCCGACGGGAACCGGCACCGCATTCCTAGAATTGCCTATGAGCCCCTCCGTTCCGTACTCGGTCAGGGTGATTTCGATCGATGCTCGCTCGATCACCACTGGTGGAGGGCGACTCGTCGCCAATGGAATCACAGGGGCGAAGTCAACCTTGGTTGTCGGAGAGCAGCGACAGCTCGTAATGGCCGTTGCCTCTGTTCAGGTAACGATGGTTCAAGCGCCAACATCAGTGGGGGCGTTTGCGAGTGCCCGATTCGTATGGGAAATCAAAGATCCCTCGCTTTCCTTGCTCGAGATGGCACATATGGACGCCGGCCTGTTGATCTGCTCAGGGCCGTTGAGTAGTACGGGTACCAGTGGTCAAGGTGGATGTGACACCGCTCGAAACACCACCCCGCTCATCAATAGTAGTACCGGGGTGTATCAGTGGGTGCTTGATCTCCCGGGTCGTGCGTCATCCACGGTGTACTGGACCACGCTATTGGTCTGGCATCCCCTCACGGTAAATGGAGGGAAGCAGTTCGGCTTCTTCGCACCGAATTTTTTAAATGGCGATACGCAAGGAAAACTAGTCATAGGAACTGGCGGGTGATCCCCGACCTCCCGAAGAGTCCACCTCTCAAAGAGCGGAGAATGGATAAGGATGACGGGGATCCGTCTCCCCTCTGTCGTTTCAAAACTGAAATCGATGTAGTACACGATGTACTACAGACACCATGGGGAGTCCATATCTTGGGGAACGGTTGGAAATAGGGGTGTTTGGGACCTCGAAACAGACCCTCTATACGACATGATGTACGACATGGGGTCGGGAGAGCGTTAACAGAAGCCCAATGACCTCAAAACCAATCTGTTCGGGAGTCTGTTCAAGATGTCGATGATGTCCCGCCGTACCTTCGGCACGATGCTCGGTCTCGCCCCGTGGGCGATTTGCCGGCCGCTCACCGAGGTCGAGGTGCCGCCGCTGCGACCGACGCGCGGTACCCGTGCGATGACGCTCCTCTTCACCAACGATTTCCACTCGGCTTTCGAGCCGGTGCCGGCCTTCTGGCTCGCCGGCTCACCGCGGCTCGGCGGGGCCGCGCAGCTCGCGACCCTCGTAGAGCGCGAGCGCGCCGCTGCGGAGACAACCTTCCTCCTCGACTCCGGCGACATGTTCACCGGGACGCTCTCCAAGCTGACGGATGGCGAAGCATTACTGGAGATGATGCGACTGATGCGGTACGACGCGATGGGCGTGGGAAACCACGAGTTCGACTACGGATGGCAGACCTTTGACCGTGGGATGACGCGCGTTCCCTTCCCCATCCTCTGCTGCAACATCCGGTATCGCGGCTCGGGCGTTCGGTTTACGCGCCCGCACACCATCCTCGAGCGGAACGGGGTCCGGCTCGGGGTCATCGGGGTGATGGGATCGCGTGCGGCACGCAACACGATCATGCGGTCCAAGGTGGAGGCGTTGGAGTTCACCGACCCGGTCGTCGAGTGCGCCGCGAGCGTCCATGCCCTCCGTGATCAGGTCGACGCCATCGTGGTGCTTGGCCATCAGGGCCTTCCGGGTCCGATGCAGTCCGACGCCGAAGCCGACCCGGCGGTCCAGCGCACCCTCGACGAAGACCTCGCCTTCTGTGGCGTGGTCCCAGGCATCGACGTCTATATTGCCGCGCACTCGCATCGTGGGCTCGAGACACCCATTCGGCACCCCGAGACGGGGACGCTCCTGACGCAGACGTTCGGCTATGGCACGCGCCTCGGGCGTGTGCGATTGTCGGTCGCGGATGGGCGTGTCGTCGCATCAGACGCCACTCTTCTCAAGGTCTGGAGTGACGACCTGTTACCCCATCCGGCCGTCGCCACATGCGTGGCGCGCTATCGTACCCAGGTCGCGGATCAGATCGGCCCGCCCGTGGGGCGCGCCGCCAGCCGGCTCACCCGCAAGTATCACACCGAGTCGTCGCTCGGCTCGTACGTGTGCGACGTCCTCCGGGCCAAGGGTGGGGCGGAGATCGGACTCACGAACGCCGGCGGCCTGCGCGCCGACCTCCCGGAGGGACCACTCGATCGTGGGCATGTGCTCGATGCGCTGCCTTTCCTCAACGACGCAGTGACGGTCGCGATTCCCGGCGGCGCGCTGCGGCGCGTGCTGGAGCACGGGATGGGACTCGAGGCCGGCATCTGTCAGGTCTCCGGCCTGGTGGCGGAGTACGACCCCACGCGTCCGCCGGGCGCCCGACTCGGTCGCGTCCGCGTCGGGAATGCCCCGCTCGATGACGCGCAGACGTACCGCGTGACCACGAACAGCTTCCTCGTGGAGGGTGGCGACGGATACGCTGGCTTCCTCGATGGACGCGTCATCGCTCGCGACGGGGTGCTGAGCGATGTGATTCTCGATCACCTCCGCCGCACGGGAACGATCTCTCCGCCCGCCGCCGGTCGACTCGTGCCGACCCCCGCCTGAGCGCCGCGCCCGCGCCGACG